>Ga0272442_10002449_pt1 | contig 26880 bp, 22 predicted proteins | sample SSMForm2O_FD_200262 | JGI IMG/M metagenome (GOLD analysis project Ga0272442, IMG submission 200262) | Marine sediment archaeal communities from Little Sippewissett salt marsh, Falmouth, MA, United States - SSM-Form-2O | ecosystem: Environmental > Aquatic > Marine > Wetlands > Sediment ... | reverse complement strand
TTTTAATGCCCGAATGTTAAAAATGATGCCCCGGATTACATCCCAAACAGCCACCGGGGTCATTTTAGTCCGCCGAAGGCCGCAATGGGTCTGGACTGGAGCGTCGAGCGATGGCTTTCCCCACGGCTTGCCCTGCATGACCTATATTCACCCACATAAAACGTAAGAGAACCCAAATTTATAATTTTTTTCTCATATCCCTGAATCAGCAAGCTTCCCGAACCTACGGCCTGACAAAACAGGTGATATGAATGAATTCAAAAAATTTATAAATTTGTCATCCGTCCCCATTATTATTGTCACTAAGGGGGGCACAGCCCCCGGATCCCTTACGCGATACTATTTGAAATTCTGGAATTCCAGGATAAAGAAGAAGCGGTTGTTGCCCCGGTCACGGTCGGGAATCCGTTCATCCGGGTCGATGATCCATAATAATTCAAATGCCCGCGCGGCGGACAGGTCCATCCCCATCTGGCTGTAACTGCCGTCCCTACGGGTTTCCTCCCCCGGCGCCAGGTCCGCCTGGGGCACGGTTCCGTGAGAGCCGATCTTGCGAATGATTGTTTTGGTTGCGCCCGCGTGGGCTTCGCCGATGTTCTTCAGAAACGGCTTGACCGGTAAGATCATGCTCACGGCCTTGCCCGTATTGGGATCGTATTGAATCTGTTTGCGGTACCAGTCATTCAGATCTCCCGGAGTAATGACCACGGTTCCTCCGCGACCCACCCGGTGAATCCGTTCTCCCAGCTTGAATTCTCCGGTAAAAACCAGGTCGGGCCGCCCTTCCTGTTCCTCCCGCCGGCGGATGGTGAACATCGGGCTGCGGCCCATGACCTGTTCATCCAGTGTCATGATGTGCAGCCGGTATTCCCCCGAGGGAATCTGGTCCGGCACCTGCCATAAGTAGCGGTTCCCCAGCAAGTTGTCGTTGGGGGTCTCTTCCACGATCACCAGCCCCCGGGATGCCGCCAAGGAGAAGGCGCGGACTTCACTGCGGGCCAGGGCTTCGCCCTTGAGTACGATGCGCACCCGGTCCTGCATATCTCCGCTGCGATGCCAGAAGATTTCATAGGACTGCCCGGCGTACAGGATCTGTCCCTGAACCGGTTTCGTGCAGTTGATGGTCGCCGCCGACAGGCTGACACCCGCGGCCACACACAGAATCAAGATGGTCATACGGACTTGCTTCATAAATCCCTCCATTTCAATACTATTTCAGTGAATTGAATCCGGTTGCTCTCCGGCGGATCCGCCGGTATTGAGAGCAACCCTTGCTGATAAATGTGAGAAGCTTGCCGGATATCTCACTTTCTCCCTGCTCCGGAACACGCTTTTTCCATTGAACTTTCCCTTTCCGGATTCGTTTTCTATCTATAAGGAGCCATACCATGAAGAAAACACTTGGCGTCATTTTTCTGATGCTCTTTTTGTCAGCCGCAGCTGTTTCGGAAGAAATCGCCAGTCTCGAGGAAATCGCCAGGCCCTCCATGTTCCTGGTTAAAAAGGGGAATATCTATATTCTGGAGAAATTCAGAATCTACATCTACGATCTGGCGGATTTCTCCCTGAAAAAACGCTTTGGAAAAGCCGGTGAGGGACCGGAGGAATTCAGATACAACGCCCGGCAGCGACGTCCCCTTTCCATGTGTATCCGCGGGGATAAACTGGTGGTGAACAGCCCGTTGAAGCTGACCACGTTTGATTTGAATGGACAGTATCTGGGTGAGGAAAAGGTGAAATTAGACAGATTGCTGTTTCCCTGCAATGACAAATATGTCGGGATCGGACCTTCCCGATCCGGCGGCTCACCCAAACGATACTTCTCCTACACCCTCCACTCCGGAGATTTCACGGACAACAAGACCCTGTATGTCAGTGATTTTGAAGCGGGCAGTCCGGAAAGGATTTACCTTCCGGTCAGCAGCTTTACCTACGATCCGGTGTACAAAGACCGCATATTTATCATTTCCGATTCCGGGAATTTTCACATCCAGGTCCTTAATCCCCTGGGGGAAAAAATCTACACCATCAGGAAAGATTATCCCAAAATAAAAATTCCGGATCATTTCCGGGCGGAAACCCTTGATTTTTTCAAACGGAACCCCGGATTCAAAGACAGCTATGAATACTTTAAAAAGGTCATCCGCATCAGAGATTACTATCCTCCCATTCGTGATCTTCAGGTGGTGGACGATACTCTATTCATCCTGACTTTCAAACGCAGGGGAGATCTCTGGGAATGTCTTCAGCTCGACTTGAAAGGTCATGAAAAGGGGCGGACCTTTATCCGTCTCAATACGTATGAACCTTTCAGCCTATACCCCATCCTCTACTCCGCCTACAAGAATCATATCTACACTCTGGTTGAGGATGAAGACGATGAGGTCTGGAAGATTCACCGTTTTCCTCTGGGGGAATAGACCGACCGTTTCCCATCCATCCCCATTACTATCCGTCTCCGATATTATCGCTGTTTCCCAGAGGGTGGGTGAATTCCGACAAAAAGATTCCGGGTACGGCGGCCAGGGTCAGGGCGAATACCCGCCAGAAAGCCGCCACCAGGATCCCATGAGGATTCACGGCCCATGCGGGGGATGAGATAAAGATGGAGGCAGCGGTGGACACCAGGCCGAACATGGCGCCCGCGGAAAGGCCCATAAAAATTCGGCCGCCGGTGGAAGCGCCCCGGGCCCAGCGGGTGGTCAGGGCGCCGACAACCATCCCCAGGATCATTGCCAGCCACCACACATCAGCCATACGCAGGATCACGGCGGAACGGTCCAACACCCACCATTCCACCACTCCCCAGGCCGCCGCCGCGGCAACGGCTAGAGGAATCATATGCCAGCGTCTCGGCTTCAGGTGGCGGCGAAGTTCCCCCAGGGCGCGCAGGCGGCGCCGAATGGTTAGAGGCCAGTTGTAGAACAGGTTGAACACCGCGTGTTCCAGCAGGGCTCCACCTTCCCCGAAAACCGGGACCACGTGCACCGCCTCGGTGGCCCAGTGCCCGGCCATGAAACGCGCCAGGGCGGGGTACCGGTATGTCATCTGAATGGGAAAGGCCAGATACCCGATGTACTTGAAAAAGCTCAGCGGCAAGGCGATCTGGTAGTCCTTGATATTGCGCTCACGGATGACCAGGGCCAAAACGTAAAATCCCCGCACCAGAGAGCCCGGCGAGATCGGGGTGATCTGGAAGAGCACCAGGATGGCCGCCACCGCGGCCATGGCTTCGGGACCGCTGAGTTCCGGGTGCAGACGCACGTAGATCCAGGAGACGATGACCGACACGATCTGGGTGACCGGCAGGGTACACACGTGCACCGCCAGGCTCTTGAGGTATTTCTGGATGAATGGTTCGTTTAGTTGTTCGTGAATGGTTTCAGCGTCTTCTTCACTGAGGATGTGCTTGCGCCGTCCCTCAGCCACCATGTCGCGCAGCCACTCTTCCCGCAGGGGGGCGCTGAAGTAGAGACGGATGGGGCGCACGAAGATCCCCTGGAGTCGCCGGGAGGCGTATGCGCGATCCGTGAAAAACCGGTGCAGTCCGGCGGGCAGGATCGAGAATAGAAAGTGGCCCAGGTAGCGCATCGGCGAAGAAGCCACCCGGGACGCACGTGGGGCCGTCATGCGGGCGGTCCGGTGCCAACGGATCACCGCTTCCTTGCGCCGCGCCGCCAGGGCGCGGCCCAGGTATCCCCCGCGGGTGAACATGGCCGTGAAATGACGGCGCCAGGCGCGGCGCCGCCACAGGCGCCGCAGGAAGCCTCCCAAAAAGGGGATCAGCCCCAGGACGGCGAAAAGCCAGGTGGCCGGCAGGTTCAACCGCCGGGGGCCCTCCGGTCCCGGCGGATCGCTCAGACCGCGGACTTCCCACCCTTTGCGGGCGGAAGACCAGATCCGCGACCACAAACGGCGACTGTAGAGCAAACGCAGGTGATGGTGGGTGATGTCCGGCAGGGATTCCCGGTACTCGACTTCCCTCTCCTCCAACTCCGCCAATACTCCGCACAGATCGCCGAAGGCTTCGGCATGCCGGTTCATGAAATCCCGCAACTTTTTCAGATCTCCCCGGTCAAACTGCACCAGCCGCCCCCGCAGCAATCCCCGCCAGATGAGCCGGATATCTCCGGGGCTCATGGGCAGGAAGGGCAGGAGGGTGAGTCCGGCGCGGAAATCCACGGCCACCAGTCCTTTATCCGGATCCGTCACGTTCCGACGCTTCAGGCAGTTGGGCTGACTCTTGGCGGTACTCCATTCGTATTGCCGGGCGAATTCCCCGGCGCCCATGTCGTGCAGCAGGTTCACCAACCCGGCCATGAAACGCTTTTTTGCCCTGTATTCCGGCGATCCGAGGCGGGATTCATCCACGGCCTGGCCCCGGAGTTTCCGCCGCAACAGATCCAGGCGGTCATCCACCTCCAGCCGCCAGGTACGGCCATCCACCCAGTCGCTCAGCTCGCCGCAACTGCCCAGGCCGGGATCGGTGAACGTAGCATGCACCCGGTTCACCGCGTCTTCTTCATCCAAATAGATGGAAGCTCCGCGCCGGATCAGGGTCTGCCACAGGGAACCCGCCCGGGCGGCGGCGGGATTGACCTGGAGTTGAAAAGGCCCCTGGAAGCCGATCCAATGGAGAAGGTTGCGGAACAGCCGGGCGAAACCCGATGGAGGAATCAGGATCTTCAAGGCGTATACCCCGCCCGCTTCCAGACCGCCGACGGGTTTTTCGTCACGCTTCTTCAGGTGCAGGACCTTCACGCGATAGACCTGGCCGGCGAATCCGCCGCCCACGAAGGCCTCTACCTCCATGCGGCATCGGCCCCGGCCGGAGGGAAACACTCCTTCCAGGTCCAGGTGCAACTGGTCGCCGGGTTCATACCGCTGGCGGCGAAACGGCCGGAAAAGGCCGGCGGAGTGGAATTCCTTTTCCAGGTCCCGGCACAATTGTGGATCGTATTCCTTTTTCATGGATGCCCCGTCCCCGGCACCGTGTCATCGGGCGGGAAAAGAAGCCCCATTCTAGCCGAACCCGCCAACCTTTGCAAACTTATCTGGCACCAAATCAATTTATTTAACAAAAAAAAGCCTGCTCTTCTTAGACTTAAAGTAAACACAAAACCATTGAAGCGCACCTTGCCAAAACAATATTAAATTGATGATTATACTATTAGAGAAAGTTTTCCGGTATAATATATTCATATTTTTGTTATGGGGGTGGATTATAATGCCAAACAATTCATCAAATTTCTTCGATCAACCCAGAAATCATTCGCTAATTAAGCTCCGTGTCTTTGAAGATACATTAAAACTTGCTTTAGCAATTGCTGGAAGAATTTCTGGTTTATCAGAATTTGGAAATAGTTTTTGCTATATAGATCTATTTGCTGGTCAAGGAAAATACAGCGATGGAACTCTCGGCTCTCCAATCATTGCCTTAGAAACATGCAATCGTCAGATAGAAAACTCGAATAATAAACTCACAAAAATTGATTTGATACTAGTTGAAAAAGATGAGTCTAACACTATTAAACTCAAAGAAAACATATCTGACTACATAGAATCTGATGTAAATAGCAAGGTTTCCGTGGAAATTATTTCAGATGAATGGGAATTAGCAATCCCGAAAATCAAAAAAAAACTATCCGTCTCAGATTGGGGATTTGTTTTCGCAGATCCGTTTTCAACAGAATTAAACATTAGTCATTTCGAGAATGCATTTAAACTCTTTTCTGACTTAAAGGACTATCTAATTCTCTTCAATTTTCAAGCCTTGAGAAGGCTGATGGGGGGCGATAAAGTATGTCAAAATATCATTGAAAAATGCTGCGGAATAAATATTGAAGATTTGGATCACTCCGAAAAAGGATTCAGAAAAATTCAGGAATCTATAAGAAACAAGCTGAATTTTAAAAAATATGCGACTGGTGTGGCAATTACCTCTAGTCGCAAAGAAAAGCTCCTTATCTCTGATTTCTTTTTTCTAGTACTCGCTACTAGTAGTTTCGCCGTTATTAACGGTTTTCTTGATACATATGAGAAAATCATCATTGAAATAAAACAATCTCAGACTCAAAGAAGTTTGCCATTTGAGCCAGATGAATCAAATGAGTTGCTACAGAAAATCATCACAGTGCTTAAAGAGCAATCACCAATCTCTTACGAAGAAATGGCCATGCAACTTCACAATTCTTTTATTTCATGGAAAAGAGCTCTTCAATTTTTAAGATATACTATCCCTAATAGTAAAAACATAAATGATGCATTATACCGTCTATACAGTGAAGGAAAAGTTAGAATTAGTGCATCTGAGAATCTTTTTTATCGAAGAACTAAAGGAAAACTTAAGATCGTAAAAACTAACTCTGCTGCCAGAAAGATTCAAATTCGATATACCGGTTGAGGAGTCGGGTATTGGCTATATACCTTGCCATCTAATAAGCGGCCATTCTTTTTCTTGTTTACTCCACCCCATTGTTTGAAAAAGAAAGGTACATCTTTTCTGTGACAATGTTCTTTTATTTTTCTAACCCACTCAGGTCTCATGGGTCTAGAATGAGGACCGCTCTCTCCGCCAACGATCACCCAATCGATCCCTTTTAATTCTGGATTTGGAATGTCTGAAAGTAATGGCTCCATGGAAATGAACCGTACCTGGGCGTCAACAGCATTAAGATCTTTGATCCTATTTGTATATTGATCGGATTCAACAGTCACGCCCACCCAGATATTAGGAGTCCATTCAAGATGGTTTTGAATCTCAAGGAGTCTAGAGGATCTCTTCGTTAATACTTGGAAAACATGATGAGGGCATCTGTTCATGATTGAAAATACTTTCTGAATGAACTCGATGGGGACTTCTTTATGAAATAAATCACTCATAGAGCAAACAAAAACCATTCGAGCACGTTTCCATTTCAACGGCTCATCAAGGGCTGATTCATGGAGTGTGGGTTTAAATCCGTTGGAATACTTTGGATTGCCCATGGAATGGAGCCGCTTTGCCATGCGCTCAGCATAACAATAAAGGCACCCTTCGCTGATCTTAGAGCATCCGGTTACAGGATTCCAAGTCGATTCCGTCCATTCAATAGCTGATTTGGCGCTCATCATCCCCTCTCCCGTGACTATAACACATATACCCTATTTATATAATGTTCTAGAGCCATGACAAATCATGTCATACCAATCAATAAAGCCGTCATGAAAGAATAAATGCTATAGCTACTCTCATCCAGACAACAATAAATCACCAATATAAATTTCGCAAACGACAGGAGGCCGGACGCCCATTGACACGACCATCTGTACCGGCCACCATATTTATATTGGGAAATGATCGCGGATATTGGCGCGGGGCCAGTGGCGATGGGCAAGGGGAAGCGATCGCGAGTGTCGGCGAGGGGCAAGGGGCAAAGGGAAACGAACCCGTTGTAGGGGCGAACCCATGTGTTCGCCCTATTTCACCCACGAAAAAAGTCAGAGGCCGGTGATTACTCTTTCCCTCCCCCAACTATCTCAACTCAATCAACTGCTTATTCGTACAGTAGGTACGGCGCGGCGGTTTCGCGGCAGGCGTCCAGGGCGGCGTTGATCTCGGGCTCCACCTCGGCGAAGGGGCGGTCCGCCTCGATCCATTCCCGAATTTTAGTCCCTCCGCAGATCATGTCCATGGGCGGACGTTCGGATTCAAACTCGTAAGGCGGCGGAGCCCAAGCGAATTCCCCGGCATGGCGGCGGCGGGCCAGGCGGATCAGGTCGTAGTACAATCCGAAAGAGCGGCCGTCCCATCCCGCCCGGGGCAACACCAGCAGACCATTGCAGAACTCCCGGGCGAACTTGCCGAACTCCGGGCGGAATCCCAGGGCGAGGAAATCAAGACCATCGTATCCCAAAGCCCGCAGTTCCCCGGCCAGGCTCCGGGCATCCAGCCAGGGGGCGCCCACCAACTCAAAGGGCCGTGTGGTTCCCCGGCCTTCCGACAAGTTGGTACCCTCCAGCATCACCGCCCCGGGATACAGCCGCGCCGTGTCCGCCGTGGGCATATTGGGCGACGGATAGGTCCAGGTGCCGCTGAACCCCCGGGCCCGGCGCCAGCCGCGGACTTCCAGCACCTCTATTTCCAGATCGATCCGGTGATAATCAGCCGCCCAGGTCAGGAACTCGCCGGCGGTGAGCCCGTGGCGCATGGGTACCGGCAACTGGGCCACCATGCTGAACCATCCGGGATGCGCCGGAGGCCCCTCGGTCTCCCGGCCTCCCAGGGGATTCGGGCGATCCAATACCACCACCGTGATATTCCCGCCGGAAAGGTGCCGCATGGCCAGCACCATGTGATTGAGGAAGGTGTATACCCGGGTACCGATGTCGAAAACGTCCACCAGCAGAAGGTCAACTCCACGCAACCACTCTTCCCGGGGGACCAGGGTTTCCCCGTACAGGCTGCGTACCGGGATGCCCAGGTGTGGATGTGTAAAGGACTCGGACAGGATCATATTGTCCTGACGATCCGCGAAAAAGCCGTGTTGCAATGCCCAGACGGCGGCTAATTGCTTTCCGGCGATGCGGGATACCGCGTCAACCACCGGTTCACCCGTACCGCTTATTTGCGAAGCGGCGCTGACCATGGCCAGCCGCCGATCCCCGACAAGATCACTGAATTCCTTTTCCAGGCGGTCGATCCCGCACAAAAGGCGCGCATCGCTCATTCGTTTTTTACCGCTTCCACGACATTGACCGCCGCCGCCCGCCTGGAGGGGATCAGGGTGGCGGCCAGGCTGATGGCCAGGGCGACACTGACCACGGCGGCCAGGTCCAGTGGCGTCACCCGGAAGTGAACATGACTCATCTGGTAGAGGTCGGCGGGGACGCGAATCAATTCAAAGCGGTTGGCCAACCAGGAAAAACCCACTCCCACCAGGGCACCCACTCCGGTACCCAGCAGGCCGATGATGCCTCCCTGGATGAAAAAGATACGCTGGATGGTTCGGGGCATCACCCCACAGGCCTGCAGAATGCCGATATCACGGATTTTTTGTATTACCAGGAGAATCAGGCCGGCGATGATATTCAACGCCGCCACCACGATAATGAGGGTGAGGGTGAAAAACAACACTGTTTTTTCCAATTGCAGGGCTGAATACAGGGACGCGTTCAGGTCCTTCCAGGTGATTACCGACAGATAGCCCGGGAGTTTCGGCCGCAAGTTGTCTTTCACCGATTCGGCCCTGAATATATCCTTCAGGAAAAGCTGGACGTAACTGATGCGGTCTTTCAAGCGGAAAAGGTTCTGGGCGGTCTTCAATGTTGTCAACAGGGTGGTATTGTCCACTTCGTAAAGACCGGAACGGAATATCCCGGCTACCCGGAAGCGCCGCAGCCGCGGCATCATGCCCCCCGGGGTCAACGTCGGTTCCGGGGTGACCACGGTACAGGAATCACCAGGAAAAAGTCCCAGCTTCAAAGCCAGCTCCCGGCCGACCAGCAACTCGTTGCCTTCCCGGGGGAAACGTCCACTCTCGACCTGCTGCAACCATTCCAGCCGGCGGGCGTCGGCGATTTCCATTCCCCGCAATACAGCCCCCGAGGCGTTGCGGGGCGCGCCCTTGATCAACACGGTTCCAAACACCACCGGGGCGGCGGAGCGGATCTCCGGCGTTACCTCTTTGATCCGTTCCACCAATTCCCGGTAATCCGCCACACCCTCGCCCATGGAATGGCTGACCATGATATGGGCGGTGGAACTGAGAATACGGTCGCGGATATCATGTTGAAATCCGTTCAACAAAGCCAGGGCGATGATCAACGCGGCTACGCCGATGGCGATACCGACTATGGAGGCCAGGGAGATAATATGGATAAAGGCATTGCGACGCCCCCGGGTCAGATAGCGCCTGGCCATGAAGAACGCGAACTTCATGAGCGGAATCTCAATTGGGGGAAAAGGATCACTTCACGGATCGACTCGGCACCGGTGAACAGCATCACCAGGCGGTCGATGCCGATGCCTTCGCCGGTGGCCGGCGCCATGCCGTGTTCCAGGGCGAGCAGGAACTCCTCGTCCAGCCATAACGCTTCATCGTCCCCCTGCTCACGCTGTTTGAGCTGGGATTCGAAACGTTCCCGCTGGTCAAAGGGATCGTTCAGCTCGGAAAAACCATTGGCGATTTCCATGGACGCGATATACAATTCGAAACGTTCGGTCTCCCGGGGATCCCGGCGGGACTCTTTGGCCAGCGGCGAAATCGCCCGGGGGAAATCCACCACGAAAATCGGCCCGGTCAGTCCGGGTTCCACCCAGGTATCAAACGCCAGTTCCAGCTTCTTTCCCCATGTGGGCGGCAGATCCTGATCGGGGAGTTCCTTTTTGAGGAACTTCTTTAGAGCCGCTTCATCCCAGATCTCTTCCGTCGCCAGACCGGTGGCCTCGGCAACCAGGTCAATATAGCGGCGCCGGGGAAAAGGCGGCGCTATGGGAATTTCCTGATCCCGCCACCGCAGGGGACCGCCTTCAAGGAAGCGCTCCCGCAACAGGGAGAGCAGCTTCTCGGTAAGGGCCATGTTGGCTTCGTAGTTGTTGTAGAGTTGATAGAACTCCAACATGGTGAATTCGGGATTGTGGCGCAGTGAAATGCCCTCGTTGCGGAAATTGCGGTTCATTTCGAAAACCTTCTCCATGCCCCCCACCAGCAACCGCTTCAGGTATAGCTCCGGAGCCACCCGCAGGTAGAGGTCCATATCCAGAGCGTTGTGATGGGTGACGAACGGACGCGCCGTGGCGCCGCCGGGAATCGGGTGCATCATCGGGGTTTCCACTTCCCGGTAACCCTCGCGGTAGAAGAACATGCGGATTTCCTGAAGCATCTCGGAACGGATTCGCGATATCCTGCGGGTGTTTTCGTTCACGATCAGATCCAGGTAACGGCGGCGGTAACGGATTTCCTTGTCCTGAAGACCATGCCACTTCTCGGGGAGAGGATGAAAGGCCTTGGCCAGAAGTACCAGACGACTGACCAGCAATGTCAATTCACCCGTACGGGTGCGGAAGAGCCGCCCCGACACACCGATGATGTCTCCCAGGTCCAGGAGGCGCACCACTTCAAAATCAGTTTCCGACAGCTTGTCCCGGCGCAGGTAGACCTGGATCCGGTCCTCGCCGTCAAAGATGTGGGCGAACACGCTCTTTCCCATGCGACGCAGGGCCACCAGACGGCCGGCCAGGCTGAACTCGTCCTCCATGGCTTCCAGGGCTTCCGCATCGGCGTCCTTATAGGCCTCGATCACCTGGGCAAAGGTGTGGGTGCGATTGAATTCGTACGGCCAGGCTTCCAGCCCCAGGCCGCGTAACTTATCCAGTTTTTCCTTGCGGATCTCGAAATGTTCTTCCATGTTGGTTTATCCTTATCCGTTTTCCAATTTTGTCTGCAACTTCATCTTCATCACCCGGAAACGCCGAACCCGCCGAAAATCCACACCGGGTCTGACCACCAGGTAGCGGGGAGAAAAGATGTGGTATTGCGGATCAAAAAAGAAGGCGAAACCGTCCGGCAGGCGAATCTCCAGCCAGCGATGGGGCTGCGGCGTCCACTCACCGCCGGCGTCACGCTGGAAATAGAACCCGCTGACCCCGCGGTGCTCGATACCCACGGTATCCAGCCAGGCGCCCACCAGGCTTGTCATGCCGACGCAATCCGCCGTCCCCCGTTCCAGAACAGCCGCGGGCGACTGGTCGGCTTCCCGGGGAGAATACTCTACGTTCGAAATGAGATAATCCCGAATCCGCGTAAGGTATTGCTTTAACGTTACCGAAGACTCAAGGAATTGTCGCGCCATGCGGCGCACCGATGGGTTGACACCGGCGTCATCGTGAATGTGAACCCGGTAATTCAAATCCAGTTGAAGAAAATTCAGGCTGCGGGTACGTGCTTCCAGGCCGCCGGGATGCGACCGCACCAGCTGGGCGAAATTGGCGTTTTCGTAGCGGTCCAGGACCTCTTCGGGGAAGGAATTCAATTGAAACCGGGCGTAATCCACCTGTCGCAGGGAGGGGAGCAGGGCCAGCAGGCAGAGGAGGAGTTTCACGGGATCACCTTGTCCAGGACGGCGTTGACAATACGGAAGGATTCTCCATCCCCGTACTTCTTGGCCATGCGTACGATATCATCAATGATCACGGCGCGCTGGTCGTTGAAATGAGACTCCGCCAGGCCCAGGCGCAGCAGGTTGCGTTCAATCACGTTCAACCGTGAGAAACGCCAGCCGATCAGCCGGCTGGAAATGGCCGCATCGATCTCATTCCGGGACGTCAGTATCCTGTCCAGGATTTTCAGGATGAATTCGGTTTCGATATCGTTCAGGCCTTTGAAAAAAGCCTCGTTTTCTCGCAGCAGTTCCCGGGGATCCGCGTCATCACCCTGATTGACATCAATCAGGTACAGGAGTTTGAGGGCGACTTCGCGACTGTACTTTATCCGGAACATTAAATTTCCGCATCTTTGAAAAGGTTCAGCATTTCAATGGCGGACTGGGCCGCCTGGAAACCTTTGTTCCCCATTTTGCTGCCGGCGCGTTCAATGGCCTGTTCGGTGTTGTCGGCGGTGATAATGCCGAAAGCGAAGGGCAGAGCGAACTCAAGGCTCAAATGGGCGACACCTTTGGTGACCTCCGCGGCGACATAGTCGAAATGCGGCGTTTCTCCGCGGATCACGGCTCCCAGACAGATCACGGCGTCGTAACGGCCGGCCCGAGCCAATCGTTTGGCCGCCAGGGGGATCTCGAAAGCCCCGGGAACCCGGAACACTTCGATTTCTTCTTCTCCGGCCCCGCTGCGGACCAAGGCATCCCGCGCCCCTTCGAGCAGACGTTCACTGATAAAGTTATTGAACCGGGACACCACTATGGCATAGCGGAAACCCCGGGAAACCAGTTGACCCTTGAATTCTTTCATGGCGGTATTCTCCTGGCGCCAGAATAGCGCAAAAAGCCCCATCCTGTCAAGAGAACCCGCCGGGGCGGCCGCGGCCCCAATGCCTATTTATTGGCCAGAACCTTGGCGTCTTCCACGTAATTAATAATACGATTCTGCCGCTTCAGGCGGAGTATTATGGAGTTGACTTTATCCAGAAGGTGAGTGTTCCCCTTGCGGACCGCAATGGCGGATCCCAGACGGTTGGCGTCTATGCCGGCTTCGATACTTTCCAGGCCCGGACGTCTGGCCTGAAACGCCTCCGCCACGGGTTTTTCCAATACCAGGCCGTCCACATCTCCGGCTTCCAGCATTTTCAACATTTCAAGAATGGTATCCGCCGGCACGAACTCGGCACCCACAATCATTGTCGGAGCCATGTCCTGTTGAATGGAGTTGGCCTGGACACCGACCCGTTTGCCTCTCAGGTCCCCGATGGTACTGATGGTCTCCCCATCAGCCGCGCGGATCAAAACAGTCTGAAACGCCTGGTAATAGATCTCCGAAAAATCCACCAGCTTGCGGCGGGCTTCCGTGGGCGTCAGGCCGGCGATAATCATATCCACGTCTCCGGCCTCCAGATGGTTGAACAATTCACTGAACCGCAGATCCCGGATTTCCAGGGGTACATCCAGAGCGTCGGCGATATCCTGGGCGATATCCATGTCCAGCCCCACGATCCGGCCGTCTTCATCCCCGGCCATGCGGAACTCGTAAGGGGGATAATCCGCGCTGGTGCCGACCACCAGCTTGCCCGCCTTGACAATGGATTCCAGTCCGTCGGCGGGTGAAACAGCCTTACCGGCTTCGCCGCCTCCGCATGCGGCCATAACCACCATAAGGCCGACCGCGATGGTCGCGGTGAATACACGAAAAATGAAAGCGCTCCCTCTCTTTTTCTCCATTGCCCTGCCTCCTCTGTTTAGGGATATAGCAAAGGCCGTTTCGATTGTCAAACCCGGGAGTCCCCCTGTTTGAAACTCCGCTCAGACGGACAGGCGCAGGGCGACCGGGCAATGGTCGGAACCAAAGACATCGGTCAGGATCCAGGCGTCTTCAACGCGTTTTTCCAGATCCGGAGTGATAAAGAAGTAATCGATCCTCCACCCCACGTTGCGGCTGCGGGCCTGGAATCGATATGTCCACCAGGAGTACTCCACCCGGTCGGGATTAAGCATTCGGTAGGTATCCCGGTATCCCATCTCAACCAGCCGGTCGAGCCAGGCCCGTTCCACCGGCAGGAATCCCGAACGTTCCGCATTGGGCCCGGGGTTTTTTAAATCGATCTCATTGTGGGCGGTATTGAAGTCCCCGGCAATGACCAGAGGTCTGCCCCGGGCACGCAAGGTTTCGCAATACTCCAGGCATTGGTCGTAGAATCGCAGCTTGAAATCCAGGCGCTCCTCGTTCATCTGCCCATTGGGAAAGTAAATATTCAGCATGGTGAAGCCGGGAAAATCCGCCTGGATCACCCGTCCCTCACCGCCCAGAATGGTATCGGGCGGAGGTTGCGAGATTTGCGGCGGCTCGGTGCGATACAGGAGGGCGGTTCCGCTGTACCCCCGCCGTTCGGCGTGATTCCAGGCCATGCGGTATTCCGGCAGGGAATCCAGTTCCGGGGGGATCTGCTCTTCCTGAAGCTTGGTTTCCTGGATACCCAGCACATGGGGGCGATACGAGGCCAGGAATTCCAGGAAGCCCTTTTTCATCACCGCCCGAAAGCCGTTCACGTTCCAGGACATCAGGGTAATGGACGACACATATCACCTCAGGGGTTGAGCTTGAATCCCTTTACCGGACCCGCGGGGAGAGGCATGTCTCCGGCCTGCTCCCGGTTTGAAAGCTCCACGACGGGATCCGGGGCGATCAGCCTTCTCAGATTGCTATCACCCATCCATGCCAGGGCGGACATGGTAAAAAAGACCTTGTCGCAATGCGCGCGGAAAGCCTCCATCCCCGAGGCGGGCACCGGAGATTTGGAGGGCGGGCGCAGGCTCATGGGGTTTATGAAGCGCCGGTTATGCCGGATACCGTAGTGCAGGTGAGGTCCGGTGGAGAGACCGGTATTGCCGACATATCCGATCACTTGTCCCTGGGTTACCATTTGGCCTTGGCGTACTCCGCGCCGGATGCCGGAAAGGTGGTAGTAATGGGTGGCGTATCCGTTGGGATGGCGCAATTGCACATAGCGGCCCTTGGTTTTATGGGTGCCCGCATGGGTAACCACTCCGGAAGCCGTGGCCTTGACCGGAGTGCCCCGGGGAGCCCCCAGGTCGATGCCGTTGTGCCGGGCGGAAAACCCCAGCACCGGGTGCCGGCGGCGACCGTAGCTCGAAGTCACGCGCATAAAAGGCAGGGGGCAGCGCAGAAACATTTTGCGCACGGAACGGCCGTCGGGATGAAAATAGACCGGCCGCTCCCGGGAGTCCTTGTACCGCACGATACGGATAGTCCGGCCCCGGTTGGTGACCGCAGCGACGTGGACCGGCCCATAGCCGGAGAATTCACCCCGCAGGTATTGTTTTTCCACCAGCAATCGAAAGGAGTCGCCCACCCGGAGGTCCCGGTTGAAATCGATATCAAACTCGAAAAGCGATGCCAGCAGGTCAGCCAGGGCCGCATCCTCTCCGGCTTCCAGGATACCGGCGAACAGGGAAGATTCGATTTTTCCCTTTACGAAAGCCAGCCGGGTCGTGACGGGATGGGTATGCAGAATACCGCGAATTTCACCGCTATCCAGCCAGCGTGCCCGCAGGCGGGTGGCGTCGTTTACTTCGTATTCGAGCCGCAGGGGCCGGCCGTCACGGAAAGTCACCACCAGCCCATGGCCGGGGTGGACCCGCTCCACCGGGTACACCGGACGCAAGGCCATTGCCGCCGTATGCGCCTCCCCGGCGGTAAGACCCAAACGCTCCAGGGCCGCCACGAAAGTTTCACCCCCATGGATCTTTGCCTTGCGGATTTTCTCCACGGGTTGCGGCGGCAATTCCGGCTTTGCCGCGGCCTGAACAACAGGTGGAGGACCTGGTGCAACGGCGGGAGGAGGGGCGTTCACCGCCCGGCGGGCCAGCATGCCGGCAACGGTCAGAAGTACCGCTATAAACCCGACACGCAACATTCCGCCCAGTTTCCGCCTTCGCATCTTGCCGTTATTGTACCCGAATCCCGGTTGTTTCTCAAGGCCGGCAAACCCCGGCTCAAATTGTCATCCCCCGGCAAGTTTGCTATAATGCCTAATCATGTTTAAATTCATTATCCGCAAAATTTTCGGTACCCGAAATGAACGTGAACTCAAGAAACTTACGCCTCTGGTAAGTCAGATCAACTCCCTGGAAGACTCCGTCCGGGACCTGTCCGACGAGGAATTGCAGGCCCATACCGAGAAGTTCCGCAGCCGGCTCCGGGCGGGAGAAACCTTGGAGGACCTGCTGCCGGAGGCCTTTGCCGTGGTACGTGAAACCGGCCGCCGGGTATTGAACATGCGGCACTTTGACGTGCAGCTCATGGGCGGCATCATCCTCCATCAGGGCAAGATCGCGGAGATGAAAACCGGTGAAGGCAAGACCCTGGTGGCCACCCTGCCGGCCTATCTCAACGCCCTGTCCGGCAAAGGCGTTCACATCGTGACCGTCAACGACTACCTGGCGCAGCGTGACGCCGAATGGATGGGGAAAATCTATCGTTTTCTGGGCCTTACCGTGGGCTGCATTCAGCACGACATGCCGGAACCCGCCCGCCAGGAAGCCTATGCCGCGGACATTACCTTCGGCACCAACAACGAGTTCGGCTTCGACTACCTGCGGGACAACATGAAGTTCGAACAGGAGAGCCTGGTCCAGCGGGAATTCAACTTCGCGGTTGTAGACGAAGTGGACAGTATCCTCATCGACGAGGCCCGGACACCACTGATTATTTCCGGACCCACCGAAGAATCCACTTCTTTTTACTACGCGGTCAATGATTTCGTTCGCAAAGCCGTGCGGGAACCCGAAAACTTCGACCTGGACGAAAAAACCCGCACGGTGGTTCTTACGGAAAGCGGTATCGCCGCCGCGGAACAACACTTTAAAATCAGCAATCTCTACGAATTGACCAACATGGATACCCTCCACCAGATCAACCAGTCCCTGAAAGCGCACCTGCTTTTCCATCGGGACAAGGACTATCTGGTCAAGGACAACCAGGTGATGATCGTGGATGAGTTCACCGGCCGCATGATGCCGGGCCGCCGCTATTCCGACGGACTCCACCAGGCCCTGGAAGCCAAGGAAAACGTCCGGATCGAGCAGGAATACCAGACCCTGGCCCAGATTACTTTCCAGAATTACTTCCGTATGTACGAAAAATTATCGGGCATGACCGGTACGGCCATTACGGAAGCAACGGAATTCGCTTCCATCTACAATCTGGATGTCATTGAAGTACCCACCAACCGCCCCCTGATCCGCAAGGAATACCCCGACGTCATTTTCGGCAGCAAAGAGGAAAAATGGAAAGCGGTGGCCCAAGAGATCCGCAAACTGCATGAAAGCGGCCAGCCCGTACTGGTGGGCACCATATCCATTGAGAATTCGGAACTCCTGGCCGGCCGGCTGCGGCGTGAACGGATTCCCCACGTGGTGCTCAACGCCAAGCACCATGAAAAGGAAGCGGATATCGTAGCCCAGGCCGGGCGTCCCGGAGCCGTCACCATCGCCACCAACATGGCGGGCCGCGGCACCGACATCCTGCTGGGCGGCAATCCGGAATTCCTCTTGCGTGAAGAACTGGGCAAAAAGGGATTCAGCCTGGAAACCGCCCCGGAAGTCGTGCGCCAAACAGCGGAAGCCCAGATTCAGGAAAAAGCCCGGGCCAACCAGGCAAAGATCCTGGACCTGGGAGGGCTGCACATCCTGGGCACGGAACGCCACGAGGCCCGGCGCATCGACAACCAGCTGCGCGGCCGTTCGGGCCGCCAGGGAGACCCGGGCTCCTCCCGTTTCTACATCTCCCTGGAAGATGACCTCATGCGGGTCCTGGGCTCCGAGCGAGTAAAGGGCCTGCTGGTGCGGGCGGGCATGCGGGACGGAGTACCCATCGAGAACAGCCTGGTTTCCAAGGCCATCGAGAACGCCCAGAAACAGATCGAAGGCCAGAACTTCTCAATCCGCAAACACCTGCTGGAATACGACGACGTCATGAACAAGCAGCGGCAGGTCATCTACGCCATGCGCAAGGAGATCCTCTCCGGCAAGGACCAGCGAGAGGAGATGCTGCGGTTGACCCGGGAGATCGCGGAGGCCATCCTGGAGTTCCATGTGGATCCCAAGAAAGATCCCGAAGAATGGAATTACGAAGGGTTGCACAAGGAATTCCTGGCTCAATACGGTTTGGATATCGGCTCGATCATGCCGGAAGACTTCGGCGAGTATTCCGCCGAGGAAGTACATGAACGGCTGCGGGACGAACTCGAACGCCTGTACACGGAAAAGGAATCCCTGGTGGGTTCCGAACAGATGCGGGAACTCGAACGCATGATCCTCCTGCAGATCATCGACAGCCAGTGGAAAGACCAGCTCCTCAACATGGACCATCTCAAGGAGGGAATCGGACTGCGCGGATACGCCCAGCGGGATCCCCTTATTGAATACAAGAAAGAGAGTTTCCGCCTCTTCGAGGCAATGCAGGACCGCATCGAAGAGGAGGTCGTCCGCTTCCTCTTCCTCTTCCAGCCGGTGGAAGAAGAGGAAGTGGAAAAATGGCGCCGCAAGAAGGAGACCAAACTCTCCCGGCCCGCGGCGCGCATGCCCGGCCGCAAGGGCCGCAAGAAACGCAAAAAGAAAAGGTGAATTCTCATGCCCGACCAAGATAAGTTTTTCCACCGGGACGGTCTGACTTTTGACGACGTCCTGCTGGTCCCCGCTTACTCGGAGGTTATTCCGAGAGAAGTTGACACCACCACCCTGCTTACCCGCAATATCCGCTTGAACACCCCGATCCTGGCCGCGGCCATGGACACGGTTTCCGAGGCTCCCATGGCCATCGCCATGGCCCGGTTGGGCGGACTGGCGGTGATCCACAAAAACATGAGCATCCGGGATCAGGCGGAGCAGGTGAAACGGGTCAAACGCTCCGAATCGGGCATGATTGAAAATCCGATCACCCTGAAACCCCACAACCGTATTGTCGAAGCCCTGCAACTGGTCAAGGAAAAAGGCATTTCCGGACTGCCGATTATCGACGAAAATGGAATTCTGAAGGGTATTCTCACCAACCGGGACCTGCGTTTCGTTACCAACCAGCAGAAAGAAATCCGTGAATTCATGACCGCCCGGGACCTCATCACCGCGCCGGAATCGATTACCATGGAGGAAGCCAAGAGGCTGCTCCATATCAACAAAATCGAAAAACTGCCCGTGGTGGACCGCGAAAATCACCTCAAAGGCCTGATTACCCTGAAGGACATCATGAAATCCGAGGAATACCCCCAGGCCTGTAAGGACGCCTACGGAAGATTGCGGGTGGGCGCCGCGGTCGGCACCTCCGCAGACACCCTGGACCGGGTTCAGGCCCTTACGGAAATGAACGTCGATGTGATCATTATCGACACATCCCATGGACACTCCCTGCGCGTGCTGCGCACCGTGGAATCGGTACGAGAGAAACACCCCGATATCGACCTGATCTCCGGCAACATCGCCACCGCCGCCGCCGCCCGGGAGCTGCGGGCCCGGGGCGTGGACGCCGTAAAAGTAGGGATCGGCCCGGGATCGATCTGCACCACCCGCATGGTAACCGGCGCGGGAATGCCGCAGATCACCGCCATTATGGACGTGGCCGAAGAATTGAAAGGTGAGATCCCGGTCATTGCCGACGGTGGTATCAAATACTCCGGTGACATATCCAAAGCCCTGGCCGCGGGAGCCCATTCGGTCATGCTGGGCTCACTACTGGCCGGCACGGATGAAAGTCCCGGAGAATTCGTAATCTACCAGGGTCGTTCCTACAAGAACTACCGGGGCATGGGGTCGATCAGCGCCATGAAAGCCGGCAGCCGGGATCGCTACTTCCAGGAAGATGAATACTCCGAGTCCAAACTGGTACCCGAAGGCATCGAGGGGCGGGTCCCCCACCGCGGCAGTGTAACCCGCCTGGTACCGTTGCTGATCGGAGGTATCCGCGCCGGCATGGGCCTGACGGGCTGCCGTTCCATCCCGGAGCTGCATGAAAAAGCCCGGTTTGTGCGCATATCTTCAGCCTCACTGCGGGAGAGTCACGTTCACGACGTAATCATTACGGAAGAATCGCCGAATTATCATATGGACTGATAAGCGGGAGAAAGAAACCGATGAAGAAACCACTGATCATCCTGGCTCTGGCGGTGACGTGTTTTTCCCTTCCGGCGGCGGACAACCTCCGCCCTCCCAGGTTCGGTGCCGGATTGCGACTCTCCGCCTACGGAATCCCCGATGCCCTGCTGGATCCTTTTCTGGCTGAATACCCCGGAATCAGCGGCGGGGGACTGGCCTTTGAAATCCGCACCTACGGAAAGAGAGGCCCCCGGTCGTCATTCTCATGGATTTTCGCCCTGGAGTACAGCCGTATGCGGGGCAAGGGTGAATGGAGGGAAGACGCCCAGGATCCGCTGAAGTCCGGGGAAGGTGAAGCCACTCAGTTGTCGGCCACGGCGACCATCCTGTGGCATATCTTCCCCCGCTGGGCGGTTCATCCCTATATCGGCGCCGGCATCGGCCTGGGCAGGATGCAGGTATGGGCCGAGGGAGTATATGAGGATAACTTCGGCAACATGCAAACGGAAAACCAGCGGGAGACCCTGGTCGTCCCGACGGTCCACCTGCCGGTGGGGATCCTCATACGCGTTTCGCCCGGGGTTGAATTGCGCCTGGAGGGAGGCTTCAAAAACGGTTTCTACCTGGGCGGGGGCATGATTTACGCGTTTCGATAAAAAATTGAAAAGTAGGGGCGGGTTTCAAACCCGCCCGGAATAAATACAATTGGAGGGTTGAGGAGTTGGAGAGTAAAGACAAAAACCGAATCCCGCTCTTTCCCCTTGCCCCACGCCCCTCTTCACTGATCCCTTGCCATTATCCAATCGGCATTTATAGAAGATAGAAAGTATAAACGCAACAGGTTTTCACTTTCGACTTTCCCCTTTTCACTTTCGACTTTCGACTTTTATCAGCTCGTAATCCACGCTGCCGAATCCCAACCGGGCGGCATGGTCCAATTGCCCCCGGGAAGGGATGTCATGCGCCAGCTGCCGGATCGACCGGGCGGTTTCTTTCTCGACCAGGTCAAGGCTGGCGGCGTCGACGGCCACCGGATCAGTGGAAATCAATACCCCCAGGTCCGGTGCCATGGCTTCGAAACCCTTCATGCAATCGCAGTCCCGGGATACCCGGGTCAGAAAATTCAGGCACAGGAGATGATCCTCCTTGCCGGCCACGGCCCCCATGGCATGCTCGACGATCTTTTCCTGCAGGTTGACGTGGGTTTCCTTCCAATTGAACGTAACCGCATCGAAACGGCAGACCGCCAGACACTCCCCGCAACCAATGCAGATGGAAGAATCAATTACCGCACGCCCTTCCGGAAGAGAAATGGCGTCCCGGGGACACCAGCGGACACACTCGCCGCAACCGGTACACTTGGCCGCCTTGATACGGGGTCGAGCGGTGGAATGCTGAATCAACTTGCCCCGGCGGCTGGCGCAGCCCATACCGAGGTTTTTCAGAGCCCCGCCGAACCCCGCCAGAATATGTCCGGTAAAATGGGAAACCAGAACCAGGCACTGGCTTTTGACGATCTGGGCGGCGATTTGGACCTCTTTGTAATGGGTCCCGTCAATCTTTACCGGGACCTCTTCATCGCCCAGCAGCCCATCGGCCATGACAATGGACATTCCGGTCGTCGCGAAAGTAAACCCATGCTCCCGGGCAAGTTCCAGGTGTTCCACCGCGTTGGCGCGGCGCCCGCGATAGAGGGTGGATGTCTCGGTCAGGAAAGGGAGCCCTCCCCGTCGTCGAATCTCCGCGGCCAGCACGGCCAGCAGGTGGGGGCGCACAAAGCCCCGGGTTCCCTCTTCACCGAAATGGGTCTTTACCGGGACCATGTCCCGGGGGCTGACAAAGTCCAGCAACTTCCGGGCCCTGAGGAACGGCTCCAGAGCGGCAGCCAATTCCCCGTCGGGGTCATCACTGCTGACGGGTATCCAATATACTAGGGGTTTCATTTGTCACCTCCGACCGTGGTTCCGGCATCATCGGGAACACCGAACACTCTCTCCAGGCGCGCGGCCACCGCGGCGGTTACGGCCGCGGTGTCCACCTGGTGCAACTCCGCCATGGTTTCCACCACCCTGCGGACCCGGATGGGGCGGTTGGGCCGGCCGCGAAACGGCTCGGGAGACAGGTAGGGTGAATCGGTTTCCGTAAAAAAGCGCCCCAGCGGCACCGCCCGGGCAACCTCCCGCAGGGGGGCGGCTTTGCGAAACGTGATGATGCCGGAAAACGAAATATCGTAACCGCGGGCAATGATCTCCCGGGCGGCATCCATTTCACCCGTAAAACAATGAAACACCACGTGCCCGGGAAAATCCAGCCGCTCCAGGGTTTCCAGCACCAATGATTCCGCCTTGCGGGAATGGATCACCAGGGGAAGCTTGTGTTCCGCGGCCATATGGATCTGGCGTTCGAACACCCGCAACTGGTTCTCCCGCTGAGACAAATCGTAATGGAAATCCAGGCCGGCTTCCCCCAGACCAATGGCGCGGGGATGGGACAGGAGCTGCTCAAGATTGCGTTCCACCGCCGGTCCGTAATCATCCGCGTTGTGCGGGTGGGCCGCCGCCATGAGATATACCCGGGGATGGACTCCCAGGGCTTCCAGGCTGCGGGGCGTCGACTCTTCTTCATAGGGATCGGCCACGGTCACCAGGGCTGAGAAACCGGCTTGAAAGCACTCGTTGACCGCGCCGGCCCGGTCATCGTTGAAGCTTTCGTCATCCAGATGGCAATGAAAATCGATTTCGTGCATGGGAATAAGTATACCAAATCACGGGATGCACCGGGGACGGACTACAAATTTATCGATTTTTTTCTCTGAAAACTCCATCAATATAAAATCGATAAATTCGTATTCCGTCCCCAATCAAGAGGCGGTTGCACTTAATTCCCGTGTGTGTTACAAGAAGGGGGCCGGAGTTTCCAGTCCCATTCTGATCCCTTGCCGCAAAGGAGGTTGGCGTGGACCAAATTAATGATTTCCTCTTGATGCTGGACACCTACCTGGGAGGCAGCAACTGGTTTCCCCTGCTGCTCATGGGAACGGGTATCTTTTTCACCCTCTACCTGAAGTTTCCCCAGATCCGTTATTTCCGCCATGCCGGCCGGATTGTGTCGGGAAAATATGAAAAGGACTCTTTCAAAGGCGACACGTCTCACTTCCAATCCCTGGCCACTGCCCTGTCGGGCACGGTGGGAACCGGAAATATCGGCGGCGTCGGGCTGGCCATATATATCGGCGGACCCGCGGCCTTGTTCTGGATGTGGGCCACCGCGTTTTTCGGCATGTGCACCAAGTTCGTCGAATGTACCCTTTCCCACAAGTACCGCGAGGTGGACGACAAAGGTTACATCGCCGGCGGCCCCATGTACTACATGAAGAACAAGCTCAAGATGAAATGGCTGGCCGTGCTTTTCGCCCTGGGCACCATTATCTGCAGTTTCGGCACCGGCAACATGCCGCAGATCAACAACATCGCCACTTCCATTGAAGCCACCTTCCAGCTGCCCGCCTGGATCACCGGCGCGGTGCTCTCGGTGTTTCTGGCTCTGATCATTATCGGCGGTATCAAGCGCATCGCCAAGGTAACGGAGAAGATCGTCCCCTTCATGGCCGTGATCTACATTCTCGGGGCCCTGAGCGTAATTGTCCTCCACTGGCAGAACATCATCCCTTCCTTCGCGGCGGTGTTCCGCGGCGTGTTCCACGGCAGCGCCGCCGTGGGCGGCTTCATGGGCGCCACCATGGCATTCGCCTTCAACCGGGGCGTCAACCGGGGGATTTACTCCAATGAAGCCGGTCAGGGCTCGGCGGCTATCGCCCACTCCGCGGCTCGCGCGGACGAACCGGTTTCCGAAGGCATGGTTTCGATTCTGGAACCTTTCATTGACACGCTGGTGATCTGCACCCTTACCGGTCTCACCATCCTGGCCTCCGGAGCCTGGCTGAACAAAGTGGATAATTCCTTCCAACGGGCGGACATGGAGATCGTATCGGGACGTTTTCTTCAAAGCAACCCGGATCATGTCCAACAACTCAGTGCCCATATCCGCGGCATGCAGCACGACGATGTCAAAAAATATACCGGGACCATAAATATCGTGAACGGCGGCATCGCTCCCGATGCCCCGGTGACGATTGTTCACGCCCGCTCCATTGCCGAGGACATTAAAGTCGAGCAGAACGGCACACTTTTTTCGGGTGAATTGATCGTGGATGACGGTCAGATATCCAGCCCGGATGTATCCGTTTCCGGCAAATCCCTGGTACACAGCGCGGTGCTGACCGCCGAGGCGTTCAAAAACGGCCTCCTGGGATCCTACGGCCAGTTCATCGTGTCCATCGGACTTCTCTTGTTTGCTTTCTCAACGGTGATATCCTGGTCATACTATGGAGGCCGGGCGGTCACCTTCCTGATGGGCACCCGCTACCTTCTCCCCTACAGATTGATCTACATCGTGGCGTTCTTCGCCGCCGCCCTGATTGATACCACCATTGTGTGGTCCCTGGCGGCGGTGGCCGTAGTGCTCATGACGGTTCCCAACCTTTTCGGCATCCTCATGCTGCACAAGGACATGAAGAAATCGGTGCTGGATTATTGGAAGAAGTTCTCCCGGGAGCATCCGGAAGACTACAACCGCATCGGCATCCGCTCGTAATGCTGTAATCCCCATGTAGGGGCACGGCGCGCCGTGCCCCTACCGCCACAAATTCTAAATTTGTCCCGCTGATGTGAATCAGAAAAAACATGTACATTTGTAGTCCGTCCCCAATGGAAGGGGCTAGAGGCTGTCGGTGAAGAGGGAGGGTTGTTCCTTCTCCTCAAACATCTCGGTCAACTCCTCCAGGGAGGGTAACTCGGAGAGGTCGTTGAGGCCGAAGTACTTGAGGAAATCCCGGGTGGTGGAGTAGAGGGCCGGACGACCGGGTACTTTCTTGCGCCCGGTAATACGGATCATCTTTTTCTGCAGCAGGTTCTTGACCGGGCCGACGGAGTTGACCCCCCGCATCTCCGATATCTCGGCGATGGTCACGGGTTGACGGTAAGCGACGATGGAGAGGGTTTCCAGCGAAGCAATGGTCAGACGGGAATGGGCGCGGACTGCGAAGAACTCTTTGAGGACTTCGTGGAGGTCCGGCCGGGTAACCAGTTGCAATCCCCCGCCGGAACGCAACAGCTGCAGTCCCCGGTCGCGCAGGGCCAATCGCTCCTCCAGGGATTCGATCAGCCGGGAAAACTCCGCCGCGTCACCGCACCCCAGGAAATCCGCCAGCCGGTCCGGAGACAGGGGATCCCGGGACACGAACAGCACCGCCTCCAGGAACGCCAGGCGATCCTCCACTGTTGAAAAATCGCGCTCATTCTCCATGGCTCCGCGGCTCCTCTCCCTCGGGTTGTTTCCATACGGATATGGAATCGAACAGGCGTTTCTGCACCGCCACCACCAATCTCAGTTTGACAAGTTCCAGCAGGGTGAAAAAGCTCACCAAAATCTCTTCAATGGTGTCCAGGCCGCTTACGTACGCGGCGAAGTCGATAAAACCCTCCCGCTCCAGCATGCCCAGAATCTCATCGCGCTTTTCAGAGATGGAGTAGTTCTTGCTGGTAATGTAGAAAACCTTTTCCCGCTCGCCGCGCTTGACCAGGTTCAAAAACAATTCCGCCAGCTGAAAGGATGATACCTCTTCCAGTTCAAATTCCCGGGATTCGAATTTCTCCAGCACTTCCTGGCGGCGCCACAAGAGGAGTTGCCCCCCCTCTTTCTCCTGCAGAAGCCTGGCGATTTTCTGCACCTTGTCGTATTCCACAAGGGAATGCAACAGGCGGCTTTCCTCGGGATCTTCCCCCAGTGATTCAGGCCGGGGGAGGAGTGAGCGGGACTTGATATAGATGAGGGTCGAAGCGGTCATCAGGAAGTCTCCTTCCCGCGAAGGATTGAGACCACTGCGGTTCTCCAGGTAACGCAGGTACTCCGAAGTGATCTCCGAAATCCGCACGTCCATGATGTTCATCTTTTTTTTTCGGATGAGATAGAGGAGAAGGTCCAGGGGACCTTCAAACAATCCGGTCCTGACCTGGTACCCGTCGGTCTGCATCAGAGTTTGACGTGGCGCCGTACGGTCTGCATGGTACGGTTCGCCCGGTCCCGGGCCCGGGTGATGCCCGGCGCCAGGATGTCTTCAACATCCATGTTCTCGAAACGGGCGCGTCTATCCCGAACCGGATCGAGAAAATGATTCAGGTTCTTGACCAGAATGCGCTTGCAGTCAATGCAGCCGATGCCGGCGGAGCGACATCCGGCATCCACTTCTTCCACCTCCGCGGCGGAGCTGAAAGAGCGGTGAAACGCGAAAACCGGACAATCCTCGGGAACCCCCGGATCGGAACGCCGCTGGCGGCGGATATCGGTTTTCATGGGCATGATCTTTTTCTGCACCGCTTCCGCGTCATCACTGAGGTTGATCACGTTGCCGTAGCTCTTGCTCATCTTGCGTCCGTCAAGGCCGGGGAGGCGGGATTGGGGGGTGAGGAGTTCCATGGGTTCCTGGAATACCTCTCCGTAGAAAAGGTTGAAGCGCCTCACCATCTCCCGGGCCAGTTCGATATGGTATACCTGGTCCTCGCCTACCGG
>Ga0272442_10002448_pt1 | contig 26884 bp, 25 predicted proteins | sample SSMForm2O_FD_200262 | JGI IMG/M metagenome (GOLD analysis project Ga0272442, IMG submission 200262) | Marine sediment archaeal communities from Little Sippewissett salt marsh, Falmouth, MA, United States - SSM-Form-2O | ecosystem: Environmental > Aquatic > Marine > Wetlands > Sediment ... | reverse complement strand
TATGAATTTCTTGGAAATAATTTCAATGAGGATTTTCTGGCTGAGAGAGGTATTCCCTACAGATTTGTTCAGGAGGATGTGACAGAGCTGCTGCCCGGAGTATATGTGATAAGCAACTTTCCGCGTGTACATGATAATGAGGTGATCAATCCCCGTTTTGTGCTTCGCAAAAATGGAAAGTTCGAGCAGGATTTCTTCAGTGATGAGGTACTCGTGACTATCGACACGCCAAAAGGTCTGGTAGTAATTCTGGGATGCTCACATCCGGGGATGAGAAATATGCTGGACGCGGCCAAAAACCTGCTGAACAGGCCCATATACGCGGTCCTGGGCGGCACCCATCTGGTGGAAGCCGAGGGAGAGATGTTCGACCGGTCTATTGATTACCTGAACAGGGGAGAAGTGAAAATCATCGGAGTCTCACACTGTACCGGAAAGAAGGCGATGGAGACTCTCAACGCTACTAACGACAGGTACTTTCACAATCGGACGGGAACGTCTCTCTATGTTGATTGATTTTTTAGTGTGTAAAAAACTGTGAATATCATTCACACAGTTTTAAATAAACATTGACCACATGAGGAGGTTAGAAGATGTTTAATCGAAAAATGGTGCTGTTAGTACTAGTTGTACTGATTGCAGCGGCAGTGTTGATCTCGTGTCAGAAAAGTGCGAGTGCTGATGTCTCTGAGGGAGCCGCAGAAAAAGTTGAGACGATTGTATGGAAATCATCTGGACATGGTCCCGCAACCGACCCGTCTCAAATTTATCATGACAAGTGCTGTGAAGCGATCACCAAAGCATCAGGCGGCCGGCTGGTAGTAAAGCCTTTTGTAGGCGGATCGATTGTTCCTGCGTACAAAGAACTCGATGCTATCAACGAAGGTGTTCTTCAGATGGGTTATACCTGTCCGATGTACAACCTGGACAAGTGGCCAGCAGCTGGCTTGATCAGCTCACGGCCCGGCGGACTTCCCGGCGAAGCACTTCGCTCATGGTTCAACTTCGGCGGCGGTGCGGACCTGATGAACAAGATGATGGGTGATTATAATGTAATGACCTTCCCCGGCGCGCTTTCCCCTCTCCCCGAAGAAGTGTTTTTTCACTCAAAAGTTAAACTGGAGAGCCTTGATGACCTGCAGGGTCTGAAGGCACGGTGTATGGGCGACGGCGGCGAAATTCTCAAGAGAATGGGCGCTGCTACCGTAATCATCCCCGGCGGAGAGCTGTATGAATCCATGCAGAGAGGAACCATCGACGCGTTCGAGTACTCTACCCTGGCATCCAACTGGAACATGCACTTCAACGAAGTTGCAGACTATGTGTATCTTTCACCCACCCGCGCTCCGAGTGACCCGCAGGTTTTCTTTGTAAACAAAGACGCGTTTAACGCTCTTCCTGAAGATCTGCAGGAAATTGTAATGACCGAAATATCCCACTGGACCCAGGCTCAGCACGAATACCTGGTATACGAATCGGTAAAGGCGGTAGACAAGTTCAGAGGAGCCGGCAATGAAGTATACAAGGTCCCTCAGGACATCGAAGTAGCTTTGTTGAAGACAGCCGCGGAATTCTATGAAGAGAAATCCGCCAGTGAATCTCCCATATTCGGTGAAATATATAGTTCCATGAAGGAATATGGCGACGCTTACAACGCCATGAAATAAAAGGATAATGTGAGGAGACAAAGCATGACTGTTTTGAAAAAGATACTTAAATTCATCGATTTAGTCAGTGAAAAGTCTGGAGCTTTGGGGAAATGGTTTGCTTTTCTCCTTGTACTGGTAGGCGCGTATGAGACCATCTCCAGACATTTCTTTAATGCGCCTACCATATGGGCATATGACACTATGTGTATGGCCGGGGGGGCGACCTATTTATTAGGCGCCTCCTATAATTACCTTCACGATGCCCATACCAGGGTTGACCTGCTGTACAGTCTCGTTTCGAAGAGAAAACAGGCCCTGATAAACGTAATCTGCGCAGTGATATTTTTCTTCCCGCTGATGATAATAATGCTGCAGCAGGCGATGGTCTGGGCGCTCAAAGCCTGGAAAATAAAAGAAGTTATGTTTAACAGTTTCTGGTACCCCCCGGCGGCTCCCTACCGGACCTTGTTCGCCATTGGCCTTTTGCTGCTGATCATGCAGGGGATGGCGCGCTTTATCCGGGATGTATACTTTGTTGTGAGAGGTGAACCAATTGATTGAAATGAGTGCTGAGTTAGTCGCGATCTTGATGCTGGGCGGGGTCCTGACACTGGTATTGACCGGTTTCCCGATCGCTTTTGTTATCGGGAGTATCGCGTTTATCGTGGGAATACTGGCGTTCGGACCGCATACCGCATATCACATCCTGTACAGCCGGTTCTACGGTCTCTCGCTGAACTATCCCTATCTGGCGGTCCCCCTCTTCTCCTTTATGGGGGTGGTCCTGCAGCATTCGGGGATCACGAAGGAATTGTACAAAAACCTGTATCAGGCATTGGGCAGGACCAAGGGCGGTCTGGCTATCGTTACCATCATATTCGGAACGGTACTTGCCGCGTGCCTGGGGGTAATTGCCGCTTCGGTCACCATCCTGACTCTGATTGCCCTGGGTCCGATGGTTTCACGCGGATATGACAAATCTCTTGCCGCGGGGACTATCGTTGCCTCCGGTACCCTGGGAATTCTGATCCCCCCGAGTATTATGCTGGTCGTATATGGACCGCAGGCGGGTGTATCCATCGGACAGATGTTTATGGGGGCTGTGTTTCCCGGACTGCTGCTGTCAGGTTTTTATATTCTCTATGTGATGGTCCGTTGTGCCATCAATCCGTCACTGGGGCCGGCTATACCTGATGACCAGATTGAACCCTTTACCCTCAAGAAGGTAGTGGACCTCTTCAAGTCCCTGGCTCCGCCGATCGTTCTGATCCTGGCGGTTCTGGGTACTATCTTCGCGGGTATCGCGCCTCCTACCGAGGCGGCGGCGGTGGGTTGTGTAGCCGCGCTGCTCCTCGCGGCAGCTTACGGCAAGTTCAGCTGGAAACTTGTCAAACACGCGTCAATGGAAACATTGCGGGTCAGTACCTTCGTTGTAATAATCGCTGCCCTCTGTTATGCCTATGTGGGTATCTTCATGAGCGCCGGCGCAGGCGAGGTAGTTGCCAGGCTGATCCTGGCCGTTCCCGGCGGAAAATGGGCATCCTTTGCCGTTATCATGGTGATCGTATTTCTCCTGGGGATGTTCATTGAGTGGATCGGTATCGTCTTTATCATCGTACCGATCTTTTCACCGATCATTGTACAGCTTGGATTCAACCCTCTCTGGGCGGCCATGATGGTATGTATCAACCTTCAGATGGCTTTCCAGACGCCTCCAATGGCTATGTCAATCTTCGTTATGAAGGGTACCGCCCCGCCTGAATACGGGGTAACTATGGGACATATCATAAAGGGGATCATACCATTTGTTCTGATAATTATGGTGGTATTATTTCTCTGTACCGTCTTCCCGGGAATCATCACCTGGCTGCCTGAAAAGATGATCGGCACAGCCTACTGATACAAGCAGTTTTCTCATTGAAGGGGTGAGTCTTATGACTCATCCCTTTTTTTATATAGCGGTTCAAAGCTTGTGTAGAGTCCCTTGGCTGTATGTGTCTGCCGAAACCCGGGGGGACGCAGGATCAATACAAACCTATATACCGGATATCAATGAGGGCGGTAAACTCTTCCTTGGCCGCGACCACGGCGATACTGGTGAGTTTGTTGAGACGCGGTGTTCTCAGAGGTGTCAGCTGTTTTTCAAAGGCTTCCCAGGGTACGCGCGCTTCTTTCCATTCCGGCGCGGGAGGAATCGGCGCGGCGAAGTGGGCCCATGGGAAGCGGTTCCGGCTGGTGCGCATGTGAAGGTAGTAGCTGCCGGCTGCTGCGGTACGGTACTGTAACAGGACCCCGCTGAACCCGGAGGCGTCAAACTGCTTTCCCTCCTTTTCCAGCGGGAGGCGGACCTGGATAAAACCGCCGTTGTTTTTCAATGATACGTTCCCTGTCATACGCAGAAAAAGCGTATCATCCTCCTGTAAGAGCCGGACTTCGATTTCCGACCGGCCTCCCATGACCTGGTCCGTAAAACCCTGCCACGAAGTGCCGAAGACAGATACCCCGTTACCTTTGGAGAAATCGTCGAGGAGATACTCTTCAGCCATGGAAACCCCCGTTATATACAATGCGAATACGGCCGTCCATAAAAAAATTTTCTTTTTCACATAATAAACATACTAATTTGATAAGAAAAATTCGAATTTTTTTACACAGCTTTCAAAGATAATTTATGTTTTTATAGCGGTAGAGGAGGAACTGCTTTGATAAAACGGATAAAACCGGGGCACGGTCAGGGGTCGGTCCGGACATTCCGCCGTATTCCTGAGGGTATCAGTCTTCCCCGTTTTTTATCAGCGAGACCGCGGTTTCATTTCGATTACTCAGTATGGTTTTGATTATTGAATCAGCCGCGTTGGGACGCCCGATTTTAGCGGCCGCTGTTTTGATCCGCATCAGATAGTCGGGGTTACGGAGAAATTTTTCAATTTTATAAGCCACAGTGGCCGGGGATGTGGGCATGACCGCCGCGCCGTGCTCGAGCAGATACATGGCATTGGAAACCTCCTGGCCCGGGATCGGGTTGGTGAGGATCAGCGGGAGTCCCATGGCGATGCTCTCAGCGGTGGTCAGGCCTCCGGGTTTGGTGATAAAAAGATCGGCAGCCGCCATCCAGTTGTGGATCTCATCGGTATACCCGAGTACGGTAAGGCGCGGATATGTAACAGCCTGGTTTTTTATATACTTCCTGACGGTATTCTGCAGTTTCCGGTTCCTGCCGCACAGAATCACGACCTGGCATTTCTCCCGAATACGAAGTACAGGGGTTAGAATGCTGTCGATCGGAACAACACCGAAGGCACCCGCCGCAAGTAATACTACCGGCAGGTCCGGAACCAGTCCAAGCTGGACCCGGACCTGGGCAGGGTCTTTTTTTTCAGAAAAATGAGGATCTACAGGTATTCCGGATACGGATATGCGTTCCAGCGGAATATTATAGGAGGAGAGCTGCTGCCGCTCCTCTTCATGGGCGACAAAATAACGATGGAACTGTCTCACCAGCCAGGTGGCATGGGCGTAGAAGTCGGTGACCACTATGGAATTATGTGCGTTGAGCTTGCCGTGGCGTGAGAGATTGGAAGTAACCGCGGCGGGAACAAAATGTGTGTTGATGATTATATCCGGCTTGAAGCTCATGATCTCATTTACGAGGGGCTGGGCGTTGATCCGCTCGAACCATTCACGCATATTCTGGTTTCTCCAGGGGACATCCGTCCAGTCAAAAGCCCACCCCCATAAAGTCGGTGCGTTTTTTACGGTGTCGATGTAGTAGCGTGAATAGATTGCTTTGAAACTCTCCGTGGTATAGTCGAGGCTGTCGAGCATTCTGACATTATCGGAGGGTACGTGGTTTATGGCTGCTTTCTCCAGCGCCCGGGCGGCCTGATTATGACCCTGACCTGAACCCGCGGAAAGTATGAGGACTCGTGGCTGTACGCGCATTGCCGCCATAGTAGCATAAGGCAGGGAAAAGGACAATTCGTCTCACGGGAGGATCTCCTGTCTCCTTGCTTCCACGATTTTCACTATCAGTTCTTCAGGGATTGGATATTCAGGGCTGAAATGTATTGTTGCGCCGGAAATTCTGAATCCCCTCAGTTGGTCTTTCATTTTTCCAATCAATTGAGGACTCATTGTGTAAAAGGAACAATACTTCTTGTGCGAGGCAAAAGCCACTATGTCGCGATTCAACCGGAAAACGGGGATCTGGTATCCCACCCGTTCAGTCACGTTCGGTTCGGTTTCCCGAATTATTGACCGTAAGCGTTCCAGCGCGGCGCGAACATTTTCCGGAAGACCTGACAGGTACTTATCTATTTCTTCAGGGGCGTGTCTGGATGTAGCCATACACATACCTCCCGCCGCAGAGTTTCACTTTTTTTGCTAAAAATACAGGGCTGCGGGAAACCTTGCTACACATTCAAACGGCTCATACCCGCGGAGACTAACTGTCATGGTATTATTCTATGAGAGTAGAGCCAATGGCACAAGTTTTGGATTATAATAAAATGCGGAGCCGGGTATACGTGTACTCATATACTGCTCGAAAAAAAACTTCATGAAACCGTCTTTCGTTGTATAATATGTATAGATTCATGAGAAACGTGTTTATCTGGCTCGACGGAACGTTGTGATGAACTGGGAAACATTTTTGTATGAAGCTCGAATTCTTACAAGTTATTAAGCTGCTTTTTTGAAAAAAAGATAAATTATGATGAAATTGTTCTGGGAGAACGAAGTAGGAGGAGATACCACTCAGCACTATATACTGAAGCGGCAGACTCTGACTTTAAGACCCTTCATTTCAGCCCATACGCATGATTACGCCGAGCTGATATACGTTGAACGGGGAAGCGCGATACATCAGGTTAACAATGTGAATACGAGGGTCGGAAAAGGGGACGTATTGTTTATTTATCCGGATACGGTGGCGCATTGTTATCTGGATATTGATAAAAGCTTTTCATTGCTTCAAATTCTGTTTCCAAAAGAAAGTTTTCGCTTTATCACACAGCGCTACAATGAGTCGGTACATGAACTGCTTGGAGAGATGAACAACAGCCGGCTTGTTAATCTGGGTCCGATGCAGCAGATCTGGTTTGAGCGAAATTTTGATTCGCTTCTGGTAAACACCCGGACCCTGATCGAAATAGAACGGTTTCTGCTCAATTTTATCTGCATGATTCGTGAAACAAATAATATGTGCGGGAACGGCAGCAGCACCGGGCAATGGCTTGACAGGGCCTTACGGGAAATCCAGGAGCCGCGAAACTTTATAAAAGGTACCAAAGGATTTGTGGATCTCTGTAATCATTCGGCGGAGCATGTCGAAAGAGAGGTCAAGAAAAGGACCGGGAGGACTGTCACGGATGTGGTAAATCAAGCCCGGATGTCCTGGGCCTCATATATGCTCATTTTTTCCAATGCAAATATTTTCGATATATCCTACGGATGCGGCCTGGACAGTATCAGCTATTTTTATAAATTGTTTCATGAACATTTTAGAATTTCTCCCGGGAAATATCGAAAACAAGCCAGTGTAAGTTCGGAAAATACATTCAGCAATCCATTTTCTCTCTATTGATCTCTTTGTCATCAGCTCAGATGCGCAGTTTAAAGACATCAACACAGAGGAAAAACTGGTCAATGAAAGGGAAGCGTAAAATAACGGGCGCACTTACACTTTTATTGTGAGTAAATCACGGAACACAAAACAGGAGGTAGATATGAATCGAAGGGTTATATCGAGCGTGGTATTGGTGTTTTTGCTGGTTCTGCTCCCCGTTACGGTCCTCTGGGCCGGAGGACAGAAAGATAAAGAAGGTGGAGAACAGACATGGCTGTTCAGGTATGGAAATCAACAGCCTGAAACACACAGCCGTACGATCTCCATGCTGTGGTTCGCGGATCAGTTGGAAGAACGTTCAGGCGGACGCATCGAAGTTGAGGTGTATCACAGCGGTGTTCTCGGTACGGAAAAAGAGATGTTTGAGATGACTGTCACGGGAGCCCTGGAGGGGTACCGCGGAGCATTCTACGAACAACTCAATCCTCAGTTTAATCTCTACAATGTGCCCTTTCTCTTCCAGACATACGAAGAGATGATGCATTTCAATGCCAGTCAGATGGCGAAGGACATGTGTAAAAAAGGGTCCGTACAGGGAATCTATATGCCGGCTGTCGGCTTTACCGGTTTTCGCTCGGTAATAACAAAAGACCGTCAGATTGTAAATCCGGAGGACCTGAAGGGGCTGAAAATGCGCTCACCTGGGCAGGCGCCGATACTCAACTTTTACCGGAATTTCAACGCTAATCCTCAGGAGATGGCATTCTCAGAGGTATACATGGCTCTGAAACAGGGTGTCCTGGATGGAGCTGATAATTCACCTACAAATATTCTGGCCGCAAAACTGTATGAAATCGCGCCGTATTTCACCGCTCTGAACTACATGGCCGGCGCGGACCCCCTGATGGTCAACATGGAATGGTATGAGAGTCTTACACCGGATCTTCAGCAGATATTCAATGATATTGCGGTGGAGGCTCTCCAGTACTGGGACAAGCTTGAAGCCAAAGCGTCATTGGATGCCATCAAGGAAATCAGCAGCGCGCCGGGTGTCGAAGGAATTAATATGTCTGATTTGCCGGATAAGGCAGCTGTGTGGGAAGAAGGATGCAAGCCGCTGTGGCAGGTTTTTGTTGATGAAGGAAACTTCACCTGGGATGATATTGAACGCGCTCAGAAGATCATCGCTGAAGTACGCGGTTAAAAGAAGCCGGTTTTACAAACCGGAGGCGGCGCGGATTTCTCGCGCCGCCTGAATATCTGTTTATCTCTGTGCAATTGTTGATTTCTATTTGAGCTGTAAAATCGGGGTGTAGCTGTGATGTATAAGGTCCTTATGCGTGTTGATAAAACTATAAGCAAAATCGTGGATATAGTCCTGGTCATTCTGTTTATGGCCATTTTTATCATGGTATTTTACCAGGTTGTTTTAAGATACGTTTTCAGCACAGCAATATTCGGCACCGCGGAAGTTTTCACCATGCTGTTTGCCTACGCTTCCGCTCTGGGTTCTGCCGCCATGATCAGAAGCCGTCAGCATATAAAGATATCCGTTTTCATCGATCGCCTGCCGGAAAAATGGAGAAAAGCTGTTCTTGTTTTTGATTATTTTCTGATTGCTGTTTTCAGCTTTTTCATTGTTTACCAGAGTATTCCCTGGCTGAAAAGTATCAGGTTTTTCCGTTCCCAGGTTACCGGTATCAGCCGGACGGTGGAATCAATCATGATACCGGTGGGATTTTCCCTGATAATATTCTACTGTATCGTGAATGTTCTGAGTCTTTACTTGAGTCCGTCTGAAACAGCCCTGGAATTCGCCAGCGGGGAAACCGAGGTTACCATGGCGCTTGAAGACGCGATGAAAACGGAATCCAATCTATCAAAGAAAAAAGATCAAGAGGACTCAAACACATGATTCTTTTAATCACAAGTCTCATCGTTTGCCTGGTAATCGGGATACCAATCGCTTTTTCTCTCGGGCTGTCCGCTTTGAGCTATTTTCTGGTTTTCCGGCCTGAATTATTGAGCATTCTGCCGCAAAGGATTTTCGCCGGCTTCAACAGTGAGGCTATGATAGCCCTTCCGCTTTTTATCCTGATGGGACAAATGATGAATCTCAGTGGAATTACACGGCGGATCATCGATTTCAGCAACCTGATATTCGGGAAATTCAAGGGTGGTCTGGGCGGGATCAATGTTTTCGCGAGTATGATTTTCGGCGGGATTTCCGGCTCTTCCACATCGGATACGGCATCCATAGGCGCAATTCTTATTCCGGAAATGAAGGCCAGGGGCTACTCTCCTGAGTACTCTACCGGGATCACAGTGGCGTCTTCCACCATGGGGATGATCATCCCGCCGAGCGTCCCCATGATTCTCTACAGCGTAATATCGGAAGAATCGATCGGTAAGCTGTTTCTCGGCGGAGCCGTTCCGGGGATAATGATCGGTCTTTTCCAGTTGACAATCAATTTTTATCTCTCTTATACAAGAGACTATCCGAGGGAGGAGTTTTCATATTCCCTGAAATTCATAATAAGAACGATTCAGTCATCACTCATTGCCCTCATCATGCCCTTGTTCGTCGTCGGTACCGTGGTATTCGGGGTGGCCACCGCAAATGAGTCCGCATCGTTTGGGGTCATGTACGCCCTGCTGGTAGGGGTTTTTATTTTCAGAGGTATATCCCTGCGTTCACTTCCTAATCTATTTCTTTCCGCCATCAAAACATGTTCATCCATAATGATAATTATCGCGATTTCACAGCTCTATATCTGGATTTTAGCCCTCGAGCATGTCCCACAGGATCTGGCCGCTTTTGTAGTGAGTTTCAACCTTCCTCCCACTCTGCTGCTAACCGTTATCATGCTAATTATTCTGATTGCGGGTACCTTCATTGACGTAAGTCCCGCCATCCTGCTGATTACCCCCGTTTTTCTACCTGCGGTCGTCGCGGTAGGTGTTTCACCGATACAGTTTGGTGCTTTGCTAATCACAGGCCTGGCGGTAGGAACGGTTACCCCTCCGGTAGGTACTTGTCTGAATGTGGGGGCAGCGATCTCGAAACTGGGAATCGGCAGAATTTTTATCGGAGCTTCTCCGTTTCTCAGCGGCAATGTCCTGACATTGATACTCATTTGTTTTGTGCCTGAGATTACCATGTGGCTGCCGACTATTTTTTATGGTGGATAAACTCTGCATATCGAGGGACCCAAACGGGCCCGCGGTGTTCAGATTTTTTTTGAAGTCCTTCCGGGCAAAATATTATTTGACCTAGAGGAGTCATATATGAAAAACATTGGTGTTATCGGTCTTGGTAATATGGGAATCGGCTTATCATCCAACCTGCTTAAAGCGGGGTTTAATCTGACCGGGTTTGATCTCCAGAGGGAGCGGCTTGCCATGCTGAAAGAACTGGGAGGAACGGCTGCGTCCTCCATCGCGGAGGCGGGTAAGAATAGCGAGGTCGTTTTTGTGATGGTCCTTAATGGCCAGCAGGTACAGTCCGTTGTTCTCGGGGAAAATGGTTTACTAGACAGTATGTCCGCGGGATCGTGCATTATCGTGTCCGCGACAATAAAGCCGTCTGAAATCGAGGTGCTTATAGATCCTCTGAAGGAAAGAGGAATACATCTCATCGACAGCCCGGTCAGCGGAGGAAAAAGCGGCGCTGATAACGGGACTCTGACCATGATGGTCGCCGCGTCGGAAGAAGATTTCTCGGCTCAGCATGATGTTTTCGAGGCGGTGGGAAAGAATATATATCATGTGGGGACTCGAGCCGGACAGGGGCAGACAGTCAAGGGCGCGCTGCAGGCACTGATCGGATCGTCCTTTACGGCCATATTCGAAGCTTTTGTGCTCGGCACAAAAGCGGGAGCCGATCCGCGAAAATTGTATGAAGTATTTTGTTCAAGCGGCGTAGGCAGTAATCTGCTGAAAGACTGCGGTGAATTGATTCTGCAGCGAAAGTTTGAGAAAACCGGCAGTCATATCGGAACAATGTATAAGGACCTGGGGATTTCCATGAGCATGGCAAGGGAAAACGGCTGCGCCATGTTCACCACCTCCGCGGCGTATGAATTGTTTCAATCGGGAATCTCCATGTTCCCGAAGGAGGACAACTGGTCAATCGTGAAGCTGCTGGAGCAGATCGCGGGTACGGAAGTAAAAGGATAAAGGAGAATGTTATGAGTGACTTGAAGCTCGGAATAATCACCGACGGTATCAGCCAGGATCCGGATGTCGCCCTCCGTTTCTGCGCTGAGGAGGGAATCCCTTATGCTGATTTTCAATTCGTGTGGAACACCGAGATCGGGGACCACACCGATGAGCAGGTCGGTGAATTGAAACGCTTGACCAGGAAGTACGGAATCAAGGTGGGATGTCTTACCCGTCATAATTTCAATGGACTGCCGGCGAAGATGGAATCTCTGAGAAGTGAAGCTTACATGAGGCATATGGAAAAGTATAAAAAATGCTTCGAGATAGCAAATGTGCTCGAGTGCCCGAATGTCAGGATTATGAGTACAAAGAAAGAGATGATCCTCTTCGGTACCCAGGGGGCTGAGCGATGGGTGACCGCCACCGGTGCCTGGGACGCGCAGGTTGCGCTGTATCAGGAACCGGTTGAATATGCGAAAAAAATGGGTATCACTATCGTCACCGAAAACTGTAACGGCGGACAGGTGACATCAAATTATCTCGCCGCTAAACTTGTGAAAGAGTTCGACACCGATATTCTAAAGATCCTCTGGGACCCATGCAATGCCATGTACTGCACTGAGCGTCCATACCCCGAAGGGTATGAAGAAGGAAAACCGCATATCGGGCACATCCATATAAAAGATGCCAAAATTGATATAGCCCGCGCAAGTGTTGAGTTCCGGTCCCTGGGAACCGGAGATATGGCGCCATATTTGCTCGACATAGCAGAGGCTCTGAAGAAGGATAATTTTCAGGGTATTGTTTCCCTGGAAGCCAACTACCGGCCTGAGGGGAAGGATTTTATCGATGGAACAAGGTCTTCCATAAGCCACTTCAGGAGGATTTTCGGATAATAAGCAGGCAAAGTGCAGACCGGTACCGAACCGCCCCCCATGAATCTTTCTTAGTGCACGTGATACAGCGGCGACGGTGAATATCTTCTCACACTATGAGGATGATCATGTTTCTGCCAGTGTGATCTCAATCCTCTCTTTACCCTTTCCGATGTTGTTTCTTTTCAGAACCAGCGGCCCGATTTCTCCTGTTCTGCGCAGGTGTGTCCCGCAGCAGGGGATTCGCGCGAAGCCTTCAATCTCCCAGTATCTTTTTTCTTCCCCGGCGTCACTGAATGCGCTGGTGATGTCACGATTCTCACAAATAAGCTGTTCAGCCAGCGCCATCAGGTCCGGGAAAAGCGCCGATATATTTTCCGGCCAGAGAAAATCCAGACGGGCTTTTGTTTCCGAGATATGCGCGCCTGTCTTTTCGATACCGGGGCAGTTTCCGTACACCAGCTCCAGAATAAGCTCAGCGGCGAAATGTAATCTCATCAGCGCGTATCTGCGGTCCCAGTCGATTTTGATTTCAACAGGAGCGCCGGGCTTCAGATCATGGTCCCGCGGGAGCTTATAAAAGATATCCCTGCCGGAAATCTCTGCTTCAAGGACTTCGCAGCCGCCGATAGAACCGGAATCACTTTCCTGGCCTCCGGAGAAGGGATAAAAGATGGTTTCCGCCACGGTAATCAGCTGTCCGCTCACAGAGCTGACGCGCGTGTGCAAGGCCCGCAGATACGGATCATCCCAGAATACTTTTTTTGTCATGGCTTATTTTATTCCCCCGGCGGTACAGTGTCTATCACCAGAAAGAAGATCACATGAAACACCAGAGCTGCGAAAGATTTCGATCCAGTATTGCATGTCGGGCACACAGACAGTCAAAGTATGAATGGAAGAAATTATTTTTATTGTTCCCCGTGACAGTCCGAAAATGCCAAAAAAGGAAAAAATTTTTATATACAGATAACGACTTATCTTGTAATATTTAACGGTGAAAAAAATCAGAAAGAACGAATGGATCTCCGGTCTTAAACTGAAACAAAAATTTCTGTTCTCCTTTATTCTGCTGACCATCCTTTCATACAGTATTTTATACTCAATTGTATATCTGAACTATTTCAATGTCATTATTAAACAGCGGGAGCTCTCTACAGGACAGCTCCTGGCGGCGATGGAGATCAGCCTCGATGTTTTCTACAACGAGTTATTTACCCTCTCAAATGCTTTATCCATAAACCCTCTGATAAGCTCACTATTATTCGATACTATCGAAGTCAGTCCTGATGTCGAAAGCGACATTATCCGAAAACTCGAATTCAAATTAACCAACCGTCCGTACATGCAGGGGATCCGTCTCTACAAGGGTGACCAGGTCTATATGTCAATCTACCAGAATCATGTCCTGCTGAATAAGGAGCTGGACAGAAGCGGTTGGGAAATTAACAATCCGATGAATGAAAAAATGATGTTCATCCCAACTTATAAGAAATCATATAAAAAAATTGACGGGAACAACCTGGTAAATACTGATTATCAGTATGATGAACGTATTTTTTCCTTTGTCAGAGTGATTGAAGATATGTATGGAAACGAAGTAGCGGCCCTGGTCATCGACATGCAGGAAAGTTATTTTCACGCCCTGTATGATAACATGAAGCTGACCGAGCATTGTTTCAATATTATTCTCTCACCAAGCGGATTTGTCATTTCCGCTACGGATAAAAGCAGTATCGGTACGAATTATTACGATGACATATTCAAACAGATCAAGGATGAACAAGGCGGATTTATACAGGAAATAAACGGCAGCAACAATCTTGTAGTTTACGATACGTATAAGCGGTATGGATGGAAGCTTGTATCGTGTATTCCTCTCAATGATATGCACCTGTTCAAAAAAACCTTCAATCAGATAATCCTGGCATTTATTATCATCTTCATCGCGGCGAATATTGTACTTTCCCTGATGGTTTCAAGGGTGCTGAATACTCCTCTTAAAAAAATTCTTGATGCCATCACCCAGATCCGGGAGGGCAATTTTGATATCTCCATCGATCATCAGAACCGGGATGAGATAGGCATCATCGCGAATAATCTGAAAAACATGGTGGCGAATATTGATTCGCTCATCAAGGAGAACTATATTATCAAACTCCGTGAACAGGAGGCGGAGATCCGATCTCTGCAGGCCCAGATAAATCCTCATTTTCTGTACAACACCCTGGATACAATCAGCTGGAAGGTCCTTCTGATGGGGGGAGAAGATATCAGCAAGGTCATCAACGCGCTGGGTGAAATTCTTAGATACAATATCAGGCAGTCCACGAAAATAGTCAGCCTGAGAGAAGAATTTCAGCAGATCGAGAATTATCTGTTCATACAGAAGGTACGGTATGAGGACAGGTTTCGCATTGAATACGATATCCGGCAGGAAAGCCTGGGTATGCAGATACACAAGCTGCTTATTCAGCCGATCATAGAAAACGCGATCCAGCATGGGCTGGAGAGTAAAAAAAGCGGAGGACTTCTGCGTATTTCAACATCAATACGGGGTACAGACCTCGAAATCTGTATTTATGATAATGGTAAGGGTATCTCCAGAGATAGAATCTCCCAGGTCCTGAACAGCAGAATTCCGGAACAGCCGTATGAACGGAATAACCACATCGGGATCTATAACGTCCATAAACGTATACAGCATTACTACGGTCAGGAATATGGAATTACCATAGAAAGTGAAGTCGGACAGTATACAAAGGTATTGATCACCATTCCGGCGGTAGAATTACAGCCAAGCAAGGAGCAGCCAATTGAAGCGGGTACTGGTCGTTGACGACGAAAAAACAATCAGAAACGGGATATCCTTTCTGGTCAGCCGGACAGGACGATATGAGGTAGCCGGTATATGCAGTAATGGGAAAGAAGCACTTGAGGATACGATAAAGCTGAAACCCGATATTGTCATAACCGATATCAGGATGCCTGAAATGGATGGTTTGTCTTATATATCTGAATGTTCGAAACTTGCGGATGTACCAAAATTCATCATACTGAGCGGGTTTCAGGAATTTGATTATCTGCGTGAGGCCCATCTGCTCGATGTAGTCGATTATATATTGAAGCCGGTGAATCATACGGATCTGATCGCATTACTGGATAGGGTATCGGAAAGGATACAGCTGGAGAACGAGGACAGACAGCTGCAGCTGTCCCAATATGGCATAGTATCAATTCAGCAGCGTGAAAAAAGCGGACCCCATATCCAACGGCTTAAAGAGCAGCTTCACATCGAAATGAAGAACGTCAGAACGATTATCATATCCCTGAAAAACAGCTTCACCATGGAGAACAGTCTGTTCAATGAGGCTGTTGCTTATATAGAGCGGGAGCTTCAGGGCCTGGAAAACAGACCGGAGATTACTTTCCTCTATGAAAAACAGTTTATTATGATTTTTAATAACTGTGGAAATGATCCGTCACGGCTGCTTGAGCACCTGCGCATGTTTATCATTGAGATGGAGCGGAGGTTCTCGATTCAAATCCTGGTCGGAGCCGGCGAGAGGTTCGGGGATGACAAAGGGATAAAATCTTCCTACGAGCAGGCCCTTACGGCGATCTCAGGTTCAATGTACGGTTCGGACCTGAAAGTGTATCGGTGCGATCCGCGGTGGATGATAGCGGAAGCACATGAAAAATATTTCAGGAAGGAGCTTGGTGAGATCACTCATTATCTTGACTTATGCGACACCGAAAACGGCACAGCGGTTATAGAGCGCTTTATTGAAAAAATCAGGATTGAACAGGTTTCTCCGGAAATAGTAATCGCTTTCTGCAACGGTATATATAAGATACTGCGGGACATCTTTCATGATTATAGTGTCGTGCTTTCATTTGAAGTTCTGAAAGAAGAATCCATGAGAAGATATATTCTTGAAAATCATCCTGATCTTGCAATGTTGAAACAATTACTTGAAAAGGCGATTGACGAGGCTGTTGGCTTCCTGAAGGAAATCAGAAGCAGAAAGGTGGGGCATGTAACCGAAGATATCATAAGTTATATCAACAACCATCTGGCGGAAGATCTCTATCTGGACAGAATTTGTGAAATGTTTTTTATCAACAAGAGTTATCTATGCCGGATTTTTAAAAAGGCCACCGGAAAAACATTTAATGCCTATCTCACCGAGCTGCGGATCAGGAAGGCAAAACTGCTGCTGAAGCATGAGAATTTGAGGATCAACGAGATTGCCATGCTGGTGGGCTATAAAAATCCGAGATACTTCGCCCGGACTTTTTTGAAGCTGGAGCATATGACTCCCAGTGATTACAGGGCAAGTATGATTCAATAGGCTCCTAAAACACCCCGTATTTGTCAAATACCTCGGTAATCGATTTTCCTTCCTTGAGCTCGGCTCTCATATCCGTTTCCTTGCTTACGGTGGCTTCAGCCTCAACAAGTATGTCCCAGGCTATTTCCTTCGGAACGACCACGACTCCGTCTATATCCGCGATGATAAAGTCTCCGGGAACGATATCGGTATGTCCGATCCTGATGGGTACCTGATACGCGCGGATCGACCACCTGCCGATGGAGCTGGCCGGATTTGTAAACCTGCAGTACACAGGGAATCCAATTTCCCTGATCAGCTTCAGGTCACGGGTGCCTCCGTCGAGAATCACACCGCGGCACCCTTTCTGGACAGCGGTGACACTCATCAATTCTCCCCAATGGGCCGCGCTGAAATCGCCGTTGGTCTGCCATACTGAAACGCAGTCAGGTATCAGCTGCTCCAGCATATCAAGCCGGATCTGCGCGTCATCTTCATCGGGATTTTTATGGGCTTCTCCGATGCCGGTAAAAGCCGGTCCGGCGATAGTCTCATATTCTGAAACCGGATTGATATACCATGGGAGAATCTGGTTCCGGTATCCTTTCGCGTCCAGGGTGTCTCCGATGACACCGGTGTATATTTGTTTATACCTGTCGCTCATTTCCCGGATGCTCACCGGATAATTCATCTCTGCTGTGTTGTGCATGTTACCGTGCTCCTTTCAGATTTTCAGATGCCTGGTTTATTGCTGTTTATTGATATGAATAACCTCCCGAACTGTTTTGTCAACGAATCATGACGAATTTGCACAATAAGCTGATAATCTGCACATGCCCGAAATGCCATGCGAATATAATGCACAATAAACAAAAATCCGCTCCGTTTCGCTCCTTATCTTTTGCCCCTATACTGGATCAATGAAAACGAGCTTATTTGATGTAGCGGGTAAAACCGCCATAGTGACCGGTGCCAGAACCGGTTTGGGGCAGGCGATGGCAATAGGCTTCGCGGAAGCAGGAGCGGACGTCGTGATCGTCAGCCGCGGAGAAATGTCGGAAACCGAAAGAGAGATTGTAAAGACGGGGAGCCGCTGTCTGCAGATACAGGAAGATCTCACCGATATCAAATCAATCGATCGAATAGCAGCCCTGACAATTGAGGAGTTTCAGAAGATTGATATCCTGGTGAACTGCGCGGGAATAATCAGGCGCGCGCCTTCGGCCGAGTTTGGTGAAAAGGACTGGGACGACGTGATGAACCTGAACATCAAGGCCCTCTTCTTTCTCTGTCAGGCGGTTGGTCGTGAAATGCTGAAGAGAAAGCAGGGGAAAATTATCAATATTGCTTCCTTACTGACATTCCAGGGGGGCATCCTGGTGCCTTCATATTCAGCCAGCAAAGGCGGCGTCGCTCAGGTGACGAAAACACTCGCCAACGAATGGGCGTCCTCGGGGATTTGCGTCAACGCCATCGCTCCGGGATATATGGATACGCCGGCGGCGAAAGCGATCAAGGATGATCCGGTCAGAAACAAATCAATCGTAAACAGGATTCCTGCCGGCAGATGGGGCAGATCAACCGATCTCAACGGGGCGGCTCTTTTCCTGGCTTCTGAGGCTTCGGACTATGTGAACGGTCATATACTCACCGTTGACGGCGGATGGATGGGACGTTAGGAGGAAAAAATGAAAGCAGCACGCTTAACAGCAGCAAGAAAGATCGAATTATGTGAAGTTGATACTCCGGTACCCTCGGCTGATGAGGTCCTGATCCGGACAAAGGCGGTCGGTATATGCGGTTCCGACCTGCATATATACCAGGGACACCGGCCGGACATTGAACTGCCGAGAGTCATGGGGCATGAGATTTCCGGTGAAATAGTAGAAACCGGGACGGATGTAAAGGACCTCAAGGCCGGCGACAGGGTGGTGGTGGACCCTGTAGTATACTGCGGCGATTGCTATGCCTGCCGAAGGGGTAAAAATCACCTCTGTACCACAATCAAATGCCTGGGCTGCCAGGTGGACGGCGGGTTCAGCGAGTATTTTACTTCCCCCGTCAAAAACGTATACACCATCAACGATGATATCAGCTGGACCCATGGCGCCATGGTGGAACCATTTTCCATCGGCGCGCAGGTCTTCGGCCGAAGTGAATATTCCGACGGCGATAGAGTGGTGATATTCGGGGCAGGTACTATCGGCCTCTGTGTTTTACAGGTCTTCAAACTGATGGGCGCCAGGGTCCTGGTAACCGATGTCATTGACAGCAGGCTGGCCGTAGCTGAGAGTCTGGGCGCAGATGTGATAGTGAATAATAAAACCGGGTCCCTGGAAGAAAAAACCGCGGAGTTCACCGGCAACGAGGGCGCCGATATTGTCATTGACGCGGTCGGCCATTATTCCATCATCAAGGAAGGGATGAAAGTCCTCACAAAAGGCGGACGGATCGTTGTTCTCGGTCTGACCAAAGAAGATACGGGGCTTACGGAATTTGATTTTGTGAGAACAGAAATAGATATCAGGGGATCGGTTCTGAATAATATGAAATTCCCCCAGGTCATCAACTGGCTGAACAGCGGGAAGCTGAACCCGGTACCTCTGATAACCGGTGTATATCCGGTCGAAAAAATCGGGGACGCCTTCGAGGCGATTCTCTCATCGCCGGCTGATTCCCTTAAGGTAATGGTTACATTCTGATGTTTCTGACGAAAATCAATACGGCGGTGATAAAACTGGAGAAAGGGATCCTCATTGTTTTGCTGAGCGTGATGATGGTCCTTGGTCTGATGCAGATATTCAGCCGCTTTGTAATTCAAAAACCGATCACATGGTCTGAGGCCATGCTCACCTATATGTTTGTCTGGTCGAGCTACGTGGCCGTGAGTCTCGGCGTTCATGAAAATACCCACTTCAGTGTGGATGTGGTTGTACGAAAACTATCCCCGCGATGGCAGTATATTCTCTCTTTGGTCTGCGGTTTTCTTCTGGCAGGATTTTCAATTTTTTTAATAATATTCGGCTTCTATCTTGTTGATTTCAATAAAGACCAGCTCATGCCAGCGATGCCGTTTGCCATGAGCTGGCCGTATATGGCCCTGCCGGTATGCGGGGTTTTTTCGCTGGTACATTCGGTACACCAGATGTATGAACTGATATCCAGGGGGCCTGCCTCATGATTGAAGTGATTTTTCTAACCTTTGTTCTTTTAATGCTTATAAATCTTCCCGTAGCCTTCTGTCTTGGAATTGCCTCTGTTACCGCCCTGTTCTTCTGCTCCGACATAAGTATTCTGGTAGTAGTTCAGAGGATGTATACAGCTTCGGAATCTTTCTCATTGCTGGCGGTTCCGTTTTTTGTTATGGCCGGCGGTTTTATGGAAACCGGAGGAATTTCCAGGAAACTTGTACGCTTTACCTCTACCCTGGTGGGTCATATCAGAGGCGGTCTGGCGCTGGTCAGTGTAGTGGCCGCCATGTTTTTCGCGGGCATTTCCGGTTCCACCGCGGCGGATACCGCTGCCATCGGGAGTATAACTATCCCCGCGATGATCAGGAAGAAATACGGGAAAGACATGGCCACAAGCGTACAGGCCACAGCGGGGGCAATCGGGATAATAATCCCGCCCAGTATTCCCATGGTCATATTGGGGATCACGGCGGGTATTTCCATAGGCGGTCTGTTTCTCGGCGGAATTATCCCCGGGATCCTCATGGGAATAGCTTTGATGATCACAAGTGTCATCATCGCGAAGAAAAGGGGACTGCCCTTTGAACCGCGTTCTCCACTGAAGGATGTATGGATTTCATTCAAGGATTCGATCCTGGCGATATTGACCATTGTGATAATTATGGGGGGGATCCTTTCCGGTGTTTTTACTCCCACCGAAGCCTCCATCATCGCGGCGACATACTGTTTTATCGTCGGCTTCTTTGTGTACAAAGAGATCACGCTGAAAGACATTCCCAGGATCCTGGTCCAGACCGGTTTGACCACCGGAATGGTGATACTGGTAGTGGCTACAGCCTCGAGCTTCGGCTGGATATTGAGCGCCGAACGTATTCCTACAGCTATAGCCAACGCGATTTTTGCGATCTCTTCAAATAAATATATCATTTTAATACTGATCAACGCGCTCCTGCTCTTTCTCGGAACCTTTCTGGACATAGCCCCGATTATCATTGTGGTCGTCCCGATCATCTACCCGATAGCGCTGAGTCTGGGAATGACGCCGATTCACTACGGAATAATGATCATAGTGAATATGGCTATCGGCCAGTGCACACCGCCGGTAGGGATCGCCCTGTTTGTATCATCGAGTATTTCAAAGGTTTCCATCGGAGACATGATGGGGGTCTTTATAAAGTATCTGTTTGCCATGGTGGTCGTACTGGTTTTGATTATTGCAGTCCCGGACCTGGTCACCTTTATTCCGGAATTGGTTCTGGGAACGAAATAGGGATTTTGGCGGGGGAAATACATACTCTCCCCGCCTGAAAGATATTATTTCTATCAGGAGGAATTATTGATGAAAAGGATTTTGTTGGGACTACTAGTACTGATGCTGACAGCCGCGGTGGTATGTGCCGGTGGAACACAGGAAGAAACCAAAGAAGCGAAAACACTGAAAGTGGCTTCGGTTCTTCCCATGAGCCATCCCTCCATGCAGGCCCTGGCATATTTTGCCGAGCTGGTGGAAGAAGGCAGCAATGGCGAACTGAAAGTCGAACTCTACGGAAACAGCGAGCTGGGCGGGTTGAGAGACGGAATGGAAGGCGCTCAGCTGGGAACCATCGACATCTCCTACACGAACTGCGGCCCCCTGGCACAGTTTGTACCCAGCCTGAATGTCGTCAGCCTGCCGTACATTTTCAAGAGCACTGATCATATGTACAAAGCGCTGGAATCTACAGCCGGTCAGGAACTGATCGATGACATCAACGCGGCGAAGTTTGTGCACCTGACCTTCTTCGACAGCGGATCGAGAAACGTGATCACCAACAAGCGCGGAGTTTCCAACCCGGAAGACATGAAAGGTCTCAAGATCAGAGTCATGCCCGCCGCGCAGATGGTAAAGACCCTGAACTCAATGGGCGGTATCGCGACTCCCATGGAACAGGGTGAAGTCTACACCGCCCTCGAACAGGGTGTACTGGACGGCTGGGAAAACAGCCCGATCACCCTGCTGACATTGAAGCTGTATGAAGTTTCGGAATATTTTTCATGGACCCATCACTTCAGAGTACCCGACGCGGTCATCATGAGCCGGAAGGTTTTCGAAACGCTTACACCCGATCAGCAGAAGGTAGTACTGGAAGCCGGGAAAAAATGCGGTGAAAAACAGAGGGTCCTCTGGGACGAATATTATACCCAGGTTGTAACTGAGCTGAAGGACAAGGGCGTGAAGTTTACCGACATCAACGACCTGACTCCTTTTATCGAAGCTGTTCAGCCGGTATGGGACGACTATAAAGCTGAAAACGGTGACGATCTTATAAAATTGATTCTCGCAGCAGAATAGGCTCTATAAACTCGAGGCTGTCCGGTTTTTCCGGGCAGCCTCTCTCTTTTTTTACCATGTGTTTTCCGTCCGGAAATCCGATTTCCTGTCGTCAATTCCGTCTTGTTCATCTTATTTTTCACTGACCGGCCTTTTACACAAGGTTCGGACCACTATTAAATCTTTTCCGTTACAGGCACCGCGACCCTCACCTCCATGTTTTGAGGATTCACGAACCCCATCCGGGACAGGTATGTTTCCTCCGCGGGACCGCTGACAGACAGCTGGTGCTCCTCGATGTAGGAATAAAGCCGCGTGTACGCGGAACTGAGAGTTGAAAAAGGTCCTCTGTGGAGGACCTCACAGAATAACTGTGCTTCCCGGCTTGATAGGAGGTCCGGCTTTGCGCCGGCGTCGGTCGGCCGGTTGACGCCTGTCTGCCCGCCGGGGGGGCGTAGAAACTCAGCCGGCGGCCCGTCATCAGCGTCCACGGGAATATAGATTTCCATGTCGATGGTTTCCCGGCTGAAATCCCTGTCCTCGTACCACACTATCGTATGCGGGCCGTTTACCCGCAGTTCGGACGCCGCGGCTGTCTCGAAGAGCCTGCTGATCATCGGGCCGATGGCGTCGTGATTTCCTCTGTCCCGGATACTCAGGACTGTCTGTGCGGCGTGCTTTTTCAAACTAACTTCTTCCATTTTCTCTTCCTCCAGTGATTGAATGATTTTCTGTATCACGGAGCGGCTTGAATGTATCTCTTCCAGTTTCCGGGTGAGCAGTTCCAACTGGGTGATGAGGACCTCTTTCAGATTTGCGGGTCCCATCGTACGGTCGAGTACTTCTTTAATCTTTTCCAGCGGAAGCCCGCAGCCGCGGTAGATGAGGACCTGCTGGGCCCTCAGCACGGATTCCTCATCGTAGTAGCGGTAGTTGTTTGAGTAAGCCACCCTGGCCGGCTTTAGCAGATCGATCTCGTCGTAGTACCGCAGGGTCTTTGCCGGGATCTTTGTCATAACCGAAAACTGACCGATTGAATACATGTCGTTTGTCTCCGTTCATACTGAAATAATTCTGCCGGTTCCAGTCACTGGAAGGTCAAGCTCTGTTTCCATTATATTTCCCATTTCAGCGGGATAAAAGACTCTGAATAGTCAGTGGGGCATGAAACGGAGGCTTGATGGGGAAGCATTAATATAATATAACTTATGATAAGGGGTAACGAAAGTGGTTGCGAATTCAATACGGCTGAGGCAGATGAATGAAGAGCTGGTCAGATCGGCTCTAAAAAGCATGGAATCGGGAACAAAAAACACTATAGCAGCCGCCACGGGCCTGAGCGTGGCCACCTGCGGAAACATCCTGCAAGATCTGATGATGACTGGAGAAGTCCTGGAGGCGGCCCCGGCGGAATCTACCGGAGGGCGGCCGTCGAGACGGTTCCTCTATAATCCCGATTTCGCCAACGCGGCGCTTATGTATGTCCGCAGGGAGGGGAGAGAAAACAGTCTCTTCTGCTGCTCCGTGAATATGGCCGGCAGCGTGGTGCATGAAGAAAAGCGCGTATGTGAGGATATAACGCCCAACGAGATCTCTAACGCTTTTTCAGAACTTATGCACAATTACCCCCGAACAAAAGTCCTGAGTGTCGGAATCCCGGGAGTAGTGCATGACGGGACCATCGGAATCTGTGATTTTCCCGAACTTCAGCACGTCCCCCTCCGGGCCCGTCTTGAGAACACGTTTCATCTGGATGTACTAGTAGAAAACGATGTGAACAGCACTGCTCTGGGATATTATCAGAGCAAATTAAACCGGCCGGCTGAAAGTGTCGTATATATATACTACCCCGGGGGCGGCAACGCGGGAGCAGGAATCATTATTAATGGCAAAGTACTCAGGGGGAATACCGATTTCGCGGGGGAAGTTTCCTTTCTCCCCCTCGGAGTGGATGTAAATGAGCAGGGAAATATCCAGAAAGATACCGGCCGTTTCGCGGATCTGGTTACCAGGACTATTCTTTCGGTGAACGCGCTGATCAACCCCGAGACCATAGTGATCTCGGGCAGCCGCTTCACCGAAGATTTCAGGGCCCTGCTGAATGAGCTGGTTTCAGAATATGCGGTCAGCGGCCATGTTCCCCTTCTCGTTTTTGAACAGGATATACATGAGAGTTATATTGAAGGCTTGAAATTCCTGGCAATCAAAAAGATGTCGTGTGAATTTGAAATCATAAAAAAATAGGATATCCCTTCAGGAGAAAGCGATGCCCGCTGTCATACTTCTACTGATCATCTACCTTGCCTTCATCAGTCTCGGTCTTCCTGACTCAATTCTCGGGGTTGTGATTCCCGCGCTGCAGAAGGATTGGGGGATCTCCCTCGGAGCGGGTGGTGTCATTTCCATGATAACAATCGGGGGCACAATTGTCTCCAGTTTTACCAGCGGACACATAATCGGCAGGTTCGGGACCGGTAAAATCATACTGATCAGCTGCCTGTTGACCGGGAGCGCGCTGTTCGGATTTTCGTTTGCGCCGTCGTACTATTGGCTCCTCTTTCTTGCGGTACCTCTGGGACTGGGAGGCGGGTCCGTGGATACTGCTTTGAATAACTATGTAGCCCTGCATTTCAAAGCCCGTCATATGAATTGGCTGCATTCCTTCTGGGGAGTTGGCGCGACTATCGGTCCGCTGATCATGGCCCGGACCCTGCAGCATTCTTTTTCCTGGCGCTCAGGATACCGCACGATCTCGTATATACAGCTGCTGCTCGCGGTGATATTGATGTTCAGTATGCCCCTCTGGGCCTGGCACAATAGAACAAAGAAGACTGAGAATGAAAACGGGGGCAAGGCTCAACCGAATAAAGCGCGGGTATTCGGGATCCGTGGAGTGAAACACGCCTTCGCGGTAATGCTCCTCTATTGTTCCGTGGAGATTTCTGTCGGTTTGTGGGGAAGCAGTTTTCTGGTTCGGGCAAAAGGTTTTTCCATTGAAAATGCCGCATCATGGATGGCCCTGTATTACGGCGGTATCACGGCGGGGCGTTTTCTGGCCGGTTTTGTATCATTCAAACTGACAAATGTACAGATGATACGGACAGGGATACTTACTGCCCTGGCCGGAACTTTTTTTCTTTTCCTTCCGCTGCCCCCGATATTTCTGGGTCCTTCTTTCATTCTTACGGGACTGGGTTTGTCCCCTGTTTTTCCGGCTATGCTCCATGAAACACCGGTCCGGTTCGGTACGGATATGTCTCAAAAAATAGTCGGCTATCAGATGGGATTCGGATATATCGGGAGCGCTCTCATTCCTCCCCTTCTGGGCCTGATTCTGCAGTATGCCGGAGTGGCGCTTTTTCCCGCGCTGATGTCCGCGGCTGTTCTCGCAATGTTTATTGTTTCTGAAGGTTTACGGCTGATTGTAAGATAGCTGATACACGCGCGGAGACCGATATACCGGGATTTCACCTGGCGGTCGTTTCTTCCCTGGTTTTATAGTTGGCAATGAGAATGCCCGGAACAATTATGAGAAAGCTGACCGGATGATACCATCGCAGGGTCTCTCCCAGAATGAAATACGCTGAAGCAGCGCTGAAAATCGGCAGTGTATAGTAGACCATTCCCGCCTTCGCCGGACCGATGGAAATGACGGCTTTGTTCCAGAGAACGAAGGCACAGAGAGAGGCAAAAATTCCGATATACAGGATTGAAAAAAGTATGGCCGGATTGAACTCCACGGGAGGTGTGATTGCCTGTTCCCACAGAAAAACTGGTGTGAGAAACAGCAGCCCGGTGATAAATGTGCTGAACTGAAAGGACCATACCCCGATATCCCGCGGCTTATGTTTCAGCAGGATGCTGTAGACCGCGAAGGTAATGGCTGCCAGCAGCATCCAGAAATCACCGACGGCGAAGGACAGGTTCAACAGACGGGTGAGGTCCCCCTTTGTAATCAGCAGCAATACACCAGACACTACCAGGAGTATCCCGATCCCCTTATGCAGAGTTATCTTCTCCTTCATCACAAAACGCGCCAGGACCACGATAAACAGGGGGAAGGTGATGGAAATCACCGAAAGGTTGATCGCCGTGGAAGTACGGCCGGCGAAGTATATCAGAGTGTTAAATAAAGTCACCCCGAGAAAGGATGTGATACCGAGATAGGGAAGATTTTTTCTGATGGCCGGCAGATCGGATATAAATGAACGCAGGGCGAAGGGGAGAAAAACAAGTGCAGCCACGGTCCATCTCCAGAAGGCGAGACTGACCGGCGGTATGCTTCCGCTCAATCCGCGGGCGACGATAAAATTCCCGGACCAGATTGCCGTTGCAGCGAGCGCCGGTATATAGCCGGACAGAATATGTGTGGGTATTGTCTTTGCTTTCAATATGTGTCCCCAGTTCGTATGTTTGAACTCATTGTATATCCGAAAAGCCTGCTTATTACAAGCAGCTGTTTACCTGACGGAGCCTCCGCGGCTGACCAGGAACTCTGAAAATGAGTTCAGCACATCGCCCTGGCCGGAGGGAAAAATATCTTCCGCCAGTTCTTCGGCCCGGTCCATGGACTCTGAGAGGTTCCGCTTTCCGCTCTCCGTAATTTTCACATAACTGACCCGGGCATCTCTGGCGGCCGCCTCTTTCGTGATCAGGCCGATCTTTTCCATGGGCCCTAAAATCCTGGTAACTCCTGAAGGGGTGAGTCCCATTTTTTCGGCGAGATCGATCCTCCTCATTTTTTCATATTCAGAGCCGTTGATATGATACAGGATGACAAACTCGTTAAAACCT
>Ga0272442_10002447_pt1 | contig 26887 bp, 19 predicted proteins | sample SSMForm2O_FD_200262 | JGI IMG/M metagenome (GOLD analysis project Ga0272442, IMG submission 200262) | Marine sediment archaeal communities from Little Sippewissett salt marsh, Falmouth, MA, United States - SSM-Form-2O | ecosystem: Environmental > Aquatic > Marine > Wetlands > Sediment ... | reverse complement strand
GCGAGTCCGTAACCGCTGAGTATCGCGGTCTGGGCCGCCGGCGACTTGTTCGCAACGGCTATCTGCAGCGCGCTTCCGGCAAGTCCCGTGGCGATTCCCTGTGTCATACGTTCGGCACCGTGACGCGCCAGGACATGCCCGACCTCGTGCCCCATGACCACGGCGATGCCGTTTTCATTCCCGCACAGGGGAAGTATTCCGGTGTAAAACGCGACCTTCCCTCCCGGCAGCGCAAATGCGTTGACCGTTTCAGGATCTTCAATCAGGGCGAACTCCCAGTCGTACTGCGGGCGTTCGGCGATGGCGGCGATTCTCGTGCCGACCCTGCTGAGGACCGCGGTCTTATCGGCGTCGTTGCTCAGCTCGTTTTCAGCCAGGACCTGCTCGTAGGCCTCCTCACCGAGGGCTATTTCCTGATTCTCGGGAATTAACGCAGTCGATTTTCTGTTTACGTATTCCACGGATGAGCATCCCGCGAGAAGAGTTGCTGTGAGTGCCGCTCCGGTAAAGAAAACGAGGGCTTTCATTGCGTTTATGACCTCCGGGTTGAATTACTGCGATTGTATCGCCGGCGTTGTACGTGTGCGGGAAATGCTCTCCTCATTTGACGCCCATATCCTTGAAGAAGGGGACGTAACCCCGGTCCGTTCCCATCATATGGTTTTCTATCCAGCCGCCCAAATAATCCGAGATTTCCTCGATCGAGACGTCTCCTGTTTTATACCGTTTTTCGAAATCCTCGAGTCTGGAGAAGAAATCGTCATGCTCCGATTTGTGCTCGTCCATATGCGGATAGCCGGCCTGCCGCATATAACGTTCTTCTTTTGAGAAATGTTCTATGGCGTAGTCCGCCATGTCTTTCAGCGCATCGAGCGTGTCCGACTTGTCACTCCCCTTTGAGATCGCCGTGTATATCGCGTTTATCATGGTGAAAATTTTTCTATGCTGATCGTCGATCTCTTCGATATCGAGCGCAGCATCTTCAGTCCACTGAACTTGCATTGTTTTCCCTCCAACTCTATGATGATAAGGTATGGCGTAACGGTGTCAAGCTGAAATGGATATGAACGGACGCTTGTGGTTTGGTGGGACCTGTTGTAAAATACAGATAATCATACGAGGAGGAAGTTATGTTTAACTTCGGAGTGGATTCGTTTATATGGACGGAGAAGTTTTCAGAAAAAGACCTGTGGATCATCGAGAAGGCCAAGGAGGTCGGATTCGACACGGTCGACGTATATATTTCCGATGTCGACACCTTCCCCGTTCAGCTCGTAAAGAGGAAGGCCGCCGAGGTCGGCATCAGGATCGTGACCACGCACGGCCTGCCGGACGATGCGAACGTCATTTCTCCGGAACCTGACGTGCGTGCCAGGGGAATCGAGCTCTTGAAAAAGGTCGTTGACCTCAATATCGAGCTCGGTTCGACCATACTCGGAGGCATACCCTATGCGGCGTGGGGGTACCGGTCGGGAAGTCCGAGGACCGAGCAGGAGTGGGAATGGTCGGTGAAGGCACTGAAGGAGGTAACGGCATACGCCCGCGAACGGGGAGACCTCATCATCGCGGTTGAGGTCGTTAACAGGTTCGAGACGCATTTTCTCAACATCGCGGCGGACGCGGTCCGGTACTGCAGGGACGTGGGATCGAAGAACATCAAGGTGCACCTCGACACCTTTCACATGATACGCGAGGAGGAGAGCTTCGAGGGGGCGGTAAAGACATGTGGAAAGGAGTACCTCGGGTACGTGCACACCTGCGAGAGCAACAGGGGCATACCGGGAACGGCGCTCGTGCCTTGGAAGGAATTCTTCACCGCGATAAAGAAGATCGGGTACGACGGCCCGCTTGTCATCGAATCATTCGACCCGAGCTTCGAAGAGATAAACCGGCTCTGCTCAATCTGGCGCAAGCTCGCCTCATCGGGCGAGGAGCTCGCGGTCCAGGGTTTGCGGAACTTGAAAGCCATAGCCGCCGAGGTAGAGTGATTGTTCTGAAGTCATTATGGCTGTACCTCGTAATTGTTCGGATGAAGAAATGTAGGGCGGCAGTATCCTGTAAATAACTGAATAAAAGTGATTCGCAGGGATACTATCGCTAACCTATGCATACATAACTTTGAAAGCCCGGTATCTCTTTCCGTACAAAGGTGATACCGGGCATCTTTCCCTCTTGTCAGAGGTTCAATCCTTTCGTTTTCCCTCCAAAAAATTGTTAAAATTTCTTGACAAATGCGATAATTAATATACGATTTTAACTGAAAACGTTTAACGTATATGGTTTTAATGAATAATGGCCACGTTAAAAGACATCGCCCAGAGAGCCGGCGTATCAATATCGACCGTCTCGAAAATCCTGAACGACGTGCCGACACCGATACAGGTCAGCGACCTTACGAAACAGAAGGTGATCAATATAGCGAGGGACCTGCGGTATTATCCGAATATGTTCGCACGGTCTCTGAGAACGAACCGCACTGGAATAATCGGTGTCGTGGTTTCGGATATCAAAGACCCCTTCTTCTCGGAAATAATAAACGGCATAGAAAGAACGTTTAACGAGAATGATTATTACTTCATGCTGAGCAGTGTTGAGAACAGCCTCCAGAAGGAAGAGATCTATCTGTCGAGATTCAACAAGCTGAATGTCGACGGTATACTGATTCTGGGAGGCGCTCAACGGTTGACGGACAACAGGGTGAAAAACCTCCTGGGCTGCGGCGTTCCGATTATCGTGGTCGGGAGGGCTTCGCCCCATCCTGTCATAAGCTCGGTAACGGTGGAGAATTACAACGGAGGTTACAAGGCGACGGAGTGTTTGATCAATTTGGGCCACAGGGACATCATACACGTCACCCCCTCGGAAAAAAGGGCTGATGCCGATGAGAGAATGAACGGGTACCTGCGTGCGCTGAATGAACACGGACTCAAGTCCAAAAGCAACATTATGAAAAGCGGGATCGATGCGGAAAGCGGCTATTCCACGTGCATGGAGATTGCGGAGAAGTGTCCTGAATTTTCCGCGATATTCACCTATAACGATATGCTTGCGCTGGGATGTATGCGCGCAATCAAGGACAAGGGGCTTCGAATTCCGGCGGATGTTTCCATCGTCGGTTTCGACGATATTCCCATAGCGAGAGTTTTCGATCCGCCGCTCACGACGATCGTACAGCCCCGTGAGAAAATGGGGGTTCGGGCGGCCGAGCTGCTGCTGAAACTCCTGAAGGAAGATGGCGGCAATGGGGATGTTGGGGAAAATATCATCTTCCCGACTGAAATAGTGATAAGGAATACAACCGGTAAAAAATCGTGATCCGGTTATTTAATTTATCGATTTAGTCAGGATGATTAACTTATGTGCGTCAGGTGAGTTTGCCTGGAGTAATAGTCACATTAATTTTTAAGGAGGTTTCACAATGAAGAGGGTTTTGCTGGTTTTGTTGTTGTTGGTTTTTTCCGTTACCCTTGCATTCGCAGGCAGTGAAAAGGAGGCCGTCGAGGAGTCGGGTTCGGCGCAGCAGGCGGTCACCGAGCTTCATTTCTACTCCATCGATACGAATCCGGACCAGTCGATCAACAAGCACATCGCCGGGTTCGAGGCGGAGAATCCTCAGTACAAGGTGACGTACCATGGGTTTGAAAGGGCACGGTATGACGAAGCGGTACGTACCGCCGTTACCGGTGGAGAACCCATCGATATTCTTCTCCTTGACGGCCAGTTCGTCGTTGCCTACAAGAACGACGGGCTCATCTATCCGGCCGAGGATTACGTGGATTTCAAGGACCGTTATGCACAGGGCGTGCTGGATGCGATTACCCACGACGGAAAAACGTGGGGAATTCCGTGGCAGTCGTCCGTAATGTGCTACTGGCTGAACGATCCCATTTTCAAGAAGTACGATCTCCCCGATCCCGAGACATGGGACGATCTGATAACCATACGCGACAAGCTCGAGGGTACCGGCATCGCGCCCATGGTGTATCCCTGCTCCCAGGTCTGGTGGGTTCCGGCGCTGATGTTTTCCACGCTCCCCGACTATGTGGACAACGACCCGATCGGATTCACCAAGCGCACGCTCAGGGGCGAATTCGGTTATGATGATCCGGCATACATCAAGGCGTTCGACCGGGTGCAGAAGTTCGTGACCGAAGATATCTTCATGAAGGGGTCTCTGGGCATCGATTACGATGCGGCTATTCAGCTCTTCGTGCAGGGCAAGGCCGCCATGTTCTACATGGGGAACTGGGCCCTTCCGACCATCAACAGCGCGGCTCCCGACGTGAACGACATTCGAACGCACTGGGTGCCTCATATGCCCGGCATGAAGCCGCAGCCCGCGGGCGGTCCGGGATTCTGTTACACCATCTCGAAGCAGACGAAGAATCTGGACGGTGCGGCGGCGTTCGTCGAATACCTTTCCAGGGACGAAAACGCGTATATCACGAGTGTCGGAGCGGGTTATGATACGGCCAACCTCGTATCCGATAAGAAATATGCGGACGAAGTCAACGACCCACTCAGGGCGAGTATCGTGCCGTACTATGAAAATGTCGCCGTCTTTCTCGACTGGCTCTGGGAACCTGAAATTACACAGGAGTTCAAAATCCAGATGCAGGCACTTATTGCGGAAAAAATCACGCCCCAGGAGTGCGGCGAAAACATTCAAAAGAAGTTTGTGGAATTGAAACGCGAGGGAAGAACCTACTACTGGAAGTAGGACGCTTTCCCGAGATTTCAGGCATTATGCACCGGGGGGATGTCCCTTTTTTCCTCCCGGTGCGGTTATTTGTGAGACGGCTGCGTGTATATTTACAATTCGACCGTGACGGCTGAGAGAAAAACCCGTGATGAATTCGATGAACAATAATTCGATAAACAGTAAATCGTTCGTTTCCAGAATAACGCCCTATCTCTATATCTCGCCTGCCCTGCTGTTGCTGATATGCTTCCTGGCTTATCCCGTTCTCTACAATATTCATGTCAGTCTGTTCGACTGGAACGGTGTTTCTCCAAAGAAGCTCTTTGTCGGTTTACAGAACTATAAAAATATCTTTTTCAATGACAAGCCCTTCTACAACGCCATTGGAAACACCTTTGTATTTACGGCTGGAGCCGCCGTTTTTCAAACGGCCGTGGGGCTCCTGCTGGCGGTACTTGTTTCCCGTATCGTACTGTTCCGCATCGTTTATAGAACAATATTTTTCATCCCCGTGGTCATGTCAATCGTGGCGGTCTCGTTCATCTGGACATGGATGTACAATCCCGTATTCGGACTCATCAACGGTATATTCCGCCTTGTGGGGCTGGAGTGCATCACCACGGCCTGGCTCGGTAATTATAATACCGCCCTGGGGGCGATTCTTGTGGCCGCGATTTGGAAATGGGCCGGATTTACCATGGTGGTTTATCTGGCGGGTATTCAGAACATCCCGACCGAGCTTTACGAGGCCGCGGCAATCGAGGGTGCGGGAAGGTTCAAGCAGTTTCTTTTCATTACCTTCCCGCTTCTTCTGCCGCAAACGTTTATCAATGTGCTGTTGACGACGATCGGTTCCCTGAAGGTGTTCGACTGGGTCTTTATCATGACCGCCGGCGGTCCGGGAAGACAGACAGAGGTATTGCCCTATCTGATCTATTACAACGGGTTCCGTTTTCATCGTATCGGTTATTCCGCGGCACAGGGTACCCTGCTGTTTATGGTCGTTATATTCCTGTCTTTCATTATTATTCGGGCCTTTAAGGGTTTTAAGGTATAGGTGTTCAATCGAAATATAGGGGCGGAGATGTTACGGATGTATTATAAACGGTTCAACTTTCGAAGGAATGTGCGGCAGATACCCATTCACGTCATCCTCATACTTGCAGCGCTTGTGTTCATATACCCGACCTTCTGGGTCATTATGGCCTCATTTAAAACCGGCCAGGAGCTTTATCAGGCACCGTGGGCGCTGCCGAAGCAGCCGACAATTGGAAATTTCATTCAGGCCTGGCAAATGGCTCACCTGGGAAGGGCGTTCATCAACAGCGGAATCGTATCGCTCTCCGCCGTTGTCCTCATCCTCCTGGTTTCGATTTTCGCGGCCTATGCCATCAGCCACATGGATTTCAGGGGCAAGAAAACGATCTATTTCATCATACTGCTGGGGATCATGGCTCCCATAGAGGCATTGATAATCCCCATTTTTATCACCTTGAAAAAATTCAACCTGTTGAACTCCTATTTAGGCGTCATCTTTCCCTATGCGACCGTGGGGGTGCCTTTCTCACTCTTCATTCTGGTTAATTTCTTCAAGGATATACCGAGCGAGATCAAGGATGCCGCATTGATCGACGGTACCTCGCATATACAGTTTTTATGGAAAATAGTCATTCCCCTGTCCGTTCCCGCGATCGTGGGCGTGTCAATTTTTCAGGGATCGTTGATCTGGAACGAGCTCATTGTTTCGCTGACCGTCCTGCAGGACGAAAACCTGTTTACCATACCGCTCACGCTCGCGACCTTTCTCAGAAGGTTCGTGCGGGAGTGGTCGTTGACTTTCTCGACGCTTTCACTCAGCATGATTCCGATTGTGGTACTCTATATCATTTTCAACCGGCATTTCGAGCGTGGGCTTACCGTAGGCGCGGTTAAGGGGTGAAAGCCCGTTTTTCAAGACGAATGAACCTGGAGATTCGGAAACGATCCGTTTGTGTTTTTTCGTACCCCCTTCGAAATTCCCCGGTTTCTTCCGGGCCATCCGACTGGAAGCGAAAAAGGATTTCAATCGTTGAGGGGTCGAACGTTAAAGCCATTTCAATCCATAGAGAGGAGTATTTCAAATGAAGATCGGAGTGTTCTCTGTTCTGTTTGCCGACAAGGGTTTGGATAAGGCGTTGGACATAATCGCGGAGATAGGCGGTGAGGCGGTCGAGATTCCGACCGGAGGATTCGCCCCGAAAAATCTGTGTAATCCCGCCGAGTTACTGGAAGATGAAGGGAAAATGAGGGAATTACGGAAAAAGGTCGAGAAAAGGGGGCTCATCATCAGCGCCTTCGGCTGTTCGGGCAATCCCCTTCATCCGGACAAGACGATAGCAGAAGACCATGCGGGAGATATACGCGATACGATCAAACTGGCCTCAAAGATGGGGGTCGAACGGGTGATCGTATTCGCCGGCTGTCCCGGCGATTCCGAAGATGCGAAGGTGCCGAACTGGGTGACATGCCCGTGGCCGGATTACTACTCGGAGCTGATTGCATGGCAGTGGGATGAGAAGGTGATACCCTTCTGGAAGGACATGGCTGCGTATGCCCTCAAGAACGGCATCAGGAAGCTCTGTTTTGAAATGCATCCCGGGGACTGCGTATACTGTCCTGAAAAGCTCCTGAAGCTCAGGGGGGCGGTCGGTGACGTAATCGGCGCCAATCTGGACCCGAGCCATCTGTTCTGGCAGGGTATCGATCCCGTGATCGCTGTTCGGGACCTCGGAGAGGCCGTCTACCACATCCATGCGAAAGACACGAAGATCGACGACTACATGAAGTCCAAGATCGGCGTGCTGGATACCAAGAGCTATCGGGACCACATCAACAGGTCCTGGAATTTCAGGACGGTCGGATACGGCCACGGAGTGGATTTCTGGAAGGCCTTCATCAGTATGCTGCGTGCTGTCGGATATGATTTCGTGCTCAGCATCGAGCATGAGGACCAGCAGATGTCCATCATGGAGGGTTTGACCAAGGCGATGAGATTTCTCAAGGACGTCTCGATATCGGAGGAGGCGGAAAAGCCCTGGTTTGAGTAGGGCGCCGCGTCGGGGAAAACAGCGTGGTGTGTGGTTTGGACTCAGGGAAATGGTGACGGCGTACGGAAAAATCAAACTCATCGATATACGGGGGTGAGGGATAATGGATAGACTGAATATCGGCATAATCGGCGGCGGCTTCATCGGAAGGGTACACACGATGGCGTTCCGCATGCTGAAGGGTTTCTTCGGGGAAAAGGTAAAGGACGTATCGCTCAAAATGATCGCCGAGAAAAACCCCGAATACGCGAAAAGTACGGCGGCCCGGTTGGGAATCGACGAGTGGGTGGGCGGCTGGCAGGAGCTGGTGAAGCGCGACGACATCGATCTTGTCATAATAGGCGTGCCCAATTATATGCACAGGGAAGTAGCACTGGGGGCCATAGAAAAGGGCAAGCACATCCTGTGCGAGAAACCGCTTGCACTGAACGCGGAGGATGCCCGTGAGATATGTGAAGCCGCAAAAGCTGCGGGTATAAAGCACGGGATAAGCTTCAATTACCGGAAGACGCCCGGGGTTTTACTGATGAAGCGGTGGATAGATGAGGGGGTCCTGGGGTCCATCATATCGTTCAGAAGCAGTTTCCTTCAGGACTGGGCCCTGGATGAGAACCTCCCGCTTGACTGGCATTTTCAGAAGAGGTATTCGGGATGCGGGGTGTTGGGCGATCTGGGATCACACATCATTGACATGGCCCGGTTTCTTGTGGGAGAAATAGACGAGGTGTCGGGGTCGCTTTCCACGAGGATAGAGGAAAGGCCTCTGAGCAGCGACGCGAACACGGCGCACATTGCGAATTCCGACGGCGGAAAGAGCGTCCAAAAGGGAAAAGTGGATGTCGACGATATATGCGACGTGCTTTTGCGATTTAAAAACGGCGCACAGGGAAGCTTCTTCTCGAGCCGAATCGGGCTCGGACGGAAGGTAACCTTCGGAATTGAGGTATATGGAACGGAGGGGAGCGTACTGTTCGACTGGAGACGCAGGAACGAGGTGTTTCTGTCTTCACGAAAAGCACCGAAGTCGCAGAGCGGGTTTACCAGGGTTCTGGTGGGAGGCCCGGACCACCCCTACGGCGAATCGATCTGGCCGATACCGGGGATGGGAACGGGATATGCCGAGCCCTTTGCCGTTCAGCTCTACGAGATGGTGGATGCGATCAGAAATGACAAACCGGTCTCGCCCGACCTGTACGAAGGTCTGAAGGTGGTGCAGGTAACGGATGCCGTCATCAGCTCGTCGGAAAAGGGAAGGTGGGAAAAAATCGGATGAAAGAAGGCGAAAGACGGACGGATTGCGTCAAGGGGTACGGGAAAGAAAAACATAATCCACGGATATCCGGAGGTGCTCATATATGGAAAAGATAAATATCGGGATCGTGGGCGGTGGTCTGATCGGAAGGGTACATACGATAGCATTTCAGGTGCTGAAGGGTTTTTTTGCGGAAAAGGCGAGAAACGTATCGCTCAAAGTGATTGCGGAAAAGGACGGGGAATATGCTCGTGAAACCGCGTCAAGATTGGGAATCGATGAATGGGTGGGCGATTGGAGGGAGCTGGTAAAACGGGACGATATCGATCTTGTCATAATCGGCGTTCCCAACTATATGCACAAGGAAATCGCCCTGGAGGCCGTTAATCGGGGAAAGCACGTCCTGTGCGAGAAACCGCTGGCATTATGCGAGAAGGACGCCCGGGAACTGTACGAGACCGCCCGTAGCGCGGGGATAATGCATGCGATAAGTTTTAATTACCGGAAAACGCCCGCCGTTCTTCTGGTGAAACGCTGGATCGAAGAGGGGGCTCTCGGTACGATCCTGTCGTTCAGAAGCAGTTTCATACAGGACTGGGGGCTGGATGAAAATCTCCCGCTTGACTGGCATTTCCAGAAGCGGTATTCGGGGAGCGGCGTTTTGGGCGATTTGGGCTCTCACGCGATCGATATGGCCCGTTTTCTCGTCGGAGAGATCAGGGAGGTGTCGGGTGCGCTTTCCACCTTAATCGGGGAGCGGCCGCTCTGCCATGATGCGAGCAAAGCGAGCACAGCGAGCACGGCTCAAATATCGAATGCCGAAAGCAAAAACGGCGGGAAAAAGGGAAAGGTCGACGTGGACGATCTGTGTGACGTGCTGCTGAGATTCGAGAACGGCGCGCAGGGCGGAATATTCGTCAGCAGGGTCGCGCAGGGATGTAAGAATCATTTCGAGTTCGAGCTGTACGGAACCGAGGGGAGCGTGTTCTTCGACTGGGAGCGGCCGAATGAAGTCAAGCTTTATAGAGGGGAGACACAGGAGGGAAAAAGCGGATTCAGTGAAATTCAGGTCGGTGAATCATGTCATCCCTACGGCAGGGAAATCTGGCCGCTTCCCGGCATGGGAACGGGATTTGCCGAGCCCTTCGCCATTCAGCTCTATGAGATGGTGGATGCACTGTTGAACGGCGGGAACGTATCGCCGAATTTCTACGACGGCTGGAAGACGAGTCAGATAATAGACGGTGTGATCGATTCATCAGGTGACAGGAAATGGCGGCGTATTGAAGGATAAAATACAGTGTGATAAAGAGGGTATTTATGGATTACCGGAAAAACTATAAAGCAGAGAATGCACCGAGAATCGGGGTAGTGGCAAACGCAATCGGTGTGTACAGTGTAGGGGGAAAAGAGGAAGCGGAAGAACAGCTGCGCCTGCTCTTCGACGAATTTAAGGAAGAAGGCGTCATAAGCCGGGATTCCATTTATTATAAAAAGCGGATTTTCGGACCTCTTGAGGCACAAGAGGCCGCTCACCTGTTCGGCAGGGCGAGGGTGGATGCCGTCATCGTACTCAACAGCGCCTTCACGAACGGCAACACCTTTCTCACCCTGGCAAACGACCCCTATCTTTTCAAAATTCCGATGATCGTAACCGCTCCGGAGGAAAGCGAGCTGGAGAAACCGGAGTGGACGACGAATGCATGGTGCTCCGCGATTATGAACAACTACGTGGCCAGGAAAATCGGCCGGAAAGTATTCACCCTTGCGGGATGGCCCGGGGATGCTTCGTATAAAAATGAACTGGCATCGCTCCTCAATGTGAGCCATGCCGTAAAGGAATTGAGGAGTGATTTCCTGGGCAGGTTCGGGGATGCTCCCGGTGGATTTCATTCGGCAAGCGGAAATCAGCTTGATTACGCGCGGATGTTCGGTACGCGAATCGAGACGGTCGACTGGACGGAAGTAATGAATACCTACCGTACCGGTGAGTATGAAGGATATAATGGAGGGTTTTCATTCACCGAAGACGAGGTCACGGCGACCGCGGAAGAGATGAAGGAGGGCAGGCCGGTACTTATCAGCGAGGAATACGTGCGCAATGCCGCGCGGCTCTATCAGGCCTTCAGAATTATGATCAGGGCGAACGGTTTTACCTCGAGCGCTTTTCGCTGCTGGCCTGAAATGGGAAAATCCTTTATCGGGGTATCGCCCTGTCTGAGCATGGGCTGGCTCCTTTCAAAGGGGGACGTCTATTCGGCCGCCTGCGAGGGTGACTGGCCGACCGCGGTGGCACAAACGATCTGCACGCTGCTGACTGGAAAACCGGGGATTTGCCTTGATTTCGTAAACGTCATCGGGAAAAGTCCCGTTGTTCAGCTCGGTCATTGCGGGGTCGGCATCGGAGGATATATGGCGCCCAATGATCCTGCGTTGAAAAACATGCCGAACGACGAATTGAAGCGAAAGGTAATGAGCGGCGAGATCGGTTTAAACGACGGGATCGTGGAAAAAAGCCCCGAGCGGTTGGGAGGGGGGCTCTGCGGGCCCGCGCATATCGGGCAGTACGCATACGGAGTAAAAACCGCCGTCAATCTCATTCAGGACGAAAACGGGATATTCAAGATGCTAGTTTTTTCCGGAGAAAACGGGCCTGAAACCGCACGGGGAATCCTGTACAGCGGATGCGATATAGCCGTGAACGACCACGTGAAGCTGCATGAAACCGTAATGGACCATGGCTTCAATCATCACCTTGCGGTCGGATTCGGCGACATACGAAAAGAGCTGGAAACAATCTGTAAGTATTACGGAATTGAATATTTCCAGATTGATTAGAAGCGTCGTCCCAACAGTGAATAGGCGGTGAAGAGCCATGACGTCGCGTGAAAGAGTAACGGCCACTCTGGAAGGTAAACCCGTGGACCGGGTCGCTTCTGATTTCAGGGCCGAAACCGAGGTATTCGAGAAACTGCAAAATCATTTGGGGCTCGAAACCGTGGAGGATGTGCTCCTCTGGACGAAATCGGATTTTCGGGACATGTGTTTTCTCTTTAATGACGGAGGGTACGGCGGATACAGCTCTTTCGGCTGGAAGGATAAGGAGATCCGGAAAGGAATATACGAGGATCTCTGGGGTGTGCGCAGGCGGGCCGTTCAGTTTGGTGAAGGTTCCTACCTTGATATAGAGCGGAGCCCCCTGAAGGGTATGAGCGGAATCGATGCACTGCGGAAATATTCCTTTCCCGATCCCGCGGGTATCTATGATTTTTCATCCCTGCGGGAACGTATTCGCGAGGTAAACAAAAGGGAAGACTACTTCATTCTCATGGAGGGCGAGAGCCTCTTCGACCGCTGCTGGGCCATGCGCGGTATCGAAGATTTCATGGTGGATCTCCTCAATGATGATGAGGCGGCACGATACATTATTGAGGGAAATTACCGCTTCTTTCATGACTATACGAAAATGATACTTGAATCCGCCGGGGGGGGCGTGGATGCCATCGGCATGTACGACGATTTCGGCAACCAGCGGGGAATGATGATTTCCCCCGAGCTCTACAGGAAGTATTTTAAAGAATACCAGCGACGTTACATCGAGATGGTCAAGCGTTACGGTGCATACGTCTTTTATCATTCATGCGGCGGAATCACGGGTATTATTGAAGACCTCATTGAGATAGGAGTTGATATCCTCGATCCTCTTCAGCTGAATGCGATGGGGCTGTCGAGTGGGGATCTCGCGGACCTCTGCGGTGGCCGTGTGACTTTTCATGGAGGCATAGATCTGCAGGATCTCATGACAAACGGCACCCCGGACCAGGTAAACCATGCCATAGATAACTTGAAGCATACGCTCGGTCGTTTCGGGAAATATATTCTGAGCTGTTCCCATCTGATACAGGTGGATGTGCCGGTACGGAATATCGAGATGCTCGTGCGGTGCGTGAACTGACCGTGGTACTGAATAGCGTGAGGACGTGGATTCATTAAAATACGGATGATTGTCTTGAACACCGTATAATATTATTAAGATTACCAGGCGGTTTTTATAAGCAAGCAAAGGGAGGTATGCATATGTCTTCAACAGAATCCGTGGGAGAGAAAAAATCAATCGGCCTGACGAAGAGGGTGGAGCGGCTGCGGGAAGCGTGCATAAGCGCGGAACCCCGTATATGCCCGGAAAGGGCCGAAATCGTGACACGCGCCTATCAGGAACATGAAGACAAGCAGATAAACATAAAACGGGCGCTTACGCTCGCTTCGGTGCTCGATACGATGTCCGTCTACATTCTCGAGGGAGAGCTCATCGTGGGAAATCATTCCAGCGCGCCCAGGGCGGCGCCGGTTTTTCCCGAATTCGCAGTACAGTACATCGAGGATGAGATGGATGCGTTCGAAAAGAGGAGCGGCGACCGGTTCCTCGTATCGGATGAAACGAAGGACGCCCTGCGCCGGGTCATCCCCTACTGGAGGGGAAGGACCGTGAAGGAGCGGATCCTCTCCATGGCATCCGAGGAGATCATTCAGGGAGGGCAGGATCATGTGGGCGCCTTTGACGACGAGTGGGCGCTCCAGAACGGGGACGGGCACCTCGCCATCGATTATCCGAAGCTCCTGGGGCTCGGTTTCAGGGGACTCCTGGACGAGATAGCACAGCGGCGGAACGCCCTCAACCTGGACGACCCCGAACAGCTGGAAAAACAGTACTTCTACGACTCGCTCACCATCGTGTACGAGGCCGCCGTACGGTTCGCAAACCGTTTCGCCGACCTGGCCGATAAGATGGCGTCCGAGGCGAAGGACGGGAGCCGGAAAAAAGACCTGCTCGACATAGCCCGTATCTGCAGGCGGGTGCCTGAGCATCCGGCCACAGGCTTCAGGGAAGCCGTTCAGGTCGTCTGGTTCGGCCAGCTCATCATACAGCTGGAAACGAACGGCCATTCCGTGTCCATAGGGCGGTTCGACCAGTTCATCCAGCCCTTTTACCGCAAGGACATCGATGACGGGAGTATAACGGAGGAAGAGGCCCTGGAGATCCTCGAGTGCTTCTGGGTCAAGCTCGCGTCGATTACGAAGCTGCGGTCCTGGTCGCAGACGAGGCTCAATGCGGGATTTCCGATGTTTCAGAACCTCACGATCGGCGGGCAGAAGACGAACGGCGAAGACGCGGTCAACGACCTGACCTATCTCATACTTGACTGCCACGACCGCATGCGGCTTTCACAGCCCACGCTCACCGCCCGCGTGTTCAAGGGTACGCCGCACCGGTTCCTCAAACGATGCGTCGAGGTACTGTCGAAGGGGGGAGGAATGCCCGCCTTCTTCAACGACGACATCATCATCCCCTCCCTCCTCCTGCGCGGCGTGCGCAAAGAGGATGCCTATAACTATAACCTCGTGGGCTGCGTTGAACCCTCGGTCGCGGGAAAATGGGGCGGCAGGTACGGCGCCGCGAACTTCAGCCTGACCAAGTGCCTCGAGCTCGCGCTGCACGGAGGCAAGGACCCCCGGACCGGCATCATGCTCCACGGCGACGGCAGGACCCTCCCGGATTTCGAATCCTACGAAGAGATCATGGCCGCTTTCAAGGACCAGGTCTCCTACTACCTGAGCCTGTACACGAGGAAGGACAACATACAGGACTTCGTATGGGAGGAGATGATGCCGACCCCCTTCGTGAGCGGCCTCGTGGACGACTGTGTCGCGCGGGGAAAGGAGATCAAGAAGGGAGGCGCGGTCTACGATTATTCGGGAGGACAGACCGGGAACATAGCGAACGTGGCCAATTCACTGGCCGCGATCAGGAAGCTCGTGTTCGAAGAATCCCTTATCGATAAAAAGGAGCTCTTCCACGTACTGGAGAACGACTTCGAGGGCAAGCGCGGCGAGGAGATAAGGCAGCTGCTCATCACGCGGGCTCCGAAATACGGCAACGACGACGATTACGTGGATTCCATCGCGAAGGAGGCGTTCACGCATTACATGGTCGATCTCGCGCTCCACAAGAATACGCGGTTCGGAAGGGGGCCCATAGGGGGCACCTTCCATCCGTCAACGGCGTCGGTCGCGTACAACGTTCCCGCGGGGTCCCTCATCGGCGCCACGCCGGACGGCCGGAAGGCGGGCCAGCCCCTCGCGGACGTGGAGTCGCCCTTCCGGGGAACGGAGCTCAACGGCCCGACCGCGGTCATAAAGTCCGTATCGAAACTCGAGCACATAATGGAGTCGGGAGGCTCCATACTGAATTTGAAGTTCAACCCCGCCGTTTTCAGCAGTCAGAAACAGCTCGACAATCTGGTCGCGCTGGTACGCGCGTATTTTGAGCTGCGCGGCATGGAGGTCCAGATTCTGATTGTCTCGGCGGAAAAGCTGCGCCGCGCCCAGAAGCAGCCGGAAAAGCACCGTGACCTGCTCGTCCGTGTTGCCGGGTACTCCACCTATTTCGTGGCGCTCGACCCTGAAATCCAGAACGACATCATAGCGAGGACCGAGCATCAGGACCTGTGATGAGGGAAATACAGGGACGGGCGTGAAATGAACAGCGGAAGAACCGAGGCGGTTGTCACCGATATACAGCGTTTTTCCATACATGACGGGCCGGGTATACGAACCCTCGTGTTCCTCAAGGGGTGCCCGCTCGTATGCCCCTGGTGCTCAAACCCGGAAACCCAGAAAACCGAGCCGCAGCTACTCTTCTATCCGTTCAAGTGCATCGGGTGCGGGAGATGTAAGGAGGTCTGTCCCAGAGGAGCGATTCTCGAAGGAGATATGAGGATAGATACGGACAAGTGCGATCTCTGCGGCCTCTGTACGGAGGCCTGTCCCCCCGGCGCGCTGCAGATGAGCGGAAAGACGATGTCCGTAGACGAGCTGCTCGAAGTCGTGGAGAAGGACCGGGTCTTTTACGAAAAATCGGGGGGCGGTGTGACCTTCTCCGGAGGCGAGCCGCTCGTGCAGCACGAGTTCCTCGGGGACGCCCTCGTTTTCATGCAGGAGGCGGGCATTCACACCGCGATCGAGACCACGGGGTACGCCCGGTGGTCCGTTCTGGACGGCATCAGGGAATATGTCGATCTCTTTCTCTACGACCTGAAAATCATGGATCCCGAAACGCACCGGAAGGTGACCGGCGTTTCCAATGAAGTTATACTCCAAAACCTCGAAAAGCTTTCCGCTTCGGGAGCGGGTATAACGGTACGCGTTCCCGTCATACCGGGGTACACCTCGGACGAGGCGAACCTCCGAAGCGTGTTCGAGTTCGTATCCTCGCTCGATTCGACTCCAGAGGTCAACATTTTACCTTACCACAAGCTCGGAAGGAGCAAGTACGGGTACACGGGAAGGGAGTACGGACTGGACGAGATCGAGCCGCCGGAAGACGGGGAGATGCAGGCCGTGGCCGCGCTCGCGGAATCCTGCGGCCTTCAGTGCACCATCGGGGGCTGAGTCGTCCGAGTTATAGCGGAGAAATACGGTGGGCGGTCATTACTTCGGGAAGCAAGAATAGGTCAGGTATTTTCCGGTTGGCGACGGCAGGGCTTGATTGTTTAAAACCACAAATAACAGGTTCAATTCGTATCGTCAGGTAAATACCGTGCAGGCACGAAATCATCGTCGAATCCGTTGCCTGAATACCCGGCCATGTACAGTGATCCGTCTGGGCCGAGAGCTGTCGGAACCGACATCCAATTTGTTATGTATCCATCAGTCCATGGATATTTGTCTCCACTGACGGTCGACCATACGGTCTCCATCAGCACGGGAAAGGTGACCGTTCCATCCGTGCCGAAAGACGGGTCCGGGGAGCCGTCCTGATTCAATCGGATTGCGGCAAAATTCCATCTATCGAATACTAATACTTCTTCTTCAGATGAGTTGCGGTTTCTGTATCCCCAATCGACGAGATAGTAGCCGCCGACAATTATCTTTCCATCCGGCTGCAGAGCAATGGAGCTGGCACGGTCTGATCTTTGATTTATTCTTACGAAACATCGCCCGTCAACCCCGAAGTCCTCGTCGATATTCCCCTGTGAATCAAAGCGGGCTACTTCGAATGCTCTCGGGCTGGGATATTGAGGGTCCCCGAAACCGGCAATGAGGATTTTTCCGTTCGGTTGAATCGCCAGGGACGTGCCCCAGTCCGATGTACAATCCGGGTGAACATCGGTCGACCCTTCGGAGCCGAAATCTGTATCCAGTGATCCGTCTGCGTTGTACCGTTGTACGCGCATAGTATAATTACTTGGACACGGCATATCATGAGCTCCAGCTTCACCTATGAGTATTTTGCCGTCAGGCTGCAGAGCAAGAGCAGGGCTGCTGTCTCCAGAGTTTAATCTATAGACCGGAACCCTTCCGCCGTCTCCAAAGGTCTCATCCAGCCCGCCGCTGCTATCAAGACGAAAGATGGATACAGTGGTCCAATTATAGAGAGGTTCATGCAATGGTTCATGCAATGTCCAAAGATATTCGTTATATTCATTGACTCCGGCCACCAGGATTTTTCCGTCCGGCTGTACCAAAACGGAAAATGCTATCTCCACATTGTAGCCGAAATCAAATGTGTCCGTGCTGAATGCTGAATACAGAGACCCGTCCGCGTTATACCGTGCGACCGCGAAATCCGACGATTCTTTATCTCTCTTGGCGAATCCGGCCGCAGTGATCGTACCGTCATCCTGAACGGCAATATCGAAGATGCCGTCATCTTCTCCGTAAAAATCGGTCTTCACAATGCCGTAATTACCAAAAGGGTAATAGCGTGAGCCGTTTTCATTGTAGCAGACGAGTGCGAAATCGTAGTCGTTCCCATTATGGGTCCATCCCCCTGCCAGGATCTTTCCATCCGGGTTGATGGCAAGGGCCCGTGCGCCGTCGTGACCGCCTCCGATGTCCGCTGTGACGATTCCATCCTCTCCGAACAGGTCTTCAGCCGTATTTTCACCTTCACCCGTCTCGTCTTCGCCGTTATTGGTCGACCCGCACTGGAGATTGCAAAACAAACAGGGGAGCAGAACCGATACGAGCAACAAGGTCTTTGCCGGGGATTTGGTTTTCATATCGAGCGGCCCCTTGAGTCGATCTTACCCTGTCATGGTATTTTATCAATAAATTTGTCGAGAAGGTATATTCTTCGGAATATCGAATGGGGGGGGCTTGTCTATGAAACGGACAATTAAAATGAATTAAAGGGACACGTTACTTAATTATTTTTATCCGTAATGAGCCTGCTTAATGCGGAATCATGAGGAATTAATAACAATTAACTAACCGGTTAATTAAGTAACATGTCCCCATAATTACTTGCGAGAGGCGGGATTTGAACCCGCACGCCGGAGGCACTAGATCCTAAATCTAGCGTGTCTGCCAGTTCCACCACTCTCGCTAAAAACCGACCCCTTTCACACCGGTGAAAGGGGCCCGTTTCTTTAAAAGTGAGCCGTGAAGGGATCGAACCTTCGACCCGCAGATTAAGAGTCTGCTGCTCTACCAGCTGAGCTAACGGCCCATCACGCACGCCCGGCAGGATTCGAACCTGCGACCTTCGGATTCGAAGTCCACTGCTCTATCCCCTGAGCTACGGACGCACGGCGGAGAAGTGATCCGCCTGTATGAGAATATAACGCCGCGAAATCACTGCGGCGTTTCCGTAAAAAGGTAACGCTCCGCGGTAAATGACGTCAAGGTGTTTCGCCCGGGCGCGTGGTACGGGCCTGCGCTGTCAGGGTTCCTGCGGCCCCGGGACGCCTGTCCTGACTTCCACCGCCCTGATCAGGGATTTCCCGTTTTCAACGATTTCCACGAAACCGTGCACGAGCACGGGTTCGTTCTCGGGTTTCGCGGGATCGAGGCCGCGGGGTATGAGCCCCGTCACGTAGATGCAGCCCGTCCCGTCATCGAGTATCCAGTCGCTTCTCGTGCGGGGCACCGATTCCGGGCACTTTCCCCTCCATCCCCGGTATTCGCCCTGGATCGTGACCGGCTTTCCGGCAAAGGCCCCGGGATCGCTGAGTATGGATTCGATCCTGAGGGCATCCTTCTCCTTTTCAGATCCTTGAGGGGGCGTGTTTACCTTTCCACCGTCTTTCCTGGCACCGCTCCCGGATGAGCATGAAGCCGCGACCATCATGAGCGTGAAGAGCAATGCGGATGAATAGAGAAGCGTTTTCATCTGTTTCCCCTTTATGCGGGTATTATGGAGAGAGGGGAGACCCCTTCCCGTACTTGAAGAGTATGGAATCACCTTTATCGATTGGGAGTTCGTTTCCCTGCATCAGGGTGCCGCCCGACCGGGCGGTCCAGTACACATCGGGCACCCACCAGTTGGAGTAGTTGTTCAGGCAGAGATTGTCCGTACATCCCGATGAGTAGGGATTTGAGAGGTCCAGGACCTGCGGTGACGGATACTCGAGGGAGAATCCCACGTTTGCTTCTGTCAGCTCGTACCAGTCTCCGTACGCGGGATCGTAGATGAAGAGCCTGGCGAGTGCGGAGGGACAGCTCCCCGCACCGTAGAAATTGACGCAGAAGTAATAGTCCCCCCAGTACACCTGGCTGTTCGCGTAGTAGAATTCCTCGGAAACGCCGGAATCGGCCGAATCGAGCGAAAAGAACCCGTTCGGAGTCGTCTGGCCCTCGTAGGGGGCGTACCACTGTCCGTTTCCGGTCGTTGAAAAATCGGCGGCTGGCTCCCAGATGTAGAGGTCCAGATCGGCGTTGCAACTTCCCCCGTATTCGTCCGTCCACAGGAGGTAAACGGCAAACCCTCCCTGCGCGTACTGGACCACCCCTCCGCCGGATTCCGTTACGAGGTGCTCCACGTAGGAGCCCCATGTGCCGGACGATGACGACCTCGAACCGTTGCACGCGAGCTGGGCGTACAGGGCGAGGTCGGTCGCATTTGTCTCATAGGAGGTCGGCAGGTAAAAGGCGAGCCCGCGGTTCGACGTTTCACCGGAATCGGGATTCGTCCTGTTCGCCACGACCATACCCTGGACCGAAGACATCAGGTCCTGGGCCGCGGAACGGGCGGTTCCGTCCGGCAGGTTGTTCACGAGGTAGGAGCAGAAGTCGTATATGTCGTGGTTCGCAGTATAGGCGTAGTCCTGTGTAGCGGTCTGTGCCGCCTGCACGACTGAAATCGTTGACGCGTCGTTTTTCAGCGTGGATGCCAGGGCCAGGAGGGCCTCATCGAGCTCGTCGAAATCCGACATGTTTACAGCGGATTTCGTCGTCATCCCCCGGTCGCCCGAAGAGTAGAAAGCGTCGTATCTTTCGACGATCGTTTGCGACAGACCGAGGGCGGACATTCCGGGATCGGCTTTGAGCAGGCCGAGAATATCGTTGTACGGGTCCCCCTCCCCGGGTTCGGTTTCCTCGGAGAAGACGAGGTAATCCGTGAGTCCCCTGAACTCGTAAACGACTTCATACATACCCATGAGGCATGCGTCGAAATTTACAATGTCGAAGTGCAGGCCCGCGTCACGCACGCCGGCGGCAAGGTCCGGAAGGCTCATGAAAGTGCCGCTCGTCTCGTCCTGCACGGCACCCCGTATTGCACGCTGGCTTCCGGGAAGCCTTTTCCAGCCGGCCCCGTGGTCCCAGATTACGAGCGCGTAATGTGCCGCGGGGTAGCGCGTCCGTGCCCACCGGATAAAATCGGTGAGGTTTGAAGGGTCCGCCATATCGACGTTGCCGATTGATGTCCCCGCATTCAGGTCCACACTGCCCGAAGAGCCGTCATCCTGGACGAGAAACCGGAGTGTCTCCGTGGGGACGCCTGAGGTGTAGTAATCGCTGAACTCCGCCTGGAGAACGATCGCGAGGTTCCCGTCGGAGCCTACGGATTCCATTTCATCGAGGTCCTGCAGACCCGAGTAGGAGAGGTTGTTGTCCGCGCCCATGTATACCATGTACGTCCAGTCCCTTCCCTCCGCCGATCCGTCTCCCGTGTCTCCTCCGTCCGTCCCGGTTCCGTCGTCTTCGCCGTCGTCTTCGGTATCCCCCGTATCACCGGTGTCCGGCAGACCGTCCCCTCCCGAGTCCAGCAGGAAACAGCCGTTGACGATGAGCATCGAAAGCAGGAAAAAAACCGCAATTATGAGAGTTTTGATCTTCATGGGTATCCTCCGACATCCAAAGGCATCCTCCCCGGGGGTCTCATCTAAACGACTCTGTGCACATGAGGAAAAAGAGATGATGCCTGGTAAGCCGACTACGTTTTACGCGGGTAAACTCCATTATTCCCCTTGTAACTTACCGGTCGCTGTTCGAGACGGGTGGATGGGGTGTGAAATGAAGAAAAATGGGTGAGCGACGGGACTCGAACCCGCAACAACAAGATCCACAATCTTGCGCTCTACCTGTTGAACTACGCTCACCATACACGCGTCTGGCAGGACTCGAACCTGCGACCCACAACTTAGAAGGCTGTTGCTCTATCCGGCTGAGCTACAGACGCTCTCTCGGGATGGCGAGATTCGAACTCGCGACCCCTAGTTCCCAAGACTAGTGCGCTGACCAAGCTGCGCTACATCCCGCAATAAAACCAGGGTAAAATGTATCATGGGGCCTACCCAAAGTAAAGTTAAAATACCCCTCGAAACGCGGCCGCGGGATCAGTCCAGCAGCGTGCAGAGATCGGGGAGTACGTGGACATGCATGCGATCACCCTCTTTCGGGAGGGGGCCCTCGAGCACGGACGATCCGGATGCGGCCGCTAAGGAATCGGCCGCTAAAAAAGCGGCGTTTGACTTCTTTTCACGGTTCAGGCGGTCTTCCGGTTCATTATACTGATAGAGACCGGAGTCGTTTCGGGGAGGATTGAGAAGCACGGTCATTATTCCGGCGGCGGTCTCGATGTCGGCGTAGAGGCTGTCCCCCAGGTACTCGCAGCTTCGAATTTCTCCTTCCATTGTATTAATATTATCGCGCGATTGCGTGTGCGAAATGAGCCTGCATGCTTCGGGACGGAATCGAATGGACGCTTCAGCAAGGTCTTCGGCCGTTTTAGATCGGGGTGCTCTGAAAGGTCCGAGCTTTGTAGCAATCTCCGCGTACCCGTGCGTTTTTCCGGTAATTTTACCGTGGAGGCGGTTCGTCATACCCATGAAACCGGCAACAAAGTGGGTCCGCGGCGTGTTGTAAATCTCCTGCGGTGTGCCGGTCTGCTCGATACGGCCGTTGTTCATGACCGCCACGCGGTCCGAAATTGAAAGCGCTTCCACCTGATCATGCGTCACGTATACGGTCGTCAAGCCGAGTTTTTTCTGTATGCGGCGTATTTCGCCCCTGAGCTCCCTTCTGAGCTTGGCGTCAAGGGCGGAGAGGGGCTCATCGAGGAGCAGGAGATGGGGGTCCGGCGCGAGCGCGCGGGCGAGCGCGACCCGCTGCTGCTCTCCGCCCGACAGGAGACTGACGGGCCTCTTTTCATAACCGCTCAGGTGCACGAGGTCCAGGAGGTCCCGGACCTTTTTTTTGACCTTATCCCCCCTCCATCCCCGCATCTTGAGCCCGAACCCGATATTTCCGAAAACGTCCATGGTCGGGAAGAGCGCGTAGTCCTGAAACACGACCCCGATATTGCGGCGGTGGGGCGGATAACCCGTCACATCCTTGTCCTCGAGGCTGATCGTACCGCTGTCCGGTTCGATAAAGCCCGCGATGATGTGGAGCGTTGTGGTTTTTCCGCATCCTGACGGTCCGAGGAGGGTGATGATACCGCCACTTTGCACCTGCAGCGACAGGTTGACGGTGAACTCGGGATATGTTTTCACGATATCGTGCAGCTCGAGGCTCATGTTTCGTTCTCCTCTCCCGGCGGACGGCGGGAGTATTCATTATGACCCGTTTCGCATTACATAATGAACGGATTTCAGGCGATTTCGAATCCCATCCTGTCAATCAGGAGGAAAACGAAAAAGCATATGCAAATAAGAACGGTTCCGAGAGCACATGCGGCGAAGTAATTATATGAAGAGATAAGCCGGTATATGGCTATCGGAAGCGTCGTCAGATTCGGATTATAGAGCATGAGCGTCGCGTTGATCTCGCCCATGGAAATGGCGAACGCGAACGTGGCCCCTGCGATAATACCCGGCCTGATTATGGGAAACTCGACACGCCAGAAGGTCTGCCATCGGTTCGCTCCGAGGCTCATGGCCGCTCTGGTGATCTGCGGTTTGATTTTTCTGAAAACCGAGCTCGTCGCTCTTATCACGAATGGGTATGCGATGACGGTGTGCGCGAATACAATGGAGTGCCATGTTCCGGTCAGGTCCCGGGGGAGCATGCCGAAGGCCTTGATATACCCCAGTCCCAGTATGATCGTGGAGACGCCCATGGGAAGCATGACGATCGATTCGAAAACGGACGATGCGCCGTTCTTTCTAGTCGAAATGTACGCGATAAGCGTGCCGACCGGAACCGCGAAAACCACGGTCATGAACCCGAAAAAGAGGCTGTTTCGTATGGCGGTTGCGTAGGAAATCCCCACTGACCGGCCGGTCTCTCCTGCAATAATGAATTTGTACCACTCCAGGGTCAGCGAGAGCGTACTGCCGTGACTCGCCCTCTTTAAAAAGCCGTAGAATACGGCTGAAGCCATGGGCGCGATAATGACCACGATAACAACCAGGAAGTAGACCATGATGAAGGAGCCAGAGGGGGTCTTCATTAAACTTATCAGGGATCTTTTCTCGTAGTGGAACTTTACCGATTCCGCGAAGCTCACCCTGCGCTGCAGCTTAATATAGAGAAACATGAAGAGTGCCGTGAGCAGTGCCTCCCATATGGCAAGCGCGCTCGCTCCCTGCAGGTCGAGCTGTACCTTTGCGAGCCGGTAGATCTCCACTTCGACCGTTGTGTATTGAGGCCCCCCCCCGAGCACGAGTATGATTGCAAAGCTCGTAAAGCAGAAAACGAAGATGAGGGCGGCAGCGGCAAGTATCCCCGGCATTATCTGCGGGAGTACGGCGTATCTGAAGAGTGAAAACCTCCGCGCACCGAGGCTCGAGGCAGCCCGCTCGAGGTCGGGATCGATCCTGCTCCAGACCGCCGATACGATTCGCACGCATATGGGAAAATTATAGAAGGTATGGGCGAGAATGATGGCCCTGAGCGAATAAAGGATCCTGAGCGGAGGCTCCTCGAAACCGAAGGACATGAGAAATCGATTCAGGACTCCGTTGTTACCGAAAAAGATGACGAAACCGAGCACTACGATTATGGAGGGCAGAACAAAGGGAACGGTCGTAACCGCGGTAATGAGGCTCTTTCCCCTGAAATCGAACCGCGCGAGCAGGTATGCGCCGGGAAGGCCGAGGAGAATCGATGCCGCGGTGCTCAAGGCAGCCTGCAGAAGGGTGAAACCGATGATGCGAAGGTAGTAGGGGTCGGTTATAACCTTCGCGACCGGCCTGAGGGAGAATTTTCCCCCGGAGGTGAAACCCTCCCCCAGGATCGACAGGAGCGGGAAAAAGAAAAAAAACAGCAGGAAGAGGAGGGGAATGAGAAGGAGCGCGATGTCGGCCAAACCCGGAATTTTCCGTTGTCCGGCCCTCCTGCTCCGCGTGCATCTCTCACTGCGTTCGAGGTGTAAATCTCTCCGGGCTGTTTTTCCATCCGTCATTTTATTTCCGTTTCCCGGGCTCCCGGACCGGTTCAGAAAACCGGATTCCTCATATTAACTTTACGTTAACTTTACGAACGCTGTTTTACAGACACTGTTTTACAGACACCGTCGAATGATTATCGTGTAACCGCCTTGAGCCAGTCGTCTATCCATCTTCGCTGGTTCTTCTCTATCTCGAAGGTATCGAGAGAAAGCGTGCGAACCGGCATCGGCGCGTAGTCAAAGGAACGGGGAAGATCGACCTCCGGGTTGACCGGAAACATCCAGTTGGTGAACGGGATCTCCTCCTGGAAATCCCCGGTGAGCATGAAGTCGATGAACTTCCGCCCATTTTGCGGGTTCGGTCCTCCCTTGAGTATTCCCATTCCCTCTATCTGCAGGTAATTTCCTCCGGCGAAGATAGCCGCCCTGTACCTCGTCGTGTCCTCGTACTCCACGTGGTAAGGGGGGGATGTCGTGTAGCTCAATACCATGGGTGCCTCACCCGTGGTAAAGAGGCCGTACGCCGTGTCCCATCCCTCCGAAATGGTGAGGATGTTGGGTTTCAGTTTTTTCCAGTAGGACACATAGTCCTCACCGTATACGGCAATCGTCCAGAGGAGAAAACCGAGGCCGGGGCTCGACGTGCGCGGGTCCTCCAGTATGATTTTTCCCCTGTACTCGGGCTTCAGGAGATCATCGAGGCTCGCGGGGGGCGTTTTAATACGCTCGGAGTCGTAGACAATGGCGAAGTAGCCGTAGTCGAAGGGTGTGACATGAAAGGTGTCGTCGAACAGAAGTTCATCCGGTATGTTCCCGAGCGCCGGAGAACGGTACGGCACGAGCACATTCGCTGCCAGTGCTTTTGCCAGCAGGTTGTTGTCGATACCCATGACAATGTCCGCCCTGGGCTTGTCCGCTTCGATGATGGCGCGGTTCAATACCTGTCCGGCGTCTCCGACAGAGATGAGCTGCACCTTCAGGCCGTACTTTTTTTCGAATTTCGGGATTACCTTCCCGGCTGGCCCCCACTCGGATACAAATGAATCATAGGCGTATATCACGAGGTCCGCGTCTTCACGGGCAAAGAGGGGATTCGTTAAAGAAATGAACAGCAGGGAGACGATGATGAAGAGTAGAGCCGGACACCACCGTGCAATGGTACCGGTAATGTTTTTATTTGATTTTGTCATGACGACCCTCCTGCGGAAAAATATTTAATGGAGGGACTGGTGAAGGGCCGAAAAACCAATGGGTAAGAACCGCGAGTGCGGGCACCGGATCGTATGAATACCGTGGCGCCGATAAATCAGTCACGTATACTGGTATTCTTTTAATGAAGGGAACGAGATACCGAGGTTTATGCGTATCATCGACTTCCTCCGCCGGTCTTAACCGGATCAGGTTCGAAGGGTTTGATCTCAGGCTGTTCACCACCCCTGTCATTTATAAATATACATTCCTATGAACCGGAAGTCAACGAAACCGTGGGTGGAATAAATATTACTTTTGGCAATATTATATTATTTATATTTTTATTCATACAATCACATTGATATTTCGGGGTATTGTGCTATGTTATTATATATCTAAAATAGGATAGGTATCCCTACCCTAAATATGAAAAATATCGGAAAATACACGATTCTCACGGCGTTTTTCTGCGCCGCGCTTTTCCTTGGGGGACGTGTATTATACGGTGCCGATATATCCGGATCCCTGACTATAGCATCTACAACAAGGAAAGCAGGCTCTCCCACCACGCACGATATCACGTTCACCACCAGCGGGAGCGGGGCCGGTGATGAAATTGTTATCGATTTCAGTGCCTACGGGACCGGGGCTTTAAACGGTTTCGACCTTTCCGGGGCAACGCTCGTCGGAACCTTCTTTTCGGGTTTTACCACCGATCCTACCGGTATCAGTGTCAACAACACTGCAGCAAAAACGGTGACCTTTACCGGTGCCAGTTTTGGAAACGGTGCGTCCCTCGCCATCATCTCGCTGGATGTCACCAACCCCACCACGACCTCCACGGGCAACAGCATAACCATTACGACAAAATTGGTCGGCGGAAACGTCGATACGGGCTCCGAGCCCCATGTCATTGATCCCGGGAGCCTGAATTACTTCACGATAACGGGAGAGCCTGCGTCGACGACAGCGGGGCAGGACCTGACGTCGGTGGGCGGGGCCGGGAACATCACGGTGAGTGCGTACGACGAGTACGACAA
>Ga0272442_10002445_pt1 | contig 26893 bp, 19 predicted proteins | sample SSMForm2O_FD_200262 | JGI IMG/M metagenome (GOLD analysis project Ga0272442, IMG submission 200262) | Marine sediment archaeal communities from Little Sippewissett salt marsh, Falmouth, MA, United States - SSM-Form-2O | ecosystem: Environmental > Aquatic > Marine > Wetlands > Sediment ... | reverse complement strand
ATAGTGGCATGAACGCGCTGTTTCTGCTGGTGGTCGTACTGGCCGGCCCGGGCGGCGGGGGCCAGCCCTCCCCGGAGCTGGTCTTCGGTATGACTCCGGTGGTAGGGGTGGAGGCCACCCGGGAGCGATTCGCCCCCCTGGCCGAATACATGTCGGATCAACTGGGCGTCCCGGTGCGCCTGCTGGTGGCCGACAGTTACGGCAGCCTCATAGAGAAAATGGTTGCCGGCGAAGTCGACTTGGCCAAGCTCTCGCCGCTGGCCTACGTGCGGGTGCGGCAGAAGATCCCGTCGATGCGGCTGATCGCCACTCATGTCGCCAACGGTTCGGCCACCTACTCCAGTTACCTGGTGGCCTTGCAGGACAGCAAGGTGTGCATCCCCGGAGGGCCCTCGGACACCCGGATATGTTTTGCCGATCCCGACTCGACCTCGGGATACCTGTACCCGGCGGCCTATCTGCGTTCCCGGGGTATCGACCCCGAACGCGATTTCAAGGCCGAATTCGCCGGCGACCACCGGGCCTGCCTGGAGGGACTGTTCGCCGGGCGCTACGACGTTGTGGCCACCTGGGCCGGAGCCATCCGGGACGCCCGCCAGTCGGGGCTGGACGTCGGCGAGTTGACCATCGTGGCCAAGACCGGCCGGATTCCCTATGACGCCTACTGCGTTCGCCCGGGGCTGGACGAGGCGATCGCCCGGCGCATCCAGCAGCTGCTTTTGAAGACCAACACCCTGTCCAAAGACGGGCGCCGGGTACTTTCCCCCACCCTGGGGATCAACGGATGGGTGACCGGAGACGACCGGGTGTACGACGACATACGCCGGGTGGAGAAATCCGTCGAGACTACTCGATGACCGAGATGGCGTTGTTCTGGTAGTGGGTCAGAAAGGCTTCCTTGCCGCTGGGGTGGAAGATCACCTCGCCGGGGAAGGGATCCACGGCGACGTTGGTGAGCACTCGTTCGCAGTCCGGGGTGGTGCCGCAGTCGACGTCCAGGATGCTCAGCTTCCCCTCGCCGTTGTGGGATACGTACAGGCGCCTTTCGTCGGGGCTTACGAAGAGCCGGTAGGGCGCTCCGGTGGTCTCGATGAAGTGGGCTTGCTCGCCGGGCTTTACTACCGCGACCTGTCCGAGGGGCGGCAGGGCCAGGTAGAACGAGGCACCGGATGCGTCGGTGCGGAAGGCCATGTCGGAGACGATCTGGGAAACCTGCTCATTGAGAGAGATCGACGTGCGGTTGTCGGGGGTGTCCATGGGTACTATGACGATCTCGGGCGGTTGATCCTTGGGTTTGTTGAAGAGGGCGAAGGCGTCCTCGGCCGCATTCATCCGTACCATCAGGACCGAAGGCTCCAGGGCGATGTCGAGAAAGCCGAACTCCGGGCCGTTTTCCCGTTCGCTCTCGTCCAGTATGGCGCAGTCGGCCCGGGGGGAGTTCTCGTTGAACTCCAGGGACCACAACCGCCCGGGATTCTGGTTGCTTCCATAGCGCACCAGGTGCAATGCGCGGGTTTTGGGCGCCGGCAACATCTCGTGGAACACGCTCTCCTGGGGGAAGTCTTCGGTGTGCAGCCCCTTGTCGCCGGTGTTGTCGTATCCGGACTCTTTCCACCGCTGGATGTCTTCCATCTGTCCGGCCTGCCGTACCACGATCCGGTCGAAAGTCGTGCGTGACTGACCGGCGTCGGCCTGGCTGGCCGGCAGGGGCACCAGCAGGAAGTCGGCCCCGCCCGCGTCCAGGGCGGCGACTTCCACCGCCCCGAAGGCCAGTTCGTCGAAGATGGGGAATTGATCCGTCTGGATGCCGTTGTTGCGGTCGATGAGCCGGATCACGTTGGTCATGGGATCGGCCAGGTAGAGGGTGTCGGAGAACCGCGAGGTGGCTACCTGGGGCGCGGTAACGCCCAGAGGCAATTCCCGGGCCTCGGTCCACTCGGCCCCCGCCGGGAAAATGCGCACGACATCCCGCACGGTGTCGGTGAACACGACTTCGTCTGGCTTGACCTGTCCGGCCGCGGGGTTCATGTAGCGGATGATTTCCAGCGATTGGGTGCCCCCCCGGCAGGAAGGCAGCGGGATGGTCACGGACATCGGCAGCGATCGGGAAAGGTCGTAGTCCGGATCCTGATCCGGATCGAACGCGACGATACCGTCGCCGGTGGCGACATACAGCCGGAAATAGTCGGGGTTGATCCGGGCCAGGGTCATGGCGTAGGGCCCGTTCCACAGCGGGGCGCTGCGGGCCGGAGTCAAGGTGCCTTGATCGGCCAGGTTCTCGCTGAGCTCGAACTCTATCAGCGTGTTGGAGCTGAGATCGGCGGCGTAGAGGAAGTTCCTGCCGGCGGTCTGGTTCCGGTAAAAGGCCAGCGAGTCGAACTTGCGGCCCCACTCGGCGGGATCGCTTCCATCCTGGGGCCAAAGCCGGACGGGACAACCGGTGTCTTCCGGTATGCTCCAGATTTCCGGGCTGTTTTGCAGGGTGGCCAGAAAGCGGTTTTTCGGGCGATCGTAGCGGACGTCGCTGAAATGAACGGTCCGCTCTGGCGCGGCACAGCCGGCGGCGCCCAGTTCGCGGACCCCCGCAGACTGGTCCGAGCCGACGTCCAGCAGCAGCAACGCCGGGCGGAACATGTCACTGACCACCAGGCTGGTCGACAGACACCCGCCCTGACCGTCCATGTTTTTACAGTAGGACCAGATCCGGAAGGGCTGGAAGCGGTCACCGTCAAGCGACGGCAGCGCGTCGAATCGATCCGGGGTGAAAGCGGGGAAGTCCCTGCCGGGTGTGTCGGCTATGGAGATTACATCCAGCCGGGTATCCACCAGGGTGTCCTCGCCGGGGGTTACCTCGACGGTGGACAGATAGGCCAGGTAGGTTCCCTGGTAAGGGGTCAGGGCCACGGAGATCGGTGTATGTCCCACGCCAAAATCCACATGGGCCCCGCTGCGGGTGCCGACCAGGCTGACCGTCCGGCCGGTGTAGCTGGCAACCACCACGCAGGGATCGCTGTCCAGCTCGTCCTGGGAGAGGACCGGGGTCACTGCCAGGGGGGCCCACTCCACCTCGATCTTGTGATCCAGCTTCTCCGTAACCGGATGGCCCGGACCCTTGCATACGAAGGGATCGGGCGAGGTTCCCTGGCCGAGATTGGTGGATACCTTCACGTGCACCGACTCCCCGGCCTCCAGCGCGGGCACCTCGACGGCCAGCCCGGATTCCGAGCCGGACAGGATGCGGGCGCTCTCGGTTCCGAAGAACACCAGGTTGTCTTCAGCGTTCTTGGCGAAGTTGAAGCCCTGGATAGTTACCGTGTCGCCCATGAAACCGGTGGCAGGAACCAGCGATTCGATTTGGGGCGCGGGCGGCGGCGAGGAGAACTCCCGGCTGCAAGAGGTGATCAGAATGACAATGCAGAGAAAGGACCACTTGATTTTCATCAGCTTGCCCCCGTGGCAGCCAGCCCGGCCTGCTCGGCGTGTCTTTGGAGTATGTCGAGACCCGAGCCGATTTCGGGACGGTTGCTCTTGGCCCTGGCCAGTTCGGCCCTCAGTCCTTGATCCACCGGTTCTCCCGCCAGTTTTTCTCCGATCTGCGCGGCACGCAGGGCGTAGCCGATGTTCTGGATGGTTTCCAGGCCGGAGATGTCGGAGAAGAACCACGCGCAGGAGGTGTACATCAGCATGGCGTAGTGCTGCATTTCAAGCAGCCGGAGGGTTTGATCGCGGTTCCCGCCGCGGCCGTGTTGATCGAGGAAGGCCCGGGTGGCGGCTTCGGATTTGTCCAGGATCAGGTGGATGTAGGCGTCGCGGGCCTTCCAGGGATCTGCGAGCAGCTCGGAGCCTAACCGTTCGAATATCTGATCCAGTCGCTCGCGTAGCCGGTCGAAGCCGGCGCGCAGCGGCGCCCGCCAGGCCTGGTTCCAGCCCGCCTCGCCGCCGGTTTTACACCCGCAGGCTTTCCTCCAGCGCTCGACCCCGTGCACGCAGCTCCAGGAGCTGACCGGCTTGAGCTGCACCTCCCATTCCGGCGGGTTTTCCGCCAGGAAGGCCGCCGGGTTGGTCAGGTTCAGATTTCGCCGGGGCAGTTCCCGGGTGGCCAGGTAGGCCATGCACATGTCCCCGTGGGGTTCGTGATGGCCGTAGCTCTCGCCGTCGTTGCAGACCAGCACCAGCCCATCCTCTTTGGCAATCCGGTCGGCGAAGCTGGTGGCGTTGGTTAGCAGGTGCCCGAAGGCCACGCCCTGGGAAAGACCGCGGTGGTAGAACAAAACCGCCAGGGTCCCGTGGACGGTTCGGCACCGGTAGGGCCGGGAGGCGGGGGCGCCTTCCTCCGGCACATCCTGCCACCCGGAGGAGTCGTCCGGGCGTATTCGTTTTGCCTGGGTCGGCGAGAGCAGGACGAACGTCATTCCCGCCCGGGCCAGATCGTCGAGGGTGGAGGAGTCGACGGCGGTTTCGGGAAGCCACATTCCCTCGGGCCGGCGGCCGAAGCGGAAGCGGAAGTCCTCCAGTCCCCAAACGATCTGGGTCCGGCGGTCCCGGGCCGAGGCCAGCGGCATGATCATGTGGTTGTAGCACTGGGCCATGGCGTTGCCGTGACCGCGCACCGAGACGCTTTGCCGGTCGGCCTCGAGGATCCGCCGGTAGGTGTCCGGGTGCTGTTTCTGCAGGTAGTCCAGGAGGGTGGGGCCGAAATTGAAGCTCATGTGCTCGAAGTTGTTGATATTATCCACAACCTGTCCGTCGGGATCGAGGACCGGGCTTTTGGTGTTGGGCGTGTAGCATTCGCCGGTGATTCGCTCGTTCCAGTCGTGGAAAGGCGCGGCGTTCTCATGCCGCTCTATCACGCCGGTAAATGGATTTTCCCGGGGAGGCTGGTAGAAGTGGCCGTGGACGATGACGTCGGATACCGGCATGGACGGAGTTTAGCTCCTTTTTTGTCTTCGTTTCAATTTGTGTTAGATTTTCCCCATGGCGGTTGAATTAAGCGTAGTCATTCCCGTTCACAACGAGGAAGCCATAGTGTTCGATTCGGTGGTGGGTCTGCTGGAGAGACTTCCGTGGATCACCGACAGCTTCGAACTGATCCTGGCCGAGAACGGGAGCACCGACGACACTCTGTCGGTGGTCGAGGATCTGAAACAGCGTCATGCCGAGGTCGGTTACCTGCATGTCGAAGAGCCCAACTACGGGCGGGCGCTGAAAGAAGGTATTCTGGGCGCCCGGGGAAAGTATATCGTCTGCGACGAGATTGACTTGTGCGACATCGATTTCTACCGGTCTTCGATGGGTTTGCTCCGCGAGGGAAAGGCGGAGATGGTGGTGGGCTCGAAGCTGGCTCCCGGGGCCCAGGACCTGCGTCCCTGGATGCGCAACCTGGCCTCGCGGGTGTTCTCCGGGTTGCTGAAGATCGGGGCGGGGTTCAAGGGCACCGACACCCACGGTCTCAAGGCGTTCGTTCGCGAGCCGCTTATTGATGTCGTCAACGCCTGCCGGGTGGAGGGGAATCTTTTCGCCTCCGAGCTGGTCATCCGGGCCGAGCGGGCGGGGCGGCGTATCGTGGAGCTTCCCCTGACGGTCCGTGAGAAACGGCGCCCGACCATCAACCTGCTCCGCCGGGTCCCCCGGGCCGTTTACAACCTGGGACGCCTGGCCTGGATCCTCCGGGTGCGGGACCGCAGTTCGAGATGATCCTGTCGGTTACCATCGATCTGGATCCCCTGTGGTGCTACCGTGAAATATACGGGCTTCGGCAATCCACAAAAGCCCGGGCGGCCGACCCGGTTACCCGAGTGGCCACCCGTCGGTTCTGTGAACTGGCCGACTCGCTCGGTTTTCATGGCACACTCTTTGTTGTCGGCCGGTCGCTGGAGGATCCCGCGGCGAGCGCGGCCGTCGCTCAGGCGCATGCTCTGGGCCACGAAGTGGCCAATCACACATTTTCACACCGCTACGACTTGTCCCGGAGCGCAGCGGAGGTTATCCGGGCCGAGATAGTCCAGGGCGCGGATGCCCTGGAGACGCTCTGCGACGAAAAACCACAAGGATTCAGGGCCCCGGGTTACCTGCTGGGCTCCCGGATGCTTTCGCAGGCCGCGGCGGCCGGGGCGGCGTACGATTCCTCGGTTCTCCCCAGTCCGGTCTATCAGGGAATCAAGGCGGTGGCCGTGTCGGTGCTGGGGCTTCTGGGCAGGCCCAGCGGGGCGCGCCTCGGAGATCCCCGGGAGGCCTTTTCGCCGGCCCGGCCCTATCGACCCGATCCTTCACGCCCGTGGAAGCGCGGATCGGGGCCGCTCCTGGAACTGCCGATCTCATCGGTACTGGGCGTTCCTCTTATCGGTTCCGTGCTGGTCGCCGCGGGCTCCAGGTTGGTTCCCTACCTGGCCGCCCTGGCGGCCCGGGCGGGGTTCGTCAACCTGGAACTGCACGGAGTGGACCTCATGGATCTGAAAACGGACGGGCTGGATCCGGCCCTGGGTATCCAGCCGGATCTCAAGGTCCCCTGGCAGAAAAAAGCCGAAATCATCGCGACTTTCATAAGGATTCTGCTTCAAAACCACCGGCCCCTGCCCCTGAAGGAGGCCGCAGCCCTTTAAGTTCCCGGTGGTTACGGATAAAACGTCAAGCAGCACTTCAACTTGACACATTGTGACCAACTGAAGTATATTATCTCCGGTTGTGGGTAGGTCGCCTACCCGGGGAGGCAGAATCATGGACGCCCTCGAACGACGTGTGTTCCAGCGTTATAACGTGGACCCCTTGCTCTGCAACACGATCCCCCAGACCCGGGGCGTCTGCGTTTTGAGGAATATTTCGCTGACCGGTGCCTATTTCCTCAATCATACCCCGCCGCCGATCGGCAGCCGCATCCGGGTCGAGTTCGCCGAGATGCCCCTGGAAGGCTACCGCCTGATTGGCGAGGTTGTTCGCCACGGTCTGGGCACCTTCAAGGGCTTCGCGGTCAACTTCACCTCCCCGCGTCCCCGTCTGCTGCGCGCGGTCTACCACGCCGAATACCCCAATTAATACCGTTCCAAGTTCCAAGTTCCAAGTTCCAGGTTGGATTGAAGTGTGATATAAGCTACGCTCCCGGTGTAGCTGGAGGTATTGACTATGGGCAAGATCGGGGACCGCATCCTCGATGCCATTGAAGGCATTACCGACGAAGAGGTGCTCGACAAGGTCAAGCGGCTGGATACCCGCCTCAACGAGTTCGGAGTGGATCCCTTCGGGTTCGATCCCAAGTTCGTCAAATACGGAATTCCCTTTGCGCTGGCCATTTACCGCAAGTACTTCCGGGTGGAGCCGAAAGGACTCAAGAACGTCCCCGCCGGCCGGGTCCTGTTGATCAGCAACCATTCCGGCCAGATTCCCCTGGACGCGGCCATGATCTGCACTGCCATGATTGTGGACGCGGAACCGCCCCGCATGCTCCGCAGTATGGTGGAGACCTGGGTGCCCACCCTGCCGATCCTGAGCTGGTTCTTTCCCCGGGTCGGACAAATTGTGGGCACTCGCGAAAACTGCCAGCGGCTGCTGGAGCGGGAGGAGGCCATTCTGGCTTTTCCGGAGGGCGTGAGGGGGATCTCCAAGACCTTTGCCCAGCGCTACCAGTTGGAGGAGTTCGGGCTGGGATTCATGCGCCTGGCCCTGAGAACCGGCGCTCCGGTGGTGCCGGTGGCGGTGGTGGGCGCGGAAGAACAGATACCGTCTTTCATCAGCTTCAAGCCCCTGGCCAAGCTGGTGGGGGCGCCGGCATTTCCCGTCACCCCTACGTTTCCCTGGCTGGGCCCTCTGGGTATTCTTCCTCTTCCGGTCAAGTACCGGATTCACTTCGGCAAGCCCATGCATTTCTCCGGCGATCCCGATGCCGAGGACGAAGTGGTGGGCGAGAAGGCCAAGCAGGTACGCCGGACCATTCAGCGCATGCTCCGCGACGGCTTGAAAGCGAGGAAGAATGTCTTCTGGTAGGTCACGCAAGAAGGCCGAGAAGCCTATCGCCATAGCCGGCATCTCGGGCAACCTGGGGAGGCTGCTCACCCGCACGCTGCACGCCGAATATCCCATCATCGGTATCGATCAGCGCCCCTTCGAAGGCAAACCCAAAGACGTGACCCACTACCAGGTCGACGCCCGGCGCCGCAAGGCGGAGAACATCTTCCGCCGCAGGAATATCCGTGCGCTGGTTCACCTGGGCCTGGTTCACCGCCCCACCCCGGGACGCCCGGTTTACCGTGAGTGGAACGTGCTGGGCACCGTGAAGCTGCTCGAGTATTGCCAGCGCTACGCAGTGTCCAAGGTTGTGCTGATCTCCACAGCCTACGTGTACGGTCCCGGGCCATCCAACTCCAATTTCTTGTCCGAGGACACCCCGCTGCTGGGAGCCGAGGACTACCCGGAGATGCGGGCACTGATCGAGTGGGACATGTTTGCTCAGAGCTTCTTCTGGAAATACCCGGAGATCGAGACGGTCATCCTGCGCCCGGTTCACGTGGTGGGCCCCAACGTGCGCAGCGCCCCCGCCAACTATATGCGGTTGCGCCGGCCCCCCATGCTGCTCGGCTTCGATCCCATGATCCAGCTGCTGCACGAAAACGATCTGATCCAGGCGATCATGTTAAGCCTCGAACCGGGAATGCGGGGCGTCTTCAATATCGTGGGACCCGGTGAAGTACCGATATCGACGGTGATCAAGGAACTGGGCAAGACCCCCGTGCCGATTCCCCACCCGCTGGCCAAGCCTCTGGCCAAGCGGTTGTGGCGCTGGGGGCTTTCCAAGTTCCCGCCCGGTGAGCTCCCTCACCTGCAGTTCCAGTGCATGGTGGACGGCACCCGGGCCAAGGAGGTTCTGGGGTTCCGGCCGCGTTACAACCTGAAGCGAACCATTCGCTCGGTTCTGGGATAGAGGGCCATGATATATCTGCTGGCCACTTTGTTGTTGTCCTCGGCGGCGCCCGTAAGGGTGGCAATGTTGCCGCTCGGCTGCGACCAGCCGGACGCCCCGCTGGCGGCTGAGCTGGACGGGATCTTGCGAGAGGTTGCCTCCCAGATGCCCGGGGTGGAGAACGTCGACAAGCAGACGATCGATCGCGCCCTGAATGGCAAGGTGGGCGGTATCCTGAGGCGCTGCGGCAAGCAGATGGACTGTCGCTTGAAGGTCGGATCCCTGTTGGGTGTGCAGTTGCTGGTGATCGGCAGGGCCGAGAAGATCGGGGAAGGCGTCCTGGTGGATCTGGAGTTTCTGGATGTGGGCTCCGGCAAGGTAATGAGCAAGATCTCCCGCACGCTTTCGGGCACCCGGGTGAGAAAGGCCGCGGTTTTCGAGGCGATACTCACCGAGGTTTTGTTTCCACAGCGACTGGTCGGCCAGCTGGACATCTTTCTGACTCCTCCGGGCGGAAGCGTTTATCTGGACGGTCAGCTGAAGGTGAAACCGGCCGGGCCGCAGCTGCATCTCAAGGACGTGCCCGCCGGCCAGCACACCGTGCGGGTGCAGCGGCAGGGACACCAGGATTTCTATGCAATCGTGCAGATTCCGTTCCAGGGAACCACGAAAATCACCATCAACATGCGGAAGGGCCAGCCGGCCGAGAGGTATCCGGCGGTGATACCGTCCGAAGAGACAGCGGAGGAATCCTCCACTCCCTGGTACGGACGTTGGTGGCTCTGGACCGCGGTGGGCGCGGTTCTGATCGGCGGCACGGTTACCGCGGTGGTATTGACACAGTAGGATTTCAATGGCTTCGTTTCTCATAGGTGTCGCCGGCGGCACCGGCTCCGGCAAGACAACCCTGACCAACAACATACTCAGCGCCTTGAAACGCACACAGGTGAGCGTGATCCAGCACGACTGGTATTACTACGACCGTTCGGATGTGCCCCCCAAAGAGCGGGTAAATATCAACTATGACCATCCGGATGCCCTGGAAACCGATCTGCTCGTCCGCCACCTGCGCCAACTGAAACGAGGCCGGGTGGTGAAGCCCCCGCGGTACAACTTCGTAACCCACACCCGGATGGAGGCCGGGGAGCCCATCAAGCCTACCCCGGTGATCATCGTGGAGGGCATTCTGCTCTTCACGGACGAGAAGCTGCGCGATCTCTTTGACTTGAAAATTTTCGTTCAGACCGAGAGCGATCTGCGGGTGCTGCGCCGGCTTCAGCGGGATCTGTCCGAGCGGGGGCGCTCCTTCGAGAGTGCGGTCCGTCAATACCATGAGACCGTACGCCCCATGCACGAGATGTTCGTCGAACCCAGCAAGCAGGTTGCCGACATCATCGTTCCCGCCAGCCGCGCGAATCAGAAGGCCATCAAGATGATCGTGGACATGATCCAGCGGCGCGCCGACCGGCAGAAGCGGAGGTGAGGAAGTGCTCCGGGAGTTTGTCCGGAAAGTCGACGAGCGCAAGTGTGTCGTAGGTGTCGTAGGCCTTGGTTACGTCGGCTTGCCTCTGGCCATCGCCTTTGCCGGGGAAGGATTCCGGGTGGTTGGATTCGACATCGATCCCAAAAAGCCCGAATGGATCCAGGGCGGCCGGAGTTATCTCAAGCACATCCCGGTGGCTTCTTTCAAGGCGCACGTGGACGCGGGCCGGTTTTCCGCCACCCAGGACTTCTCCCAGGCGGCCGGATGCGATGCGTTGATAATATGCGTGCCCACTCCCCTGACCGACAACCGGGAGCCGAATGTGAGCTTCGTACGCGACACCTCGGGCGTGCTGGCCCGCAATCTGCACCGCGGCCAGATGGTGGCCCTGGAGAGCACTACTTACCCGGGCACTACGGACGAGCTGGTAAGGGAGATTCTTCAAGAAGGTTCGGGGCTGCAGGCGGGCAAGGATTTCTTTCTGGTATACAGCCCGGAGCGCGAGGATCCGGGAAATCCGGATTACACCACCGGCAACATACCCAAGGTCGTTGGGGGTTTGACCCCCGCTTGCCTGGACGCCGGTCGCGCTCTGTACGGCGCCATCACCGAGCAGGTGGTCCCGGTCAGTTCCACCCGGGTGGCCGAAATGGTCAAGCTGTTTGAGAACGTGTACCGGGCGGTAAACATCGCCCTGGTCAACGAGCTCAAGCTGCTTTGTCAGCGTATGGACATGGACGTCTGGGAGGTCGTCGCCGCCGCGGAAACCAAGCCCTTCGGTTTCCAGGCATTCTGGCCGGGCCCGGGGCTGGGAGGACATTGCATTCCAATAGATCCGTTCTATCTGGCCTGGAAGGCGCGGCAGGTGGACATGTCCACCCGGTTCATAGAGTTGGCGGGTGAGATCAACACGTCCATGCCCTATCATGTTCTCACCCGGGTTCAGGAGGCGCTGAACGCTCGCCGCAAGAGCCTGAACGGGTCTAGTGTCCTGGTCTTGGGCGTAGCGTACAAGCGGGATGTGGACGACATGCGCGAAAGCCCGGCTTTGAAGATCATCGATTTGCTGATCGCCGCCGATGCGCGGGTGCTCTACCACGATCCCTATGTCGCCGAGCTTCCTCCCACCCGGAAGTTCAAATTCGACCTGAAGTCGTCACCCCTGAGTCCCGACACGCTCAAGGCGGTGGACTGCGTCCTGGTGGTGACCGATCACGCCGGTGTGGATTACGACATGGTGGCGGAGTACGCCGACATCGTGGTTGACACCCGCAACGTGGTACCACGGGACCGGGACAACGTGACGGGCGCGTGAAAGCGGGTGAAGGCTGCTCAGTCCCGTCGCGGCTGGATGTATCCCTGTTCTTGAAGATGCGCAATAACCAGGTCGGCGCAGGCTTCCGGCGTCATCGCGGAAGTGTCGATGGTCAAGTCGGCGTTTCGGGGCTCTTCGTAGGGATCGGATATACCGGTGTACTCCTTGATCAACCCCTCACGCGCCTTGGCATAGAGCCCCTTTCGATCCCTGGTTTCGCAGGTGGAGAGCGGTGTGGACACGTGCACCAGGACGAAGCCGCCGCGGGGGGCGATCATGTCGCGGACCTCCCCGCGGACGCTTTCGTACGGGGCGATAGGGGCGCAGATGGCTATGCCGCCGTTCTTGGTGATCTCGGAGGCCACGAAGCCGATCCGGCGTATGTTGATGTCCCGGTGCTCCCGGGAGAAACCCAGTTCCGATGAGAGGTGGCGGCGGACGATATCTCCGTCGAGCAGGGTGACCGGCAGGAATCCCAACTCCATCAACTTGACCAGCAGGACATTGGCGACGGTGGATTTTCCCGCACTGGGCAAGCCGGTGAAGAACACGGTGAAGCCTTGCCGGTCCCGCGGAGGGTAGGTGCGCTTGAGTTCATGTATGACCTCGGGGAAAGACTGCCGCGTGTCAATCACCCGGTCCCGGCCCAGGTGCTCCTTGAGTTGCGCGATGGTGGGAGGCGGAGCCGGCTCTTTTCTTTCGAAGCGCACCGGTTCCACGCCGGTGTCTTTTTGGTGTTCTCTCAGGTTCTGAAAATCTTCCTCGGCGAAGAGGTGGGAGCATCCGTAGTTCTTCATGACTATCGCCCGGAGCAGGGGATCTTCGGCCCGGGCTTCGTCGAGCGGCAGCAGGCAGAGAGTTGCCCGGCCTTCGGGGTATTTTTGTTGGGCCGCTTGCAGGCAGCGCACCCGGGTGTAGTGGTCGGCCTCACCGGCGACGGGCAGGCCCACCGCCGGGGCGATGAGCAAGCCGGCATCCAGTTTCCGGACGGTTTTGTGGGTGAACTCCTGCTCGGCCCGGTGGATCACCCCCCGGGGCTGACAACCCGCTAATCTGCGCCAATCCGATTGCTCGATCCGCAAGCGCACCTCTGCGGGGGTATGGCGCAGGTCGGTGAAATCATAGTGTTGGATCGGTTGAATGCCTTCCAGGCGCCCTCCCGCGCACCACTTATCGGCCCGGTCATCAGGCCTGAACACTTCCTCGACATGCAGAACGGCGATGGCCACCCCCTCCAGATCGCGCAGGACCAGCGGATTTTCAGACTCCAACCCCTGGGCGACTTTCCCGGGCAGGTCCAGCGTGATGGGAACCGGCCAGAAGGTGCCGTCTTGGAGCCTGCGAGTATCCAGTACGCTTTTTCTCTCGCTTTGGGTCATGAACCCGGACAGGGGCGAGTATCCGCCGCACATCAGGAGCTCCACGTCGCAGATCTGGCCGGAATTCAGATTCCAGGAGGGCCACTGCCCGCAGAGTTTTTTCAACTCTCCGGCCCGGTCGCGGTCGGCCAAAAGCTCGATCAGGCTGCCCCCGTGAGGAATAGTGAGTTCAGGTGCCATGACCGGCAGGCTACCAGAAATCCGCAATGGTTTCCAAGTCTCCGGTAATTGCATTCATTCCTGAGGTCTGGTAGATCAGCGGTAGTGGAGCCGCAATGCCGTACGTTCGCCGGAGCAGGAAGCGGGAAGACGAGGAGCCAGCGGAGAAGATGGCCGGCGATGCGGCGGAGCCACCTCGGCCGGTAAGGACTTCGCCCTTAATCGAGGCGCCCATCTACCTGCTGGTGTTCTTCACCCCTCTGGCCATCGGCACGGTTCACCTCTGGTCGATCGCCATCATGCTGGCGGTTGCGATTTTCGCCTATTCCGCCCTGGTCTTGAAGAGGAGCCGCCGGCGGCGTCCGGTTCTGCTTTTCCCCATGGGTGTCGCCCTGCTGGCGGTAAGCGGCTTGACCTTGCTGCAGCTGATTCCGCTGCCGCCCTTCATGATCCGGGTGTTGAATCCCGGTGCGGCGGATCTCTTCGATCACGTCCTGGCCGGAACCGGGTTGTGGGGCGAGGGAAACTGGCGGGCCCTGAGCCTGGCCCCTCCGGCGACCGCCGTCGAGTTGATGAAGTTTCTGGCATACTCCCTGGCCTTTCTGGTGGTGGTCAACTATTTCAACGACCGGCACCGGGCCCGGCGTTTGATGAAAGCGGTTGCCTGGTGCGGATTCACCGTGGCTCTGGTGGGCTTCTTCTCCAAACTGTTCGTGGCCAAGGAGATATTCGGGATTCACCCGGTGGCCCAGGGGACGTTCTTCTTTTCCTCGTTCGTGAACCCCAATCACCTGGCGGGGCTTCTGGGATTGTGTTCCCCGGTGGCGCTGGGTCTGGCGCTGTCGGCCCGCGACCGCCAGGATCGGGCGCTGTACGGATTCATGGGAGTGATCGCCGGAGTGGGCGTGTTCATGAGCCTGAGCCGTGGTGGCATCGTGGCTTTCTGCGCCGGGGCGGTTTTTCTCTTCATTTTTGCCGCGACCCGGCGGTCCCGCAAGCTCAAAAGGGTTGCCCTGGTGCAGGCCCTGGCGGCGGGGGTTCTGGTTCTGGCGGGATATCTGGCCTACGACACGGTGATCAAGGAGTTGAAGACGCTCGGCGACATGGAGGCGGTGGCCGAGGAGACTAAAATCCGCTCCTGGTCGGGCACGCTGCCGATGATGGCCGATCATCCCGTGGTCGGAATCGGGCGGGGTGCGTACGCGACCGTCTACCCGCGGTACAAGACGGTGGAGGCCAACCGGACCTTCCACCACGCCGAGAACGAAGTGCTGCAGAACATGGTGGAGTGGGGCCCGGTGATCGGGATCCTGTTCGTCGGGGTGTTTCTGCTGGCATTTCTCCTGGCGCTGGCGCGGGCGCGCCAGTCGTTTTCCATGGGGGGGTGTCTCGCCGGGGTTTTCGTGGTTTCTTTGCACAACCTGGTCGACTTCAACCTGGAGGTCGGCGGGGTGGCCATGCCGTTTTTGATCATCATGGGGATACTGGCCGCCAGTCCATTTACCCATGCGGGAATACCCCGGCCGGTTGAAACCAGGCCCCGTTTCGGGCGCCCGGTGGCTGCGGGCTTGTTGCCGGTGGCGTTTCTGGCCGGGGTGTTCGGCGTGGTCTTTGCCGCGGCCCATCCCCTGGAAGCCGGCACCCAGGCTTTGCTGGCCGGGGAGAAACCGGAGGCGGGCGAGCCCTGCACCAGCACCGCATTGGGGGCCGCCGCCTGCGATATGCTGCGCTACTATCCGGCCGACTACATGGCTCCACTTGTACTCGGCCGGACATATCTGGAGAGCCAGCCGGACAAGATCGATCGGGCCGCTCACTGGTTGTCGCGGGCCCAGTATCTCCACCCGACTTCATCGGTGATTCACCGGCTCTCCGGCCGGGCCTTGTTCCGGCAGGGACACCATGAGCAGGCACTGGTCGAGTACCGCATGAGCGCCGAGTACGACCGATCGGCGCTCACCGCCACCACCCTGGAGGTGTTCCGGCTGGCGGGCGATCCGGATGCTGTGATTCGGGCCACCCCGCGAGACGGCAAGGCGATGTTGCAGGTTGCCAGGATCTTCCGCAATCTGGGCAAGGAATCGGCGGCCGCCGACGCCGCCCGCAAGGCCCTGGAGATGGACTCGGTCTTGATCCCCGCTATGGATCTGCTGGCGGAATTGGCTCTGGCCCGGGGCCGGTTCGAGGAGGCGGCCGGCTTGGCCCGCAAGGCCATCGACGTCGATCCGCTTCACGAGCAAGCGCATTTAATCCGCGGCCGGGTGCATTTCGTGCAGAAGCATCTCGATAAGGCCGAGGAGGCCTGGCGCTCGGGGCTGGAGCAAGTGCCCGACAGCGCCCGGCTGGCTTACCAACTGGTCGAGCTGTATCTTTCCCAGAACCGTCTCAAGGAAGCCGAGGACGTTGCCAGCCGGCTTAAAAACTTCGCTCCTTCCGACGATCGCAGCCAGGCCCGTTTGCTGCTTCTGTTGGGAAGGATCCAGGAGGCCAAGGGTCAGAACTTCGAGGCTCGACGTTCCTACCGCATGGCAGCCGATCTGGATCCCGACATGCTGCCCTACCTCTACCGGGTGGGGCGGATGGAGCAGCGCATGGGTAACTGGAGCGAGGCCGAGCGGATCTACAAGCAGTTGCTGAGGTCCAAATACCGGGCGCAGGAGATCGAAGAGCGCCTGAAGGTGATCGACAAGACCCGCGAACTCGAAAAGGACGAGGCCCGCTGGAAAACCTGGGTTGAAGACCAGCCGGCGCAGCCAGATGACGAGGAAGAGGAATAGCCAAAGGAAGGTGTCCGATGAATATACGCGTGTACATGTCTTTTGCACTGGTGCTGCTTCTGGAAGCCGGTTGTTCCGAACCTCTGGATAATACCGCCTGTAGCCGGAACGAAGACTGCCAGACCGGTTATGCCTGCGATCCCGACGGCTTCTGCAAGGAAGCCGCCGAACTGCGGATCACCACTGAATCCCTCGGGGATGCGTTTATCGGGGAATCCTACAGCGAAACGATTACGGCAACCGGCGGGATCAGGGACTATACCTGGTCGCTGACTTTGGACGATCCCGGAGAAACCCGGTTGAGCTGGATCGAGATCGTAGCGGACACCGGGGAGATCCGGAACAAGGCGGGGGAGTTCCCGGCGGAGATGGGTGCGGATCTGAAGATAATCGTGACGGTGAAAGACATGTCCAACCGCGGGGAGGGTCAGGAAGACAGCAAGACTCTCGACCTTGCCGTTCTGCAGTGCCGGGGGGACCAGACCTGCTGGGAGTACGCGGAGGATCAGGGGCAATGGGGTTGCCGGCAGGGAATTCAGGAGTGCACCGACGGCGTGCTGAGCGGGCAGTGCGCGCTCACCGGGTGGTCCACCTCGATCGAGCACTGCGGAGACGGGTGCGGGGCGTGTGATACCGGCAAAACCGACCGGTGCGTGCAGGGCAACTGTGTCTGCGGACAAACCGGCGGGCCTTGCCCGGCCGGAGAGTTCTGCTGCAGCGGAGACTGCACCGACAAGCGCGATCTGAACCACTGCGGCGAATGCGATACCCCCTGTCAGCCGCAGAACGTGGCCTCGGCCTCCTGCGATACGGGGACCTGCACGTACGATCAATGCTCCGCCGGTTTCTACGACTGCGACGCCAACACCGCCAACGGCTGCGAAACCGAAAGCGGCCTGGATAACTGCGGCGGTTGCGACGACGCCTGCGCGGACCAGGGCCTCTATCCCAACACCACCGGCCACTCCTGCCCCGCCGGGATCTGCCTGTACCTGTGCGCCCAGGGATATTCGGATTGCGATGCGGGATCGGCCGGCTGCGAGACAATGCTGGGGACGGTCCAGAACTGCTCGGGCTGCGGGGACGCCTGCGTAGACAGCGCCGCGGGCGGCAAGGTGTGTATAGACGATGGGGGCGCCTGGCGCTGCGGATGCACCAGCGAGGCGGACTGCGACGCGCCCGATATGTGCTGCACCCAGACCTGCACGCCCCACGACACCGAGCACTGCGAGGATTGCGACACGGGCTGCACGATTGCGACCGGTGGGCCCAACTGCGAGCCTGTGGGCGGGGGTGCGTACGAATGCCGGTGCTCGGCGCACGAAGACTGCAAGGGGGGGCGGCCATTTTCGGAGGCCAGGTGTTCACCGGCCACGCATAAGTGCTTCTGCCAGGACACCTTGAACTGCTCGGGCACCGTGGACAGTATGTGCTGCATCGTCGGAGGCTCGAACGATTGCGTGGATCTGAGTTCACACGTCGAGAACTGCGGCGTTTGCGGCGCGGTGTGTAACGGGACGCATACATGCAGCCAGGGAGCGTGTTCGTGTGACACCACGGCTGACTGTCCGACCGACTCGGGAGCGCCCAGTTGCGTTTCTTCCCAGTGCGTGTGCCCGCCTTATTGGGACGCGGCCCATGGAGACCGGCCCTGCCCGGTGGGACAGTTGTGCTGCGCCGGTGATGGCTGTTGTCTGGGTTCGTGCGCCAGCGGCCAGTGTAGCTACGGTTGCATCCAGGGCGGCAATCAGTGGTGTGGCTCCGGCTGCTGCGACAGCTGCGAGCCGGACACCAACTGCTGCGGGTACGAGTGTCTGGCGAAGGGCAAGGTTTGCTGTGGCACTCTGTGTTGTGAGGCCTGTCCTGACGTGAACTGCGAGTAGATAGTTCCGGAAAGCGGATCCGGAGTCTTTTGGGGCATCGGGTCGGTATAAATGGGAGGAGTGGGCATGAGAAGACTGGCGGAATGGTTGCTGTTGGCTGTTCTGGCTGGTTTCGTGATTTCGGCCGGCGGGTGCGGTGATGATGCCAAGATCGCGTGCGAGGCGGATTCTTGTGGAGGACACGGGAGTTGCGATGATTCCAGCGGGAGGCCGGTTTGTGTCTGCGATGCGGGATATGCCGGTGACAGGTGCGAAAACTGCGCACAGGGGTACCACGACGAGCGAGGGGTTTGTGTCGTGGACGAAGAGTGTCAAGAGGGCTTCTGCTCTGGGCATGGTGAGTGCGACGATTCCAGTGGTGTGGCGGTTTGTACATGCGATGTGGGGTATGCGGGGGAGCAGTGCGCCGCTTGCGACGAGGCCAATGGATGGCACTGGAATGGTGCACAGGATGCTTGCACAAACGATCCGTGCGATCCGAATCCCTGCACCGACGAGCACAAGACCATTTGCTCGGACGGCGGGTCCGGGAATGCGGTGTGTTCGTGCGAAGCCGGTTTTCACGAGGTGGACGGCGTTTGCGTTACCGATGCCTGGTACGTGGATATCGACGCGACGGGTGCCGGGGACGGGAGCTCGTGGGCGAATGCGTTCAACCACCCTCAGGACGCAGTGGATGCGGCGTTGGACGGTGAACAGGTGTGGGTTGCGATGGGGACATACACCAGCGAGAGCCCGGCTGACCCGGCGGTGCCGGTTCTTGCCATGAAGGAGGGGGTGGCGGTTTACGGGGGGTTCGATGGAACCGAGGAGAGCCTGTCAGAGAGGGACATCGAGTTGTTGAACTATTCGGTGCTGAGCGGGGATGCCCAAGTATATCATGTGGTTGTTGGCGCGGGCAACGCGCGACTCGATGGTTTCGTCGTTTCTGGCGGCAACGCCCAGGGGAGTGACAATGCCGATCAGCGCGGCGGGGGTATGTACAACGATGGCCTGACTTCTCTCACGGTTGAAAACTGCATCTTCGACGTCAACACGGCGGCGAAAGGCGGCGGGATGTACAACGGGAACAGCTCCGTGGAGGTGATCAACTGCCTCTTCAGGAATAACAGATCCATCGGGTCCATCGCGACGGAGGACGGAGGCGGGGGCATGTTCAACAGTTACTGCGGCCCTTCGATTTCCGGCTGCACGTTCCTGATGAACACGTCCGACAACGACGGGGCGGGAATGTTCAACAGCCAGTCCAGCACTGTCATCAGCGACTGCACTTTTTCCGAGAACACGGCCAGCGATGGAGGCGGAGCTGTCTTCAGTATTAACACAAACTCGAGAGTGAGGCCAGTGCTGTCCGATTGCACCATTCAGAACAACAGCGCGGACAGTGGCGGGGGCATGTATGTGTTCGACAGCCAGTCCCAAGTGAGCAATTGCGCGTTCATCGGCAACTCGGCCGTTCAGGGAGGTGGTGTGTACAGCAACCGCAGCTATGCCAGGATCTCCGATTGCTCGTTCGAGTTCAACAGTGCTGATCGCGGCGGTGGCATGTATAACTACATATTCGACACTGGGGATTCGCCGGAGGTGAAGAACTGCATCTTCAGGGGCAATCTGGCCGATGGGAGCCCCGGTGGCGGCATGTTCAACTACAACTGCTCTCCAGTGGTGATCAATTGCACGTTCAGTGGCAACCGGGCCAGCTATGGCGGGGGCATGGCGAACGACCAGGGCGCTACCCCAACGGTGACAAACTGCATCATGTGGGGTGATTTTGCGACGTACGACGATGCGGAGATCAGGAACTACGGCGCGGGCAGCAGCGCCACGGTCACTTACTCGGATGTTGATCAGGACGGGTATGCCGACAGCGGCGGCAACATCCGGCAGGATCCTCTCTTCGCCAGCGGGCCCGATGGCAACTACTACTTGAGCCAGGTGGCGGCGGGTCAGGGCTCGGACAGCCCCTGTGTGGATGCTGGCGGCGATACGGCGGAGATCCTGGAGTTGATTGACAGGACTACGCGGACCGATGGGGGGCTTGACACCGGCGTTGTGGATATGGGTTATCACTATGAGCCGTGATACCTGGCATGGATCTTGACAAGGAACTCAACCCGGAGCAGAGAGAGGCGGTGGTTTCCGGGGAGGGGCCGTTGCTTATTCTGGCGGGGGCGGGGAGCGGGAAGACCCGGGTCATTACCTGCCGGATTGCGCATCTGATTCAAGAGAAGGGGGTTCGGCCCTACAGCATTCTTGCGGTGACGTTCACCAACAAGGCTGCCGGGGAAATGCAAGCAAGGGTCGAGCGGCTTGTGGGCGAGGTCTCCGGATTGTGGATCTCCACCTTCCACGCCTTCGGGGCCCGGGTGCTGCGCCGGCACGCGGACTTGTTGGGCTACGGCCGGGATTTCGTGATCTACGACGAAGACGACGTCAAGCGCCTGGGACAAGGAGTGCTGAGAGAATTGGATCTGGATCCCGAGCTGTACCGCGTGGATAAGATGCTGCGAGCGGTGGAAAAGGCCAAGCACCGGCTGAGGGCCCCCGGTGAGGGTGGCATCAAGAAGGGGGAAGAAGCGAGCTTCTACGCCCGGTATCAGAAACGCCTCCAGCAGGCCAACGCATTCGACTTTGCGGATCTGATTTTCCAGACCCACCGGTTGTGGGAGCGGCACCCTCCGGTGCTGGACGAGTACCGGGAGCGCTTCGAGCACGTCCTGGTGGACGAGTTTCAGGATACCGACCGCGCTCAGTACGGTTTGCTGCGGATGCTGTGCCACTCCTCCGCGAACATCTGCGTGGTGGGAGACGACGATCAGTCCATCTACATGTGGAGAGATGCGGATGTCTCCCATATCCTGGGGTTCGAGCGGGATTACCCGGGAGCCCGGGTGGTCAAGCTGGAGCGCAACTACCGGTCGACGGCCAACATTCTTGCGGCGGCCTCCAGGGTGATTGCACGCAACCGCAACCGGCACGAAAAGAAGCTGTGGACCGAAGACGAACCGGGCATGCCGGTCCAGTTCAACTACCTGGCCGACGAGCGGGAGGAGGGGGACTGGGTGGCGCGCACGATCCTGGAGGCCGGCCGGGAGACCGGCGGGCTGGGCCGGGTGGCGGTATTCTACCGGATGAATGCCCAGAGCCGGGCCCTGGAGGAGGCTTTTCGCCTGTATGGGGTGCCTTACGTGGTGGTGGGCGGGACGCGCTTCTTCGACCGCAAGGAGATTCGCGACCTGGTGGCCTACCTGCGCATGGTTGCCAACCCGAAGAGCGATGTTGATCTGCTGCGGATCATCAACGTGCCCGCGCGCGGCATAGGGAAGTTGACCCGGGAGCGCCTGCAGGCCGGAGCGAGCCGGGCGGATTGTTCCATATGGGAGATCCTGGAATCCGGGGAGCTGGGTGTATTGCGCAAGGCCGAGCGGGGGAAGGTGCTGGGCTTCAGGGAGTTGATCGAAGGCCTGCGGGCCGCCGCGGCCGATCGCGACCCGGAAGAGATCATAGAGTTGTGCATAGGGCGCTCCGGTTATCTGACGGCTCTGGAAAAAGAGGGGAGTGAGACTTCCATGGCCCGGCAGGAGAACTTGCGCGAGCTGGTCACCGCCGCCATGGAGTTTTCCAGTATGACCGGCGATCGCACCCTGGAGGGCTTTCTGCAGCACATTGCCCTGATCACCGACGTGGATATGGCCGAGCGCGGGGCCGCACCGCAAGCGGTACCGCGGACGGAGGCGGTAAGCCTGATGACTCTGCACGCGGCCAAGGGCCTCGAGTTCGATTGGGTGTTTCTGGTGGGCCTGGAGGAGGGCCTCCTGCCCCACTATCGCTCGCTGGAGGCCGGCGAGGAATCACACCGGGTGCGGGGCGGAGTCGAGGAGGAGCGTCGGTTGTGCTATGTTGGCATGACCCGCGCCCGCCGCTGCCTCTTTTTGAGCTGTGCCCACTCCCGGAGCATTTTCGGCAGAACCGAACGCAATCCGCCCTCGCGGTTTCTCGAAGACGTTCCCGGCGTTGGCGTCACACAACGTGGACGGGAAAACACAGTGGACCTCCTGGATGTGGATCTCGACGAAGGCGACGAGGTGGTGGTCGACTACAGTGACGAATATTCACAGATTCCGGAGACATCATCGCGGCCGGAGGGGCCGCTGGACTGGGTGGGGCAGCGTGTCGATCACTCCTCTTTCGGTAGAGGGAAGGTCACAAATGCCCAGGCTTCCAGCCGGGGGGTCAAGCTGGTCATCCAGTTCGAGTCCGTGGGCAGAAAAGTCGTATATTCCAACTATGTACGGGTGGTCACCGGGTAGGTGCGGGGCTGGGCCCGTTCTTGCATGCATGGCCACGGCGTGATAAGTATTGTGCCTGCTTGACTTGCGCGGAAGGGGCCGGATGAAGGCTACGTGTCCGAGTTGCTCGACTTCCTACAAGGTGGCCGACGAGAAGGTGCCGGAGGCGGGTGCCCAGATCAAGTGCCCCAAGTGCCAGACCCTCTTTGTGGTCCACCGGCTGCCGGAAGCCCCCGAGCCCGCGTCACCGCCCGCTCCGGCGGTCAAGCACGAACAGTCAACACCCATGCATGCCCTGACCGGCGAATCCCCGCCGCCTTCGACTCAGGATGCCCTGGAAGCCAAGCCGGCCGCCAAAGCCCGGGGAGTGTCGGCCATCCGTGCGCAAAGCGGGGTGAAGGCCCAGGCATCGTTGACCGATGCGTACCGGGTGCGCACCCAGAAGGGCCTGACCTACGATTTCTCGACGCGGGAGGCCATGGTCCGCTGGCTCAGGGAGCGGGAGGATCTGACCGGCTGCGAGGCGTCCGAGCCCGGCGGGGACTGGCACCCGGCACACGAATTCCTCGATAGCGTGGCGCTAGAAGGCGAAACCGGCAAGCCGGCGGCTCCGGCACCCGGGGCGATGCCGCCCCCCAGGCCGGCGGCGACCCCGCGGCCCAAACTGGTGCCTCGACCCTTTTCGCCTCCGGCCGGTGTGTTCATGTGGGTGGCGCTGGGGTTGACCTCCCTGCTGGTCATACTGGTCGCTGCGGCTACACTCACCCGCTACGGTGTGGTGGATTTTTCTTCCGTCCTGCCCCTGGAGGCAGTGGGCATTCAGGCGCCCGGGAAGATCCAGGGGGCTGACTCTTCCGGGGCGCTGGCATCGGCCGATCTTGAGAATCCCGAGAAGGTTTTCAACCGGGCGATAAAACAGGCTCGCCAGTCAATCCGGGCGAAACGTTTTTCCAAGGCGGCTCTGGAATACAACCGGGCTCTGTCCGTCCGCCCTGAGTCGGTCGAGGCTCTCGAGGGACTGGCCCGGGCCTATAACGGGCTTGGAGACCGCGGCCGGGCGGATGCCGTGCTGGAGAAGGTCAAATCCCTGAGGGGCGAATGAGGTTGTCGAGGCCCTTTGGAGAGAGGTGAGAGATGGATGTCCGATGTGAACGCTGCGGCACCGAGTACGAGTTCGAAGACGGCCGGGTGACCGAGGAAGGCGTAACGGTAAAATGCAGCAACTGCGGCCACCTGTTCAAGATCCGCAAGAAGTCCTTCGTGCTTACCGAGCCGGTGACTCTGGGGAAGAAGGAGGGGGAGGATGCCGGGGCTCGAAACTGGATGGTTCGCAAAGCCGATGGAACCGTCTTGAGCTTCAAGGAACTGACCACTTTGCAGAAATGGATCGTCGAGCGCAAGGTGTCGCGCGACGACGAGATTTCCAAGAGCGGGGAAACCTGGAAGCGCCTGGGTGGAATCGCCGAGTTGGCGTCCTTCTTCCAGGTAGTCGACGCTGCCATCACCGGCAGCATGCCTGCGGCGCAGCCGCAGGACACCCTGCCAATGCCTGCCGCAGCGCCGCCGACGGCTCCCCCTTCCCACACGACCCAACCGCTTCCCGCGGCCGCACCGCCCTCGCAGCCCGCGGTGCCCGTGCAACCGCAGGAGCCGGCGGTGACCCCGCAGGCAGTACCGCAATCCCCGGTTCCTGTGCCGCAGGCACAGGTGCCGCCTCAGCCGCCCGCGGCTGAGCCGCGGGATCCTTCGTATCCGGTCATGCCTGCGCAGGCGCCCGCTCCGCAGGCTCCTTCCGAGCCGGATAGCTGGGGAGAACCGGGGTTGGCCGGGGCCGACGACGACGTGGTGGAAAAATGGAAGAAGCGCGGCCGGCGCAAGTGGTTCGTTATCATACCCCTGATGGTCATCGTTGCCGGCGTAGGGGTGTGGTACCTGGTTTCACCGGATTCGTTCATGGGTGTGATCCATTCGATCACCGGCAAGTCGGACGCCATCCCTCCGGCGGCCGTGACCCAGTTCCAGTCGGGCCAGGCTCATTTCCTGAAAGACTCCTCGAGCGAGTTGGATCTGGCCGTCAGGGACCTGAATGCGGCGGTCTCCGCCGCCGCAGGCAAGTATCCCGATGCCATGGCGCTTTTGGGTGAGGTCTACGTCACCCGGGCGGCCAAGAACGATCTGCGCATCAGCGCCCTCGACCGGAAGATCGCCGCCTTGAACAAGCAGATCAAGGCGCTGACGCCTGCGGATGGATCCGAGCCCCGGGGCGAGGTCAAGAAGCAGATTCTCCCCTTCAACAACCAGAAGGTGGAGATCCAGAAGAAACGCAACGTGCTGGTGGACGCCGCCCGCAAGGATCTGGATGAAGCCAAGCGCTATGTCGACGCCGCCGCGGAGATCGCCCCCGAAGCCTTCGCTCCCAAGCGGGCCCTGGCGGACTACCTGCGGGTGCTGAAGGCCGGCCGCGAGCAGGTCGACCGGCCGCTTAAAGCGGCCCAGACCGCCAAGCCGAACGATCCGGTGCTGATGTATATCGAAGGAGCGTTCTACGCCGACGACCCCGCCTCGCTGGAGATCGCCGCCGGCAAGCTGACCCAGGCGGTTGAGCTGATGCCCGAGCTGGTCCGGGCCCGTTATCTGCTGGCCGAGGTGCTGCTGAAGCAGAAGCGGCCGGAGGATGCCAAGACCCACTTGCAGCGCATCGTTCAGGAAAGCCCGGGCCATCAGATGGCCAAGGACCTGCTGGCCACCCTGGAGAAGCCCCCCGAGCCCGAAAAACCCAAGGTGCCCGGCCAGCCGGATACCTATGAGGGCTGGATGCAGCTGGCATTGAAGCTTCAGGACAAGGGGCAGGCCAAGAAATCCCTGGATGCCTTCAACGCCGCCCTGGAGCTCAAGCCGGACGATGTGAAGGCGCTCACCGGTCTGGGCTACAGCTACTTCGACATGGGGCAGCTTTCAAACGCCCTGAAATCCTTCCGTCAGGCATTGAAGAACAATCCCCGGCACGGCGGCGCCATCATCGGCCTGGCCGAGGTCTACAAGGACCGTGGCGACAACGCCAACGCCGTCGAGTTCTACCAGCGCTACCTGGAAATGCTTCCCAACGGTCCCGAGGCCGCGCTTGCCGAGAGGAATATCAAGGAACTGCAGTAGGTACAGCCCAAGGAGATAGTCATGCCTCTGAAACCCACCAGCAAAGAAGACGAGTACTTCGCCCGCGAGGAATGCATAAAGCTGCGTAAGTTGACCCACAAGACCCAGCAGGAAATGGCCGCGGATGAGAAGAAGAAACTCAAGGAACTGCACTGGATGCACTGCCCCAAGTGCGGAATGCAGCTGCATACCATCCTCATCAACAGGGTCGAGGTCGACAAGTGCTTCTCCTGCAACGGCATTTTCCTCGACGACGGCGAGCTTGAAAAAATCTCCGGACGCGGCAGCACTTTCTTCGAAGAGATGAAAGACGTCTTCAAGGACTGATTTTCCAGCGTTTCGTCACGGCCGGCCGGTGGCCACGGTCAGGTCGTCGACCCACATAATCTGATCCACGGGAGAGCCGTCGCCGATATAAGGGGCGATGAGGAACTGGTTGAAGCGCATGTCCGGATGCCGGCCGGTGCGCATCAGGATCTGGTGGTAGTCGATGACCAGTTCCCCGTCGTACCAGTACTGGATCACCCCGTCGGGGACCCCGATGCCGCCTTGGATGCTGTTCATCTGGAAGAGACACTCGATGAAGTGCCAGTCGTTCTTGTAGTAGGGCCCCTGGTCATCTCTGAACATCTGGTTCGGCGAGTCCCAGAACCGGGCGCTGTAGTAGTAGCTGCCGGCGTTGTAGCAGTCCCGCCCGTCGAGGTCGCCGATCAGGCCGTTGCAGGAGCAGACCGAGCGCGCCTCGGAAAAGACATAGCTGTCGAAGTCCCCGTTGCAGCCCACGAAGCTGTCGTTGTTGAGCAGGATGCAGTCGGTGTCGTTGTTGCGGCTGTCCTGCAACGCGATTCTGACCACCCCGCCGACCTGCTCGGTGTAGGTGGTCAAATGCGAGTTGGCCGGCCCCACCCAGCGGTCGTCCTGGTTGGTCACGAAGTGGAACTCGTGCGGGTGATAAGACCGCTGTGAGCCCACGTAGTTGGCGCTGTACTTGACCCAGTAGCTCAGATAGACGGTATCGGTCTCCTCGAACTCATGCCGCCCGGGCGTCCCGCCCCGGCAGCCCCGCTGCCCTTGTTCGAAGAAGCATTCAAAAGAGCTGTTGCTGTTGGGAATGTGCTCGGCGGTGGACAGGTCCCCGCTGGGCCCGTCGTACCAGCCGCGCGAACCGAAATCGGTGTCCTCGAATGGCTCGAAGAACAGAATGGCCCCCTGTCCGCCGGTGTCGCCGCCATCATCTCCGGCTCCACCATCATCTCCGGGTCCACCATCATCCCCGGGTCCACCATCATCCCCGGCTCCCCCGTCATCACCGGCGGGTTCGCCACCATCATCTCCACCGGGATCATTTCCATCATCTCCGCCCGTGCCGTCCGGGGCGGGATCCCCGGGCCCGACCTCGTCTAGGCCGTCGGCGGCGTCGTCGGAATTAATGCTACCCTTGCAAGCGGGGTGCAGGCACAGGCACAACGGCAGCCAGATGAGCAGTAAGACCCGGGGCATGATGTTCCTATTGTACTACATGCGCGGGAGTTTGGGGTGGCTTTACCAGTTTCGGGTGATGGCGTAAA
>Ga0272442_10002443_pt1 | contig 26898 bp, 28 predicted proteins | sample SSMForm2O_FD_200262 | JGI IMG/M metagenome (GOLD analysis project Ga0272442, IMG submission 200262) | Marine sediment archaeal communities from Little Sippewissett salt marsh, Falmouth, MA, United States - SSM-Form-2O | ecosystem: Environmental > Aquatic > Marine > Wetlands > Sediment ... | reverse complement strand
TCGATTACTCCTGCTTGTTCGTTATCCATCTTAGAGATTATTCCCGAATAAGCTGCGAGAGAGTCAATCGCCTTAATCCTCTGCTCCAGCGGAAAGTCCTTGCCAAGGTCTTTCACGTAATCAAGTGCCTTCTCGTGCTCTTGCATCTTGTTGTACGTTTTTTCGTCCGCTAAGTCCGTCACCTCTTGAGAGGCAATGTTCAAGGCGTACGTGGTAATGTCTGCCTTGTTTCCTTTCTTAATCAAGTAAGCAGTTTCTTCTGAAGCGTCATAGCCCATGTTAGCGAGCAAGCCATGGTACGCGACTAGTTCTGCAGAGCGGCTTATCACTTTCTCAAACTCTTCAGGATTCTCTTCCCAATAAGAGGTTACAAACCGAGTGGAATTGCTTGGTACGCCCCAACAAGCTCTGAAGAATTGCTCTGAGCTGTCCCCCAAGTGCTTTGCAAAGCGCATGCACCTGTTGCTAGTGAGCTCCTTTGTTCCCTGCTCGTCTATTGCCCGGAAATATGAAGTCGCAGCGTCATCGCTTAGCTCCATTGCAAAATCAAGGACGCGCTTACTAGTCAGGAGCTTTACTGCCCCGCGTGAGGCAACCGCGTTGGAAAAAGTGCGCAGGCACTTCTTTTTTCTTATCAGTTCCAGAACAGGGTCGCTTGTTAGTTCGTTAACCGCGCCAGTTTCAGCAATAGTCTTGAAATAATCCTCTGTCCCGTTTAGGTTTTCGCTTAGGGTGCTTTGAACCCGTTCAGAGCAAAGCTGGTCCACCGCACCGGTTTTGCCAACCGCCCTGAAATAATGATAGCTTATATTGCCTTGCCTACTTTGTCCGCTTTCAATAGAATTAACGAAATCACCTGATGCGAGGAGCTCATTGCTAGTGAGTGCATCAAGATTCCCAGTATACGCAACGGCTAGGAAGTAGTTTCTAACTGCCCAGCCGTACTCCTCTGAAATCTTGTTAATGAAATCTGCGGCCTTGTAAACCCTCTTGTCCATTAAAGCGAGGTGGCTGAATCCAGCGGCCTTATGGTCCTCATCTGCTGCAAAACTAATCTCCCTAAAATACGTTTCCGCGGCCTCGTCATCCAGTTTTTCAGCAAAGTCAAGGCACTCATCGCTTGCCAGTGTCTCAGAATCCTGGGTTTTCCTGATTGCCTCGAAAAACCTGTGTCCAACGTCCTTGTGCTTGCTTGTGACAAAATCTTTTACTCTTTCACGTGTCAATGCCCCCACATCACCTGATGTTCCCACGGCAAAGAAAAAGTAGGTTACTCCCGAATCATCCTCTTTAGCATGCAAGTGACCGATTATCTCAGTGCTTTCAAAAACCCTCTTGTCCGTAAGCGCTCCAGCGTTCGAGGTTCCACCAACCGCGCGGAAGTACCATTTTGAAACCTCTGGGCCCACTGATTTAGCAAACTTGATCACGTCCTCGAGCATGAATTCCTTGCTCGCGAGCGCTTTAGCATTATCCCAGCCCCAGAAACGAGCACAGTCCGCGACCTGGGAGAAATACTGTCCAGCATACAAGTCACCCAATCGGTTAGCGAATTCCGCTGTTTCAAGAACCTCTTTTCTAGTAAGGGTCTCCAAGTTGCGCTCTATATCATCGGTTTTTTCGCCTATGAACGAAGCGAAGTAATCGTGTGCCACTCCAGGGCTCAGCTTCCTAGCGAAGTCCATTACCCCATCACTTAAAAGAACCTCTGCGCCCTTGCTTTTAGCCAGTATTCCCAAGTACGCTTCCTGCGCCATCGGCTCTAGTTCATCAATAAACCCTAGGACTCGTTCATCCAATAGCTTTGAGGCACTGCCCATCATGTTAACCGCGTAGTAAAAGTTCTTGTTAACCTCATCGGAGTGGCTTTGAATAAAATCTTGCGCTCCCTCTTGCTGCAAGGCATCCAGCCCAACCCTGTCCACCGCCCAAAAGAACATGCGCGTGCTCTCCTTTCCTTTAAGCTGTTCGCCTAAAGCGAGCAATCGCTCGTTGTATAGGTTGATTCCGCTCTTTTTAGAATGGCGGATTACCTCAAAAAAATCCCTGGCTTCTTTTGCACCCATTGTTTCAACAAAAGAAAGCAGTTCATCACTCGTAAAAAAGCTGATGTTCCCAGACTTTGCAATGTCACTCATGTAATCCTGGCATTCTGCTCCGCCCACAAGCCGGATTACCTTGTTAATCCTCTGGAACTTATCCAACTTTTCCTCATCAGTCTCACAAGCCGCGTCAATCAAACCGCATACTCTTCCTTTCTCGGAAGTCAAGTAGTGTCTGTTGAAAGCGTTCATGAATTGCTGGCGCTCTTCCGTAAGGCTCGCTTGCACTGTCTTCCCTTTCTTGACCTTCTCGGGCAACACAAACACCGTTAAAATAAGGGGTTTTAGGGTATTTATTCCTTGGCTACTTCTTAGCGAACACGAGGTACGCGGTGTGCCACAAGCCCTTCGTGTCAGGCCTAACTCCCGCTTCCCTAACAAGCATTTCTCTTACAATGCACTCTGTTGTAAAAACATCATTGAAACCAGAGTCGTTCAAAGCCTTCACGAAGCGCTTCACTTGCTCCACGTGAGGCAAGTAGCCAACAATCCTGCCCCCTTTCTTTAGTGCGTTGTAAGCATGCGGGACTACCTCGTCAGAATTCGCCATGTCCAGCGTGACAAGGTCAACTTCTTTTTCCCTGATTCCCTTGAAAATGTCCTTGTTCTTGATTTTCACGTTCTTCAAGCCAGCTCGCTTTACATTGCTTTCAGCGAGCTTAGCAAAGTCCTCTCTTCTCTCGTAAGACGTGACTTTCTTGCAAATGTTGCCCAAAGAAATAGCGAGCCACCCGGAGCCCGCTCCAGCGTCCACTACCACGCTCTTCTTCCCTACTCCAGTAAAGCCGACAATCATTCCAATGTCCTTTGGAAGCATTACTTGCGGACCGCGCTTGAGCTTCCTAAGGTTCTCAGGAAAAAACATCACTCCAATCATTCCCCCAACCACTATTGCGCTCAAGTCTTTTAATAACCTGCGCTGAAATAAAAAAAGGGTGAAAAAGAATGCCGGCAGCAGTGGTTGTAGGAACGCAGTGGGGAGACGAAGGAAAAGGAAAAATAATTGACTACTTGTCAGAAAAAGCGGATTTTGTTGTGAGGTTCTGTGGCGGAGCGAACGCGGGCCATACTATAGTCTACCAAGGGAAAAAGTACGCGTTCCACCAGCTCCCGAGCGGAGTCCTCTACCCTGCAAAAAAAGTTGCTATGGGCAACGGCATGGTAGTGGACCCAAAGATTGTTTTAAGCGAGCTCGAAAAGCTCAAGCAAGACGGCGTGACCCCAGAACTCTTGATAAGCAACCGCGCACACTTAGTTTTACCCTATCATTACGAGCTAGACGGGTTGCAGGAAGAAAAGAAGGGAAAGTACAAGGCTGGCACGACAAAGAAAGGCATTGGCCCCTGTTATTCCGACAAGGCAGCGCGCTTCGGAATCCGCGTTGGAGACTTGCTCGAGCTCGATTCTTTGAAGAACAAGATGCACACGGTGCACGAGCTGAAGACAAAGCTATTGAAAGAAGTTTACGGAAAAGAGTTCGAGCGAAGCGAGGACGAGGTTTACCAGGAATTCGTTGGCTACGCTGAAAAGCTAAAGCCATTCATTGCAGACGTTGGAGTCGAGTTGAATGACGCGCTTGATGAAGGAAAGAAAGTGTTGTTCGAGGGTGCGCAGGGCACGATGCTGTGCATTGACCATGGGTTGTACCCTTACGGGACTTCGTCTGACACTAGCGCGGGAGGCGCTTCCACGGGAACAGGCGTTGGTCCCTCAAAAATCGATGAAGTAGTTGGTGTTGTAAAGGTTTACACTTCCAGGGTTGGCGTTGGCCCAGTGCCCACAGAATTGTTTGATGAGACAGGTGACAAGATCCGGGAGCGGGGCCACGAGTTCGGCACTACCACTGGCAGGCCCAGGAGGATTGGGTGGCTTGACCTGGTTACTTTAAAGCACGCTGCCAGGGTTAATGGCTTGACTGGCATTGCCTTCACCCGTGTTGACACTCTTGCTTCTGTTCCAGAACTGAAAGTTTGTGTTGCTTACGAGCTTGACGGAAAAGAAATAACCCGCACGCCAGCCACGCCCGAAGAGTACGCGAGGTGCAAGCCAGTGTACAAGGACTTCAAGGGCTGGGAGGACGTAGGAGAAGAAAAGTGGAGGGAAATAGCGGGCAAAGGATTCGAAGCCCTGCCGAAAGAAGCGCAGGAATACCTAACTTTTGTTGCTGGCTTCCTAAAGCTCCCTATTTACATTGTGAGCGTTGGTCCAGGGAGAGAGGACACGATGGTCCTCAAACAAGTCTTTTAACTTGCTTATTGGCAGTTCTCCATGCACTGTTCGCCGTAGTAACTGCATTGCTCGCTGCAGTCGTCAAGGCACGCTTCATCATTGCCGCAGTAGTCATGGCAGTCCTCAACGCAAGTCGCGACTTGCTGGGCGCACTCGGTAATGCAGCTAATGTTGCCAAAGTCACTGCCGCAACAGCAGCACCCCGCGAACAACAACGATGCGAGAAGCAATCCGAATAGTATTACCTTGTTCATTCAAAACACCTGCTCCCACTTTAACAGTGGGCTAATAAAAAGGGTTTTGGAGGGCAAGCTCTTTAAAGATAATCCAACAAAATAATTGCCTACTGGTTTTATGTTAATGCCTCAGTAGCTCAGTGGTAGAGCGCGTCCTTGGTAAGGACGAGGTCGCGAGTTCAATCCTCGCCTGAGGCTTTTTTTTGTTTTTTCAAGCGTTTAGTTTATAACGTTCACTCTACTAATACTGTTGAAGTTGATTTTACATGAAAGGCAAAGTGAAATGGTTTGACCCACAAAAGGGCTACGGGTTCATCCAGAAAGAGGATGGACAAGACATTTTCGTTCACATGAACGACCTCGAGGGCGGGATCTCCTTGAACGAGGGAGACGAAGTCGAGTTCGAGGTAGGCGAAGGCCCGAAGGGACCTAAGGCAGTTAACGTCAAGAAAGCATAGTTGCTTTTTCTTAAGCGCGTTTCTACTCAAAGCTAGCGCTAGCGTTGTCCCGCTTGTTTTATATTCTGGCAAAGGCCATTTGAGAGCGGTTGGAGTTGTGGTCTGATGGAACGTACTGAGGTAATCCTAGTTGCTGCTTGCGCGCTCGCTGTTTTCTTACTGGCCTTATTCGGTCTTGGCGGGAAGCCTTCTCAGGGAAAGAGCTTTGAGGAGCTGGAGAACTCCAGCCTGGAGAAAGCAACTTTTGCCGGGGGATGCTTTTGGTGCATGGAATACGCTTTCGAGCAAGTCCACGGAGTTGAAGGAGTGGTAAGCGGTTACACTGGCGGCGAGGTAGAGAACCCTTCTTACGAACAAGTTTCCTCTGGAACCACTGGGCATTACGAGGCAGTCCAGGTTTACTATGATCCCACTAAGGTCTCGTACGAGCGGCTCCTGGGCGTTTTCTGGCAGAGCATTAACCCGACGGACGCGGGAGGGCAGTTCGCGGACAGGGGCTCGCAGTACAAGACAGCCATCTTCTACCATGACGAGGGCCAGGAAGAGGCGGCTGAAAACTCGAAAAAAGAACTCGAGGAGTCCGGGAGGTTTGACGCGCCAATAGCCACTGAAATACTGCCAGCCCAAGAATTCTATCCTGCTGAAGAATACCACCAGGACTATTACAAGAAGAACGAGGTCAAGTTCACTGCTTACAAGCAACTGTCTGGTAGGGAGGATTTCATCCAACAGCATTGGTCTAGCGAGTGGAGTGATTTCCAGAAGCCATCTGATGAAGAGCTCAAGCAATCGCTCACCCCACTTCAGTACTCTGTCACGCAGGAGAATGGCACTGAGCCACCGTTTGACAACGAGTACTGGGACAACAAGGAAGACGGAATTTACGTTGACGTGGTTTCAGGAGAGCCTCTTTTCAGCTCAAAGGAAAAATTCGATTCAGGCACTGGCTGGCCTAGCTTCTACGAAGCACTCGAGCCGGATAACATAGTAGTAAAAGAGGACAACAGCTTGGGCATACAGAGGCTTGAGGTTAGGAGCAAGCACGCTGACTCTCACTTGGGCCACTTGTTTTACGATGGCCCGCAGCCAACGGGCAAGAGGTATTGTATTAACTCCGCTGCTTTGAGGTTCATTCCGCTAAGCGATTTGAATGAAAGCGGTTACGGGGAGTACGAAGCGCGTTTTGATTAACGTGCCCGCTAAGCTTTTAAACAATTGTTAACCACCTAGTATGGGGGTGGTTCACGTGATAGACGTGAAAAAGTCAGCTCTTCTTATGCTGCACTGGCAGAACAGCGTAGCAAACCCGAAGGGCGTTTGGGGTAAAATGCTTTACCCGCAAGTGAAGAAGAACAACTCTATAGCGAACGCTAAGGAAGTGCTCGCTGCAGCGAGGAAGAAGAAGATGCTGGTCATCTTCGTGAACATTGGCTGGAGGCCGGGGTTCCCTGAGCTGCCTAAGAAGCAGTATTACCCGCTGTTGCAGGGAGCTAAGGATGCTAAGAAAGGTTTCCTTGGCACTTGGGATGTTGACGTGATTAGCGCGCTCAAGCCCAAGAAGGACGAGAAGATAGTCATCAACTTTGGCTCGGACAGCTTTGAGAGCACGGACTTGGACATCATCCTGAGAGCGAATGGGGTAGAGCACGTTTACGTGAGCGGGCAGTGCATCGAGCACGTTGTCGCAACAACCGTGAAGCGCGCTGCTAACATGGGCTATAACTCCACTATCTTGAAGGACTGCATGAGCGGTTTCACTGACAGCAACTACGCGGCAATGCTTGACATCCTGCCGCTTTACTCAAAGGTAATGACCGGAAAGCAGTTCGTGAAAGCACTGAAGAAATAGGTTCAGGCCTGTTCTGAAACCATTTCTATTATCGCGTACATCGCCGTGACAGCGTTTGCCATGGCATCCGTGCCCATCTCTTTTTTCCTTGCTTCTTCCACTACTGCTTCCAAGCTTTGCTTAAGCCATTTTACCTCGCTTTCAGAAAAAAGTTTAATGTCCTCGCGAGCGTGTTTTAGGTTATCCCGCAGGAGGTCCGCGGCTTTTTCACGGAAGTCCCGGTCGCTTATTCTAGAGGTTATTTTTTCTGCTATGAGCTGCCTCGCGTAAGTCTGCGCGTCCAGAAACCGCTCGCCATCGCTAATGTCTGTTTGAGTGTGGGACATGAACCGGTCGTACTTGCAGTATGCTCCTACTTCGCCCTTGACTTCTAGCAAAATTTCCCTAGCGTCTTCTGTTGAAATTGGTTTGGGGCCCGCTGTCTTAACAACCATTCTTATCACGTTCTATTAGTCACAGCTCGCGAAACAATTCTCGGTTAAGATCATGCACTGGTCCAAGCACCCTTCCGCACATTCATCATCCATCCCGCATAGTTGATTACAGTTCTCAGAGCAGACTCCTAAGTCCGCGTCGCATTGTTGCATACAAGCTTCGGTACTAACAAAGTCTCCGCCTGCGCAACAGCACCCGAACAACAACGCGCCTGAGAATAGTATGACCGTTAACAAAATCATTTTCTTCATACTTTCACCTGCATCTTGCATTATCAAACAACTTGCTCGCTAGGAAGCTAACCGCCAGAGCACTTCCTAATGCAGATTTCGTAGGTTTCGTAGCAGGCTTGCGTGCAGTCCTGCTCGCAGTACTCCTGGTCCGCCGCGCCCTGGCACTCGTGAACGCACCCGTTCGTGCAATGGTTCAAAGCAGCATCACAAAGAGCAATGCAATCCTGCTCGCCGAAAATCCCGCAGCACCCGAACAAAACAAGGCCCGAGAAAATCAAGCCAGCCAACAACAATACTTTCTTCATAAGCACACCTTACGCAATAACTTCTGCGACAATGCTTTTTAACCCTAAACCCCATAATAAAAGCCCTGTAACGGGCCCGTAGTCGAAAGCTTTTGCCTACAGCAAAATTTTGTCGGCGAAGCCGAAAATGGTTAAGACGTCTGCCTTACACGCAGAAGATTCGGTGTTCGATTCACCGCGGGCCCACTCTTTTTGCTTTACCCGTTGATTAGCACTATTTCTGGCGGGCAGTTGAACCTGTACTCCCCCAAAAGTGGTAGTGGGAATGTTCCGATTCCTCTGGTCACGTAAGCTTTCTTCTCTGGCTCGTCAACAAGCATCCCGCTGAAAGAGTAAATGCCTGTCCAGGCTTGGGGCGGGCCTAGGATTGGGAGGATTACTTGGCCCCCGTGCGTGTGCCCAAGCAGCCCAAGATTATAGTCCCAGCCAGCCATGCACTCCGGCTCGTGCAAAAGAAGTATCCTGTACCCATCATCAGAGAGCCCGGGCATGGAAGTGCGGCCTGCCCAGCAGTCATCCAAGCCAACAACCTGGACCATCTCGCCACCGGCTTCCACTTCAACGTACTCATTCTCAAGCACTCTAACCCCAGCTTTTTCGAGCTCTGCTTTCACTTCCGCTGCGATGGTGAGGTTAGTCATCTCATCCTCCATTCCAGAAACATTGTAGCCAGTAACGCTTAGGTTAATGGACTCTTTTTCCTCTAGTTTTCTCTGCGAGCCAGCGTAGTCAACTCCCGCAAAGTAATCGTGGTTTCCTAGAACAGCGTACTTCCTTCCTTTTAGCTCTGAGAGAACTGAGAGGTATTGTATGTCGTCCTCCGAATTCGTTATGAAGTCGCCTCCTATTAGCACGAGGTCTGGGTCCAGCTTGTTCACTTCCCCAATCGCGTGCTCCAAGTACTCGTGGTTTGACTCGCGGAAGTGCATGTCCGCAATGAACACAGTGCGCGCGGGAGCGCCTTCAATCGAGAGGCGCGTGATGCTAATGCTCCTGGGCTCTACTTGCGTCATGTAAAAAAAGAACACGGCTATCAAGACAAGCAAGATAGCTGCTGCAGCGTACACGCGGTTCATCTCCATATCAAACACTTTTTTCTTAGTTCATGTAGTTGTTAGGCAGGATGAACTCTCCGTCCACGACATCTGGCACGTTCCTAAGCGGCTGGTCGGACCAATCCGACTCGCTCCAAATAAAGGGCGTGTTGTTGATTTTCGCTGTGCCGAACTTCATCCAGAACGTCTGGGTTTCAGACTCGAAGTCTAGCTGTCCGCTCATGTTGTAGACATAGGACATCATGCTGGAGGAAATGGTTTTCGCGTCAATCGCCCCGTCAGGCACCTTGTTGGGTACTGGGGTGTTTCCGTACCCGAGGTCCCACCTCCCATAGATTGAGAGCGGGTTGTCTGGGTCAGTGTAAGTAATCAACGCCTTAGCGGACTCAATGTCTACCACCGTGTCCTCGCGGGCTAGGAACTGCACGCGCCTAGAAGGACGGGTGTCAAGCGCTTTCAGGTCCTCGCGGATTTGCGTTGAAGCAGGGTAATTGATTCCAATTATGTAGTCCGGCTGCACCATCTCCAAATCATAGTCCTTGGAGCAGTTCTCTGGCTTTGTAATCACTTCGTAGCCGTTGGCTGCGTTCGCGTTTGGCTTGAAGTACACGAAGCTCTTGTAAGACATTTCCACCAAGCCAATCTCGTCAGTTTTATCGTCTAGCAGCATGTACCCGTTCATGTACGTGCCAGACGCTTCCAAAGAAAGGTACTTGTAGCCTTCATCAAGAGAGGAAGCGAATTGTTGCATTAGCGCGGCGCGCCAAATCATCCAAAGCGCGTCTGCCTTTGGTTCGGTGTACGTGTCGTGGTGCGTTGTCTCTAGGAACGCGATTCCCTTGTTGTTGTAACCGAAGTCGCTGTTGCTCGCAATCATGCCAGGCGAGTTGCTGTTCAAAGTTAGGTAGTCGCCGTTAATGTAGTATGATTGCATCATGCTCTGGTCTAGGTAGCAGGACCAAGTGTTGTGCGCGAAGAACACTTCTCCGCTGGGCATTTTCTTTGTGAACGCAGAGCAAGAGGAGGGGTTCTGGTGCTCTTCCCCGCTCATCTCTTCCTCTTCGTCATCGACAACGTCAAACAAGTCCGCGTCGCCGTTAATGAAGTAGAGGTCCATGAAAGTTATTTCATCAGACCCGTAAGTCATCTCTAGCTCTTCCTCACCAAAGTAATCCAGGGTGGGCATCCAACTTCCCGAGAAGTCAAGCTCAGCCGGTTCTTGGAGGGTTGCGCCGTGGTATATTCCGAGCAAGCGGAAGAGAATGCGCTGCATCTTTGGCTGCACGTCCGCGTCAGCCTTGTTAGCAATGTAGTCTACAGTGTAGTTGTAGTTAGTGGAAAGGATCCTTTCTGCTTGCGCGGTCTGGTTCTCGGTAGGAGGGCGTTCCTTGAACTGGCTAACATCTGTTAGGTACGCTGAGTCCCAGAGGTTGTCACGAGTTATCGCGAGAAGGTCTTTTTGCAAGTGGCCTTGAATGAAGCCTGCTTCGTACTCTGCCTTCAAGTCTACTGGGTCATTAGAGATTACGCCTAGGTTGTAAATGTGATTGTCTAGCTCAATGTAACCCACGGAGTCACCATCAAGCCTGAAAACGGTTACTCCATCAGGAATAATCATTTCTGGAGTGGGCGTTGGCTCGAGCTGCAAAGCGGTCGCGGTTGGAACCGCGGTGGGCGTGGCCACGGGGGGTGGCTCGGGCAAAGCCTCTGGCTGTTGCGTTATAATGAATATTAGGGCAACAGCAAAAAACAATAGTATTAAAGCGATTAAGAGATTTTTTTCCATTAAACAGCACCTCTGAAGGGCTTGGGCGCGCACGCGTATTTATTTGTTCTTGTCAAGTGGAGGCTGGCGGGGGGCAAGCATTTATTTGTTCACGCTGCAAAAGAGTACTCGATGAGGTCTCCTCTTTACTGTTCAGGCTTCCTTTACCGGGCTGGAATGCACTTGCGCCACGGGAGGAACATTGGGCGGAAGTACAAGTGCATCAGCAGCTTCATTTCCCCAGGTGACAGCGTTGTGGATGTTGGGTGCGGGACTGGCACGCTGCAGTCCTACTTGAACGGCAACCGTTACCTCGGGATTGAGTTGAACGATGACTTCATTTCTTATGCTAGGAAAAAAGGAAGGGAGGTCATAAAGCAGAACGCGCTGGATTTTACAAGATTCAGTGATTTCGATGTTTGCGTGATGATGGACGTGTTGCATCACGTGAGCCCAAGGCACTCTGAGCTAGTGGAAAAAGCGATTAAAGGCGTGAGGAAGGCAGTCATAATAAGCGAGCCTTACGACGTCCCGGGACAGCCGAGCATACTGAAAAAAGTCGCGGACATGCTTGACTATGATGGCATAAACGACGCGGACCAGTGGATGAACAAGCCGGATCTAATCAAGTTCTACAAAAGTTATGACCCAGAAAAGATAGAAGAAATCGGCCAAACCCTAATCGCGGTTATTAAGAAGAGCCATTGAACTCTTTTTCACTGGAAAACTGGGGCTTCGTTTTTCTTTTAATTACCAACAGCTACTCTTAACAGCATGAACACTGTTGAGAAGCTCAAGCTCCTTTCCTCTGCTTCTAAGTGGGACTTGTGCAGCTCGAGCGCGAGCAAGAGAAGAGTCTCAGGGAACAACAGGGTCGGGGCTCCCGCGCCCGCTGGAGTGTGCAAGGCGTTCGGGCCTGACGGCAGGTGCATAAGCCTTCTCAAAGTTCTTTACACTAATTCTTGCATTCATGATTGCAAGTACTGCCCTAACTCAACTTCCTGCCCGAATTCTAGGAAAGCGGAGTTTGAGCCGGAAGAGCTCGCCAAGCTTTTCATGAATTATTACGTGCGCAATTACGTGGAAGGATTGTTCCTCTCATCTGGTGTCGGAGGCGATTCGGATAAGTCGGTTGAGAGAATAATTGACTGCGCGCGCTTGATTAGGCGGAAGTACAAGTTCGCGGGCTACATGCACCTCAAAGTGCTCCCAGGCGTTTCTAGGGAGCACGTTAACCAGTTGTCCGAGCTGGCGGACAGGGTTTCTATTAACGTTGAGGCCCCGAGCAAGGTGAGGATGCACGAGCTCTCCAGCACAAAAGACTACAATATTGACATTGAGCGGAGGCTGGGGTGGCTCGGTGAAAAAACAAGGAGCGGCCAAATTGTTTCAGGGCACACCACGCAATTTGTTTTGGGCGCTAATGGAGAGAGCGATTACGAGTACTTAAAGAAAATGAAGTGGCTTTACAACGACCACGCGCTAAAGCGCGCTTACTTCAGCGCTTTCGACCCAGTGCCAAAAACCCCTTTGGAAAAAAGCGCTAAGGTTCCCTTGCTGCGAGAGCACCGCTTGTACCAAGCGGACTGGCTCCTCAGAATCTACAAGTTCGGCTTTAACGAGGTGACAAGCGTTTTGGATGACAACGGGTTTTTGCCTATTGGAGTGGACCCGAAGGAAGCGTTCGCTCGAGCTAACCCAGAGCGTTTTCCAGTGGATGTGAATCGTTCATCTTTGGACGAGCTCTTGCGCGTTCCAGGCATTGGCCCAGTGTCTGCTAAGCGAATAGTGGGCTTGCAGAGGAGGCGGAAGAGGATTAAGAAAACGGAAGAGCTCTCGCGGATGGGCGTGGTGGTAAAGCGCGCTGCACCTTTTATTGAGGTGGAGGGAGCGCGCCAGCTTTCCTTGGGAGCGTTTTGTTGAGTTGGTTTTTCATGGATTCTCTTGAAAAAATGTTGGAGAACGCGGCGAGGCATAAGAAGTCAAAGCGTGATAGCATACTCCAAAAAGCGCGTGCTATCGCCCGCGGGAGCCCCAGCGAGCTTTACGGGAACCAAACCCGGCTTTCTAAAGAGGTCCACTCGCGCTCAACGCAGGTGGGGCAGGAGATTCACCGTCTTTACGCGTTCATGCGCTTTGAGTCATTCCCTGAAATGCTCTTGTTCTCCCAGGCAGAGTCAGAGCACGAGGTGATGGACAGGGTGCTAAGCCTTTTCACCTGGCGGTACCCCACTTTTGTTGTCTGCATTTACTCTGAAGGATGCCTTTACTGTGGGAGCAGGAGAAAGGATGTTTCCCTACCTAAGAAAAAGCTCTTCCGGAGCAAGGGGGAGGCGCTCGAATGGGTTCGCGGAGAGCTCTCTTCTCTTCAAGAGCGTAATGAGTTTCTGGACTGGGACGAGTCTTATTGGAGGGAGTACTTCAAGTCAGCTTACGTTAAAAGCAGGGTTAACAAGCGCCAGTACCGGAAGTTCATGCGCAAGAAGGACGTTAAGCGCCTTGGCTTGTTCTTTGAAGAATGCGTTACCAAGTCAGAGTGAGCTACTAGCGCCCTGCTCGAGCCGGAAAGCAATAAAAGCAAGCGCGAGCCAGAATGAAAGCGGTCCTTTTGCAAGCAGGGTGTTTTGTGAGGTGTTTTTGAATGACGGCCGGAGAATCAGTTCAATACTACAAACTCATAGTTGCCGTAATTTTTTTAATGGCTGTTGCAGCAGTCTTGCTCACGATTTCCGGAATTGCTACTCAGCCAGAGACAGAGGGATTCCCTGCCATTGTCCAAACCGACAAGGGCTTGGTGAGCGGGAAAACAGAGGATGGCGTACACGTTTATTTGGGGATTCCGTACGCCTCTCCACCAACAGAAGAGCTTAGGTGGAAGCCCCCGCAGCCAGCTGCCTCTTGGGATGGCGTCCTGAATGCAACGCAATTTGAGTGCGCGTGCCCGCAGCTCAAGACACGCCACCCGCAAGGTGAGATAAGCGAGGACTGCTTGTACCTGAATGTCTGGACCCCGGCTAAAAGCGCGGGTGAGAAACTGCCTGTAATGGTTTGGATTCACGGTGGGGGCTATGTTTCGGAGAGCTCTGCACAGCCTGAATACTCTGGAGTGGAGCTCGCTAAAAAAGGCGTGGTCGTAGTCTCGATGGATTACAGGCTTTGGGCTTTCGGTTTCTTCGTGCACCCCGAGCTTGCGAAAGAGTCCCCGAACAACGTGTCCGGCAACTATGGGCTACTTGACGAGGTAGCCGCACTCCAATGGGTCCAGAAAAATATTGCTGCTTTTGGCGGTGACCCTGATCAGGTGACTATTTTCGGTGAGTCCGCAGGCGCGCTGAGCGTCACTTCACATGTTGCGAGCCCGCTTTCAAAGGGATTGTTCGCAAGGGCAGTTTCTGAAAGCGGGACAATCCAGGATGACGTGTTCCCGCATGCAAACGGTTCTCTCGAGCAGGCAACCTACACCGGGGAAAAGTATGTGGAGGTTATGGGCTGCAGTAATGCCACTGATGTTATTGGGTGCATGAGGAACAAGACTCATGAGGAACTCACGGATGGCCTTGTCCCACTCATGATTGCAACGAACACGCCGCCATCCCTCACCGCGGTCAGCAAGGTCAAGAACATCCAGTTCGCGCCGGTTTATGATGGCTGGTTTTTCCCAGAGCACCCGGCAGACATTTTCTCGGAAGGAAAGCAGAACGAGGTTCCTTTCATGATTGGGTTTACTGAGGATGAGGGGACCTTGTTTGTGGATGACATTGAGAATGAAAGCGAGGAATTCGGCTTGGATGCGATGAAGAGGCCTGCCCAGTTCGTTGCTGGCACAATGGCTTCCCCGGTTTACTTCTTCGTGTTCGCCCGCGTGCCTCCAACCGAGGAGGGAAGCAGGCTAGGAGCGTTCCACAGCGCTGAAATCCCCTATGTTTTCGGCACTCTTAATGCATCAGAAGGCTACACTGCCGAGGATTTCGTGCTTTCCGAGGAGATGATGGACTATTGGGTGAATTTCGCGAAGGCAGGTGACCCAAATGGCCCTGGTCTCGTGACTTGGCCAATGTATGACAAGCAGTCACGCAAATACCTGGAGTTTGATTTGAACATCACTGCAAGAGAAGGGCTGGACACTGGGTAAGCATTGATTTGGACCGCCGGGCTTGGTGCGGGCTCACCACCCATAGCGGATGTTGAAGCCACCGAATTCTCCTGTAGCGTTCTTCCACTTAAAATCCACTTTATCAACTGTAGCAGAAGGAGGGCCCTTGTGAAGCCAGAGCAGGAGCTGGTCCAATGACTTCCGCTCGCCTTCCGCCACGACTTCCACGCGGCTTCCTGGCAGGTTCTTCACCCAGCCAACCAAGCCAAGCTCGTTCGCCTTTCTTTGCGTGTTAGCCCTGAAGAAGACTCCTTGCACGTTGCCGTGGACTATCGCGTGAAGCCTTGTCCCATCACTCATAATGCATTGTTGCCTGCCGGGGTTTAATAGCTTTTTTATGCCTCGCTGCACTCAGAAAAATCGAGTATGAACGTGGTGCCCTCCCCTTGTTTTGTCTCAAAAGAAATCTTAACATTATTTTCTTTGAGCCTGTGCGCTACAGAGATTAGCCCAATGCCCATGCCGTGTGATTTGGTGGAGTTAATGGGCGCGTCAATACCACCATCAAACAATTGGCGGATGCTCTCCTCAACTTGTGGCGCTAGCCCTCCCCCGTTATCCTTTACTAGGAGGCGCTTGTTCTCCTTGTCCATTACTAGCTCCACCTCTGTTTTACTGCCGTCAGGGGTTGTTTCTTGCGCGGCGTTCCGCAGGAGGTTCACGAGCGCCCGCTCAAGCCCCCTGACCCCGCACGAGACTTGGAAGTCCTCCCCTGAAATCTTGTAGGGCCAGCGCTCGAGCGCAGAATCATCTTCCAAGAAAGATTTAACAGAAAACGATTCTTTTTCCTCTCCATGGAGCCCGTACTCAATCCAGGCAAGCAGCTGGTCCGCGGCGTCTTCCGGCTTGTAAGCGTTAGCCAGGGAAGTCAACGGCATTTGCACATCGTGCACTATTTCAGCGAGGTTAGCGTAATCCTTAAGCGTTCTCCCACTCGCCTTGGTTGTTTGAAGAATTATTATGGAGTCATACGACATTGCCCAAGCCAGTTTTGTCACCATGTCCCTGAGCTTCGCATCTTTTTCAACAAACGGCGCGGCCTCCTTAATCGCCTTCGCCTCCTCCTCAAAATCCTCTAAAACCCCCTCGTTCGTGGTGTTGCGGGTTACAACGAAAAAGCACTCCAGCAAGCCCTGCATTACCTCCTCACGGTCTTCTTCAGCATAGGCTTCCAAAGATTTTTCCAAGGCAGCGTCAAGGAGCCCCGTGTCTTCTTTGCCAAACTTCATTCCAGGCAATTTTTTCCTGAGCTCGGTGAGAGTGGCGTCCAAGCCAGTTATCTCCTCAAAAGCCTTGCTCCTGAGCACGCTCGTGTACGCGTCAACAAGAGCGGGCTTAATCGCGTTGAACCTAACATAATCAGAATAGCGCTCTACAGAGAATTGCGCGTGCGCCTCGGCATTCTCCGCAGCAAGCATTGTTTTAACCGGCATGAGAAGATTATGAGAGAAAAAGTATTTAACCGAGAAGGCACAAAATACTTTCACTGGAAAATTAGGGTCTCAGTTGGTTTTTAAGCGAAGGGAGGGAAGCACTAACCATGTACTACTACCTTGATTGTGAGGTTGGTTTTTCACCGGAGGACTTGGAGAAGTACCGTAGGGGCGACAGGTTCCAGCTGAGCCCCGAGACATGCAAGCTCATCACCCTCCAGTTCCAGCCAATAGACATCCAGACAGGAAGGCCGTGCGGCGAGCTCACAATCCTAAAGGAGTGGGAGTCAAGCGAAAAGGAAATCATTGAAGAGCTCTCGCAGTTGATTGACGCGAGAAAGCCCTGGAACTTTGTTCCCGTTGGCTTTAACATCTTGTTTGACATTGGCTTGTTCGCGGGGAGGGCTAAGAAGTATGGCATAGAGTACGACCCCTGGTTTGTTTACCACTCAATGCCTTACATTGACTTGAAGCCAGTGTGCCTTGGAATGAACGACTTCCAGTTCAGGGGCTCTGGCTTGGACAAGTTCTCTTCAAAGCAAACCGCTGGCGATGAGGTGCCAGTGTGGTACGCGAACAAGCAGTATGATAGGATAGTGGAGTACATTGAGAACGAGACAAATGGTTTCGTGGAGCTTTACGCTAAACTCAAGCGCGAGCTTCCCCTGTTCAGGGAGGAGCGCGGGTTTATTACTAAGAAAAGCAAATAAAATGGATTGTGAATGGTGGTTTGAATGGCCAAGAAAGTAACTGATTTGGAAGACTTGCCCGGAGTAGGGCCAACAACAGCAGAAAAGCTGAGGAGCGCTGGTTACGATTGCCTTGAAAAAATCGCGACCTCATCCCCGCATGAGCTGGAGGAAGCATCTGGCCTTGGAGTGGAGACTGCTAAGAAGACGATTGCAGGCGCCCGCGAAGCGCTTGAAATGGGGTACGAGTCCGCTTCCCAGATAATGGAAAGAAGGAAAGTGGTTGGAAGGATTACTACTGGCTCGCAAGAGCTCGACAACCTCTTAGGGGGAGGAGTTGAAACACAGGCTATCACCGAGTGCTTTGGAAAGTACTCTTCAGGAAAGTCACAGTTAGGCTTTCAATTGTGCGTTAACGCGCAGCTCCCAAAAGACCAGGGGGGAATGGACGGCGCGGTCTTGTTCGTTGACTCTGAAGCAACTTTTAGGCCGGAGAGGGTGAAGCAGCTCGCGGAGGCACAGGGCCTGGACCCCGAAAAAGTGTTGGACAACATTTTCGTGGCGCGCGCAGTGAACTCAGACCACCAAATCGTGCTAGTGGACAAGGCAGAGGAAGTGATTAAGGAGAAGAACATCAAGCTCCTCATAGTGGACTCGCTTACATCCCAATTCCGCAGCGATTACGTTGGCCGCGGGGCGCTGGGGGAGAGGCAGCAGAAGCTGAACAAGCACGTTCACATGCTCCAAAAGCTCGCTGACACGCACAACCTCGCTGTTTACGTGACAAACCAGGTGATGGACAACCCCGCGATAATGTTCGGTGACCCCACTACACCCATCGGAGGCCATGTTTTAGCGCACGCTGCAACTTACAGGGTTTACTTGAGGAAGAGCAAGGGGGAAAAGCGCGTAGCGCGCTTGGTTGACTCCCCGAGCATGCCCGAGGGAGAATGCGTTTTCAATGTTAAAGCAGAGGGAGTGCGCGATTAAGCGCGCCCTCTTCTTCTTTTCTCTTTTTAAGCAAGGTTTAAATGAACTGCCTCGCCCATTCTAGTGGAAGGGGTGCTAATGGTTACAAAGCAAGCTGTAAAAAAACAAGAGCCCGCGGTGAAGGATGCCGCGCTGGCCGTAATCCAATCCAAGTTCGAGAAAATCAAGGAACTTTATTCTACTCAGATGAGTGTTGAGGATGCTGAGAGGATACGCGACTTGTCTTACACTGCCTCAAGGGACTTGCAGAAGCTAATCAACGCGGGGGAGTGCGAGCAAGAGGCCATCCGCCCGCTTCACACGCTCTACACTATCGCCGGGATAATCATGCGCGAGGAGGAAGCGGGTGCTGAGCTCAAGGAAATGATTGCAGTAGAGGGAACAGCTTCCATCAAAAAGTTTGGCGAGTTCCTTTCTTCCCAGGAAATAAGCGCTTCAGCTGAAGCCATTGAAATCCCAACTGGCATTAAGGGCAAGTTTGATGAAATCGAGCGCTTGCACTCGACCGGTGTTTCACAAGGCAACGCGAGGCAGTTAGCGGACCTCGCGGTAACCCTCTCCAGGTCTTTGGTTAACCTTAAGCAGGATTCCAAGAAAGGCGAGGCTTCCGTGAAAGCGGGCGTGGTCGGCCACGAGCTCTTAAACCCTGTGAACAGGATTTACAGTGCAGCACAGCGCTTAGCCCATCCCAAAGAGCTTTCCGCAGAAGAATCCAAGAAGTACGAGGAGGTTATTTCTTCTTCGGTTAAGGAGTTCAAAATGCTTTTTGATTACTTGGAGGGCAGGGAAAAGCCAAGGGAGCTGAGGATGAGCGAGGTTTTCGAAAGCGTAAGAGAACACTTCAGCCAGGGTTTTGAAGTTCAAGGGGGAGACTTTGAAATCAACGCTGGCCCGGTTGCAATGTACTGTGTTTTCAAGAACCTTTTCAAGAACGCTAGGGAAGCAGGCGCCGAAAACATATTGGTTGTATTGCACGACCCGTTTGTTTTTGTTAAAAACGATGGGGAGCCGGTTCCAGAGGGTGCGCAAGGCGCGTTGTTCAAGCCTTTTTTCACAGCTGGAAAAGCAGGCGGCACTGGCTTGGGGCTAGCCCTCGCAAGCGATGAAATGGCTAAGGCGAACGGGACTATCACGCTTCTTTTCAGCAACGATGTTTTGGGCACTGCTTTCGCGCTCGGGTTTGCCGGAGAAAAAACTGATAAAAAAGAGCTCGCGAGGCTCTACTCTGAAGCGGTTCAGGAGTCTTTGGAAGAGCTCACGGGCGTCCCGCGGCAGTAGGCGCGCGTAGTGCTTATTAATCCCCTTCCCTAATCCTTAGCTTCATGGAACTCAAGCACAGGGAAATCAAGAAGCTAACTGCAACCATTTACTTGGATGACTATGACGACATTTTCTCTGATTTTGATTACGGGGCGTATGAGACAAGGAGGCTTTCAGAGGACTTGTTGTTCGAGCTAGAGCAACAGCTTAGGGGAGTCCGCTCTGCCAAGCTAGACCTGGTTTTCGTGCTTCCAGATAAGGCGAGGCAGAAGAACGCGGAGAACCTGGTGAGAAAGCGGCTTAAGCAAGCGTTTGCTTACAGGCAGCGCTCGGCACAGGAAGAGCTTAACGGCTACAAGCGGAGCGGCGCACAGCGAATTTCCTTGGGAATACTCGTGCTAGCTCTGGAGTGGTTTTTGATTTATAATTTTGAGGCGGAAACAGTCTTCACGCTGTTGGGCACTATTATTGCGCCAGCGGGGTGGTTCGGTGCTTTCACTGGCTTGGAAAAGTTTTTTGACATTCCAAAAGAAACAATAGAAAAGCAGTCCGCTTACCAGGTTTTAAGCGGGTCAAGCATTTCTTTCACGGGCGAGTCAAAGCTCGTGGCAAAAGAAGAGTTCCGCGCGCCCCAGCAAGAGCAGGCTAAAGCAAAACCTCTACCTTCTTAACGTCCGCGTCGAACTTTTCTGACTTCCAAGGTAGCCCGGTCTTGTCAAGCAGCCGGAACATTGGCTTGTTCTCCGCGAAAATGAGCGCGTAAGTCTCCTTAACCCCCTTGCTCCGCATTACTTCGCACAAGTGAAGGAACAGTGAAGTCCCAATCCCCTTTTTCTGCCACTCGTCCTGAATAACAATCGCGAACTCAGCGCGCCCCATGTTCCCCTCGTCAGTGTAATACCTCGCCACGCCAATCAAGTGCTCAACACCATTACGCTCAATCGAGGCGGCTATTGCTATAGCGTGCTCGAAGTCATTGTCCAAGTAATGTTCAAGGGCGTCGTCAGTCATCACGCGGATAGGCGCGAGAAAACGGTAGTAGATAGTGCGCGGGCTGAAAGAGTTGAAGAGCTCGTTCATTCTCTCCTTGTCATCATGCTTAAGGGGCCGGAACTTGACCAAACTGCCGTCAGATGCCTTGCATCCTCCATAGCACTCCCTGCAAACCATTTCAGCCAACTGATTCACCTGAACTCAATTATTTTTTCCCCGCCAAAGAGCTTTTCGCGGTCTATGCCAAACTCCTTGTAGAGCCCTGGGGGCGCGCTGATGTCCCCAACCCAAATCCTCCCAGCAATATCCCGGTTAACCCCGCTCGCGAACGCTTTCTTGGGGAACGCGAGTGTTATTGTCTCATCCGCTTGCACGCACTCGCCAAAAACTCTTCCGTCCGCGTTCATTCCAGATGGGAGGTCAACGCTTAAAACGAGTGATTCAGACTCGTTAATCCCTTCAACAGCGTCCAGCGCGTCTCCTTTTATTGCGCGGTTCAAGCCAAAGCCGAAGAGCGCGTCGACAAGAAGCTCTGACTCCAGTGCCTCGTCCAAATCGTCCCCGATTTCCACGACAAAAGGGCCCAAGCCCTTTTTCTCAAGCGCTTTGGCGGCAACCCTGCCGTCGCCTCCGTTGTTGCCTGGCCCGCAGAAGATGCTTACCGTGCCAAGCTTTTCATCATCCATCAGCCTGGCAGTGGCTTCAGCAACCCTGTTTCCTGCCTCGCCCATCATCCTCTCAAGGGTTAAGCCGTATTTTTCTATGGCTAGCCTGTCAAACTCTCTTGCTTCCCTTGTTCCTAAGAGCTTCATTCACGCACCGAGAAGAAAGGCATTAGCACTAAAGCGGCTCCGAATAAGACAATGGCCATTGGCATACAGCAAGTTCCACCGCACAAGTCGTCAGCTGGAGGGGTTGTAATGTATGGTGTTGGCGTTGGGGTAGCTGAACCGCTTGCCTCGCAGTTTATCCCGTCAGATGCACACCCGTACTGGCAGGGCACTGCGTCATAGTAAACGCACTGCCCGGTCGCGTAGTCACAAGCGCCGTAAGAGTAGGCGACACTGTTGTTGCAGTGGTCCGGGCATGTTACCCCGCCGCACAAGTCTGTTTCGCAAGCCCCGTTCGTGCACCCTGCAATGCAAGTGGTGTTGACCCAGTCATTGTCCGTGCAAGTTTGCAGTGTCTGGTTGTCAGCACACACTGTCTCGCCTTCCTGGCAGATTATAATGCACTCCGGGCTCCCCCCCAAGTCCTCGCACCCGTGCTTGCAGTTTTCGATTACTTTTGTGAAGAACCCGTTCTCGCACTCCATTATAGTGTTGTTAACGCAAGCCCGCTCTGTCCCATTGCACTCTGGGCAGGGGCCGCAGTCCTGTGGGCAGCTCGCGCAGTCTTCAATGCCTTCAACGCACTCGTCATCACCGCAGTAGTCCTTTCCAACGAACCTCAGGTAAAAGAGGTTTGTTTCAGCGTCTTGGGGCGTGCTCGACCACTTGCTTCCTGCGGAAACATACTCCTTGTTCCCTTCCAGGGTGAACCGGTACTCCTTTAACCCGTTAATGCAGTTGGGGTCTGTTGGAATGTCCTCGAAAACAAAAGTTTTAGGCGAGTCCGCGTTCCTGAACCTGTTCCTGCAAGAGGGGTCAGTGGTAGGGCAGATTATCCCTCCTCCCCCGTAAATGGGCTGGCCCCCGTTTACGCAGGAAGGGGGCTGTAGGGTGATGTTGGTAATGTAAACCGCGTAGCCGTCTGCTTGCCCGGTGTTGGATATTTCTAGTGAGAGGGTTATGTTCCTCCCCTGGTGGAAGTCCTGAAGGTCCTCGGGCGAGTCAAACCTAAGGTCCGCCCACCCTGCAGTTACCAGGGTGGAAAGAAGGACGATTAAAACCATTGCAATACCATTTTTCAAGGGCAAACACCTCTCAAGCGTTCTTGCTGCTTTCTATTACTTCGAGCACAAAACGCGCTTCCTCATAAACATTACTTGAAACATTGCCTGCCTCGCTTGAGTTTTCTACAAAGCGCTTTAAGGCATTCAACGCCTCCTCGTTCCCGTTTTCAGCAAGCCGTCCTAAATAGCTTACTGCGGTCTCATGCAGCTTGGCAGTTCTTTTGCCAGCGTCCTTTGTGAGCAGGGACTCGAGCGCCAGCACGCCTTCCTTTTCGTCTATCCGCAACAGCAAGCGCACTATCCTCGAGTGGACCCGCTCGTCCAACTGGCGTTCGAAAAGCTCTAGCAGTGCCGGGATTACCCTGCGCAAGTCTTCTGACTCGCCTCTCGAGTACTGGTTAGCGAGCCTGTCAAGTATCCAAAGCGCGCCAAGGATTTGTGAGTCGCTCTTCTCTTTTTTCAGGATTTCCTGCATTGCGTCTATTACTTCTTTTTCCTTGTGCTTTGACAACGCGGCCCTAGCCCTGAAAACCACCATTGGGTCCCCGTCCCCCAGCAATTCCACTAGGAACGGGATTGCCTCAGGAATATTCATTTCGCCTATGGCCTCAACTGCCTTAACCCTCGACCACCTTCGCTTGTCCTTGAAAGGCTCCGGCTGCTTGTTGTTCTTGGTCACTCTCATGAGCTTTCCAAGCACGCTTTTTGCTTGGCCGTACCTGTTCCTGCAGTGGTCGCTTGGCTTCCTGTTGCAGAACTCGCTTAGCACTCCTGCAGCCCCAGCTTGGAACTGTGTTTTTTCATCATCCAAGAGCGCGATAACTGAAGCGAGCGCTTCATCGTTTACGCTGCTGATTCTGGAGAGGAGCAAGACAGCACAGTCAAAAGTCTCTTCTTTCTCGAGCAAGGGCATCAAGCGCTCTGCTATCCTCCCGCCGCTTGAAGAAGCCATCTTATCGAATTCAAGGGGGTCGTCAGCGCTCAACTCACGGAGGTAGCGCACGAGCTTCTCACAGTCCCCAGAGGACAGGAGCGATGAGACGACCTTTTCAGTGTCTTGTTCCACGGTTAAAGAATTGCCTGCCCCCTAATTTAATGCTTTTCGCTTTTACGCCATTAATTTAAACAATTGCAGCCAAATGCTTGTGGGGGTGTAACCATTGGGTGTTCTCAAGTCGATACTGCCGGGCCTTGGCGACCCATCAAAAAAAGCAGAGGAAAACAGGCACTACTTCATAGAAATGGCTGCAGTGCTTTTCCTAATGGCCATGCTCTTCTACACGTTCTTCTCCATAATCGCGTCAGCACTAATCATGAGCGATAACACGATTGTGCTGGGAGTGGGCGCGCTCACTTACTACGGGAACACTTACATGTGCCACCAGCTGCCTGAAAGGTCTTACGAGCTAATCGGCCAGTTCATGTCCCTGTGCTCCAGGTGCACTGGCACTTTTGTCGGGATAATACTGGCTTACGCGGTCTACCACTTCCTGGCAAAAAAGACTCCTTGGGTTATGAGGACTCCTGCCACGGGCTTGTTGTTCGTTGCATTGTACGGGCTTGACGGGCTCACCCAATTGTTCGGGCTCAGGGAAAGCAACAACCTGCTGAGGATACTCTTAGGCGGTTTCACGGCGTTTTTTGTCATGTACTTCATCCTGTACAAGGCTTTCAGCCAGCCGAAGTGGGTTAAGAAGCCCCGCCAGCTGCTGAGAAAAGCAACAGTAATGCTCCCGCTCGCCCTCGCACTCTTCTTTTCATTTCTGTTCGTGCTTGCTGGAGCGTGGTTCGGCCCGCGGTTCGCTAGCGCTTCAGAAGCAATACAAGTAGCCAACGTGACTGCGCAGTACTCAGGGGACAATGTAGTTGTTTACTACTTCCCCCCAAAATCGTGGTCGTCTTCCATCCGCGCGGACGAGTACATACGGGATTACGATGACCCTGTTTTATATGACGCGCTCACAGTTCCGGCTAAAGGCGATTTCGGCGCGTGGATAGTGCTCTTTCTTGACGAGCCGGCAAAGCAAGAGGGAAAATACGCTTTCCTTTCCCAGACTCCCGGCGAGTATTATTACATTGACCCGCTCTCAAAACAAGTGCTTTCCGTGCGAAGCCATTAGGCCAGGACCTTCTCAACAACAAACTCTCTTTCCTCTAGCTTTCCAATAAGGTACTGCTTGCTGCCTTCAACATCCTCTTTTTTTAGCTCTGCAACAACCTCCAGGGAAACATCATCCGCTAGGCTCTTAATCCCCAGGAATTGCAGCGCGCTTTCACCGTGAAAGACTGCTTCGGCTTGGCCGCTTTCGTCTTCTACAATCGCCCTTACGAGGCGCCCTCCCCCGTCTAGGCTGTTGTCCTTCACTTGTTTAAGCTCTATGACCCTAGCGTGCACTTCTGCCTTCTCGCCTTCCTTGAGCCCGCTGATTCTCGTAAGCCTGCTGGAAAGCAGTTCCCTGCGCTCTGCCGCTTCACCTGTTCTGGGGTTGATGATGAAACGCGACTCCCGGCTCACATGCACTTCAAGCGAGCCATCGCGCTGCGCTCTCACGCTCGCGCCCTCAATTTTTAGCGCGTCGTTTTCCCTTATTTTTTGAGCTTGCTCTGCTTGCCCGTCCCAGAAAACTACGCGGGTAACCCCCGTTGCATCCCCCGCGCTAAGGGAAAGCACTTTTCCTTCTCTTCCCTTGCTCCCGAACTCCCTCAGCGGGCTTGTTTCCAGCACTCTTAACAGCAAGTCAGTGTTTTTCATGCCGGCTTCCAGCCCATTAACCAAAGCGGTTTTCCTTGCCTCGCCCTCTTCTTTTTCTAGTTTGCCTGTTCTCCCCAAGTGGACTTCCGGCCCGCTGAACCCGAGCTTTGCCTCTGCAAGCGTTACCTTAAGGCGGTCTCCCTTCTTCACCCCGCCCGCGCAAGCCTTTTCAGCGTCACGGTTCCACAGGACGAGCTTGCCAACCCCGGAGTCGTCTGCAACCACTATGTTGCACACGCTTCCTTTCCTTCCGTTGCGCTCAAAGGTCTTAAGCCCGTAAACCCTCTCGGCAACACAGGAGACATTAACGTCCTCCTGGTTGTTCCGCAAGTCCGCTAACTTCGTGAACTCGAGCTTTTTCTCCAAGGGCCTTACGCTAACCCCTTCGTCCTTAGCGATTATGAACAAGGCAGCTGACTCGTTCAACAGCCCTCCGAACTCCTTTTTTTTCTTTCTTATTTTTTCGGATAGCTCGCTCTCGCTAATGCCTTTCGCTAATAGCTTTTTTCTTGTTTGTTCTGCGTTGCCCATGAACTCTAGCATGGGCTTTTATTGGTTGCCGCACTTATTTAACGCTTGATGATTCTTCCAACCAAACTAGCTAAAGGAGTCCACTTTATTCCCGGGACAGGGCTTTGCTCTAACATCTACGCCTTAGAAAGCGGGCGCAAGGTCATGCTAGTCGACTCGGGCACTGGGGACAGCATCCCTTCACTTGATGCATGGCTTAGCGGCAGGGAAGTGGAAAGGGTACTGCTCACTCACGGCCACGCGGACCACGTTAGCGGAATGCACTACATCTCGGCAGACGGTTTGATGCACAAGAGCGACCTTGAGGCATTGGAAGAGATAAACACGATGTTCCCCGGTTTCAAGCCGCCAAACAACCTTGACCCCCTGGACGCGGGGGAATACGTGTTCGGGGGCTTCAGGCTAAGGGTTATTGAAACGCCCGGGCACACCCCCGGCTCAGTATGCTTTTTTGAGGAAAAGACGGGCTTTCTTTTTTCAGGTGACACGAAGTTTGCTGGCGGGGGCGTTGGGCGCACTGACCTGCCTGGGGGAGACCCAGGAGAGCTTGAAAAGTCCCTGGAAAAAATAGCGGGGCTCGAGTATTCCTTGCTATGCCCCGGCCACGGGCCCACTGAATAAACCCTGCTCTTTATATACTTGTTTTGCACGCAATTTTGCTTGATGGCTAAGAAGAAAAAGAGTTCTAAAAACACTGGTAGAAAAAAGCCTTCTAAAGGGAAGCCGGGAAAAAAGAAGAGCAAGCGCTCTCGTAAAGCGCCAGCGCGCAAGCCAACAAAGCGCAATCAACCGGCTAAAAGAAAAAAGAAGGAGAGCGTTGACAAGACCCTTAAAAGAATGCTTAGGATTACTGGGGAGCCGGAACAGCACAAGAAGCCGCGGATGGTCGAGGGAGAGGAAGGCGAGGTTTATTACGAGGAGGAAACACGCCCACTTTGCCTGGTCACGGGCGCTTCCGGAAGGCTGGGCTCGCGGCTCGTGCCCGCGCTCATTGCCAAGGGGTATAAGGTAAGGGTTTTGAACCGCGAGGACTCCAAGCACGAGCCCCATTACCCACAAGAAGTAGAGGTTGTCAACGGCTCATTGTTTAACAGCGTGTCATTGGAGAAAGCCGTCCAGAATGTTGAGTACGTGTTCCACTTGGCAGCGCTTGTCAGCTATAACGCGCCCATGGAGCGCTTGCTGGATGTTAACTTCCGTGGGACCCGGAAGCTCCTAGAGGCAATCCGCTCAAGCTGCTACACCCTAAAGAAAATGGTTTTTGTCTCTACAACCGGGGTTTACGGCAAGTCCCCGCTCAAGCTCCCTGCTAACGAGAAAACCCACCCGAGCCCTTCTGATGATTACGCGCGCTCAAAGCTGATAGCAGAAGAAAAGATAACAGAGTATTATGACAAGTTCCCCATAACGATACTGAGGCCCTCAGTAATTTACGGCCCGGGCTACAAGAGCCCGTACTTCACGGTTTTGGAATACCTTGAAAAGCAGGACATGCCCATCATCGGGGACGGCTCGAACGTAATACCTTTTGTTCAC
>Ga0272442_10002442_pt1 | contig 26906 bp, 26 predicted proteins | sample SSMForm2O_FD_200262 | JGI IMG/M metagenome (GOLD analysis project Ga0272442, IMG submission 200262) | Marine sediment archaeal communities from Little Sippewissett salt marsh, Falmouth, MA, United States - SSM-Form-2O | ecosystem: Environmental > Aquatic > Marine > Wetlands > Sediment ... | reverse complement strand
TACTCTGCCTGCAACAGTACCCAAACTCATAATAAGAAGAATACAAGCAAGGCCTATTACAAATATTTTCTTTTTCACAACACTTCACCTCATTATTATAAATAATTATTGATAAAAGTGATATTTAAATTTTATAGACCAAAATTTGTGATTTAAAAGATTAAACATGATATGGATGAGGAAAAATATCATAGATTCTATTTAACACTCTACTTGATACATTTTTTGATGAATATTTTTTAAAAAGAGGAGATTTATTTGTTTTAACTTCTTCCATTAGTGCAAATATATTGTAAATATACTCCTTATCCTTAAAAGTTTCAATGTTTGATAACAATAAATTATAAATGATATCTGAAGTTTCCTTATCCTTAATTTTATATATCTTTTCTCTTCCACAAATATCTCTATTAATTTTACCGCCTTTTCTAAGGAGTATTGTATCTTCTTTGATTTCAGCAATTTCCAATATTCCTAAATATAGCATATTTTTTAGATGATAATTAATTGTTGAAGGAGTTTTATTTAATTCTTTACACAATTCTAAAGGCGAGCATGCAATTGATGTCAGCAAATAGACAAGAATCCCTCTAGGAGTATCTTGTCTTAAAACGCTAATTATTTTTCTTTCTGTAAGGTTATAACTCTTAAAAATAAAATATCTGTCGTAACTATTTTCTAAGGATTTTGAAATTAAATTTAATCTGCATAAAAGTTTTAAGTGGTGTTTACAAGAAGTAAGCGGTATATTCATTTTTCTTGAAATTTCGCGAAGGTGCAGGCCTGGAGTTTCTTTAATATAAAGATAAATTTGTTTTCTTAAATCATTATTTAAAACGTTATCTTTTGTTATCAAACTTCCGCTTCACCTTCTCATGTTATATATTATGGTAAGTTATTATATAAATAATTTTGTAAAATTATATTGATAAATACAAAGTATCAGAAAAATTAAAAAAAAGATATCATTCCCATCTTTTAAATAAAGAGTTTTTAATGTTCAACTGATCAAGGATTTTACCAACTATAAAATCGATTAAATCCTCAATTTTTTTAGGTTTATGATAAAAACCAGGCATTGCAGGAAGTATAACTGCACCTGCAAGCTTTGCCTTTTTCATATTTTCAATAGACGTAAGGTCAAGTGGGGTTTCGCGAAGAACAAGAATTAACTTTCTTCCTTCTTTAAGATTGCATATTGCAGCCCTGGAAGTAAGAGTGCTACCGAATCCATTTGCAATTGAGGATAAGGTCTTCATACTACAAGGACAAACAATCATTACATCAATCTTAAAACTACCACTTGCAGGACCTGCAAACATGTCAGTATCTTCGTGGTAAGCATTTGATAGCTTTTTCAATTCACTTAATTTATATTTTGTTTCATGCTCAAGTATCTTTTTTGAACCGGAATTTACAATAAGATGAGTTTCAATATTTTGAGAATTAAGTTCCTCAAGAAGACGTATTCCATAAATACTTCCTGATGCGCCTCCAATGCTTAATAAAATTTTCATATAATCTTTATTCCTCAATTGATTTAATTAAATCTTTAAGGCCGTTTTTAATGTTTTTTTCTTCCTCAAGCTTTGTACCTGTCACAATTATATCAGCACCAGCCTTTGATTTTTCTGATGCAGTCTTAATGTCCCTAATTCCTCCACCAACAACAAGAGGTATCGATATGTTTTTTTTGACGGCGGCAATCATTTCATTTGAAACTGGTTCAGGTGCGCCAGAGCCTGCCTCAAGATAAAAGAATTTCATACCAAGATACTCAGCAGAAAGCGCATAACCAACAGCTGTTTTGACATCATCTTTTTTAATAAGATCAACTTCGCCAACCTTTCCTGCAGTCATACCAGGTTCAACAATTACATAACCCATAGAAATTGGTTCAATGCCCGAATATTTTACAAAAGGAGCACCTTTGACATGTTCCCTTATAACATAACCAAGATTTCTTGAGTTCAAAAGGCTCATAAAAAATACAGCGTCTGCATACTTGCTTAAAAATTTTGCACCTGATGGAAACAAAATAACAGGTAGATTTGAGTTTTTCTTAATTGCCTTTACAGTCTTATCTACTTGGTCCTGAGAACTAAGGGTTGACCCGCCTACCATAATTGCACTAGTACCAGCATCTTCAGAGCTCTTTGCAATCGCTCCTGCAACTTCTGGTTTTTGTTTATCAGGATCAAGTAAAGAAAAATGTAATTTTTTCTTTTTGCTTAAATTGATAATATCTTTTGATATCATAATCAAATTCGCAGTAATTGATATTGATATAAAACATTTATGTTTAAAACCAAAACAAAGATTTATTATGAAAACTATTTACAAAAAGGGGAAAAATTTTGATTTATGATAAAATAAACCCAAGTTCAAAAGATGCATTAAATTTTATTAATAAAAACCATAAATCAAAAGCTGAAAAGACCCTTTTATTGATTATAGGGGACTGCATGGTTGACTATAAAGGAAGAGCTCGATCGTTTTTAGACTGGGGAGAAAGAATAATTATGATAAAACAGGATGGAGCCTTACTTGTTCATCAACCAGTTATGCGTGAACCCATTAATTGGCAACCTTCAGGAAGTATAACAGAATTTATTGAAAAAGATGAAAAACTAATTTTAAGGTCAAGGTCAAAAAGCCCTCCTGAAAAGATGAAGATAAGCTTTAGAGACATAAAACAGGTCACAATAACTTCCCTTTATGATAAGGCAAAAATTGTTATTTCAGGTATGGAAATAGATGTTGTAAACGAAATAATAAATAATCCTGATGTAGTCGAAGAAGGACTAAGAATCTGTAAGCGAGAAAAACATGTTAAATCTGGCATGATCGATTTATTTGGCTATGATAAAAATCATATTCCTGTAATTATTGAAGTGAAAAGAAGTCTTGCAAATATTAGTGCTGTTCAACAACTAAGAATGTATGTAAAAGATATTAAAAAGGATGTGGACACAGCAGAAGTTAGAGGTATTTTATGTGCACCAAAAATACCTGACATGGTAAAAAAGCTATTATCTGATTACGGTCTTGAATGGCAAGAAGTAGAAAGACGTATTGTAATAGCTGATGATTTTCAAAAAACCTTAAAGGAATTTTCAAAATAATCACAGTGTTTTTAAAGAAATAAAATATTAGTAAGATGGGGAGGTCTGGAGAATATTAAATGGGGAGCAATTATCCCATCCGATTCCGCATTTTCCGGACTCCCTTAAAGAATTTTTTATAAAAAAAATTAAAAGAAAAGTTATGATAGTATTTCTTTTATAAGGTCCTTACTGCAAGCAGCAACAACACTTGTTCTATCATCAAGATTAAAGCCCATATCAAGGTCTTTACCAGTAATATTTGTAACAACCCCGCCTGCTTCTCTTAAAATAAGAGTAGATGCAGCAATATCAACAACTCTGAGATATTCTTTTCCGACAACATAAAAATCAAGACCGCCGATTGCAACCATACACATCTCAAGGGATGCTGAACCTAGAGATCTGACCTTTTCCTTTTTTGCAAGAGAAATTGTGAACTTGTCATAATTCTTTCCAAGAGAAAGGGAAGAAAGAAGTTCTTTGCAAGGTAGTTCAGGGACACCAATTGCCCTATTGTTTAAAAATGCACCATGGTCCTTTTCTGCAATATAAACATCACCTGTTGGAATGTTTTTTACAATCCCATATTCAATATCGCTAATCATTGACTTTCCTATAGCAATTGACACTGAATAAAAAGGAATTCCTCTAGATGCATTTCTTGTTCCATCAATTGGGTCCAGTACAAAAGTATATTTTCCAGCTCTGTCAACAAAGCCGATTTCTTCACTGAGAATGTTTACCTTAATCTTTGACCTTTTAATATATCTGATAGCTGCATCTTCTGCAAGCTTATCAACATACTTTGTAATTGTACCATCAGCGCCAAGGCCTACATTATTATTGAATTTAATAAAATCAGTTGAATAAGCGTCTTTTACCTTCTTGCTTACATAATTAGCAGTCTTCTGTGCAAGTATCTTGAGCTCTTCATTCATATTTATAAAACCTAGCCTTCTTCAAGTCTTTTAATTCCAATATAAAATATTATAGTCATAATGATTCCTGCTAAAATAACCCCAAGAACAATGTAAAAGAGGTCAATTCCAAGAAGAGTAATTATTGTCATTATGCTTGCTGCAATCAAAACACCAATGAAAATTGTGATCAGAGATTTGTTAAACTTAAGTCCAAAAAGATATGCAATTAAAGCACCAGTCCACGCGCCTGTAAAAGGTACTGGTAAGGCAACAAAGAACAAAAGACCGATATGCTCAAAACGTTTAATTTTATTATCAGCTCTTTTTCTTGTAAAAGTAAATAATTTGTTCATTAGATTATCCCAAAATTTGTACTTTCTAAGAAAATCCTCTGCATATTTAAAAAACAATAGAACAAAGGGAATAGGAAGAATGTTACCTATAACTGCAATTGGAAATACCTCCCACCATTCAAGACCCATGTCAACTGCAATAGGAATTACATATCTAGATTCAAGCCAAGGAATCATAGAGAAAAAAAATATCCTAAACCATATTGGAATGAACTCAAACATCTCTATTCACCGACAAATCTTCCAAATCCTTGACTAACCTGGATTTCATAATCCTGTATAATTCTTTCTCCTCGAATGAAAAGATCAGAAGGGAAAATTGCAGGCCATCCAACAAAAGGAGACCACCCAGATTTTGAATGAAGCTTATTTACATCAATTTTAGAATCTTTTTTTAGATCAATAACAATAAAGTCGGCATCATAACCGACATCAATCTTTCCTTTTGGTATTTTGACTATCTCTGCAGGTTTTTTACACATACAAGAAAACAGTCTTTCATAAGATATAAATCCTTTTTTTGCAAGACATAAAAACAACGGATACATTGTCTCTACACCAGGAATTCCTGAAGGTGCTTTAACAAACTCTTCCTCTTTTTCAGAAAGCATATGCGGTGCATGGTCGGACTCAACAACATCGATATCTGAGTTTACAAGAGAGTTAAACAAAGCTTCTTTGTCAAAACTAGACCTTATTGGAGGATTTACCTTGTAAAAACTATTATTTTTTACCTTTTCAATTGAAAGAAGTAAATGATGAGGAGTTGCCCCGCAGCTAACATTCTTAGGACGACCTTTCAGAAGTTCAAGTCCTTCGCAAGATGAAAGATGACATATATGTAGATTTGACTCAATATTCTTAGAAGAGTTAAGAATGTTATTTATTGATATTTCTTCACAAATTGAGGGTCTTGCCTTAAGATGGTCATTTAGATTATTTTCAATTATTCTGTTTTTATTTAAACAATCATTATCTTCTGCATGGAAAAAAACCGTTTTAGTTGTTTTACTAATGTTTTGAATGGCAGTTTCTAAATTCTTCTTATCAAATAGCAAATTATTTGTTGTACTGCCAAGATAAATCTTAAAACAACTACAGTCCTTAGAAAGATGTTTGATATTTTCAATATTTGTATTATCTATCCCTGCATATATTCCAAAATCTACAAAGGATTTTTTCGAAGCGTTTATCCTTTTTTCAGAAATACTTTGAACAGTTGTTGTTTGAGGGTTTGTATTTGGCATGTCAAACACACAAGAAACCCCGCCAAAAGCTGCTGCAATAGACCCTGATTTGAAATCTTCTTTATGAGTAAAACCAGGATCACGGAAATGAACATGAAGGTCAATTGCTGAAGGTATGATAATTCTATTCTTAAAGGCAATATGATCGCTTGATTTTAACAGTTTTTTAATATCAGTAATCTTTCCATCTTTAATTGCAATACAACAATTAACAAAATTTCCATTTACAAATGCTTTGCCTTCAACTGTTTTATCCATCCAACTTTTTCTCCTCTATTTCTCCTCTTGGTTTAGTCTCACTAAACACCTGGCCTCTAAATTTTGATATCTTAGTTTTTTTATCAAACCATGCATCAGGCATAAGTCCTGCCTTCATACAAGTATGAGATAAAAACTCTTCTGTATCCCATTCCTGCTCAACAGGAACCTGTGGGAGAAGTAAACCTTTAAAGAAACTCTGCTCTACGATTAGCCCATCTCTTCCTACCTTAACTTTATTCAAATATTCTTTAGGCTCATCAACATCAATCACTTCAGGTTTTGTAAGGATTGTCACCTCGATTATTATATTATCTAGCTCTTTTTCAGATAGAGGCGCGAAACGAGGATCCCTGGTTGCAGATTTTGCACCCTCAATAATTGCATCCTTGAGAGGCATTACGGGAAGTGGGATACCGATACATCCCCTTAATTCATGGGAAGGATAAGTATGAATTGTAACAAATGCGCCTTGATTCTCAGAAAATATTCCTTTTAACTCTTTAGAAAGTGTTTTATTTTCCCTAACGTAGAATTCGATTATACTCCTTGCAAAGTTTACTGCTTTTATTCCATCTTCTAAGCTAGCCATAATATAAAGTAATTAAAACAATAATAAATAGAATTTGCTCTAATTAAAGAGCAAATAATTTAGTCTTTGGTAGTTAATGCAATTTCGTATTCTTTTCCAGTTGGAATCTGTGAGTTTATAAGTACAAGGTTTCCGCTAAAAGTATATGTTATGTTTTGGCCGTTATTTTTAGTGGTATAATTTACATCAATAACATATTTTCCAGGACTTAGCTCTAAAGTGAAAAATCCGTTTGCATCGGAACTTACAACCTTTCCATGTTCTGCAGTGTTATTTTCAATCCCGCTTGGTTCAAAGTCAATTCCTGTAACATTTTCAATAATAGTTCCTAAATGCTTTGTATGGCCATTTACTGTGACTGAATTTTTTGTAAGAAGAATGTCAAGGTTCATATTATTTTGTCCAATTGGTACATTGAAATTATTGTTTGTATATGAATAAACTAGTATCTGTCCTTCTTTGTTTTCAACAGAAATGTTATATGTACCAGGTATCAAATCAATCGAATAATCTCCATTTTCAGTAGTTGTAACAGTATTTTGAACAGCAGTATTATTTTCAACAGACTCATCTACTTCAAAAGTAATCTCAATGTCTTCTACTCCTGCAGAATTATAACTAGCTCTTCCTTCAAGGTTTACAGGTGTATACTGTAGAGATACATTATAGCTGAAAGTTAGATTCTCCTGAATTGAAATTTGCTCAACTTTTTGATAATCGGTTCCTTTAGATACGTTGATTTCATATTCACCTGGAACCAAATTATTCGCATAACTATATCTTCCATCTGAGCCTGTGGTAGTAGAACCTATAAATATCCTCTCTTGAGTGTTACCTGCGGGATCGCTTCTGATATAAGTCAGCCTTACATCTGCACCAGAAATTGTATTGTCTTCCTCACCAAAGAAAACTTTCCCCTCAAGGCTTGAATCCTTGTATCTAGATATATTATTATAGTTAGTAAGTTCATAAAGGTCGACAAGTTGGTCTTTTATTACAAAGCCATCTTTTTCTGCTCTTATCAAATAAAAACCAGGAAGTATGTTAGTAGCATTAAATAATCCATTATCACCTGCATTTATCATTTTTTCAGGTGTTAATGCATTTGTAATACTGTATATTGAGATTTTTGCATCCTTTACAATCTCATCGGTTGAAGAATCATACTCCCCATTGTCATTGTTATCGATATAAATATAACCTTTACTTGTTGCAGGATCTATTGAAATATTTAAGAAACGCTCGTAGTTATTTCCTCTTCTCATAGCATCCTCATCAGTAATAGGTGCAAAAGAACTTTTATCTTCTCCTTTAAAAGTGATATTTTTTATTGGGAAAGGCCTAACATCATTAGGATAATTTCTTCTGATTTGAAGTTCAGCACCTGCGCCTGCAATAAGTGAAAAATTGCCGTTACTTGTAGTTGTTTTGTCATGCTCAATTGGTAAAGAAAGCCCTTCAAAATATGTCAGATTCTTCTGAACCACAAGTTTAGCATCAACAGGATCTCCTAAGAAAGTGACTGTTCCGTTTAGAAACGCGCCTTCGTAATACTTCGCAATAACAACAGCACCCTTACGAGTATTAAAATAAGGATACTCGAGAAGGCTTGAGATATATTCAGCATAAAAGTGTTTCATATCAACACAAGGAACTTGCCAATCGTTTTCGATCTTGGTTCCATCCTCATTTTCTTTTGGTGGACCAATATAAGTCTTATAAAACATTGTCTCAAAATAAGGGTCCTTATAAATCTGGTTGGTACGAGTAATAACAATATATCGTCTCTCATTAATATCCATGTTAATTATTTCTTCTGCTCCCCATGTTCTGTCCTGTACTTTATTACCTTGAGAGTCAACGGTATAACCAACATACTCTATTTCAATGAAATCATCGGCAATTCCATTTATCATAATTATACTTTTATCTGATAAAAAGCTAAAAATGTTGAAAATCTGTCTATCATAACCCTCAACTCCATAATAGCGAATGCTATAATCAGTTGCTTCCTGCAAATCATGATAAAACCAAGTGACTTCTTCATCAGTAAGACCTGTTGTTTGATTTGTCTCTGGGTCTTCTGACATATTTGTTAGGACACTAACTACATCATGATATACTGCATTATCTGCATATTGTTGACCTACAGTATAATCCTTACTGGTATTCTTGTCATACTCTTCCCCTATAGGATCGCCATATGACGGGGACTCTCTTGGATTTTTTATCCAGTAAATGACATCGTCTGCAGTTTCTTCACCAAGATGTTTGTATAAAGTTTGGATTATCTCATCTGAAAATGTACGGTAATTTTTATAGTAACCCTCAAGTAGTCTTACAGATAATACCACTACTGCCTCTTTTTCACCTGTTGAAGTATGAAAATTAGCAGCAACTGGAATACCATCCTGGAAATTATCTGCAACAGTTGGATGATCACCTACTGCAACCTCATAAAACCCGTAATCCCACCATGAGATAAAAGCAGGTCTTTCATTTGGGTTAGAAATTTCTGTATCTTGCTTACTTAGCCAATTAAATGCATCAACCCAGTATCTTTCTTTACCAACACTAAGTCCAAAAGCACCAGAACCATGATCCTCACCAAACATTGCCTCTTTATAATATTTAGTATAATTACCCTCTTCGTCTTTCATTCCCATATTAGGTACGGCTGCATCAAGTGTAATGAAAGCACTTGGAATTATAACCAAAACTGCTAGGAACAAAATTCCAAAAATATGGAGAAATTTAATTCCTCTTCTAAGACCGTGAAATCCTCCGCCAGCGCTTTTGATATTTCTGATCATCTGCTTATAATCAAGCCAATCAATAAATACCCAAACAATCCAGGCACCTAGAATTGCAATTAAAGGCACTGAGTCATTTAGAAAACGCCCTGCAGTTCCCGCAAGCCAAATATTTACAATAAATAATACAAGAATGAAAAGATAGTCCTTTCTTTGTTTATCTTTGTAGTATTTGTAGGCAAGAAAAACAAAACCTGCCCATGCAAGCCAATATATTGAGGGACCAAAGGACATGACCGTTTGACTTATCTGGTAAGTGTTTGCCTCTGCAATGGTCATTGATACTTTATTGCCATAAATTCCTTGGCCAAATAGAGTAGTTGAAAGTTTTGTAAGAGGAGACAATATATTGAAAGATTTTGAGAGATCCTTCACAAGATAAATAAAAACTAATGCAATAGCCCCTGAACCAAATAAAAAGGGCAATGAAATAGTCCATGGTATTTTTTTTCTGTCAAGCAGATAGTATATCAAACCAAATATGCTGACTCCTAAGAACAAAAACAAGGGTATATCTAATTTAAATCCAACTCTACTATATATGACTGGCAGTGATATAATATAACCTGATAACAAAATTAAAGAACTAGTTCTAACAAATTTAATATCGATTTTGTTTGTAAAAATATCAAAAATCATCTGAACTACTGCATAAATTGCAATTATAACATACAAGAATTGAGCTTCTACCCAAGTCATAGTTAGGGCTGCAAGAGGAACACCACCTAAAAGAGCATAGAGCATTGACTTTTTGGAATCTTTTTCTTTGATACTTTTAATTAAAAACAAGAACGTCAGGAAGAACAGTAAAAGGTTAAAAGAGTCGTGATCAAATAGTGAATAAGCAGAACCGTGACCTGAACTGATATGAATAGGAATTAAAGCAATAAACATAGCTGCAATTAGTCCTGATTTTTTATTAAAAAGCTCCTTACCAATAAAATATACAGGGAAAACCAGTAAAGCGCCGAATAAAGCAGGAATAAATTGCATAGAATAACCAATTGCGTCAATCTCGTCCATGAAAGGAGACATAAGTTTTCCAAAACCAATTGCCATCATATTTAAAAGTGGAGCTCTTCCTCCTCTAGCACCTATAGGATAGTTAAGAAGCGGGTCTTCTGAAGAATAATAAGGATAAACTCCAGTTTCATAGGTTCCTTCAACAAGTCTCATGTTATAATAAGGGTCAGGACCTGAAAGATAATATTTCTCAAAACCCTCGCCATCTGGGTTATAAGCAACATCGCTAGTTATATTAAAATATGAGTTAAAGAACAAAACTAATAGAAATATTGCTACTAATGAAATAGCAATCCACCAACTCCTTTGGGTTTTTGGTGTTTCAATTTCTGTTTTAGTTTTAACCTTTTTAGCAATATGCTTAGGTTCTTCTTTGTATGTTTTGCTTTTACGCTGTGCTCTCTTTCGCATCAAATTCACCTATGATAATCACAACCGTAAATCCATAGTCTTATAAATAACTTATCTTAAACTACTTATTAAAAAACTTTGAAAAGCATGGTGAGACTTTAACTTTGCTATATTCTCCCTTTATTGTATCTGTTGAGATGATTTCATTACAACCTGCTGAAACAAGTTTTTTTATTGCATCTCCTGCAAAAAGACCATGGGTACAGGCAACAAAGACCTTCTTTGCACCATATTTTTTAAGCTCTTTGATTGATTTGGCCATTGTACCGCCAGTAGAAACAATATCATCAATTATTGCAACATTTTTTCCCTCAGAATCAAGGCTTTTTGGTTTGATTTCGATTGTTGTACCATCAATCCTTGTTTTTTCCATATAATCAAAATCGCAATTAATTATCTTAGATGCTTCTTTTGCCCTGTTGAGTGCTCCCTTATCAGGGGCAAGGACCATATCAACTCCTTTTTGGTTGAGATATTTTGCAAGTTCTTCAACAGCTGAACAACTAAAAGCAGGAACTGAAAAAAACTTTAGAATATGCTCTTTATGAGGATCAACTGTTATCACTTTATCTGCATTCATACTTATTAAGCGGGCGAGGGCTTTTGCACTAATTGGCTCACCATCTTTGAATTTAGTATCCTGTCTTGCATATCCAAAATATGGAATAATAACTGTAACTTCATTTGCTTCTGATTCTCTTACAGCATCTTGAAGTAAAAAAAGCTCAACAATATTGGAATCCGGATATGTGGTTTGAACAATTATTACATCTTCTCCCTTAATATCATCAACTATACGTAAATAGAATTCATTATCTGGAAAACGTTTGGAAATTGTCTCGACTTGTTGGATATTCAAAGATTTTGATAAATCCTTTGCAATAGATTTTGAAGCAGTACCGCCTATTATGTACATATTATACAAATTGCAATTACAAACTCACTTTTAGTGGTTTCGTAAAATTGTAAGAAAGTTTTTAAAAGGATATATGTTTATTTAGTTAGAGGATGAGGGTGTTGATGAATATAAAAAAAATCTTGGCTTTAGCAATTGTTTTGTTCTTCTCATGCTCATTATTATCAACAGATCTATTAAAAGCAGAAGACCAAATTGATAATTTGGTTAGTGCAGATTTTTATATTAAATATGAATCCGCAACAGATTTAACAATCGAAGTAATAATTGAGGCAGAAAAACTAACAACTGATCAAATATATGATTCAACAGGCATAAAGACTGCTTCGCAACAAGAATTAGGTGCTTTTAGACATTTGCTTTACCAAATGCTTGAAAAGCAAATAAAAGCTACATTTGAAAATGCAGAGATACTTAACTTTTCAATGCCTACATTTGATGGTGAAAGTTTCAATGAAATCCTAAATTTAAAATTAAGCTCATCATATTTTGGCCTAAATGAAACTGTTAATCCTAATAATTTTTTAAACGGAGTATTGGATATTGGTGCAATAATAAATTATACAATAGATTTTCAAGCTGAGCCTGGTTGGAACAATACATATAGAATAGAGCTAGGTGAAGATATAGGTCTGAAGAGGACAAATGGAATTGTTGAAGGTGCATATTTTAGATGGAATTTGAAAAATTGGAATGGAAATAATCCAAATAGGATCGGAGAGCTAAGAATTATTTCATCAAACCCAACAACTACAAAAGAAAGTGAAGATATTTTCCTTGAATATATTTTGGACTCCAAAGATGTCGAGCCAGTGAGTCTAAATACTAATATAATCCTAAAAACAATAAATATTGAAAAATACGATATTGTTCCAGAATTTGTATATAATCTAGATTATATTCCAGCAGACGGAATTAGACTCTTTATAGATAATGGATTTTTAACTTGGGATGATTTTTATGATAAGACGGTAAAACCTATTGAAGAAAAAATAATTTCAAATGTTGACAAATCAAGTTATAATAAAACCCTTGATTTTGTTTTTAATTGGGATGAAACAAGCACAACAAATATTCAAAATCCATATGATTTAACAAATATGGATGATAAACCAAATATCAAAGCAATTTTAAAGGATAGTAAAGTGAATCTAAGATTATTTGACATTTCCTCAAAAGCCTTATTTGGACTTATAAATGCAGGTGCTAAGGCAAATATCTCAAAAGAGGACATCAACTTTGGAGATAACTTGGATTCCATTGTCTATGATTATAATATCAGCCTTATCTTGCCTGAAGATATTTATCTGGAGGGTAAAGGCACTTATACTTGGAATGAAAGTAAAACAATTAGTGGCGAATTTGAATCAGACGTATCTGAAAATTATAACGAAGAGGAAAAGGATACAATAGTTGAAATTGAGATTAAAAATACGGATCTGAATCTACTTAGCTTCTTTACAGGCAAAACCGAAATAACTTTTGGTTTGGATATTAAGGGAGTGACTAATTATAATCTGTCTTCACTCCCAGATTCCTTAAACCTACCTCAAAAGATAAAGATTGATTATTTAAATGCCGATGCAATAAGATTATGTGTAGAAGAAGAAGTATTCAGCGAAGAGGATCTGAATGATTTCTTGAAGGATGAAAAAGATTTTTTCCAAAGTAATATAAGAACGGTTCTAAAAGACGCAGAGATAAATGCAAATATAAATAGAGGAATATTTGATGAATCTATTTCCTCATGGGATTCAAATATATCAAAAATGGATAGTTATCCCCCTGTAAAAACATCATCCTATGCATATACAATATATCCAGTATATTTTGATTTATCATTTGTACCGCCAAGTTTTAATATTGTTACAAAAAAGTTTAATTTTACAGGTATAGAAGATCAAAAAGTGATTTATAAAGTGATATTTCCACAGGGCATTTCTATAGAAACAAGTGATAGTCTAAGTAAATCCCTTGTTAAACAAACAACTGACGGGCGAGATTATATTGAAATATCATTTGAGCCAAATGAAGGAAATCTTTCAGTAGAAGTTTCTTGTAAAATGACTGCCTCTGCTTTCTTTATTGCAGGTATCTTTGTCCCATGCATAATTAGTTTTGTAATTGCACTTATACTAATAATTGTAATATATATGATAAGGAAAAGGAGAGGAGGTAGAAAAACAATCAGAGTCCCACAAGATGAGGAAGGCTCTGGATACGAAGATGAAAAATATTATATCCCTCCAGGTGCAAGGTAAAATATTACTCTTTTAAAACACTAGGTATAAGTTTTAGCAGTGTCGGAGATTTCTTTAGTAATGGTTTTATTAGTTTTGAGGGTTTATCGATATCTCCATATTTTGATATTATTTCAACAATCTTAGGGTTTTGAAATCTTTTTATGTATTTATCGATTTGTTCGTCTGATAAGGATTTGAAAATCTTTCTAAATTTCATACCAAGATTGATTTCTCTACCAATTTCTGCATACCATAATCTTTGATATCTCTTTAATAATTGAGAAGAATAGTTTTTTCCTTTGATTGACTCAATAATTACATCTGAACAATGATCTGCACATACAAGGCCTGTGTATATTCCCCCACCTGAAGTTGGTTTTACTTGAGCTGCTGCATCTCCAACTATCATTACATTTGACGAATAGGTCTTCTTTAAAATTCCTAGAGGCACAATGCCTCCAATGTAATTAATAATCTTTACATCTTTGCAATAGTTTTGAACGTCTTGATTTTTTAGAAAATTTGAGAAATAGTATTTTGGAGAATTTTTTGCAGACTTGTCTATACACAATCCTATCCTTGCCTCTGTCCCCTCTTTATTTGTTGGTATTATCCATGCAAAAAAACCAGGTGCTATTTTTTCTCCTGCAAATATTTCAACAAAATCTGAGTCAAGATTCGTGTTCTTTACTTCAGCTCCAATTCCTCTTAAGAATTCTTCAGGTTCAGATAGGGCAAATCTATCTCTTATTTTTGAAAAAGGTCCATCTGCACCAACAAGGATATGGCATTTAATATCCTCTCCTTTGGAGTTTCTAAGCTCAATTGAATTTCCATTTTTTTGGGCAGATAAAATGTTGCTATTCAAAGTAACTTCAGCGCCCTTATCTTCTGCCTTTTTTACAATCTCTTGATCAAATCCCTTTCTATCAATTGCATATGCATGGACCCTATCCCCTCCGATTTTTAATACTGTTCCAGATGGAGAATGAATTTTTGCCCCTTTTATTTTGTTTTGAACAATATTCTTCTCATTGATTTTCAGGAATTCAAAAACCCTTGGGGTTACTAGCCCTGCACAATTTATAGGAGTCCCAATATTTTTTCTTTTTTCAAATATTCCAACTTTATAGTTCTTCTCTGCAATCCTATAGGCTACATGTCCACCTATAGGGCCTCCTCCAACAACTGCTACATCATATTCTTTCATGAGTTGTATTCCGTATGTTTGAAAAGATTTATAACAGAATCGCAGATTCAGTGCCTGTGGGATAAACAAATGAGTTTCGGTATTCTATCACATATAATTACTATAGCTACAACATGCAAATTATTTTCTTTTCCAAAGATAAGACGCAAAAAAAACAATGAATTAGAAGAAGAGAAAACAAACAACCATCTTATATGCCGTTTTGTGCTTGATGGGGGAGGAAATAAAATTGGAGAAAGTGTTGCATTAGACGAGGACATCATTATTATAAAAAATGGTATGAAATATCTTGGTGTACCATTAAAACACATCGAAGAGGAAGGAAAAACATTACTTGTTAAGGGGCTTATTGATAGAGATTTAGCCGAAGAGATGGGTGAATCTTGGCGTCGTGAGTCTTTTAAAGAAATAAAACATAAAGATGATGAAAAAGATGGAATTTGAAAATAAGATGGTAATTGTCACAAGAAAGAATCTTAGTCTTTCTCAGGGAAAGCTTGCTGTCCAAGTTGCCCATGCGGCTGTACAATGTGCATTTGCAACTAAAAAGAATAATTCTAAATGGTTTAATAAGTGGAATTCTGAGGGAGCAAAAAAGGTAGTTGTAAAAGTTGAAAATGAAAAAGATTTTTTTGAACTAAAAGAAAAAGCAGAGAGCCTAAAAATATATGCATGCATTATACAAGATGCAGGTCATACAGAAATCCCAGAAGGGACAAAAACAGTACTTGGGATAGGACCTGCGCCTAATGATATCATTGATAAGATTACTGGACATTTAAATTTGTTGTAAATATTGTAGTTATTATTTTTAATCAAAACATTATTAGTAAGGAAAGGATTTCATAAAATAAATGAAAAAACAAATTCGAATTCTTGGTATTGATGATTCACCGTTTAGATTTACTGACAAATATGGGATGGTAATTGGTGCGGTAATGAGAGGTGGGCAGTATTTAGAATGCGTTCTTAGAAGACATGTATTAGTTGATGGGAAGGACTCAACTTTTGTCTGTAAGGACATGATTAACAAAACAAAACACAAAAAACAGTTAAGAGCAGTTATAATTGATGGGATAGCACTTGGAGGATTTAATGTAATTGATTTAAATGATGTATTTGAGTCTACAGAGATTCCAATCATTACAGTTACAAGAGATATGCCTAATTTTGACAATATAAAAGAAGCGTTAAAGAAAAATTTCAATGACTGGAAGGAAAGATACGAGCTCATATCTAAAGGTGAACTACATGAAATCAAGACAGAACATAATCCAATTTACGTTAAATTCACAGGTATTGATTTAGGACAAACAAAAGAAATAATAAAGTTATCCACTATACGAGGTGTTATACCTGAGCCAGTTAGAGTTGCTCATTTGATAGCATCAGGTGTTGCAAGAGGTGAATCATATGGCAAAGCCTAAGGCAAAAGTCGATAGTAAAAAGTGTTTATCATGTGGAGGATGCATATCCGTATGCCCTCAAGACGCAATTTCAATGATAGGAATGAAAGCATTAGTAGATGAAAAAAAATGTATCAGTTGTGCAATATGTATTAGAACTTGCCCTGTTGGAGCAATATCAGGAGAGATACAAAAATGAAATATGATGTTGTTATAATAGGCTCAGGCCCTGCAGGCTCAGTTACAGCAAGGTTTGCATCTGAAGCAGGAGCAAAGGTCCTTGTAGTTGAGCGAAGAGCAGAAATTGGAGTGCCTGTTCTCTGTGGAGAAGGGATTTCCAGAAAGATCGATGAATGGGACATGTTAGAGGGAGATAGATGGATTGCGGGAAAAATGAAAGGAGCAAAGATATTCTCACCTGACAAAACATGTGTAACATTAGATGCAGATATGGCAGGTAATGAGACAGGTTATGTTGTTTATAGAGATATCTTTGATCAAGAGCTTGCAAGAAGAGCAATGGAGTCTGGTGCAAAATATATGATGAACACTCAAGCAATTGGTCTTATTAAAGATAAAGATAAAATTGTTGGTGTTAAATTAAGACATTTTGATAACGAGTTTGATGTTAAATGTGATATTGTAGTGGGTGCTGATGGAGTAGAATCAAAGGTAGGAAAATGGGCAGGTTTTAAAACCACTTTAAAGCCTAAGGATCTTGAAACCTGCTGTCAATATACATTTTCAAATATAGATAATCTTGAAGAATATTGCGAGTTCTATCTTGGAAAGGAAATTGCCCCCGGTGGATATATATGGGTATTTCCAAAAGGAGATGGAACCGCAAATGTTGGAATAGGAATTCTTGCAAGTCTATCTGAAGCAGGTCTTGCCAAAAAGTTACTAGATGATTTCATTTCAAATGATGAAAGGTTAAAAAATGCCCAGCCTCTTCGTTTTCTAACAGGAGCAGTGCCTGTTTCAAATCCAATTGATTCTGTACAGGACAACATAATTTTAGTGGGTGACTCTGCAAGGCAGGTGGACCCAATCACAGGCGGAGGGCTTACTCATTGTCTTGAACTAGGGAAAATTGCAGGAGAAGTAATTGGAAAAGCTGTGAAAGAAAAGAATTTTTCAAAAGATTTTCTAATGGAATACCAAAAAAGTTGGAAGGAAACAATTGGAAAGAAACTTAAAAGAAATTATATGGTTAAAGAAATTATGCTTGACATGGAGGATAAGACCTTTAATATGCTTGCAGACTCGCTTAAAGACGTGAAATTTGAAGAGATAAGTACCCTTGGTCTTATCAAGGCAATGGTATTAAGACACCCGACATTACTTATGAAGTTAAGGCCATTAATGAAAATATCTCAAGAAACAAAGGAGTCTGACAAATGAAATGGGGGCTAATTTGTAATTTTCATGTTAAAAAAGCTATTTCTCTTGCAAATGATGTCTATGATTTTTTAAAAGAAAATGGAGAGGTTTTCTCAGAAGATTGTATTGCAAAGGGAAAAAACGCCAAAGCTTATTCTCATGAACAAATCAACGATAATTCAGACATAGTTGTTACAATTGGTGGAGACGGGACGATACTTAGGGCTCTTGAAAAGATAGATAAACCAATATTTGCGATAAACTCTGGAGGAATGGGTTTTTTGACAGAAGTTGAATCAAAATACTCAACAAGTGGACTTAAAAGAGTAATTGAAGGAAAATACAACATAGAGGAAAGAGCAAAACTAAAAACTCTAGTAGACAATAAAAGACTTCCTGATGCCGCAAATGAAGTAACTGTCCAAACCCCAAGGATTGCAAAGATAATTTATCTAAAGGTTTTTGTCGATGATGAGTTGATAGGCAGTTTTGGTTCCGATGGAGTTATTATTGCAACGCCAACAGGCTCAACTAGTTATGCATTAAGTGCAGGGGGACCAATTTTAGACCCTTCAGTAAATGCAATGGTAATAGCACCTCTTGCTCCTTTTAAACTATCTGCAAGACCATGGGTTGTCCCACTTGAAAAGAAAGTAGGGATCAAACTATTTCATAAAACTAGTGAATCAAAAATTGTAATAGATGGTGAATCTCCTCAAACTGTAACCCTTGATAGTGAGATAATTATTACTGGATCAGAAAAAAAAGCAAGATTTGTAAGATTTGGTGAATCCTTTTATCAAATGGTTAGAATGAAACTGGTTCGGTAGAAATATGGCAATTTTTAAAAAGAATAATACAAATGAGAAAAATAGCTGGAAAATAAAAGAGAAATGTCTAGATTTAATTATGGAATGCTCAAAATCAAGTCATCCTAACGAGTTTGGAGGGCTTTTAAGAGTTGATATCGACAAGAAAGACACTATAATTGAGCTTATCATGTTGCCCGGAACAATATCAGGTGAATCACATGCGATTTTTAAACTTCACATGCTGCCAATTGATTTCACAATAGTTGGAAGTGTTCATAGTCATCCCTCTCCATCAGCAATGCCATCAGATGCAGATTTAAGCTTATTTAGAAAACATGGAAAAGTACATATCATTGCTGCATACCCTTACAATCATAATTCCTGGAAAGCGTATGATAAAAATGGAGATGAAATTGAACTGTCAATAATATAATTCCTCTTATAAAACTGTGAGAATATGTTTGAAAGATATAAAGAAAAAAATATTGGAGATGTAAATATTAAGATGTTAAGGAGAGGAAAAGAATGTTTTATTAAGATATCTCCACAAAAACAAAAAGGAGGCTTTTCAAAAATTTTTGTTAATCTAAATGGAGAAATCCATGAATGGGAAATTTATGATAAGAATAGTAATCAATCCCACAACATATATTTCAAAGGAAATAATGTTAAGCCCATATTTTATCTAAAAATAGAAGACAAAGGGAAAATATTAGAATTAGGATTTGAAAATGAAAAAATCATTCAACGAGAGATAATCAAAACTAATTTTGAGAAAATAGTATCTTCTGATTCTACCTGTTGGGCAACTGCAATATTTTACTCAAAAAGACCAGATAAGCCCCCTTTTGACCAAATGTAGAAATATCAAGTTTTTTGAAAGACAAGATTTTATATAAAATAAATGTTAACGTAAATTGGAGAGAGATGGAAAGTTCGATAATTGACATAATAGTTTTTGCACCATTGGCACCAATTCTTGGTGTACTTTTATTCTGGTTTATACAACTATTATTTATTGAAAGTGAAAAGTATTTACTCTTAAAAATCAGACCTAAACATGAGCCGCTATGCAGATTTACAAACTTTTTAGGGATTTTATTTCAAACTATATGTCATGCATTAGGCTATACAATTACAAAAAGCGGCATTTCGGATTTCTATATCAGCATTAGCTATGGCCGTGTCGCACCAAAAAAGGATAAGAAAGGAGTTTTTGAATGGATTGCAAATGCTTTTCTTTTTATAGGCCCATTCTTTGTTCCTGCTTTTTTAATACTTCTATGTTTAATATTAACCTCGGTTAATCTTGATGTTATTACAACAAGCAATCTAATTGAAATGAAATATACCTTTGCAGGACAGCTTTCATCATTTGGTGCAAGTCTTTATTCATTCTCAGAAAGTTTTATAGGTCTTCTAATAAACATCGATCTTCTTCATCCAGGATATTTTGGTTTAATATTATTTTTGATATTTTTAGGAATGGGGATACGCCCAAGCTATATCGGTGAAAAAAAACAAGAAAAAGTTGATATGTTATATGACCTAAAGAACATATGGTCACTTATAACCCATAGGCCTCTTTATATTGCAATACTTATACTTATTTCATACATCTTCTTTTACATTTCTTTATTTTTTAAAGAGAACTGGTATGTTGCATTTTTTTCAATACTTGCATGGCTATCAATAATATCAATAATTGCAATCCTTATTGCTAATCTTATAATTTATTTAATCAGAATCACAGACGAGATGCCTTCATTTTGGAGATATGTTACGTTTTTTACAATGCCTTTTGCATATATCTTTTCACGTACTGTTTTTTACTTTTTCCAAAACAGTTCTTCAAATTTCCTTTCATTATTTATTACAGTCCTTTCTACAATAACAGTAATATTTCTAGCATTAAGATATAAAACCAATAAATTTAAATCCAAAAGAACTATAAAATTGTTCAAGAAAAAAGACAAGGGTGGAACCAATGAATGAAGAGGATCTATTAAAAAACGAGAAACTTGAAAAAGTACTTTCACCCCATCCGCTTTCCTTTATGAGATATCAATCTTTATGTTTATTTTTGATTATTTGGGGAATTGTAATTGGTTGGATTCTTAACTTTTCAGATTTAAATGACCTCTTCAAAAATGAATGGGTTTCTCTTATGGTATGGGGCATTGTACTTATGGTTATTGGAGTAGTTGCTTCCCTTTTAACAATACACTGGAGCATATTTTTCCTGTATTTGCTAGTTTTTCTTGGTGGAGTAGGGCTAATAGTATGGCAAGGATGGCAAAGTCAAGTTGCAGTTGTTCTACCTTTTTACACAGTTATTATATCAATTGTTGGTTTTTTGATAGTTGAAGCCTATAGAAGATCACATAAATATGTGATATCTAGTCAAAGGATAATATTCATGGGCGGAATTTTAACAAAAAATGAAAGAACATTGAGATATGACAAAATTTCTGATATAAATGCAAAACAAGGAATTATTGGACAGATATTTGGGTTTGGGACAATAACACCGATAAGTCAATCTGGTTTTGGTCTTGGTAGTGATAAATCAATGGCTGCAGGTGGCCTTATGGTTGGTGAAAAAAAGGCAAAATTACTGGGCGTATTTGGAGGAGGAAAAGAAGTACAAACGCCAAGGGCGAGAAGCTATTACGAACTACACGGAGTTTATCCTTATAAAGAAGTAAAAAAACTAGTCGAAGAAATGGTACAAGGAAATGTAATAACTCCTTATCAGCAAGAGCAAGTTGCCTTTCAAAAGGAACAAGTTGATATTCAAAAACAAATGCGTGATTTATTAAAAATGCAGTCAGGGCCAGATGAAGAAAATGACGAGAAAGACAAGTAGAATTTTTTTAAAATTTAGATATATTTATTAAACAGATGTTATTCTACTGAGAATATGGTCCCAAAAAAGGTTTTTTTCACAAAGGGAGTTGGAAAACATAAAAACGAATTGCAATCCTTTGAACTTGCGTTAAGAAATGCAGGTATTGAAAAATGCAATCTTGTAAATGTTTCAAGTATTGTTCCACCAAATTGTAAGATATTATCAAGGGAGAAAGGAGCACAGCTTCTAAAACCAGGCCAGATTACATATTGTGTAATGTCAAGAAATAAAACAAATGAACCCAATCGATTGATAGGTGCCGCAATTGGTGTTGCAACACCTAAAGAGAAAAACACCTATGGATATATCTCTGAACACCATAGCTTTGGCGAAACTGCAAGAAAAGCAGGTGATTATGCTGAAGACCTTGCTGCATCTATGCTTGCATCTACTTTAGGAGTAGATTTTGAGCCTGACAGAGCCTGGGATGAAAGAAAACAAGAATACAAAATGAGTGGAAGGATTGTAAGAACCCAGAGTGTTATGCAGACTGCCCAAGGTGATAAAAACGGGCTTTGGACAACAGTTCTTGCCGCAGCTGTTTTTTTAGAAGATTAACAATAATTATATTACATGATAGTAACATTTTAATAGTATAGGGTGATGTCGCCACCACTAAAAAATAAAATAGCTATTAGGAAGGAAGTATTATGGAAGAAGCATTCATAAAATGGTTTGAAGATTTAAAAATTGAAGATGTCCCCCTTGTTGGGGGTAAAAATGCATCTCTTGGAGAAATGATTCGTTCTCTAGGAGAAAAAGGTGTTAACGTTCCTGGTGGGTTTGCAATTACAGCATATGCTTATAAATATACAATGGAAGAAGCAGGGATAGATAAAAAAATAAAGGAAATTTTGTCAGATTTAGATACACATGACGTACACAACCTTGCAGAGCGAGGAGAAAAAATCAGAGAGCTAATAAAAAATACTCCCCTACCAAAACAACTAGAAGAGGAGATTTGTAAACATTACAAAGAAATGGAAGAGAGATACAATCAAAAAAATGTTGATGTAGCCGTAAGAAGCAGTGCAACTGCAGAAGATTTACCTGATGCAAGTTTTGCAGGTCAACAAGAAACATATCTAAATGTAACAGGCGAAGAAGAATTACTTGAAAAAACAAGAGATTGTTTTGCTTCACTTTTTACAAACAGAGCCATATCTTACAGAACGGATAAAGGGTTTGATCATTTCAGCGTCTATTTATCAGTAGGAGTTCAGAAGATGGTTAGATCTGACCTTGCTTCATCTGGTGTTATGTTTTCAATAGACACAGAAAGTGGATTTAACAATGCAGTATATCTAACAGGCGCTTATGGACTTGGAGAAAATGTTGTCCAAGGTGCAGTAAACCCTGATCAATTCTATATCTTTAAACCAACTCTTAAGAAAGGTTTTAAACCAATTGTTGAAAAGAAGATCGGTTCAAAAGAAAAGCGAATGATATATGGTGAAAAAGGAACTCTCCAAGAAGAAGTAAGTGAAGAGGATAAAAACAAATTCGTAATTGAAGAAGATGAAATAATAAAACTTGCAAAATGGGCATGCATAATTGAAGAGCACTACAAAAAACCAATGGATATAGAATGGGCAAAAGATGGTCAAACCGGAGATCTTTTTATAGTTCAAGCAAGACCAGAAACCGTTCATTCGCAAAAGGATGCAGCCGTCATGCAGACTTATGTTCTAGAAGATAAGGGCAATGTTTTAATTGAAGGAGAAGCAGTTGGAACAAAGATTGGTCAAGGAGAAGTAAATGTAATCGAGAGTGCAAAGGATATTGGTAACTTCAGAAAAGGCCAAGTACTTGTTACAGATATGACCGACCCTGACTGGGAGCCTATTATGAAGATTGCTGGTGCAATTGTAACTAACCGTGGTGGAAGAACCTGTCATGCAGCAATTATCTCCCGTGAACTTGGAATCCCATGTGTTATCGGAACAGGTGATGGAACATCAAAGATCAAAAATCAAAGCAGTGTAACTGTTGACTGTAGTGAAGGTGTTGGAAGAATTTATGATGGAAAGCTTAAATTTAGAATGGATGAAGTAAAAATTGACAATCTTCCTAACACAAAAACAAAGGTAATGATGAATGTAGGTGTTCCAGAGAAAGCATTTCAACAAGGACAAATACCAAACGATGGTGTTGGACTTGCAAGAGAAGAGTTCATTATCAACTCATACATCGGAATTCATCCTTTAGCACTTCTAAACTATGAAGAGCTGAAGAAAAAAGCCGAATCAGATGAAAAAATCGCAGATGTAATTAATAAGATAGATGAGAAGAGCTCGAATTACAAAGATAAAAAAGAGTTCTTTGTTGATAATTTAGCAAGAGGAATTGCAAAGATTGCAGCTGGTTTTTATCCAAATGACGTAATTGTACGAATGAGTGACTTTAAAACAAATGAATATGCAAACCTGGTTGGAGGATATCTATATGAACCTTCAGAACATAATCCAATGATAGGATGGCGAGGGGCGTCTAGGTACTATGATGAAAAATTCAAGCCAGCTTTCAGTCTTGAATGCAAAGCAATCAAAAAAGCAAGAGATGAAATGGGTCTTACAAATATCAAACCAATGATACCTTTCTGCAGAACCCCTGATGAGGGAAGAAAAGTAATATCAATCATGAACGAAAATGGGCTAGTACAAGGAGAAAACGGCCTTGAAGTTTATGTTATGTGTGAAATACCAAGTAATGTAGTTGTTGCGGATCAGTTCTCAGAAATCTTTGATGGTTTCTCAATTGGGTCAAATGATTTAACACAACTAACCCTTGGTCTTGATAGAGATTCAGATATTATCTCCCACATATTTGATGAGAGAAACACTGCAGTAAAAAGACTTGTGTCTCAAGTAATAGAAACTGCACATAACCACAGCCCAAGAAGGAAAGTAGGAATATGCGGACAAGCGCCATCTGATTTCCCAGAATTTGCAGAATTCTTAGTAGAATGTGGAATTGACAGCATCTCACTAAACCCAGATACAGTTGTAAAAACAAAATTACATATTGCAGAAACAGAGAAAAAACTTGGAAGATAAAATTCTTCCATAATTTTTTTATTTTTTTTCTTGAAAACTTTTATAACTTATTATCCTTTTAATTAAATCATGGAAATAATTCCTTTGATCTATTTTAAGGAAAGAAAAATATACATTGAAAAAAATTCAGAACCCTTATCAATTAAGGATTTTCTTTTAAGATATGAGAAATTAAAAAAGATATATCTTTTTGATATAGACGGTATTGAAAAAGACAAACCCAACCTTTGTACCTATCAAAGATTCTCAGGTTTGTATGAAATTTGGGTTGACAACGGCCCTAGAAACATTGGAGACATCGTAGATTCAACAACAGCAGGGGCAACTGATATTACAATAAGACCAAAAATATTTGCAAACTTGAAAGTATCAGATATAAAAGAAATAACTGAAAATAAAATATATAGTATTTATGAAACGAATTCTTTACTGAATAAACCTGCCCAGACAGATGGTCTAGTAAATTTTTATAGTATAAAGGAACTTGATTCAGATCTAAAAAGTAAATCTAATCTATTAGAAATGATATCAAAGTCAAATAGTTATTCATATATTACTAATATTGCTGAAGAGTCGTATTGGAAAAGAATAGGTGCAAATGGTTTAATCATCGACCTTAAAAGATATGAGGAACTGAAAAATGACTGAAGAGCAAAAATATGTGCTTAGCTTTATTTTTAATCGTAGTGGCAAAGCAAGTCTAAGTTTTTCAGAGATGTATCTAGTTTTATCAATGGACTTGAATTGGTTCACACCAAATGATGCAAAATCATTTATAGAAGTTGTAGTAAAAAACGATTTGTTGAAAAAGAAAGGCAAAGAGTATTTTCCAAATTTTGATATTAAAAAGATACAAGTTCCTAATGGCTTTGTACCTTCAAAGAATGTTTTTAATATAGAAAAAAAACAAATTAAAACAAGTGATAAAATAGATTTAATTGAAGAAATAATAAATAAAATATCAAAAAAAAGCAAACTAGAAAAAAAAGAAATATTTGAAAAAATAAAGGAAATTGAGAGGGAAAAAAATATTTTTCCAGAAGTTGCAGCTTTATATTATTCAAAAAACCATGATATTGATCTTCAAGATTTATTCCAAACTATTGAAGAAAAGATCTACATGAAATAAAGAATAATTGGAATCAGTAAAATTCCCATACAGTGACTCCTTCTAACTCCCCATTCTACAGGAAGCAAACCAATAAGAGTTGCAATAATTAAAATAATCAAACCAACAAAACCTGTAAATAAAAATACTAGAATCGATACAAGAGATATTGTAATTTTTATGATAAGGGAATAAGGGAGGTTTACAAAATGCTTTGCAAAAATTTTTCCAACCTTCAAAGTTAAAAAATATGATAGGGTTCCTCCTAGAATCAAAGAGATCAATAAGAAGGAAAGATTTCTAGGAATAAGTATGTCTTTCCATTCGGTTAAAGAAATAAGTTCCATTGCAGCAAGTGTTGCACCGCTTCTTGATCGCAATATAATAAACATTACTGCTACAACAAAAAAAGCACAGGCTGTATTAACAGCAGAGAGCGTAATTATTGTTTGTCTTTTGCTTGACTCCCCACGAGCATTCATTGCAATGATTGTGCCTGTCGCAGAGGTAATACCTGGTATTATTGATACTAAAATACCGCCGATGCTGCCTGTAGTAACAGATAGAATTGATGATTTTTTTAGCTTTTTATCAAGATGTACCGGCTCAGTTTTCTGTTTTGGAATTACAGGTTTTGTAAGCAATGATGTCAAAAGAGTTGGCATTCCAAAAAGACCTGCAAGTGCTGGAAATAAAACAGGTGATGAAAGCCCAATTGGCGAATCTACAGTTACATCAAAGATAATTATGCCAAATAGGCCTGACAAAATAAAAACAAAAAATGCAAAGAGCATTCCTATAATTGCAGGGGTTTTTCCTTTTTTATTAAATAAATCAATCTTTGCCTTTTCAGTTCCCAACATAAGAATTGAAATAGATATTAAAACAAATAGCATAATTTCTCTTAGCGTTTCATAGACAAAAAAGGGGTTTCCTATCAAAAACCTGATAGGATATAAGATAAAAAAACAAAAAATAATGGCACCATAACTACCCATTGCTGAAAGTGCTACAGCCTCATATCCTTTCCCTTCTAATAATAGAGAATGAGCTGGAAGCACAGATAACGCCATATCTTCATCAGGAGCACCTAGAAAGGTCGATGGGATAACATCATGAAATGTATGACTAATTGAA
>Ga0272442_10002441_pt1 | contig 26907 bp, 17 predicted proteins | sample SSMForm2O_FD_200262 | JGI IMG/M metagenome (GOLD analysis project Ga0272442, IMG submission 200262) | Marine sediment archaeal communities from Little Sippewissett salt marsh, Falmouth, MA, United States - SSM-Form-2O | ecosystem: Environmental > Aquatic > Marine > Wetlands > Sediment ... | reverse complement strand
GGGCAGGGCCCTGCATCAGGAGATCGAGTGGCGCAGGGGTACCTGGGAGTTGCTCGCGGATGCCCGGCAGGGGCGTCCGGCAGATAAGGACCCGCGCCTTGAGCGATATGTCAAGGTGCTTCGCACGTTACAGCCATGAGTATGCCTTCTTCAGCCCGGCAGTATTTCAGTGGCGCGCTGCGCGCCTCCCGCCGCGGCGCCAGTGACGAGGCGATAGGGCTCTTTTCGCAAGCGATCACGGCCGCTCCCGGCTGCGTTGCGGCCCTGTTCAACCGCGGCCGTGAGTACGACAGCCTGGGCCGTCATGCAGAAGCCATTGCCGACTACACCCGCTGCATTGAACGTGAACCTGCCGCTGATTTTTATTACAACCGCGCACTGGCCTATAGACACCTTGACGATTTCATAGCGGCGCTTGCGGACTATGACCGTGCGATCGCACTTGAGGCTCGTCATGTCAGGGCCTGGAACAATCGCGGCAACGTCCTGTACCTGATGGGTGACTTTGCCGCGGCGCTCGAGTCCTACGGCACTTGCCTTTCGATTGACCGCGGGTTTGCGCCGGCCTGGTACAATCGTGGCTGCGCCCATGACGAGCTCGGGAGCTACAGCCGTGCACTTGAGGATTATACGCGCTCGCTCGCCCTGGAAAAGAGGCCTGAAGCCTATTACAACCGTGCCCTCGTGTTTCGGAAGCTCAAGGAACATGCCCGGGCCATCGAGGATTTCAGCGCCGCCATCGCCCTCAATCCCGTTTTTGTCAAGGCCCTCAACAACCGGGCCAATGCCTATGCCGATATGCAGCAGCGCTCACGCGCGCTGCAGGATTATTGCGAGGCGATCGTGATTGATCCCGGTTGTGCAGACGCTTTGTACAACCGCGGCCTCGCATACAGCGCTGTGTGTGATTTCGAACAGGCCGTGGCCGACTTTACACAGGCTTTGGAGCACAACCCCGCGGATGCCGATGCGATTGGCGCGCGGGCGCTCGCATGCTGGCGGCTCGGGCGCAGACAGGAGGCTCTTGATGAAGTTTCACGGGCCCTTGAGCTGAGGCCCGATTCCGCGCTGCTGTATTATAACCGTGCACAGATGTTCGCAGACGAGGACCGTCTCACCGAGGCCATAGACGATTATACCTGCAGCCTGGGCCTTGAGACGTGCAGCGCGCAGGCCTGGAATGACCGCGGCGCAGCCTATGCCGCGCTCGGGGACTATAACCGGGCTATCGGTGATTTTAACCGGGCGCTTGAGCTCGAACCCGGCTGTGGCGATGCATTCGACAATCGGGCAGCCGCGCTTGAGCAGCGCCGCCGGCATTTTCGGCGCAGGAAAGAGGCTTCTTCGTTCAGGAGGTGCGGCAGGTGACAGTGAACGCAGGAAAACGGGCAAAGATCCGCAGGCTTGACGACCTGGCCGAACTGTTCGACACCGGGAGCTTTTCCGAGACTCCCGAGGGAGAATGCATTGAGGACGCCGAGTCATTTGAGCGCATGCTTGAGGACGAGCTCGGGGGTATTGACAGTGTTGAACTCATCAGACGTAAATATCCCGATGCCGTTTCAGCATATTCCGGCAAACGTCGGGATGCCCACGCAGGCCGGGTAGAGGCGGAGCTTGACCTGCACGGCTTTCACGCGCAGGAGGCCCTTGTTCGTCTTGAGGCGTTTATCGCCACTTCTGCCCGGCAGGGTCTGCATACGGTGCGCATTATCGTTGGCAGGGGAGTGCATTCGCAGGCCGGCGCCGTGCTGCCTGATGCGGTCGAGAAAAAGGTCGTTGCGATGAAGCGTGCAGGGCGCATCGCAACGTTTGCCTGGGAGAAAAAAAGTAAACGCGCCAGCGGCGCATTGATCGTCTGTTTTGAAAGCCAATAGTACATAATCGACGGGTTGATGTTTGAGGAGGTTGCACGATGCAACATTTTAAAACCGTGATTGTCTTGGCTGTAATTGCCGGGTCTGTGTTTTTTTGTTGTGGATTGTCCACGGCAGGCCAGCCGGACGGTTTCAAGGCCCTTATGCTTTATTATTCGCGCACGGGGAATACCAGAGCGGCGTGTGAGGCGCTGCAGAAGGAACTCGGCGCCGACATCCAGGAGATACAGGACCAGAACAGCCGTGAGAAGCGGTTCGGCATGATAGCGGGCATGTTTAAAACCATTTTGGGAATGCAGACCGATATAAAGCCTGAAACGGTCGATTTCAGCCCGTATGACACGCTTGTTATCAGCGCGCCGATCTGGGCGGCCAGGTTCGGTCTTGCAATGCGCACGTTCGTTAAGCGCAGTGATTTCGACGGGAAAAATGTGATTATATTCATAACCGCTGATTCTTTTATCGAAAAGAAATACCAGCAGAAGCATACAGCCCTTGTCGAGTCGAGCGGCGGCAAGGTGAAAGGCTATTTCCAGGTGCAGGCAGCCGACCCGGTGGACGGGGACAAGGTCCTCCGTACACAGGAGAAGATCGTGGAGGAAACCTTGAGGCTGGTGCCTGCTATCAAGGCCTGCATAGCGGGTAACAATTGACGGAACCGCACGCTCTTCGGCTTTAGGCCGCAGCACTGCAGCCTGCGGAATTCTTCCTTGAAAAGTAAAGCCCCTGCCGGCAGCATCCCGGCAGGGGCTTTTTCGTTGTGCTGACAGATTGGAGCGCCCGCTATTTTTTCTTTTTCGTTTTTGCCGCGCCGGCCTTGATCACGGCCTGGGCAGCGGCCAGGCGCGCGATCGGCACGCGAAACGGCGAGCAGCTGACATAATTCATGCCTGCGCGATGGCAGAATTCCACCGACGATGGCTCTCCTCCATGCTCGCCGCAGATACCGATTTTGAGTTTCTTGCGTGTACTGCGGCCTTTCTGAATACCCATCTGTACCAGCTGTCCGACACCTTCCTGGTCGAGCACCTGGAAAGGATCTTTTTCAAAGATGCCCTTGTTGACATATTCTTTCAGGAACTTGCCGGCATCGTCGCGGCTGAATCCGCAGGTCATCTGGGTCAGGTCGTTGGTGCCGAATGAGAAGAATTCGGCTTGCTCGGCAATGCGGTCGGCAATGAGCGCCGCGCGTGGAACCTCGATCATGGTGCCGATCATGTATTGAATTTTGGTTTTTTTCTCTTTGAATACCTGCTGTATGGTTTCTTCGATCACCTGCTTGCAGATTTCGAGTTCGCCCATTTCACCTACCAGCGGAATCATGATCTCGGGCGCACATTTGATTTTTTTCTTGCGGACGTTGATGGCGGCCTCGATGATGGCGCGGGCCTGCATGCGAATGATCTCCGGGTAGGTAATCCCGAGACGGCAGCCGCGGTGTCCCAGCATGGGGTTGAATTCGTGCAGGTCATCAACGGTGGCTTTCACCTTGCCCGGGCTGACCTTCAGGACCCTGGCCATTTCCTTCTGCGAAGCGGCATCGTGCGGCACGAATTCATGCAGCGGCGGATCGATCAGGCGGATAGTGACCGGGCGGCCGCCCATGGCCTTGAAAATGCCCTCGAAATCCTTGCGTTGCAGCGGCAGCAGTTCTTTCAGGGCTTTTTCGCGGGTGGAGGTGTCCCCGGCCAGGATCATTTTGCGCACGGAGATGATACGATCACCTTCAAAAAACATGTGCTCGGTGCGGCACAGGCCGATTCCCTCGGCGCCGAACTTGACGGCCGTCGCCGCATCGTGCGGTGTGTCGGCATTGGTGCGAACGTTCAGGGTGCGTACCTCATCGGCCCATTTCATGAGGGTCAGAAAGTCGCCGGCCAGCTTGGGCTCGACGGTTTTGACCTCTCCTGCATACACTGCGCCGGTGGAGCCGTTGATCGAAAGAAAATCACCCTCTTTCAGGGTCTTGCCGGCAACCTTAACGGTCCTGGCCTTATAGTTGATCTCCAGCTCACCGCAGCCGGCCACGCAGCATTTGCCCATACCGCGGGCAACAACGGCGGCATGCGAGGTCATACCTCCGCGCGATGTCAGGATACCCACTGCCGCGTCCATACCGGCGATGTCTTCCGGCGAGGTTTCGATACGGGTCAGTATAACCTTCAGGTTTTTTTCTTTCGCGGCCACGGCATCGTCGGCATTAAAAACGATCTTGCCGGTCGCCGCTCCCGGTGAAGCCGGCAGTCCCTTGGCGAGCTGGATGGCGGTTTTTTCAGCCTTGGGGTCGAACATGGGGTGCAACAGCTGGTCGAGCTGATCAGGCTGAATGCGCATCAGGGCTTCCTGCCTGGTAATGAGCTTTTCCCGCACCATGTCGACGGCTATCTTCAGGGCCGATGCAGCGGTACGCTTGCCGGAGCGGGTTTGCAGCATGTAGAGCTTGCCTTCCTGAATGGTGAACTCCATGTCCTGCATGTCGGCATAGTGTTTTTCCAGGCGGTCTTTGAGGCTTACGAGCTGGTTGTATATCTTGCGGTTCTGTTTGGCGAGCGTGCTGATTGGCATCGGGGTGCGGATACCGGCCACCACGTCTTCGCCCTGCGCGTTCATCAGGTACTCGCCGTAAAATTTGTTCTGGCCGGTTGAGGGGTCACGGCTGAAGCACACGCCGGTACCGGAAGTTTCGCCCATATTACCGAATACCATGGCCTGCACGTTCACGGCCGTACCGATCAGGCCGCGGATATCGTTCAGCCTGCGATAGGTAACAGCGCGGTCGTTGTTCCACGATTTAAAAACAGCGTTGATTGATTTTTCAAGCTGCAGCCAGGGATCGTTCGGAAAATTTTCCCCTGTGTCCTTTTTGTAAATCGCCTTGTACTGTTTGACGACGTCCCGCAGGTCACTGGTGGTGAGGTCGGTATCGAATTTGGCTTTAACTTTCTTTTTTTTTGTTTCCAGGATGTGTTCGAAGTCATGGTGCGGCACGTTCATGACCACGTCGCCGAACATCTGTATGAAACGGCGATAGGCGTCCCAGGCGAAGCGTTCGTTACCGGTACGTTCGGCAATGCCGGCCACGACCTTTTCGTTCAGGCCAAGATTCAGTACCGTGTCCATCATGCCGGGCAGTGAAGCGGCAGCACCGCTGCGAACCGATACCAAAAGAGGATTCATGGGATCGCCCAGTTTAGCGCCCATTTCCTTTTCGAGTTTTTTCAGGTTTTTCTGCACCTCTTCCTTCAGGCCTTTGGGCCATGTGCCCTTATGTTGCTCATAATAATGGCAGGCAGTTGTCGTAATGGTGAAGCCGCCCGGAACCGGCATGCCCAAATTGCACATTTCGGCCAGGTTGGCACCTTTGCCGCCAAGCAATTCCCGCATGCCGGCTTTACCCTCTGATTTTCCACCCCCGAAAAAATACACATACTTAGCCATTGCAGTGCTCCTTTTGGAAAATGTTATTCTGTCGCTATTTTGGAAAAATCGGCAAAACTGGTGAACAGCGAAGCGATGTCGTTCAGCAGCGCCAGCCTGTTGTGCCGTACGTTCATGTCATCGGCCATGACCATGACGTTGTCGAAGAACGCATCCACCGTTGAACGAATGGTCGCAATAAGCTTGAGCGCGTCGACGTAGCGTTTCTGTGCCATGAGCTCGCCTACCGTGCCGCGGATTTCACGGTACGTTTCAAACAGCGCGCGCTCGGCGTCATGCTCGAATTGCGCCGGATCAACGTTCGCGCCGGGAGCGCCTGCCGTGAGAATATTAACCACGCGCTTGAACGATATGGACAGGGCCTCGAAGTCGGGGTCCTGTTTCATTTGACGCAGCGCTTCAATGCGGTTCGCGCTGTCGGGGAGATCGTCGATGCCGAGTGCCAGTACTGCATCCACGACATCATAGGGCAGGCCCTGGGACGTGAGCTGGTTTGAGAGCCTGCCGCTGAAAAACGCGAGTACATCCCCCGTGATCTCTTCTTTGGCCCGCGTGGTTTTGGCTGAGAGCAGGTCAACGGCTTTTTCCACCATGGTGTTCAGCGAAAGGGGATAGTTTTTCTTGAGGATGATGTTGATAATTCCCAGGCACTGCCGGCGCAGGGCATAGGGGTCTGCAGTGCCCGTTGGCACCAGCCCGATGCCGAAGCAGCCGGCGATGGTGTCAAGCTTGTCGGCAATGCTCACGATCGCGCCTTCGTCGGTCGCGGGGAGTTCGTCTTCTGCAAAGCGCGGCAGGTAGTGCTCATAAATGGCCCGGGATACCGCTTCGGGTTCGCCCGCAAGCCGGGCATACTCGCGGCCCATGATACCCTGCAGTTCGGGGAATTCGCCGACCATCTCGGAGACGAGGTCGGCCTTGCACAGGTAGGCCGCGCGGTGGACCGCTGCCTTGACGGACGGTTTGAGGGTCTCGGCGATGTGAACGGCCAGGCTGCGGAAGCGTGTCATTTTTTCATACGAAGTGCCGAGCTGCTTCTGGTACAGCACGTTCTTGAGCGATTCGGTCAGGACGGGCAGGGACTTTTTCTGGTCCTCGGCATAAAAGAAGCGGGCATCGGACAGGCGCGCGCGCAGGACACGCTCGTGGCCGTCTATGACAACGGCAGGGTCCTTTACCTCGGTATTGTTCACCGCGATAAAGCTGTTGATGGGCTGTCCGTTTTTGTCAAGGACGGGGAAGTATTTCTGGTGCTTTTTCATGGTGGTGACCAGCACTTCCTTGGGAAGCTCAAGATACTCCTTTTCAAAGCCGCACAGCACAGGGAATGGTGCTTCGATGAGAAACATCACTTCCCGCAGCAGTTTTTCGTCGGCATCGGCAATGCCGCCGGCCCTGGCAGCGAGTTCTTCAAGCTTTTCGGCGATTATCTGTTTGCGCCGCTCCTGGTCAATGATCACATGGGCCTTTGCAAGGGCGCTGCGGTATGAGTCAGCGTTCGTTACTTTTACGGGGCCGGGCGCCATGAAGCGGTGGCCGCGTGTGGTGTCGCCTGAAGAGATGTTGCCGTAGGTGAAGGGCAGGATTTCTCCGCCCAGCAGGGCCACGATCCAGTGAATGGGGCGGGCAAAGCGGATGTCCAGGTCCTTCCAGCGCATGGATTTGGGGAAGGGCAGCTGGGCGATGACTTTTGCGAGGATGTCGGGCAGCAGGCTGTTGCTGGGTGTCCCTTTTTCGTGTTTTTTGGCGCAGATGTATTCGCCTTTGTCCGTGGAAACGATCGCGACCTGGCTGATGTCGATACCCTGCCCCTTTGCAAAACCGAGAGCGGCCCTGGTGGGATTGCCGTCGGCGTCAAAGGCGATCGATTTGGCGGGCCCCATCTTTTCGACGGTCAGGTCCGCCTGTACGGGTGCTACGCCGCTGGCCATAAGCGCAAGGCGGCGCGGCGTGCCGAATGTTTCAATCGTGCCGAATCCGATGCGGCTGGCCGTGAGTTCCTTTTCCGTCAGGGATTTCAAAGCAGTGAGTGCGTCGGGCATGAATGCCGCGGGTATTTCTTCGGTGCCGATTTCAAAAAGCAGTTCGTCGCTCATTAATGATCCTTCGCGCTGTCAGTGTGTGTGCCGTTTTTCTAGCCCTTTTTCAGCATCGGGAATCCCAGGGCTTCGCGCTGGGCAACGTAGGCCTCGGCCGCGGCGCGTGCAAGGTTACGCACGCGTGCGATGTATCCTGTGCGCTCGGTCACGCTGATGGCGCCCCGGGCATCGAGCAGGTTGAACACGTGTGAGCATTTCAGACAGTAGTCATAGGCCGGCATGACGAGGCCTTTGGCTATCGTGTCATTGAATTCCTGTTCGTACATGTTGAAAAGGCTGAACAGCATGTCGGCATTGGAAGTCTCGAAGTTGTATTTAGAATAGTCGACTTCGTTCTGGTGGAATACGTCGCCGTAGGTGACGCCCGGCGCCCACTCGATGTCGAAAACGCTGTTTTTTTGCTGCAGGTACATGGCGATGCGCTCGATGCCGTAGGTGATTTCGGCGCACACGGGTTTCAGGTCGATGCCGCCGGCCTGCTGGAAGTAGGTGAACTGGGTGATCTCCATGCCGTCGAGCCACACTTCCCATCCCAATCCCCATGCCCCCAGGGTGGGCGATTCCCAGTCGTCTTCGACGAAGCGGATATCATGCTCGAGGAGGTCGATGCCCAGGCGGCGCAGGCTTTCAAGGTAGAGGTCCTGGATATCCATGGGGGAGGGTTTCATGATTACCTGGAACTGGTAGTAGTGCTGCAGCCGGTTGGGGTTTTCGCCGTAGCGGCCGTCGGTGGGGCGGCGCGAGGGCTGCACGTAGGCAACGTTCCAGGGTTCGGGGCCGAGGCAGCGCAGGAAGGTTGCCTGGTGAAACGTTCCGGCACCCACTTCTATGTCATAGGGCTGCTGGATAACGCAGTTTTTTTCAGCCCAGTAGTTCTGCAGGGACAGGATAAGCTGCTGAAGGTTCAACGTGTGTTCCTCCTGAACGGATGTCTTCGTGCGAACGGGCTGTGCCGGGTGTGCAGTGGCGGCATCGGTAGACAGTACCCGCGACGGACGTAAAAAAATAGTTTCTATAGCATAAATAAAAATATTTTACCAGATGATATTGGCGCGGGACGCGAGGCTGTGCGGATCAGAGCTGTTCGAGGATCTCGAGCGAGCGGGGACGGCGGCCCATGTGGTATTCCAGGAAGCGCGTGAACAGCCTGTGGCATTCCTCGCGCGAATCGCGCGAAAAGTACAGGCGGTTGAGCTTGAGAAGGGACAGGTTTCGTGCCTGCTGGAAGAGGCGGATGGTGCCGTTTGAAATGGGCAGCATGTTGTGCAGCGGCGGCTCGCAGCGCGGGCATATGATGCCGCCGCGCTGGATCGAGAAATGGTAGGCTGCGCCGATGTCGAACGGCGTGTTGCAGGCGACGCAGCGCGTGAACTGCGGCTCATAGCCGAGCAGTCCGAACAGGCGCAGCTCGAAGAGGTGTATCATTGACTCGCGGAATGATGCCTGCGTCAACAGGTCGATATAGTACACAAGCAGGCGGTATATTTCGGGATGGGCCTCGCGCTCCGGGCTCAGTCCCAGCACCAGTTCCAGCAGGTAGGTTCCAAGGGCCACCCGGCGCACATTGTTGGCGATCTCCGGAAATGCGCGTACGATCCGGCAGCGCTCCAGACGAACGAGTTCCTGGTGCTCACGCGCGAAACAGGTGACTTCATTAATTGTAAAAGGTTCCAGTGCGCTGCCGAAGCGTTTCAGGCTGCGTTTGGCGCCCTTGGCAACACCGCGCAGCAGGCCGAAGTCTTTTGTGTAGAATGATACCAGCCGGTCGGACTCGGCAAAGTCGTGGGTGCGGAGAATGATCGCCTGGGTTGTGTGTTGCGGCATCTGGAGGCTCGGTGAAGGGCTAAATATTTTCCAGAGAAGAATTATACGCCGGACGGGGCAAAAGACAAAGGGAAAAACCGGCGGCACGGCAGGCGTGCTTATTTTTTTCTTTTGCGGACTGAAAATCCGAATTTTCCGATCATGCGTCCCAGGCCGAAGTAATGGCCGTGCAGAAAGCACAGGGGCAGGGCATGGGACAATTTGAACGTTCCGGTTGCGGGATTTATCAGGGACTCTTCCGCATGTACGGCCACAATTTCGGCGATGAACATGTCGTGCGATCCCAGCGGGCGGATATCGGTAACGCGGCATTCTATGCTCAGGGGCGATTCTGCGATGAGCGGTGCCTTCACGCGGGATGCCTTTTCAGGCGTAAGTTTCATCGCTTTGAACTTGTCGACTTCGCGGCCCGATTTCACACCGCACCAGTCCGTGGGGCGCGCGAGGCGTTCGGTTGTGAGATTGATGACGAATTCCCTGTGTTTGCTGATAATGGTGTGTGAGTAGCGCTCCGGACGCACGGAGATGTAGCACAGGGGCGGTTCCGTGCACAGCGTGCCGGTCCAGGCAATGGTGATGATGTTGAATCCTTCGCGCCGTGTCCCGCAGCTTACCAGCACGGCAGGCAGGGGGTAGATCATGGTTCCGGGTTTCCAGAGGGCTTTGGGCATGATGTTCACGGCTCAAGTTTTACGGTTTAATGTTAATCAATAGCTATCGGGATCGGGACCCGCATCGGGTTCGAAAAAACAATCAAATGGGCAAAATGACGATATAGATTGCGATCCCGATAGCGATGGGGCAATCGATTTTTTTATATATTTTTCATATATTGTTACTCTGCTACTTGGTAAAGATGCTGCAGCGTAATCCATATATCCGAGAGTAGTCGCAGGCTTTAGCCTGCGCATGCCTTTCTACGGTGCTATTGCCGGTTTCCGGGTTCTTTGTTGAGCTGTGCAGGCATTGGCTTCTGCGGCAGATCGAGGCCGCGGGTTTCGGGATAGACCGTTATTCTCTCGTCGTCCAGCGCGATCGTCCCGTTTATGTATGGATATGCCCGGGCATTTTTCCCCGCATAGGCCTCGATCATAGCGGTTGCATAGCGTCTGATGGCGGTGTTGCGTTCACGGTCCCATGCTCCCGCACACAGCAGGTTGCAGCCAAAGGATGCCTGCGGCTCAAAATCGCAGTGGCTGGCATCTCTGACATGAATGGCATATGTCGGCCCGGCGGTGTTAGGGTAGATGACCTTTCCGCGTCCCCGGCCGTTACAGGCAGCGTCATCAGCGTGCAGCATGATCGCGGGCACTTCGATTTCACGTGCAAGTCCTACTGCATGCTCAGCATCGACAGGATAGGGATCATAGAGTACCATGCAGGCGCACCTAAAGTTTCCGTCACCCAGCGCGCAATTTTTATGGGTTGCGATAAGCGCGGTGTAACCGCCGGCGGAAAAGCCGCCTATGACGACCGCAGTACTGTCGACTGCGCCGTGCAGGTAATGTCCCGGTTTGCTGCCTTTTTGAACTGCCCAGTCTGCGCAGTCTATCATGTCATCTGAGTCAATGCCGGTGTAGTCGGGGGGTATGCCGCTACGGGCGTCGTTCAGGATCACGCTGCAGCCGCGTGAGGCCCAGTGCTCGCCGCAGGCCGCCAGAGACTGGCCGGTACGCAAAAACCCATGCCGGAAAACGATAAGCGGTCGTTTGCCCCCTGCGCCTGTTTTGAATACCAAAGCCGTGATCGTGCCGCTGTTGCGCGCAGGTATGGCTTCACTGTATCGTGTGCAGGAATACGGCCCCCTGTCCTCGGGTGCAGCCGAGGCAGCACCGCCATGGGTGAAAACGCATGTGACGACAAACAGGGCAAGGATCGCTTTTTTCATATTGTCTATTATCCAATCCTGTTTTCGTGTTTGTCAACCGGGCGGAGGTTGCCCGGGCATATTTTGATTTAACAGCATGGAGTGCCTGTGGTATAGGAAAAGGAAAACGTCTGCCGCAGTGCGGCGCTTCCTGTTGGCCAGTTCCGGCGCCCGTGTGTCCCTGCTATGCGTGCGCGCCGGCCTATGTTGTGTACGGAGCCGGAGCCGATGATCCCCCCAATAGCCATTTGCCTGACTAGTCACGACCGGCTGGACTGCGTGCGCATCAACCAGGAAATCTTCAAACTCAATTTTGAACACCCGTACAGTGTTGTGCATGCAACCTCGGGACCGGACGCTGCCCCGTATCTGGAGGATGCGTTCGTGCGCTGCAGCCCCCAGCCGCATTTTGCCGGGGCTTTTTCGCTCATGAAAAGCGCGATTGCGGCGGCCCGGAAATTTGAGCCCGATTTTTTCGTGGTGCTCGAGGGCGATACCTGGCTTTTGGACGAGCGGGTTCTGCTGGGGTTTATACGGGCCATGCAGGCCGATGCCGCGCTGCTGATGGCGGCATGCGCCTGGATGACGCCGCCGCGCTCTCCGGTGCGCCGGCTTGCACGGGAAGTTGCCGGGCTTGCCCTTGTGCCGGAAGACCGCCTGCGCCGGCTGGCAACATTGCCGCGTCGTCTGCGCTATGATGCCGTCGATTTCGGCACCCAGTTTTTCATCATGCGCAATCAGCCGGTTCTGATCGACCTGTTTTGCGGCATGTGCCCCAACAGCCGTCGCATGGTCGAACGCCAGTGGTTTGAGCGTTTTTCGGCCTATTTCAGTTTTCGGCGGGTTTTGCGTATGCGGGAGCGGGAACCGGTGCATCCGCATCAGCGCTTCGCATGCCAGGTGCTTGGCCTGCATTCCGAACACTGGCCCGCTGCCGGAACCTACACGGGGGGAGATAATTCGGGCGCGCTTGCCCATGTAGAGCCCGGAGCCCCGGGCAAGCGCGAGGCGCTTGACCGTCATCCGCGCATCCGCACGGGCGATTCCATTCAAAGGCTTTTGCAAGCTGCCGGCCCGTCTGGTCTTGATTATTATAACAAGGGCGCACAGCGCTGTTAAGGGGGGGCATTGGTGCTGCAAGCGACTGGGTCACACGGCAGTCCGCAGTCTGCAATGACTAAATCCTGAATGGCATGTTCAACTTTGGAAAGCGTTTTTTCAGCTAAATATAACTGATAAATACGGCATATATGCCTGTTTTGAGGCTGTGCAGGGGTCTTTTCAGGGTTTGAAGAGTCCATGTCCTCATCGAAAGCCGCACGTTGTGCTGCAGCGGCACTCGGATTTTCGGTGTTTGATCCGTTTGCGCATCTTGTTTGTACCGCGATTCATCACGGTCAACGAAATTGGCACTTTTCATGCAAAATTCTTGGTGATCAAGCCCATATGGATGGCACACGCTGTGGAGCTGTACCGGTGTCCTGTGTTTGTGTCCGGGCGGCGGCCGTGCAGCCTGGAAAACGGAGAGGAGAAAGGCATGCGGAAATGGATGAAGCACATTATTGCAGTGATCGGGGTGTTGTTGTTGTGGCAGGCTTCTGCCATGGCAGGCGAGGTCGATATCCTGGTAAGGAAACTTGTCGAGCATGGTGTCTTGAGCCAGAAGGATGCAGAAGAAATTTTGCAGGAAACACGTATCGAGGCTGAAAAGGAGCGCACGGCAACCATCGCTGCCACGAAAAAAGCACTTGTGAACGGAAAAGACGCCCCATTTATGCTGGCCGAGGCGGTCCCATCATGGATCAGGAATACACAGATCAAGGGCGATTTTCGCCTGCGCTATGAGTTCAAAGAACGCGACGGAAGCGCGGACCGCCACCGCGGCCGTTACCGTTTCCGCCTGGGTTTTGTCACAAAGGTCAACGACAAGGTGGAAATCGGCTACGGGCTGGCCAGCGGCAGCTCGGATCCGCGCAGCACCAATCAGTCGTTCGCCAATTCATTTGAAACTCCCGATATCCGGCTTGATTATGCGTATGCGTCCTACAGGCCTTTTGACTGGCTGCAGCTCATCGGCGGCCAGATGCCCAATCCGTTATGGCGGCCCAGTTCCTTATTATGGGACAGCGACATCCGGCCCCAGGGAGTTTCAACGGTTCTTAACCGTACGGTTAACGGGATTGAACTGTTCATGGCCGGCGGCTTCTGGGTCCTGGATGAGATCAGCGGCCGCGAGGACGATCCGACCATGTGGGTTTTTCAGCCCGGCTACAAGGTCAACCTCGGCAAACGGGTCTATTTCACGAATGCCCTGAGCATCTATGAGTTTTCGAATGTCGAGGGCAGTGCTCTTGATTATTCCAGCGGGACAAATACGAGGGCCGGCGGTGTGCTGGCCGATGATTATGATGCGTATGTTATCTCAGGAGAGCTTGGTGTACGGACCGGAAGTTCCTTTGTGCCGTTTGCTGCGGCATACGGTGAATACGTCAATAACCGCGCGATCAGCAGTAGCGATAGCGGGTATTGCTACGGGATCAGGATAGGTCACGACAAGGTAAGAAATCCGGGCCAGTGGCAGGTTGATCTCGGTTTTTACCGTCTCGAACGCGATGCCTGGCTGGACATACTGCCGGATGCCGATAATTACGGCGGTGGGACCAACATGCGAGCCATTATTACCCAGCTTAAATATGGCCTGATGGACAATGTCGAGCTTGGTGGCAAATATGTCCGCAGCGAGCCCCTTTCAGGTGCAGACCTGGATGAGGACCTTTTTCAGGTTGACCTGGTTTTCAAGTTCTAAGCAACATCGTACATGTGCATAAAAAAAGAGACCCCTCGGGGTCTCTTTTTTTATCTGTGGGGACCCGGTGTGTTAAGGTCCGCAAACGCGTTCGTCTCAGGCCTGCGCAAGCATGCGGTGCGTATCCGGGTCAGGGAGAGCGCGCAATGTGCTTCTGCATCTGCGGATATTCCCATGTACCTGATTGAGCGCAGCCGTTTTTTTAACTGAAAATTAACTGATTGCGTAGCGTTGCATTAAAAAAACAGGCCTATGATTTCTTAAAAAATAACGTGGTTGCAGCGCCCAGTTTTAAGAAGCATCAGGCGGAAAGGAGGAAAGCATGCGGGGACGTGCGGCAGGCAAGAAATAACGGATACGTGGAAGTTTTTTTCGGCCCGTCCGGGCGCGGAGGCGAACGGAGAGTGTAGCTGGTAAAAATAATAAGGATACCATAAAGGAGGAACGCATGCAGAAACGAGTACTACTTATTTTCATGATCATGCTGGCGCTGCTGTGGCAGGTACCTGCCATGGCAAGCGAGGTCGACATCCTGGTTGAAAAGTTGGTGGAAAAGGGCGTTTTGAACAAACAGGATGCTTCCGTAATTTTGCGGGAAACCAAGGCCGAGGCCGAGAAGGAGCGCGAGGCAACCATCGCTGCCACGAAAGAAGCGCTCATGAGCGGCGAGGATGCACCCTTCATGCTTGCCAGCGCGGTGCCCGAGTTTATCAAAAACACCAAGATCAAGGGTGATTTCCGCCTGCGCTATGAGTACAGGGACCGCGACCCCTCAACGGACCGGCATCGCGGCCGTTACCGTTTCCGTCTTGGTTTCGTCACCAAGGTCAACGATAAGGTGGAAGTGGGCTACGGCCTGGCCAGCGGCGGCTCTGATCCGCGCAGCACCAACCAGACATTCACCGATTCATTTGAGACCCCGGATCTGCGCCTTGACTATGCCTATGCGGCCTATACGCCGTTTGACTGGCTGCAGCTCATCGGCGGCCAGATGAAAAATCCGCTCTGGCTGCCGGGCGGCTCCTTTTTGTGGGACGGCGATATCAGGCCCCAGGGTATTTCGGTGGTGATGAACCGCACATTCGGCGCGGTAGATGTGTTCATGAACAATGGTTTCTGGATCCTGGATGAGCGCAGCAGCGATTCCAACGATCCGATCATGTTTGTCGCGCAGCCCGGCTACAAGGTCAACCTCGGCAAGAATGCCTATTTCAAGAATGCGGTGACCTGGTACCAGTTTCACAATGTCAAGGACACGGTCCTGGATTATACCAGCGGCACGAACTCGACCGACCTGGCCGGAAATTTGGCCGAGGACTATGACGCCTTCGTGCTGTCGGGTGAACTGGGCTATAAGACCGGCATCGCCTTTATGCCGTTTGCCGCCATGTACGGTGAATATGTCAATAATTACACGACCAGCAGCGACGACAGCGGATACGGCATCGGCATCAAATTCGGCCATGAGAAGGCCAAGAAGGGCAAGTGGCAGGCCGGCCTCAGCTATCATCGCCTTGAACGCGATGCGTGGCTGGACGTGCTGCCGGATTCCGATACCTACGGCGGCTCCACCAATGTCAAGGCCATTATTGCCAAGTTTAAATACGGTTTGATGGACAATGTCGAGTTTGGTGCCACTTTTTTTCACAGCAAGCCGATCTCGGGAGTGAGCCTGGACGAGGACCTCCTGCAGGTCGACATGGTTTTCAAGTTTTAGCCTCCAACCGGCATGACCCGGTTGTACATAAAAAAAAGAGGCCCTGCGGGGCCTCTTTTTTTTGAGCACGCCATGAATATCAGAAGGACTGCCTTCATATCCGGAATCGCTGACCGGAACGGTCATGTGGCCTGTGTGCAGAAGCATGCTGCCTCGCGCATGATCACGAGTGCCTGCTCGATGCGCTCGAGCTCTTCAAATCCGTAGGAGATACGCAGCTGGCGCTGCCCTGTGTCGCGCAGTTCTCCGCGCGGGTGCACGCAGTGGCAGCCCGGCACATACATGACCCGGGAATGCCGGTCCGCTGCCGGTCCGTCGATTTCCGGGTTTCCCGTTATTCGGCTCAGGAACCTGAAAAAGCGTGAGTCCTCATGCGTGGCAATGTCCCGGAAGGTCAGGTAGAAATAGAAAGCGGCACTGCCGCCGGTGCAGTTTTCAAGCCATGGCCCGAGTTCGCGTTCGATCCAGCCTTTTATTGCTGCGGCCTTGCGGCGATATCCGCGCTTGACCGACTCGATTTGTTCTTCAATGTGGCGGTCAAGCAGCCGGCTTGCCGTTTCCTGACTGAAGAGCGGTGCGCTGAAGCCGGTATCGGCGGTCTTCTGCACGAGCGCGTTGAGCAGCGGCCCCGGACTGCCGATCAGGTAGCCGATGCGCAGTGCCGGCGAGAGGATTTTCGACAGGCTGCCGACCTCGTGCACGATGCCGAGTTCATCGAACAAAAGTGGCGAAAGCGGTTTTTCACAGCAGGGGTCATGGATGATATCGTCGTAGGCCGTGTCGAACAGCACGGGGATTTTTCGACCCTGCCTGCGTGATATCTCGGTCGCCACCGTGACGATGTCGCGCCGGCGCGCATTCGACAGTATCGTGGCGGTCGGATTGTTGATGGAAACGATATAGAATAAACGTATGTCGTCGCAGCGCCGGCCGAGCTTTGCCAGCCGTTCACGCAGCAGGTCGGTCCGCATGCCGCAGGCGTCCTCGGGGACCGCGATGATTTCAAAACCCATGCGTTCCAGTAGATTGCAGTAGATGTAATACATGGGGTCGGGTGTTATGACAATGCCGGGCCTGATCACCTGTGCCATGGCTTCAAGCAGACTGGTTGCGCCGCTGGCGCCGATGATGATGTCACGGCCGTGCAGGTGATCGGCCTTCAAACCGCCCCGTGAGGTGCGGATGATGAAATCGCTGATCGATTGGATGAGTGCGCTTGATCCGCGCGGGCCGCCGTAGTTGAACGGGGTCTTGTGGCGGTCAGGTTCGGCGAGAACCTGCCGGAGTGAGTCGACGATCAGGTCGACAGGGATGGTGCGCTCGTTGACATAGCCGACACCCAGGTTGATATCGCGTTCGGGGCGGAAACCGGCCGCGAAGGCGTCCATCATGCTGTTGACGGGGGATGGTATGCTGGAGGCCCTGCCGTATGAAGAAAGCGTGAAATCCATCGTCAGGGGCGTGTAAGGCGCATCGCGTCAGCGTGACACCGCGCGGTTGATCATTCTGGTGAGCGTTTCGTAGCTGTCGATCTTGAAGAAGATGAAAATGTAGCCCGTGACCTCCAGGGCCTTGATATAGAAGTTGGCCTCGGCCAGGATAATGAAGCCCGCGCCCTGTTCATCCATTCCTGAACCGGCGAGAAGATCGACGGTGTTTTTGATCATTCTGAACTGGGGCAGCGAAAAATCCATGCTGCATTCGAGCACATTGCCCATCGTTCCCAGTATGCAGTTGATGACGATGTTGCCGATCTCCATCAGGCCGCCGCGGCTTTCTTCGTCGATGCCTGCGCCTTTGGCCGGTTCCCCGGTCATGGCTGCAACCAGTCGCTGCGTGCTTTCCGACGGGAACAGCAGTGCGGCCGAGCCGGTGAACTCGCCTTTGAATGACTGCATGACCGTTGTTACATTGGCATGCCCTAGGTGACCGAGCAGTTCGGTCAGTTTTTCCAGCGGGAACAGTTCGATGCGTGGAACCTTGAGCTGTATATGCGCGCCGACAATGTCGTTGAGGGAGCTGGCGGCCCTGCCCACGCCGATATTGATTATTTCAGTCAGAGCGTCGATTTCAAGAGGGCTGAGTTCCTTCATGCGGCAGAATTCTTTCCGTGCATGGGTTCAGTCTGCTGATATCAGTTCCAGCAGTTTCGGGAGATTTGCGGGTTTGTTTATCATGTCCCTTGCTCCCAGCTGCATAACCTTCTCGCGGGTTGAGTTCTGGATATCGGCTGTTATGACGATTACCGGCACGGGATTGTTGTCAGCCCGCAGGCGGTCGAGCAGCTCATATCCATCCATCTCCGGCATGAGCAGATCGGTGAGAATGATATCGGGTTTTTCCTTCGCGGCCAGCTCAAGGCCGGCCGCCCCGTTGTCAGCTTCTAATACGGTAAAACCCTGCGACTGAAGAAATTTTACGATCGGAAGCCTTGTATAGCGCGAATCATCAATGACGAGTACCTTTGACACGGCTGATCCCTCTTACAATGGAGTTTCCGGTGTAGGGAAACGGTTCATAACATTCGCAGGATGCTCTATAGGTGAATAGTATCTGCAAATTTGCTTTTTGGCAAATAAATTTCTGCCCTTATGTACAGACTATTAAAATCCGCGCTTTTTCCCGGCATAATCGGGCAGGAATTGTCCGCCGGTTTTGAGAGTACTTCAGGCATCTGCCCGGGCCGCCGTATCACCGGGTGCCAACGGGAAGGTCCGGGGCTGGATCCTCGCGCGGTATCCGGCCGGTTTTCAGGTTGTAGGTTGTTTTCATTTGTGTGATACTACGGGTGCCCTATATACGTTTTGGCAGTAGAGGTGCGCACCCTGCGAGAGACTTGCGTTTGGTCGGGCACTATCGTGAAAGGAGACATGCGTGGAAAAACATCAGGTGATAATAGCCGGTGCGGGCCCTGCAGGGGCGACCTGTGCGAAAGTTTTGTATGACCGGGGGGTAGATGTGCTGGTTATTGATCGGGCGCGTTTCCCCCGCCACAAAACCTGCTCCGGAGTCCTGTTCGGCCAGGCCCAGGTGCTGCTTCAGAAGTATTTCGGCTGCCTGCCGCCTGATGCCGTGTATTGTACTCATCGCAGCATCACTGCCTCGGCTATACAGGAGTGGAGCCCGCAAGGGTATTGCCGGTATGTCTGGGAGATCCCCAAGGACGGTGAAACATTTCCGGATGTGTTTCACAACATACGGCGTGCCGATTTTGATCATTGGCTTATCGCCAATTCCGGAGCCGGGTTTCGTGAAGCGTGCGTACTGAAGTCTCTGCAGATGCAGTCCGGCGGACTGGAGCTTACCGTCGTCAGCGGCGGATGCGAACGTGAGCTTGCCTGTGAGTATTTGATCGGTGCGGACGGGGGTAACTCAATGGTGAGAAAGGCGATCGATCCGCGCTGGGTCAAGGACAGCCCGACCGTGCTTGTGTATCAGACCTACAATTATTTCCAGGACCGGGGCGCGCTTCCCGAAGGACAGTGGACGGTTTTTTTTAAGCCGGACATCGGCGATATACTGAGCTGTGTACATCAAAAGGACGATACGCTGGTTTTGTGTGTCGGCGGTTTTAAGGGGCGGGATCTGAAAAAAAGCATGCAGGCGTTCAGGGGGTTTCTACAGGAGGAATTTCAGGTCGTTTTCGGCGCACAGCAGCGCGATGAGGGCTGCGTGGTTCGCATGGCGCCCCCGTGCCTGGGGCAGGACCGCGTGCTTCTGGCCGGCGAGGCGGGCGGCTTTGTCTATCTTAACGGTGAGGGCATCAGCGCTGCCATGGATTCGGGCTACCGTGCGGCCGCAGCCGTGGCTGAAGCACTTGAAGACGGCAGTGCGTTGGATCGCTATGCAAAAAATACGGCGGATATACTTGCGCATATGGAGACCTGTATGCAGCAGCTGCATTTCCTCTGTGCCGGGCCCCCGGGGTAGAGAATACGGTTGCGGGTTGCCATCGTATACAGTGTGCCGTGATTGTATGCGTTGACTGTGTCCACGCAGCCGTCATTGAACGGGCCAATGGAAATTCGCATGGATTTGAAATCCAAACATGCCGCCCCTGCTGTAGCGGTGCCAGTGTCTGATGGGGCCCCGCCTGCGGGCAGCCGTTTTACCGGGATACGGTTTCGTCTGATACTTGCCGGGGCCGCATTCTGCGCCTATATCCTCGCGTTTGTCCTGATAGAAATCGTTTACGGCAAGGGCGGTGCAACCGCCATGGTTCTGCCGGTTGCAGCGGTGAGCTGGCTTTTCGGGCTTGTTCCCGGCGTAGTGACCGCGCTTCTCTCGTTCCCGTTGAATTTTACGATGTATTCGCTCATGGGCGCCGAACGGCAGGAACTGATCGGCGGCGGAGGCATTGCCGGCATGAGCGCCCTGCTGCTGATCGGCGCGGCCCTGGGACGGCTGCGCGATCTGGGCAGGCGCCTGACGGCTGAGCTTGCGGAGCGCAAACGGACCGAGGAAGCCCTGCGTGCTTCGCGCGATCAGCTGCAGAACCTCATTGAAACCTCGCTTGACCCGATCGTGATCACCGACAGCCGCGCGCTCGTCACCAAGGCGAACCGCGCGTTTCTCTCGATGATCGGCTACAGTGAGCAGGAAGTGCTTGGCAGGCCGCTGTATGATTTTTCGGTGCTTTCACCGGGGTGTTATGAGGCAACGACCGGTGAGAAGATCACGGTTGATGCGGATAATATCACACGGCAGACAACATCAATGATGAATGCGCTTGCCCGTGACGGCAAGCTGTCAGACTGGGAAACCTATGTATTAAACAAAGAGCACAGGCTTGTACCCGTAACATCGAATGTCGTTTTTTCGTATGACACGCAGGGAGAGCCTCGAGGTGCGTTTGCGATAATCCGCAATATAACCGATCAGCGCCGGGCAGAACTCGATCTTATAGCCTCGCGCGAGGAGGCTGTCGAGGCTAACCGCTTCCGCAGCCGTTTTTTTACCAATATTACCCATGAGTTTCGAACTCCTCTGACCCTTGCTATCGGTCCCCTTGAGGGCATGCTCCGCGGGGAGTTCGGCCCTCTCGGTAATGACATGCAGGAGCAGGTATCCGTGGCCCTGCGCAATTCGCGCCATCTTCTCAAGCTCGTTAATCAGTTGCTTGATTTCAGCATGGCTGAGTCCGGCAGCGCGCAGCTTTTCTGGGAGAAAAAGGACCTGGCCGGTATCGTTGCTGCCGTGCTTGACTCATTCAGCGTCATTGCTGAAAAGAAAAAAATTTCCGTTCACGTTGATGTGAAGTCCCGCCTGCCGGCAGTGCCGGTTGACGCGCCTTCGTATGAAAAAGTGTTGTTCAATCTGATTGGCAACGCCTTCAGGTTCACGCCGGAGGGCGGGGACATTACGGTTGGACTGGATTACGCCCTCGACTCTGTACCTGATGACGAGACCGTTGTAACCCGGGCCGCAGGCCGGCCCCTTGCTTCGGGCAGGCTTATACGTTTGTGCATACGGGATACCGGCCTCGGCATTCGGCCCGAGCATCTCGGTATTATTTTTGATCGGTTTAAGCAGGCGGGGGAGAATTTGGCGCTTGAGCGCGGGGGCAGCGGCATCGGTCTTGCGCACGCCCGGGAACTCGTCGAGATGATGCACGGCATTATAACGGTCACAAGTGACCTGGGGACCGGATCACAGTTTTGTGTGTACCTGCCGCTTGAGCAGCCGGAGGCAAGCCCGCTTATGGGGCAGGAGTATTCTTCGAACGACCGCGTATATGCATTGAGCGGAGATATTGAGCCGCCGGCCCTGGCCGGTGAGGAGCAGCCCGTCCCGTCCGGTATCACCGGTGAAAGACCGCTGCTGCTGGTCGTCGATGACAATCCGGACGTAGTGCGCTACATTGCCGGTATCGTGCGCAGGGAGTACGATTATGTCAGTGCCCAGAACGGGCGGGAGGCATTGCGTCTGCTTGAGCAGTATACGCCGGAACTTATCATCAGCGACATCATGATGCCGCATATGGACGGCTATGAACTGTTGCGGCAGCTTAAAGGCAGCGAGCGCTGGCGTCCGGTCCCTTTTATTTTCCTGACCGCCAAGGCTGACGTGGACATGCGCATCGAGGGGCTTGAGGCCGGTGCGGACGATTATATCGCCAAGCCTTTCAACTCGCTTGAGTTGATGGCGCGGGTCAAGGCCGCCCTGCGCCTGCAGGCCCTGCAGCGTGAGACCGATCAGCAGAAGCGCGAGATTGTCGAGCTTACGCGCAGGCTTAACAGTGAATACGGCTACGGCGGCATTGTCGGTACAAGCCCTCCCATGCGCAGGGTCTTCTTGCTGATCGAAAGCATCAAGCACAGTGATGCGAATGTCCTGATTTCAGGTGAAACCGGCACAGGAAAGGAGCTGGTCGCACGTGCGATCCACGCCAGCAGCATGCGCAGCCAGGCTCCGTTCGTTACGGTTAACTGCGGTGCCATTCCCGCCGGCCTTGCCGAAAGTGAGTTCTTCGGTCATGTGAAAGGCGCTTTTACAGGGGCCGTGCGTGACGGGCGGGGATTTTTCCAGGCAGCAGACGGCGGCACACTGTTTCTGGATGAGATCGGTGAGATGAGCCTCGATATGCAGGTCAAGCTGCTGCGCGTGCTTGAACACGGTGAATTTATGCGGGTCGGCAGCTCCGTTCCCTCGCAGGTCAACGTGCGCATCATTGTCGCAACGAATAAAAATCTCAAGGATGAGGTCGTCAGCGGCAGTTTCAGGGAGGATCTTTACTTCCGTATACATATTATTCCCATCAATCTCCCTCCCCTGCGCCAGCGTAGAGAGGATATACCGCTGCTGATAGAACACTTCCTGGATGAGCATGCCAAACGGCACAATACGGCCCCGCCGAGGCTCTCCCAGAAAGATATGGCCTTTTTTCTGCAGTATTCCTATCCGGGCAATGTACGCGAGCTGCAGAACATGATTGAGCGGGTTTGTCTGATGGGATGCAGCGCTGCAGATCTTTTTGGCTCCCGGTTCGGCAGCAATTATGCTCAACAGGGTGTGTATTCAGTTGATGCCGCGGCTTTTTTCAATTCAGATGACCCGCTCCGGGATGCGCGAGCCAGGGTTGAGAAGGACATTATATTGAAAGCACTTGAAGCAGCTAACAATAATCATACCCGGGCAGCCGCGGTTTTAAAAATATCACGGGCAGCATTATATAAAAAGCTTAAGCAGCTTGGTCTTAAAAGAGGGTGAACTGTAAACTTTTATTTGCACATCGACGTTTTCGCTTTAAAAATGGTATATTGAATCGTTTGAGGGACGTTAGTGTCAATAATAGTTTACATATTCTTTTTGTGATTACTTGTATTTCTGAATACTACCTCAGCATAACTATCCGTTAAATCAATATAATTTTAAATTAATTTTTTTGGCATGCATTTTGTATGGTATTACTTGCCAAGGGCAGCAGAAAAAGTTGCAAATTTATCAGTAATGGTTATTATTTACTAAGAAGTATATTCCCAAAAAGGAGGCAGCCATGAAGCGAATGAAGAAGCAAGCAGAATTTTTTGTCAGTATATGCCTGGCGGCATTTCTGATAAGCCTACCCAGTGCTTTTGCCCAGCAGGAGCAGTTCAATTATGCTCTGCCGGATGCGGTGGCAGCGTTTACCGCGGCTGACGGCTCCAAATGGGAACAGGTGAATGCCCCGGGTTTCGGAAGTGCTGATAACTTTTCAGTAGTTGCCATGGCACAGTACAAGGGCAGGCTTTATGCCATGACCCGTAATCAGGCCGAGGGGACAGAAGTCTGGCGCATTGATGATGCGGGCGGCTGGGAGCAGGTGCTTTTCCCGAATGCTGCGACCAATGGTTTTTACGGCAATCCCTGGCTTAATAATGTTTGGGGGAAAATGATTGAGTTTAACGGCAAGCTGTATTTCGGCGTATCATCCGGGTTGCAGGGTAATTTCCTCGGCTCAACAGGATGTGAAATATGGCGCTACGATGGGACAACCTGGGAGCCGGTTATTTCAGATGAAAAGGGCGCTATTGATGCCGGCAGCATTACGGGAATTTCAAGCTGTGCAGTAGATGATGGCGACCATTGGGCCTATTTTACCGATACCTCGCAGACCTGGGACGCTGATGAGTGGGCCGGCTGCATTTTGCGCATAATCTCCGGGGCAGGTATATACCGCAAGTTTTATATTCTGGGGAATACGGCTGACACCTTGACAATTCAATCGACCGAAGTGGCAGGTACCGGTGCATCACCGGATGTTTCAACCGAATGGACGCTATGCGCTGAAAAAACCTATACGAATCCTTACCCTAAGTATTCCTATACCCTGGGGGCTGTTGTCGTCGGCGATGACTATGAAATCCATAGTGGTAATGACAGAAGCGGTTTTGGCGATCCGTGGAATAAAACCATTACCGACATGATGGTGTATGACAACAAGCTGTACGTGAGCACCGGGTTGAATTATGAATATGGCGCTCAGGTCTGGTACACTGCAGACGGTGATTCCTGGCAGGTGACCGGCTCGTCACTGCCCACTGCCGGCGAACACAATTTTCACAGCTTCGGGAACTTCCACAACGCTGCAAATTACCCCGGCGGCTTGAAGCCGATTTCAACCAGTATCACCAATCTGGTTGCTTTTAACGGGGTCTTGTACGCCGGAGGAACCGGATCAACCGGCGATATGGGCAAATGCGCACGCATGGCCCGGTTGACAGAGAACGGCTGGGAGCTGATCGTTGACGGTAATGTTGATGTAAACACCACCGGTACGAATGAAAACGGTTTCGGTGACGGTATGGGCTGCGAGATGAATACGGGCAATTTCATGCCCTGGAGTTTTGCCGTGTTTGGCGAGACACTGCAAGCCGGCATAAATTCCCTGGGCGGCGCGCGTGTTTTGTATAGCTATTCTGCCAGCGCCGATGATATTGATTTCACTGGCGGCGATACCTGGAAGTACAGTGTGGGCGGTGATTCCGGGGTGCCGGTCGGCTTTGATGGTGTGACTTTTGGTGATCCGCCCAGTTTTAAGAACATCGCCATGAACCTGTTTACGTATCGAGACACCCTTTATGCAGGAATTGTTACGCAATATGTACCGGAATATGCAATTTCTCATGACCAGGGCGCAGGCATTTGGAAGAGCCAGGACGGATTAACCTGGTCTCTGGTCACAGGTGACAGTTTTGGTGACACGGATGTTATTCAGTTTGAGGCGTTTGTCGACTATGGCGGCGCGCTGTATGTGTCCGCCAGCAAGGGTGCCAGCTCTTCGCCGGCCGGTCTTGGCGGGGCAAAGGTATTCCGCAGAATCGACTGTGTTGTGATAGAGGATGATCCCAGTATTCTGGATCAGTTTCAACGCTATACGGTTACGGGCATTACCACGGAATTGCCGGAGGAGGGTGATGCATGCGCCACCGGCACGGCGTGCAGTGATGGAGGATTTGGCGCGATAACATGCGACGATGATTCTGATTGCACAAATGTAAAAAGGCCTTACTGCGGTTCTAACCGTGTGTGTTCAGCCTGTCTCCCGGGCACTGACTGCTTTTTAGGTGAGTGCCGACAGGTATGTAGTGATGATTCTGGCTGCTCAGGAGATACACCTGTTTGCAGTGACGGCTATTGTACAGCATGCGAACCTGGATATCATTGTGCCTACGGAAGCTGTCAGAAAAGGGGTATGCTGTCAGCGTCCTTCCTGAAAGCAGGGGATCTGGACGGTGACGGCCAAATGGAAATTGTTGTCACGTCGACGACGGGAGATGCAATTTCTGCGTTCGTTCAAGATGGAGCTGTTGTGGTCTTCAAACGCAACAGCGAAGACTTGAGCACCTGGATCCAGTCGGCCATCAGGTCGGATTTTGCATTTGCCAATGATGTTGTGATTCGCGATGTCGACGGTGACGGCGAAGTGGACATCATGGTGTTTGACAATTTCCTGGCGGGTGCATTTACAAACCAACCTGCGGGTATTTACCTACTGAAGAATCTTGGCGGAGATATTACCGATCCTGCCAACTGGCAAAAAATAACGATCTATGCAAAAGATCCTGCTGAGGCCGGCATTGACGACTATGAGAGGGCCAAGCGGCGTGGTTGCTATCATCAGGCATATTTTCTTGATCTTGACGGCGATGAACTCGAGGATTTTGCTACGACACGTATTTCAATGGAAATCTGGCAGGCCCGGGATACCCAGCCCTTATTGTACCAACAGCAGTATATGTGGACTGAATGGTTTCGGGCAGAAACCGATCTGGGTACCTATCCGACGGGTTTCTCCGGACCTTATGATATTGGTGATGGTGCCGGATTTCTGATGGGCATGGCAGATGTCGACGCAGACGGCCTGCAGGATATTATTGGGCCTCAGTTTTTTATAACCGTGCCCGGCTCTATGATCGTGAAGGGTTCTCCTGATGGGAGTGATCCGTATGGCGACAGCCTTATGTGGTTCAAGAATCCGGGTCAGGATGTGCTGGCCGCTGATCCGGACTATGCGTGGGAACGCTTTACCATTGATAATTGGTATACGTCCCCCAATCCTCTGGGCAAGGGGTTTAATGTGTTCCCAGCTGATATTACCAATGATGGCCGCAATGAGTTTATTTTTACAAGCCATAATCATCAGGACGAATACCCTGCGGGTTCAGGTTCAAGAATCTACCCCTCGGGTGTGTATTACCTGACCATCCCCGATGATCCGTATGAACCCGCTAATTGGGCTGCGGTTACTATTGATTCGGGGGATGCCTATCTGGTTGATCGGCCCGGTGGACCGCTTGGGCAGGGTTCTCCCGGCTTTGCTGCTGTGGGTGATATTACCGGCAACGGTCTCAACGATCTAGTGGTTGCCGGCGATGGACGGGGAGCCACATATTATTACGAAGCAGTGCAAGCCGAAGCGGGATGTACCCTGAAGTTCAAGCGGGCTGCCCTGTACGATGATCCGGCAAGTATGCCTGCAGAGGTCAAACTCTATGATATGGACGGAGACGGCGAGTTGGAAGTGCTGGGCACTGTGTATGATACCAGCTTTGCCAAGGACAGCAGCTCAGGATCTGTTTTTATCTGGCAGCTCATTCCTGAAGCGGAGTGTACTGAGGACAGCGATTGTCCGGAGGGCTATGAGTGCGTAAACGGCGAGTGCCAACTGATAGACGATCCGCCGGTGCTCGGTACGGGTCCCCATATTGTCGGCGGCTGGTGGCCGCTGCTGTCTGCTTCCGCTGAGAGCCCCACGTATCTGGGCGGGAACGTGGGCCTGCTGTGGACGTTCTCAGACG
>Ga0272442_10002439_pt1 | contig 26940 bp, 14 predicted proteins | sample SSMForm2O_FD_200262 | JGI IMG/M metagenome (GOLD analysis project Ga0272442, IMG submission 200262) | Marine sediment archaeal communities from Little Sippewissett salt marsh, Falmouth, MA, United States - SSM-Form-2O | ecosystem: Environmental > Aquatic > Marine > Wetlands > Sediment ... | reverse complement strand
GAAGACGGCGCTCTCGAGGCGCCGGGCGTCCAGGCGGCGGAGCCGGTAGACGCGCTGCCGGTAGGGCCGCAGCTCGTGGCCGTGCACGGCCTGCTCCACGTAGAGCCAGACGCCGTCCGCGCGCCCCTCCCAGATGGGCGCCATGCGCAGGCGGATGTCGAAGAAGGCCGAGTCCGCCGCCGCCTGGCGCTGGCTGCCGAAGGAGCCGGTCAGCCACTCGGCCAGGAGGGCCAGGTCCGGATCGCCGCCGGCGCGGCCGCCGCGCCGGAGGGCGCCGCAGGCGGACAGCAGGGCGGTGGCGAGGAGGGCGGCGGCGATCCAGCGCGCGCGCGGGTTCATGGGGGCTCCTTTCGCCGGGCCGGGGGGACGTGCCGCCGCAGTGTGCCGCGGGCGCCGCGATTCCTCAAGCACTTCGCGCGCGGACCGGCCGGCACGGGGTTCCACGTCGGCGGCGCCCGGCGACCGGGCGGTCGCGCCGCGGGCGATGGGCGCGGGAAGGACGCGGCACCATGGGGAGCCGTTCGCCGCCACGCGCTCGGACTCTCCATGGTATACAACTTGCTCGCCCCGCCTCCGGCGCGGTCTCGAACCGCTTGCCATTTCACGAGTAACGGCATCACAGCGGCTCCCCGGGGAGCCGGCACGACGGCCCGGATCGAATGCGCGGAGCACACTTCCATTCCCGCGTACCTCGCGGCTCGCATCCGCGGCGGAGCGGCTGCGGCCGCGCCCTCGCCCTGGCGCTGGCGTGCCTGCTTCTGGCCGCGCCGGCCCGCGCCGACACGGTCCGCGACGAGTTCAATGCCGTCAGCTACAGCGGCAACGACGGCGACCACGCCTGGGACGGCCCCTGGCAGGAGATGGGCGAGTCCAACGGCCCCACCCAGCCCTACATCCACGTGGTGGGCAGCAGCTACTGCGCCGAGGGCAACTGCCTGCAGCTCGGCGCCGACTGGTCCTTCTTCTTCGACGGCCGCTGGGTCGCCCGCGCCGCCGACCTGGACGGCACCATCCACGCCACCCTGCGCTTCGACTACTGGCGGCGCGGCTCCTGGGGAGACATCGCGGTCTTCGCCTCCACCAACGGCGGCTACACCTGGTCCACCCTCGCCGACCTCTCCTGGAGCGGGTCGGACACCCAGCTCCAGCACGCCGAGATCGACCTCTCCGACTACGCGTCGGAGCACACGATCATCTGCTTCGGCGGCCGCGCCAACAGCTCCTACGGCGGCGGCATCTACCTCGACAACGTCGAGATCGACTACCTGGCGCCGGCGGCCAGCAACGATCTCGCGGTCGTCAAGACCGTGGACGATCCCGAGCCGGCCGAGGGCGAGACGGTCACCTTCACGGTGACGGTAGGCAACTCGGGGCCGCAGATGGCGGGCCACGTGGTGGTGGCCGACGCCCTGCCCGCGGGCCTCTCCTTCGTCTCGGCCGACGCGACCGACGGCGCTTACGACGTGGGCGCGGGGCTCTGGGAGCTGGGCGACCTGGCAGGCCCCGACTTCGCGCAGCTCGAGATCGTCGCGCGCGCGGACCCCGGAACGGCCGAGCAGGTGCTGGTCAACGCGGCCGCGCTGGCCGAGTACGACCATCCCAACAATGACGGCACCAACGACAGCGACGAGGCCGCCGTCACGGTGCGGGCGGCGGCGTCCCACCGCATGCTGCTGGACACGGGCGCCTACGTCGGCAACGGCGCGCACGGCCGGCCCATCGCTGGGCTGGGCTTCCAGCCCGACGTCGTCATCGTCAAGGCCGATCGCGACGAAGGGGCCGTCTGCCGGACCGCCTCGATGGAGGGCGAGATCGTCAAGCACTTCACCGGCGGCTTCACGGTCCAGGGCAACCGCATCCTCGCCTTCACCGAGGACGGCTTCACCGTTGGCGACGACAGCGACGTCAACCACGCCGGCGACGACTACTACTGGATCGCCTTCAAGGCCTACCCCGGCGAGATGGCCTATGGCTCCTACTGGGGCAACGGCGGCGACGACCACGCCATCGACGGCCTGGGCTTCGCGCCCGACTACGTGCTCGTCCTGGGCGAGGGCGACAGCGAGGTCTGGCAGCGCAGCGCGCTGATGACCGGCGACACGAGCCTGCCCTTCGAGGGCGACCCCGCCAGCAACCGCATCCAGTCCCTCGGGGCGGACGGCTTCACGGTCGGCGACGACGACGAGGTCAACCGGCCCGGCACGCTCTACCACTATGTGACCTGGCGGGAGCTGCCCGGGCGCCTGGAGCTGGGCAGCTACACGGGCAACGGCCAGGATAACCGCCGCTTTGAGGGCCAGCCCTGCCATCCCCAGTGGGTGCTCACCAAGCAGAACGGCGGTAAGCGCGGCATGCACCGCACCGAGTCCCTCGCCGGCGACGCCACCCTCAACTTCACGGCGCGCGACAACGAGGACGACGCCTTCCAGGCCCTGCTTCCCGACGGCTTCGAGCTGGGCAAGCGCGGCGAGGTCAACGAGTCGGGCCGGACCTTCTACTTCGCCGCCTTCTCCGGCGACCAGCCTGCCGACCTGGCCCTGGCGAAGACGGTGGACCGGCCCGTGGCCCAGGAGGGCGAAGCGGTGGTCTTCACGATCACCGTGCGCAACGAGGGCCCCGGCTGGGCCGGCGGCGTCGTGGCGGCGGACACCCTGCCGGCGGGTCTCGCGTTCGTCTCTTCCGGCGGCAGCCAGGGCCTCTACGATCCCGGCTCGGGCCTCTGGGACGTGGGCGCCCTGGCCGTGGGGGCCGAGGCCGTCCTGGAGATCACCGCCCAGGTGGCGGCGGGCGCGGGCGGCGACAGTCTCGTCAACACGGCACGCATCGCGGCGCTGGACCAGGACGATCCCGCGGCCGGCAACGACGCGGACTCGGCGGTGGTGGTCGTGCCCAGCGCCGACCTCTCCCTGACCAAGGACGTGGACGATCCCGCGCCGCGCGTGGGCGATCTGGTCACCTTCACCCTGGCGGTCGCCAATGCCGGTCCCGACAGCGCCTTCGCCGTGACGGTGGCGGACACCCTGCCGGCCGCGCTTGCCTTCGAATCGGCGACGCCCAGCCAGGGCGCCTACGATCCGGACACGGGCCTGTGGGACCTCGGCGACCTGGCGCCCGACAGCGCGGCCACCCTGCTCCTCGCCGCGACGGTGGACGCCGGCGCGGCCGGTGCCGCGATCACCAACGCGGCCGCCGCCGCCGCCGAGTCGCCATCGGATTCCGACCCGGACAACAACAGCGCCGCGGCCGATCTGCTGGTCCAGGCCGCGGACCTGGCCGTGGACAAGACCGTGGACGAGCCGACACCCAGCGAGGGCGAACAGGTCACCTTCCAGGTGGTCCTGTCGAACCTGGGCCCCGATGCCGCCGCCGGCGTTCAGCTTCGCGATTCGCTGCCGGTAGGCCTGACCTTCGTGTCGGCCACGGCCAGCCACGGCGCCTACGACGCGGGCACATGGATCTGGGACCTGGGCGGCCTGGCCGCCGGCGCCGCCGACACGCTGAAGATCACGGCCAGCGTGGACGCGGGCACCCAGGGCACCACGCTGGTCAACACGGCGAGCGTGCTGGCCACGGACCAGGGTGATCCCGATCCGGACAACGACGCCGACGTGGCCGAGATCGGAGTCTCCGGCACGGACCTCGCGCTGGCGAAGGTCGTCGACGAGGAGCACCCCGCCGAGGGCGACACCCTGCGGTTCACCATCACCGTGGACAACCTCGGTCCCGACGACGCCGCGGGCATCGTCGTGGCCGACACGCTGCCCGCGGGCCTGGCCTTCGCCGCGGCGGCGGCCAGCCAGGGCGACTACGACGCCGGCACGGGCCTGTGGACCCTGGGCGGCCTGGCCGACGGCGCCGCCGCCGATCTCGAGATCACCGCCGTCGTCGCCGCGGGCGCCGCCGGCGACACGCTGATCAACGCGGCCCGCATCGAAGCCTGCGACCAGGCCGACCCCGACAGCGGCAACGACGGCGACACGGCCGTCGTGCGGGTGCGCGGCGCCGACCTGGAGATCACCAAGATCGTCAACAAGACCATGCCCCACGAGGGCGACACCATCCTCTTCACCGTCGCGGTGAAGAACCGCGGCCCCGACGCCGCCGCCGGCATCGCGATCGCCGACTCGCTGCCGGCGGGCGTCAGCTACCGGGGCCACAGCTGCCCCGGCGCCTACGATCCCGGCGCCGGCATTTGGGCGCTGGACGACCTGCCCGCCGGCGGCAGCGCCCTGCTCCAGATCAGCGCCGACGTGGATCCCGGCACGGCCGGGCAGGTGATCACCAACACGGCCGCGCGGTCGGCGTCCGCGCCCATCGACCCCGCGCCGGGCAACGACACGGACAGCGCCGCCATCACCGTCCAGGAGCGTGAGCCCACGCCCATCGCGGCGACGGCGCCCGCGCAGGAGAGCGCGGCGCTGCTGCCCGGCACGGACACCGCCACCGTATTCCGCCTCGAACTGGAGAACCTCGGCGACGAGGACGAGATGCTCATCGGCCTCACCCTCGCGAACACCGCCACCGGGGCCGGCACCCCCGAGCAGCTCGACGGCGACTGGACGGATCTCTCCCTGAACTGGCCCCTGAACCCCGAGACCTCGGAGTTCGTGGGCCGGACCGTCGCCGGCTTCAACTCCGGCCGGATCCGGTTCTCGAACCTGGCGATCCCCGTGCCCGCCGGCCGGACGGTCGTGCTGACGATGACGGGCGGGGCTTCCCTCGCCGCCCGCGACGGCGACGTCCTCGACCTCGCCGTCGTCGGCGCGATCGGCCTCCAGTTCTCGCGCGAGTGCGACCTGCAGGGCGCGTGGCCCCTGGACCCGGCCGGCGCCTTCCCCGTCGACGGCATGGCCGCCGCCCAGATCGCCCTCCTCGATCCGCAGGCCGGCCAGCCGGACGGCGATCTCATGACGGGCTCCGCGGACAACCTCGTCCTGGACGCCCTCCTGCCGGCCAACGGCTACGAGCCGGACCGCCTGGGCAAGATCAACCTGGTCAACTGGGGCCAGGCCCAGGCGGGATCCGACATCACCCGCCTGGCGCTGTGGACCGACGACGGCGACGCCGTCTTCGATGCCGACGCCGACACCCTGCTGGGCGACTTCGCCTTCACCGGCGAGCGCTGGGAACTCACCGGCCTCGACCGCGCCGTGCCCGCGGGCGGCCTGCGGGTCTTCGTGACGGCGGACATCGCCGAGATGGCCAGCGAGGGCGCCACCGTGCGGCTGGGCTTCCCGGCCGCGCCCAGCGACGTCGCCCTCGGCATGGCCTCCGACAACGACGGCCCCCTGGACGAGGACCGCATCAGCGGGACCGTGCAGGTCATCAGCGCCGACAACCGCGTCACCCTGGCGGCCGTGCCGCTGGACGGCGCGATCGTGCACCCGGGCCAGGACGGCGTGCTGGTCTTCCAGTGCACGGCCCGCAACAGCTACGCCGACGCGCGCCGCCTGACCGGCCTCACCGTCGCCAACGCCAGCCAGGGCGCCGGCGGCCCGGCGGAGCTCGACGGCGAGCTGGCGCTGCTCCGCCTGTACGCCGACGACGGCAACGGCGAGCTGGACGGGCCCGGCGTCGATCCCGAGCTGGGCACCGCCGTCTTCGTCGGGGGCAGCGCCGTCTTCGGCGGCCTGGACTGGGATCTGCCGGCCGACTCGCTCCGCCACCTCTTCGTCACGGCGGACATCGCGCTGCACGACGCGGCCGACGGCGACCAGCTCGGCCTGCGCGTGGACGCCGCCTACGACCTCGTCTTCGAGGATCCGGGCACGGCCGTCTCGGGCGCCTGGCCCCTGGACGCGGGCGTCCGCTTCACGGTGGACGGCATGATGGCGGATCAGATCACCAACTTCGGCGCGCCCGTGGCCACCCTCGGCCCCGGCGAGGGGCCGGCCCTGGTCCTTGACGTCCTCGTGCCGCCCAACGGCTACGCCGGCGACATGCTCCAGCACCTGAGCGTGACGAACATCGGCACCGCCCAGCCGGACGACATCGCGGCCCTGCACCTGTGGCGCGACGACGGCGACGGCGCCTTCGAGGGCGACGGCGAGGACTACGACCTGGGCGAACTGGCCTGGCTGGAGAACACCTGGCAGAGCGGCTTCTTCAACACCACCCTGGACGCCGGCGGCGCGCGGCTCTTCGTCGCCCTGGAGGTGGCCGGGATCCTGGCGGACTCGGCCACCGTGCGGCTGGCCGTGCCCCAGTGGGGCATCGTCGTCGCGTCCGGCAACGACGGCCCCGTCGACACCCTGGTGGCCAACCCCGAGACTCAGCTCCTCAGCTCGGCGCCCCTGCTGGCCGCCCTCGACATCGCGCCCGACGGCAGCACGCTGGGCCAGGAGGTGACCGTCGCCATGGCGGTGCGCAACGTGGGCGGCGAGACCGTCACCGGCGTCGAGCCCTCGGCGCTGGCGCCGTCGGGGACGGGCGCCCTGACCCTCCTGGGTCCGCCGGCGCCCGCCAGCTTCGACCTCGCCGCGGGCGAGGCCGACACCTTCCGCTGGCTCGCCCGGGCGGACGGCACGGGCGATGTCGTCCTCAGCGGCCGCGCCTCGGGCCTGGGCTATCCGAGCGGCCTGACGCGCCTCTCCCTGGAGACCGGCTCCGACCGGCACTGGATCTTCACCCAGGCCGACAGCCTGGGGCTGCACCTGGTGCCCTCCATGCCGCCGGCCGTGAACCGCGGCCAGGCGGGCGTCGTGCCCCTCTACTTCACCTTCAGCAACAGCGGCGGCGAGGCCGCCTCGGACGTGCGCCTGAATGGTCTGCGCGTCGAGCTGCACGACCAGGTGGGGGCGGGCATCGTGCCGGCGGATCTGCTCGACCGGGTGGTGGTGAGCGAGGGCGCCACGGTCTACCTGGAGAAGACGGCCCTGGAGACCAGCGGCAGCGAGCTGGACCTGACCCTCGCCACGCCCGTCCTCGTCACGCCGCTGGAGCCCGTCACCCTCAGCTTGCGGATCGATATCGCCGCCGACACCCAGGTGCCCCTGTTCGAGGTGGTCGTTCCCGACAGCGCCTGCTTCGTCACCGAGGACGCGACCAGCGGCGCTCCGGTGGCCGTGGTCCTGGACGCGGGAGCCTTCCCGGTGGCGTCGGGCCAGGCCGACGTGGAGGAGCCGCCCGTGCGCCTGGACGTGTCCGCCGGTGCGGCGCCGGACGTCGCCGTCAGCCGCGGGCAGGCGGACGTCCTGCTGCAGGCCCTGATCCTGGAGAGCCCCGGCGTCACCGGTATTACGGCGAACGTCCGCGTGACCTCCTTCCAGGTCGGCTTGCTGGACAGCGCCGGCGCCCTGGTGGCCGATCCGGGCCAGGTGCTGTCGCGGCTGGTCCTGTCGGGTCCGCAGCAGGACCACTTCGAGACCGTGCTCTCCCCCGGCGCCGACAGCCTCCTGACGGTGGGCCTGTCGCCCCTGGCCACGGTGCCCGTGAACACGCCCGTGACCCTGACCCTGTCCGGCGACATCGCCGCCGCGGCGCCGCCGGGGCGCTACCGGCTCTGCCTGACCGACTCCCTGGCGTTCGGCGCCCAGGCGGCCAACACCGGCCAGGCCCTTCCCGTCGGCTTCGCCGAGAGCCCCCTGGCCGGGGCCGCGATCCGGGTCGAGCTTCCCGCCGACGGCCCCCTCGGCCTCGGCCTGGCCGGCCTGCCCGCCAGCATCGCGGTCGGCGAGGCGGGCGTGGAGGCCCTGCGCCTGCGCCTGCGCCACCCGGGCCCGCCCGAACAGGCGGCCGTCGCGGTCACCGGCCTGGGCCTGCGCTGTCGCGACGAGGCGCGCAATCCCCTGGCACCCGGCCTCTACCTGGACCGGCTGCGCCTGCTCTGGGACGGCGAGGAGGCCGCTCAGGCCGCGGACCTGCCCCTGACCGGCGGCGAGTGCGAGCTGCTCCTGCCCGCGCCGCGCCACCTGGCTCCCGGGGACACGGCCGTCCTCGCCCTGATCCTGGACGTGGACGCGTCCGCGCCGGCCTCCTTCTTCGAGCTCGTCCTGGACGGCGACGGACTCCACGCCGCCGACGCCAACACGGGGGCCGCGCTCGTCCTGTCGCCCGAGGACGGCGAGACGCTGCCCCTGGTCAGCGGCCTGACGCGCCTGGAGTCGCCGGCGCGCGAGCTGGCGGCGGGGCTGGAGAGCCTCATGCCGGCGGCCCTGGCCACCGACGGCGGCGAACTCGCCGTGGCCCGCCTGTCCCTGGCCAACACGGCCGCGGCCGGCTCGGGTGCCATCAGCGTGCGCTCGCTGACCCTGGCCGCCGCCGACGGCCGCGGGACGCCGCGCCCAGCGGGCGAGGTGGCCGAGCGCCTGCGTGCCTACCGGGGCGGGATCCTCTGGGCGGAGAGCGCCCCGCTGGCGGCGGATTCCGTCACGGCCTGGCTGCCGGGCGGCGCCGACCTGGTCATCGAGGCGGGCGAGACGGAGATCCTGGAGATCCGCGCCGTGTGGACCCGGGCCGGCGAGCCCGCCGGGGGCGTGCGCCTCGGCCTCGACGAGGGGGGCGTGGGCGTGGTCCAGCCCGGCAGCGCCCTGCTGGCCGTCAGCGTGCTGGCCGAGGCGGGGCAGGACTTTCCCCTGTGGACGGAGACCGGCAACTTCAGCCCCGCGCGCCTGGCCGACAGCTACGCCAACTTCCCCAATCCCTTCGCCGCCGGCCGCGAGTCCTGCGCCTTCGTCTACTACCTGCCCCGCGAGGGCCGTGTGAGCCTCGTCGTGCGCACGGCGCGGGGCGAGGTGGTGCGCACCCTGGTGGATGGCGAGATCCAGGCATCCGGCCTGCGGCAGGAGGCGACCTGGGACGGCCGCAACGGCCGCGGCAAGGTCGTGGCCAACGGCGTCTACCTGGCCGAGCTGCGCGTGCGCTTCGGCGACGGGGCCGAGGAGCGCCTGTTCCACAAGGTGGCGGTGCTGCGATGAGCGGGACGACGCGACGCGCGCTGGCGGCGGCCCTGGCCGCGCTGCTGCTCCTGGCGGGGGCCCCGCGCTCCCGCGCCGACGAGGACGCCGGCACGCGCTCGGTCTTCGCGACGCCGGCCGGCAACCGCGCCCTGGCCCTGGGCGGCCCCGCCGCGGCCCTGGCCGGCGACGCCAGCATCCTGTTCCGCAATCCCGGCGGCCTCGGCCTGCTGCCGCGCCAGGAGTTCCAGGCGGCCTACGCCAGCCTCTACGGACTCGGCTTCGGCGAGCAGCACGCCGCCCTGGTCCTGCCCAGCTGGCGCTGGGGCGTGGCGGCTTTGGGCTTCCGCCACTTCGGCGTCGGCGGCATCGACCAGCGCGACGACCGCAACCTGCTGCTGGGCGAGGGGCTGGACTACGGCGAGAGCGAGTTCACCCTGGGCTACGGCCGGGCGCTGGGCCCGGCCTGGAGCCTGGGAGGCGGGATCAAGCTGCGCCACCAGAGTCTGGCCGGCTACTCGGCCACGGGCCTCGGGCTGGACCTGGGCGTCCTGGCGCGCCCGGCGCTGGCCCTGGGTGCCGAGGGGGCCTGGGCCCACAACTGGCAGCTCGGCCTGAGCGTCGTCAACGCGGTGGAGCCGCGCCTGCGCCTGGACCAGGATAGCGTCGGCGACCCCCCGACGCTGCGCCTGGGCAGCGGCTACCTGCACGCCTTCGGGCGCGGCCGCTGGGCCATGGCCGTGGCCGACGTGGAGAAGACGAGCGACATGGACGCGCGCCTTCACGGCGGGCTGGAGGTGGCCGTGCTGCCCCTGGCCCTGCGCGTGGGCGTGACCGACGGGATCCTCGTGGCCGGCGCGGGCCTCCGTGTCCGGGACCTGCGCTTCGACTACGCCTGGGAGGACAACGCCATCGAGGCGGTCCACCGCTTCGGCCTCACCCTGCAGTTCGGAGCCAGCGCCGAGCAGCGGCGGCAGGCGTCCCTGCGCGCGGAGGACGAGCGGCTCCAGGCCCGCCTGGCCGCCGCCTTCGAGTCGCGCCAGTCGGCCCGCCTCGGCGAGCTGCTGGCCCAGGCCGAGGCCGCCCGCCTGGCCGGCCGCTATGACGAGGCCCTGGAGCTCTGCGCGACGGTGGGCACCCTGGCTCCCGACCACGGCGGGGCGCGGAACCTGACCCTGCGCTGCCTGCGGGAGAAGGCGGCGCGCCTCGAGGCCGGAGGCGACCTGGCCGGCGCGTCCATCGCCTTCGGCCGCGTCCTGGAGCTGGCGCCGGGCGACGCCGCCGCCCGCGCCGGCCTGGAGCGCTGCCGCGCCGAGAGCAACCGCCGCGCCGCGCGCTCCAGCGAGCTGCGACGGCAGTTCGCGGCGGCGCTGGATGCCTTCGGCGCCGGCGAGCTGGCGGCCGCGCGCGAGGGCTTCCGCCGCATCCTGACCCTGGAGCCGGGCGACACCGAGGCCGCGGGCATGCTGGCGCGGACCGAGGAAGCCATGGCCCAGCGGGCGGCCAGCCTGCTGCGCCAGGCGGAGCGCTTCCTCGGCGCGGGCCTGCTGGACGAGGCCGCCCGGCTGGTGGCCGAAGCGCGGGCCCTGGATCCCGGTGCCGCCGGCCTCGCCCGCTTCGAGACGCGCCTCGCCGAGGCCCGCCGCGGCCGCCGGTCCGCCGCCGCGCCCCGGCAGGCGGCGCCCGGGGCCGGCTCGCAGCCCGTGCGCCGGATCCTGTCCCGCCAGGAGCAGGCGGAGGTCGCGGACCTCTACCGGCGCGGCGTGGCGGCCGCCGAGCGGGGCCAGGCCGACGACGCGCTGCGCTACTGGGAGCTGGTCTGGTCGCGCTGGCCCGGCTACCAGCGCGTGGACGAATACCTCAAGCGCGAGTACCTCATGCGCGGCATGGAGGCCTTCGCCGCCGGCCGCCTGGAGGACGCCGCCGCCTTCTGGGAGAAGGCCCTGCGCGTGGATCCGCGCGACGAGCGCGCCATCGGCTACCTGGCCCGGGCACGGGAGCAGATGGAGCGCACCCAGGAGATCCTGAGCAAGTAGCCGCCGCGGAGGCGAGGAAGGCATGACGGAAGCGATGCGAACGGAGAACGGGGGCGGCGCCGCCCGCAGGGAGCGGCGGCCGCGCATCGCGGGCATGCGGCTCATCGTGACGGGCTGCAGCGTGGCGATCATGGCCGCCGGCGTCCTGGGCGTCGGAGCGCTGGGCGAGCGGCGCTCGCACCAGGTGCTCACGGGCGAGATCGAGACGCGCCTGCGCCTGCAGGCCCGCAACCTGGCGCTCATGAGCTCCGGCGCCCTGCTCAGCGAGTACCCCGAGCTGACCCTGCATCCCCTGGTCAAGGAGATGCAGGCGGACCTGCCCGAGCTGGCCTTCGTCCTCGTGGTGGACCACGCGGGCGTGATCCAGGGGCACCGGGACGCCCGCAGCCTGGGCGAGGATTACGTGCCCGCCCCCGGCCTGGCGGTCCTGGACTCGACGGCCGCCGGACCCGGCGCCCACCTGCTCGGCAACGACGAGCTGCTGGTGGCCTCGGCGCCGGTGATGCATCCCAACGGCGAGCAGGCCATCGGCCGGGCGCTCGTGGGGCTCCAGCGCAGCTACGTCACCCACCTCGTGCACGCCGCCCGCTCCCAGCAGCTCCTGCTCGTGGCCATGGTCCTCGGGCTCGGCGTGGTGGCCGCCCTGGTGCTCATGGGGCGCCTGCTGCGGCCCATGGGCGCCCTGCGCGCCGGCCTGGAGCGGATCGGCCGCGGCGACCTGGACACGCCCATCGCCCTGCGGGCCCGCACGGAGCTGGGCCTGCTGGCCGAGGCCGTCGACGAGATGGCCGCGGAGCTCAAGCTCGCCCAGACCTCCATGGTGGAGAGCGAGCGCCTGGCCCACGAGATGGAGCTGGCCCGCGACATCCAGAGGAACCTGCTGCCCGCCGCCGGCCTGGACACGGGCTGCTGCCACGTGACCGGTGCCCACCGGGCCGCGGCCGAGGTGGGCGGCGACTACTACGACTTCTTCGCGCTGCCCGACGGCCGCGTGGCCCTGGCCATCGCCGACGTCTCGGGCAAGGGGATGGCCGGTTGCCTGATCATGTCCATGCTTTCGGCCCTGCTGCGCTCCTACCACGGCGACTACGGCTCGCCGGCCGCCCTGCTCGTCATGCTGGAGCAGCAGCTCCAGGACACCCTCAAGCTCGGCCAGTTCGTCACCATGTTCTACGGCGTGCTGGATCCCGACGGCGGCGAGCTGCGCTACGCCTCGGCGGCGCACAGCCCGCTGCTCGTCCACCGCGCGGCGACGGGCGAGGTGGAGTGGCATCAAACGCGCGGCATCCCACTGGGCGCCGTGCCGGGCGGCGCGCTGGCCACGACCCTCGAGGACGCGCGCCTCCGCCTGGAGCCCGGCGATCTCCTGGTGCAGTACACCGACGGCGTCAACGAGTCCTTCGCCCCGGACGGGGAGCAGTTCGACTTCCCGCGCATCGAGGCCGTGGTGCGCGAGCGCGCCGCCGAGGGCGGCGATGCCGTGCTGGCGGCCCTGCGCCGCGCCGTCCACGAATGGACGGGCCGCGACGCGCCGGACGACGACGAGACCCTGCTGGTGGTCCAGCGCAGCGCCTCGATCCCCGCCGGCGCGGGATCGGCGCCCACCGCGTCGACGCCTGCCGCCACGGAGCCGCCCGCCGCGTCGACACCACCCGCCGCCGCGGAACCCGCCGTTGCCGCGCCCCCCGCCGCGATCGGCGCCGCGGGATCGCCGCCCGCGGAGCCGGAGCCCGCGGCGGCCGCGTCCCTGCCACCCGGGCACGGGATGGTGGACCTCCAGCGGCGCCTGCCCGAGGCGGAGGCGCGGGGCGTCCACCTCGAGCTGCCGGCGCGCCTGGACGCCCTGCCGCGCCTGCACCGCTGGCTGGCCGAGTGCCCGACCCTGGACGTCCTCGCGGACGATGACCGGCAGCTCGTGGAGAACGCCCTCTACGAGATCTGCGCCAACATCGTCGAGCACGGCTACCAGGAGGACGCCGGCGCCACGCTGGACATCTGGTGGGTGCCGGAGGCCGGCGAGGATCCGCTAGGCGGCGGGACGCTGCCCGACCAGGCCGGACCGCGCCTGGCGGCCAGCCTGGGGCACGCCTACTTCCTCCTGCGGGACGCCTGCCCGCCCTTCCAGCCCGGGCCCTGGCACGCATCGGATCTCAGCGATCCCGGCGTGCGCCGGCGCGGACGCGGCCTGGGCCTGGACATCGTCCATCGCATCGTCAGCCGCGTCGTCTACCAGCCGACGACGCCCGAAGGCAACCTGACCCTCCTGCAGTTCGATCCCGAACCGGATCCGAATCAGAAGGTGGTACATCATGTCTAGCTACTTCACGCTGCACCCCGCCGAGTTCCGGGGCCAGACCGCCGTCCTGCGACTGACCGGAAGGCTGGACGCCGAGTCCGCCCTCACCCTGCGGCAGCACTGCGCGGAACTGAGGGAACAGGGCCAGCGGCGCCTGGTCCTGGTGCTGAGCGGCATCACCTTCGTCGCGAGCAGCGGCGTGGGAACGCTCCTGGCCCTGACCGAGGAGTTCCGCACCGCCGGCGGCTGCCTCGGGCTGGCCGAGATCTCGCCGGCCGTGGCCTCGGTCTTCAAGCTGCTCAACCTGGAGCAGTTCCTCGACATCCACGACAGCCTCGACGAGGCCTGCGCGGCCGTAGAGGTCCAGTCGTGACGGGTCGCGAGATCGAGGAGCGCGGCGGCGTTCCCGGACTGCCCGCCGAGGCCGGCATGGCCGATCCCGGCGGGGGCGGCCTCCTGGCGCCGCCCATGCCGCATCCCGCGCCGCGCGCGCCGCGGACCGAGCGGGAGAAGCGCAAGCGCGACTTCGAGTCCCACAGCCTCCTGTCGCTGCTGGAGCTGAGCCACGAGATCAACCTCGCCGACGACGTCTTCCAGATCGCGGAGATGGCCCTGTTCAACATCATGGGCCATGTCGGCACGCCCCTGGCCGCCCTCTGGCTGCTGCCCGCGGAGGAGGCCGAGACCAGCGCGGAGGCCGTGCTGCTGGCGAGCCAGGGCGTCCGCCGCTCCCAGATGGAGGCCGTGGGCGCGAGCTGCGCCCCCGAACTGATGCAGCGCTTCCGCTCGCGGCCGCAGGTCGTCGACCTCGAGCGCGAGGAGGACATCGCCGGCGCGCGGGGGCTGGCCCTGGCCCGCCGCCAGGGCATCTCGCGCTTCTCGCCCATGCTGGTCCGCGGCGAGTTGCGGGGCTGGGTGGCCCTCGGGCCGCGCGTCGGCAGGCAGCCCTACGGCAGCATCGAGAGCGAGGTGCTGCGCGCGAGCCTCGACATCCTGTCCGTCGCCCTCGACAACAGCGCCCTGACCACGCGCCTGCGTGAGAGCAACCGCCGCCTGCGTCGCGTCAACGAGGACCTGCAGGAGCTGGACCGGCTCAAGTCCGAGTTCATGGCCAACATGAACCACGAGCTGCGCACGCCCCTGACGGCCATCCAGGCCTACCTGCAGATCCTGCAGGAAGCGGACATGGACGAGGAGATGCGCCGCGACAACTCCCGCCTGGCGCTGGAGGAGTGCGTCCGGCTCAAGGGCATGATCACCCGCCTGCTCAACTTCCAGGCGACGGCCGACGAGAAGGCGCAGCTCCCCGGCGTGCCCGCCGAGCTGCTGGCGCCCCTGCGCCGCTACTTCGAGGAGCGGCGGCCGGGCATCGTCGGCGATCTGCGGGAGTTCGCCTTCATGCTGGAGGACGAGGTGCCCTTCGCGCGCTTCCACGAGCGGCGCCTGCTGGAGATCGTCGACGCGCTGGTGGACAACGCCATCAAGTTCACGCCGCGCGGCTCGCGCATCGTCCTGCGCCTGGGCCAGCACAACCACGGCGGCGTGCGCTGGGCCATGGTGGCCGTGGAGGACGACGGCCCCGGCATCCCTCCCGAGCGCCTGCCCTCGCTCTTCGAGGCGTTCCGCACGGGCGACGGCTCCTCCACCCGCGAGGTGGGGGGCATGGGCGTGGGCCTGGCCCTGGCCAAGCGCTACGCCGATCTCATGGGCGCGCGCCTGGAGGCCGAGAGCGAACTGGGCCGGGGATCCACCTTCACCCTGCTGCTGCCCACCGACTAGGCCGGCTACGACCCACGTGGCTGATGCCCGCCGACCAGGCCGGCTGCGAGCGGCTGGCGGCCGCGGCGGAGCAGCGCCGGGCTGTTGCCGGGCGACTAGCCGCCGCCTCGGTCACGGACCATGATCTCGCCGCGGCGGGTGGCCGCAACGGCCGCGTCGCGGACGCGGAATCCGAAGGCCGCGTAGAAGTCCTGGGCGTCGCGCGTGGCCAGGCCGATGCTGGCGCAGCCGCGCAGGCGCGGGTGGTCCAGGATGAGGCGCACCAGGGCCCGCCCCAGGCCGCGGCCCCGCCAGTCGGGGCGCACGACGATGTCGAAGAGCCACTCCTGCCGCGCGCCGTCGCCGGCCGCGCGGGCCGTGGCCACCAGCTCGCCGGTCTCCGCCGCCAGGGCGCCCACCCAGGCGCCCGAGAGGCGGTGGGCCCGGCGGACCGCCGCCGGCGTCACGTCCTCCAGCCAGTACGCGTCCTCCAGCAGGCCCAGCGCCTCGTCCAGGCGATCCGGACCGGGGGCGCACAGCAGGCGGGCGCCGGACGGCGCGGACAGGAAGTCCGGCGGCACGTCCAGGGGGAAGGCCGCGAGGGAGGCGTCCACGGCGCGCAGGTCCGCCGGTCGGCCGCGCCCCCACAGGCAGGTCAGCACGCGGCGGCGCTCGGAGTCCTTCAGGCCCTGGCCCAGCTCGCGCTTGCCGGTGACCCGCTCCGGGCGCAGGGCCAGCACGCCGACGCCGGCCAGGGTCCGCGCGCCGTCGGGCGCGTCCGGGTCCAGGGGCGCCCAGCCGCCCTCGGGCTGATGCTTGGCCATGAGCGCGTCCAGGGCGCGCGCCTTGCGGCCGGGATCGTCCACCCACTCCAGGCGGCCCTCGGCCAGGGCGCTGCGGTACCAGGTGGTGGCGGTGCAGCCGGGCCCGTCGCGGAAGGTGGAGGGGATCTCGGCCACCACCTCCGCCGCGCCGGCCACGGCGGGCCCGCCGGCCGCCGCCGCCTTCTCGCCGGCGAGGGCGCAGTGGAAGACCAGGTCGCCGTCCAGGGCCGCGCCGTGGAGGTGGCGCAGCAGGGGCCGGCCGCCGGGCAGCACGGCCGCCAGCTCGTGGACCGGCGCGGCCGCCAGGAGGGCCATGGCCTCCGGCTGCGGCATCTGCTTGCGGGCTTGGCGCACGGCGGACTCCTCTCGACGGCCGCCAGCATAGGGCGCCGCGGCCGCCGGGTCGACCCCTTTGCCTTTGCCATGCCCGCCGCGATGGCCTAGGCTCTGCGGGCGGCCCGGGCAAAGCGGCCGCGCCAAGCCACGGGGAGCACGATGCCGACCGCCTCGACGGACACCCACCACTCCCTGAGCGCCGGTCTGCGCGCGGCCGTCCTGCCCGCGCTGGTCGTCGCCGCCTTCCTGATCCTGCGCCGGCTGGGGATCGAGACGGACCTGGACGGCATCCGCCACTGGGTCGCCGCCCGCGGCGCCTGGAGCGCCCTGGCCTTCGTCGCCCTCTACTCCCTGACGGTGCTGGCCGCCCTGCCCGGCATGGTCATGACGCTGGCCGGTGGGGTTCTCTTCGGCGCGCTGGAGGGGGTCATCCTCGTCAGCATCGGCTCGGCCCTGGGCGCCAGCCTGGCCTTCTGGCTGGCGCGCGGCCTGGCGCGCGACGCGGTGATCGGCTGGCTGGGCGGCAACCACCACTTCCAGCGCCTGGACCGCTGGACCGAGGAGCGCGGCGCCGCGGCCGTCGCCCTGACGCGGCTGTTCCCCGTCATCCCCTTCAACGTCCTGAACTTCGCCTTCGGCCTCACCCGCGTGCGCTTCGGCACCTACCTCTTCTGGACCTGGCTCTGCATGCTGCCGGGGACGGTGGTCTACGTCGTCGGCGTGGACGCCATCCTGCTGGGACGCAGCGAGGGCCAGGTGCCCTGGCCCCTGGTCTGGGTGGCCGCCGCGGCCCTGCTGCTCCTGGTGGGGCTGCTCCCCTGGGCGCGCCGCTGCCTGCGGCGCCACCGCGCCGGCGAGGGTTGAGCGGTCGCGCGATCCCGGTGGGGGCTGAGAGGCCGCGCGGTCCCGGCGGGGACCTGGCCGCGGGCCGGGCGCGCCTTGACGCGGAGCCCCGGTCTGCGCACCATGCACGGTACGCGACGGCCCGGCCGCCGCGCCGAAAGGAGAGCCATGAGCGAGCAGCAGCGTCCCGAGGCCCGGCCCCTGCCGGGCGTGCAGCACGTCATCCCCGTCGCCAGCGGCAAGGGCGGCGTCGGCAAGTCCACGGTGAGCGCCAACCTGGCGGTCGCCCTGGCGGCCGCCGGCAAGCGCGTGGGTCTCCTGGACGCGGACATCTACGGACCGAGCATCCCCACCATCATGGGCGTCCAGGCACCGCTCCGCGTGGAGAACGAGCGCGTCATCCCCGCCGAGAAGCACGGCGTCAAGGTGATCAGCATGGGCTTCTTCATCCGCGAGGAGCAGGCCGTGGTCTGGCGCGGCCCCATGCTGTCGAAGATGCTGGACGAGTTCCTGCAGAACGTGGACTGGGGCGAGTTGGACGTGCTCGTGGTGGACCTCCCGCCCGGCACGGGCGACATCCAGCTCAGTCTCTGCCAGAAGATCAAGCTCGCGGGCGCCGTGGTCATCTCGACGCCCCAGGACGTGGCCCTCAAGGTGGCGCAGAAGGCCATCAGCCTCTTCGGCCTGCTGGACACGCCGGTGCTGGGCCTCGTCGAGAACATGAGCTACTTCGTCTGCCCCGGCTGCGGCCGGCGCGAGGAGATCTTCGGCACGGGCGGCACGCGCCGCGCGGCCGAGTCGCTGGGCCTGCCCTTCCTGGGCGAACTGCCCCTGGTGACCACCCTGCGCGCGGAGTCCGACGCCGGGCGGCCGCCGGCGGCCCTGGATCCCGAAGGCGAGCTGGGCCGGGCCTTCCGGCTCATCGCCGACCGCCTGCTGGCCGAGGCCGAGGCCCGGTCCGCGGCGTCGGCGGAGGGGCGAGGGGCCAGCGAGGGCTCCTGAGCCGCCCGGCCCGTCGCGCCAGCGCGCGGCGTGACGGCGGATCGCGTGTGGCCGCACGCCAGCTCGCAGGCAGGGGCCGCGATCTGCGCGACTGAGTTATTTTCAACGATCATATACAGTTAGATTCACGTCGCGCTTCTCCTCGCGGGTGCCGCCGTGGTAGAATCTTGTCCAGAGGTCCATGACCGCCGCCACGGCGGCTTCCTTATCCCCATGTCCCGGGAGGCAGCGATGAAGCTCGCACGCGTCCTTCTCCTCTGCATCTGTACGATGCTCGTGGCCCAACCGTCCCTCGCGCTGGTGCCACGAGCGGTGATCGCCGAGCTCGGCACGTCGGTCTCGTGCGGCTACTGCCCCCAGGCCTACAGCGGGCTCGAGATCATGAAGGGCCGCTATGACCGCCTGGAGTTCAACGCCCTCCGCTATTACTCGGGCCCCGTCGGCAACGCCGAGACCAGCGCCCGCCTCTCCTACTACGGCGTCACGAGCTTTCCCACCTGCATCTTCAACGGCACGGTGCCGGTCGTCGGCGGCGGCGCGGCCGCGAACGACGGCAGCGCCTACGACCCCGTGGTGGTCGGCATGCTCGACGACGCCACGTCCGTGAAGCTCGCCGTCACCGACTTCACCCTCGGCGCGCCCGCCTCGGCCACCGTCGAGGTGGAGCTGGACGACGACCTGGCGGACATCGCGAACACCTGGGTGCGTCTGTTCCTGGTGGAGGACGACGTCGCCTACAGCACGCACGTCTACCAGGACGTCGTGCGCCGCGTGCTGACCCAGGAGGCCCTGGCCATCAGCCTCGCGGGCCAGACGCAGTCGGTCACGCGCACCTTCGACATCGATCCCGCCTGGAACACGGCGAACCTCTGGATCGCCGCCATGGTCCAGCGCGACGGCGACCGGCACATCCACCAGAGCGCCACCAGCCGGCCCACGCCGGCCTACGCCTTCCGCTACTACGCGCTGGGCGACCGGGTCGCCATCGACGGCGCCGCCCACGCCTTCGGCGACGTCGTGATCTTCAACATGGGCCTGCGCCCGGACGTCTACGACCTGACGCTGGACACCACCGGCCTGCCCGCGGGCTGGACGGCCGGCATCGTCCACGAGGGCGTGCCCCAGTCGAGCGTTTCCCTGCCTCTCGCCCCCGGCGAGACCGCCACCGTCCAGGTGAGCCTCGATCCCACCGGCGGCGTCAGCGGCAGCGGCGCCGTGTCGCTGGTCATGACGCCGGAGAACCGCACGGACGAGCGGCGGCTGGACTACACCGTCATCACGCCGGACACCGAGGTCCTGCTGGTGGACGACGACGGGGCCGAGAGCTACGAGACCGACTACTACGCGCCCGCCCTGGCCGGCCTGGGCCGCATCTTCGCCATCTGGGACCGCAACGCCGCGCCCCTGACGGGCGCCCTGCTGGCCAGCTTCGACGTCGTGGTCTGGAACCTCGGCTGGTCCTTCCCCACCCTCGACGACGGCGACCGCGCCGCCCTGGGCGAGTACCTCGACGGCGGCGGCCGGCTCTTCATCTCCGGCCAGGACCTGGGCTGGGAGCTGAACGACCAGGGCGGAGCGGCCTACGCCTGGTACCAGCAGTACCTGGGCGCGACCTTTGTCAACGACGACACCAACTACTACACGCTCTCCGGGGTGCCGGGCGATCCCATCAGCAACGGCCTCACGCTGACCATCCAGGGCGGCGACGGCGCCGGCAACCAGGACTATCCCAGCGACATCGATCCCTACGGCATCGGCTCGCGGGTGATCCTCACCTACGACGCCCAGCGCAACGGCGCCGTGGCCAAGTCCGACGGCGTGTCCAAGGTCGTCTACTTCGCCTTCGGCTACGAGGCCATCGACAACGCCGCCGACCGCGAGCTGGTGATGCAGCGCGTCATCGGCTGGCTGACGGGGACCGGCACCGACGCCCCCGCGGCGCCGGCGCCCGGACTGGCCCTGCGCCAGAACGTGCCCAATCCCTTCAACCCGACGACCGAGATCGCCTTCAGCCTGAACGCGCCGGCCGAGGCGCGCCTGGAGATCCTCGACGCGCGCGGCCGCCTGCTGCGCGTGCTGAGCGAGGGGCCCCTGCCGGCGGGCGAGCACCGCGCGGTCTGGGACGGCCGCGACGGCGGCGGCCGGGCCCTGCCCTCGGGCGTCTACTTCTACCGCGTGGCCACGCCGGAGGCGGCCGCCTCGCGGCGCATGGTGCTGCTCAAGTAGCGCGGCGCCGGTCACGATCGTGCAACAAGGGGCGGGGCCGCGCGCGGTCCCGCCCCTTTCCGTGGCGTGGTTCCGGGCCGGCCGCCCCGCCGGCTCCGGCGCGGTCCGAGCGGCCGCGCCGCGCCGCCCGCGGCCGTCTTGATTTCCGGCATGCGGTTCGGTACTTTCTGGTGCCGGTCGGACAGGCTGCGGCCCGGTGGCGTCCATCGGACCGCGCTCCGCCGCCCGCCGCCCGACCTTCCGCACATCACGACCCGCTCGACATGGAGAGGCATTCATGGCGCAGAAGGAGATGAAGCGAATCCTGGTCACCGGTGCCGTCGGCCAGATCGGCTCGGAACTGGCCCTGGCCCTGCGCGAGCGCCACGGCGCCGACAACGTGCTGGCCACGGGGCGCAAGACCAAGCCGAGCCAGGCGCTCCTGGATTCCGGACCCTTCGAGTACATCGACGTGACACGCAAGGAGACCGTCGAGGCGGTCATCGAGAAGTACGAGATCGACACCGTCTACCACATGGCCGCCATCCTGTCGGCGGTGGGCGAGGACAAGCCCTGGCTCTGCTGGGACGTCAACATGAACGGCCTGAAGAACGTCCTCGACATCGGCGTCGAGCGCGGGCTGACGCGCGTCTTCGTGCCCAGCAGCATCGCCGCCTTCGGGCCGGAGACGCCCCTGACCGACACGCCCAACGACACCATCCTCAAGCCCAAGACCATGTACGGCGTGACCAAGGTGGCCGGCGAGCTGCTGGCCGACTACTACGTCAAGCGCTTCGGCCTCGACTGCCGCGGCGTTCGCTACCCGGGCATCATCAGCCACGAGACCCTGCCCGGCGGCGGCACCACCGACTACGCGGTCGCCATCTACTACGACGCCGTCGAGAAGGGCAGCTACGAGTGCTTCGTGCGCGAGGACACGGTGCTGCCCATGATGTACATGCCCGACGCCATCAAGGCGACCCTCGACCTCATGGACGCGCCCTTCGAGGATCTCGCGCACCACAACGACTTCAACATCGGCGCCATGAGCTTCTCGGCGGGCGAGCTGGCCGCGAGCATCCGCGCGGTCATGCCGGAGTTCACCTGCACCTTCGCGCCCGACTTCCGGCAGGCCATCGCCGACAGCTGGCCGGACTCCGTGGACGACTCCGCCGCCCGCGCGGAGTGGGGCTGGGCGCCCGCCTACGATCTGGCCGCCATGACCGAGGACATGCTGGCGGCCCTGCGCAGGAAGCAAGCAGCCGGCCTTCTGAAGTAGACGGCCGCAACCGTTGACCCCGACGCGCCTTGGGAGAACAGGCAGGAGGGATTCGATGTTCGAGAAAGTACGCGACGAGCTGAAGGCGACCCTGGCCGAGATCGACGAGGCGGGGCTCTACAAGCGCGAGCGCATCATCGTCAGCGATCAGAAGGCCGACATCCGGCTGGACAGCGGCGCCGAGGTGATCAACTTCTGCGCCAACAACTACCTGGGCCTGTCCAACCACCCGGAGATCATCCGGGCCGCCAAGGAGGGGATGGACACCCACGGCTTCGGCCTCTCGTCGGTGCGGTTCATCTGCGGCACCCAGGACATCCACAAGCAGCTGGAGGGGAAGCTGGCCGAGTTCTTCGGCACCGAGGACACGATCCTCTACGCGGCCTGCTTCGACGCCAACGGCGGGCTCTTCGAGGTCCTGCTGGGCCCCGAGGACGCCATCATCAGCGACGCCCTCAACCACGCCTCCATCATCGACGGCATCCGCCTGTGCAAGGCCAAGCGCTACCGGTACAACAACAACGACATGGAGGACCTGCGGGCCAAGCTCGAGGAGGCCAGGGCCGACGGCGCCCGGCGCATGATGATCGCCACCGACGGGGTCTTCTCCATGGACGGCATCGTCGCCCAGATCGACAAGATCTGCGACCTGGCCGACGAGTACGGCGCCATGGTCATGGTGGACGACTGCCATGCCTCCGGCTTCTTCGGCCCCACGGGCCGCGGCAGCGTGGAGCACTGCGGCGCCCTGGGCCGCGTGGACGTGATCACCTCCACGCTGGGCAAGGCCATGGGCGGCGGCTCGGGCGGCTTCACCACGGGCCGCCAGGAGATCATCGACCTGCTGCGCCAGCGCAGCCGGCCCTACCTGTTCTCCAACACCCTGGCGCCGGCCATCGTCACGGCGTCCCTGAAGACCCTCGAGCTCATCTCGGCCACCACCGAGCTGCGCGACCGGGTCGAGGAGAACACGCGCTACTTCCGCGAGAAGATGACCGAGGCCGGCTTCGACATCATCCCCGGCGAGCACCCCATCGTGCCCATCATGCTGGGGGACGCCAAGCTGAGCCAGGTCTTCGCCGACAGGATGCTGGCCGAGGGCATCTACGTCATCGGCTTCTTCTACCCGGTGGTGCCCAAGGGCAAGGCCCGCATCCGCGTGCAGGTCTCCGGCGCCCACACCCGCGCCCACCTGGACAAGGCCATCGCGGCCTTCACGAAGGTCGGCAAGGAGCTGGACGTCATCAAGTAGGCGGCCGGCCGCGCCCGCGCCACGGGCAGCGATTTCAGCGGACGCCCGCCCTCCGGGGCGGGCGTCTCCTTGTGAAGACCGGGACAAGATGCCGCGAAGAGGCCCCCGGACGGCATGCATTCCTTGAGAAGGATTTCTGACTGTGGTAAGCTGTAATGTTAACCCGACGACGCCGGCGGGGAGCCAGCGGTGCATCCGAGAAGCCCGCGCCGGATGAGGGGGAGTGAGGAAACCATCAATGCCACCCGCATCTGGAGGGGAACGATCCATGAAGCGCCTGCTACTGAGCCTTCTCGTGCTGGCCCTGGGCGCCGGCACGGCCTTCGCTGACAGCATGAGCTACAGCTGGGAGGACGGCATCTACACCATCCTCGGCAGCTACGGCGACATCATCGCCACCAACGACGGCACCTACGCCTGGGGCGGCACCCACAGCCTGAAGCTGGAGGACCAGGCCGTCAGCGGGACGCCGCAGGCCTACCTGGCCTGGGTCACCGGCCTGCAGGACGGCGACGTCGTCACGGCCGCCTTCTACCGCTACGATGTCACCCCGGGCGCGGGCCCCTCGGTCCGCATCTGGGGCCATTGGAACGACACCGACGACATCAACGGCTACAGCGGCAGCGCCGGCGGCAACGACGACTACGGTCCGGGCGAGGGCTGGGACTGCGTCCAGTGGACCTGGACCGTCGCGGACGGCCACACCGGCCTGGTCATCGAGGCGCGCACCTACAGCGTGGCCGGCGACACCGTCTGGGTGGACGATCTCTGCGTGATCGCCCCCCAGGGCTCCGTCATCATGATCCCCGACGGCTCCGTGCCCACCGAGGCCACGAGCTGGTCGCAGGTCAAGGCCCTCTACTAGGCTCCGGCCCGACAGGACGGTCTTCGCATCGCCGAGCCCCGCCCGCCGAACGGGTGGGGCTCGGCCGTTCAGCGGGCGGTGGCGAGTCAGCGGTCCCATTGCCTCAGCGCAAAGAAGTCGCTAAGGCGCCTTCTTGCAGGGGGTTGCAATGGTCTTGCCGATTGACTCACCGCGCTGTGCGTGGTATGCTGGTTTGACCAGCCTGGGAGCCTATGAGGCTCGATCGAGATCCGCGTTGCCATCCGGGGATCCCCGGAGGTTCTACGCACGCAGCCCATGCACACGCAGCCGGAGGGAGATCTCCCAATGAAGACACTGTTAGCGACCCTTCTCGCGCTTTGCCTGAGCGCCGGGGCGGTCATGGCCGACACCATGACCTTCAGCTGGGAGGACGGCACGTCCACCATCCTCGGCAACTACGGCGACATCATCGCCACCAACGACGGCAGCATCGCCTACACGGGCAGCCGGAGTCTCAAGCTGGAAGACAACGCCGCCAGCGGCACGCCGCAGGCCTTCGTCGCGTGGGTCTACGGTCTGAGCGACGGCGACGTCGTCACGGCCAGCATCTGGCGCTACGACACCACCCCGGGCGCGTCGCCCAGCTGCCGCATCTGGGGGCACTGGAACGACGACATGGACATCGGCGGCTATGCCGGCAGCGCCGGCGGCAACGACGACTACGGCCCGGGCGAGGGCTGGGACCAGACGAGCTGGACCTGGACCGTCGAGGGCGGCCACACCGGCCTGGTCATCGAGGTGCGCACCTACTCCAGCCCCGGCGACACCGTCTGGGTGGACGACCTCGAGGTCACCGCGCCGGCCGGCGCCGTCATCATGATTCCGGACGGCTCCGTGCCCGCCGAGGCCACGAGCTGGTCGCAGGTCAAGGCGCTCTACTAACCGAATAGTCCGCGCAAGCGATTCCGATTTCCGAGGGGACCCCACCCGCAGGAGCGGGTGGGGTTTCTTCTGCGAGGGGCCCGTCCGGCGCCGCCGGCACGGGACCGCGAGAGAGACGACCATGTGGTGGGACCAGGACGACCTGAACGAGCAGGAGACCCAGGAACGGCTGCCCACGCTGGACATGTTCCGGCGGGTCTGGCCCTACGTGCGCCCGCACCGGCTGGCCTTCGGGGCGGCCTTCCTGCTGGGCCTGGTGGGCGTGGCCTTCGTGCTGGGCCAGCCGCTCGTGTTCAAGCGCATCATCGACGTCAACGTGCCGGCCGGCGACCTGCGCGGCCTGCTGCTGTCGGCCCTCGCCTACCTGGGCCTGATGATCGGCGCGGGCCTGGCCAACATGAGCTCGGCCACGCTGCTGGGCAAGGCCGGCGTCATGGCGGTCAACGCCATCAAGCGGAACCTCTTCTCGCACTTCTTCCGCCTCGGCGTGCTCTGGCTCGAGCGCCTGCCCGTGGGTACGCTGGTCAGCCGCATCGAGTCCGACTCGCAGCGCCTCGTCGCCCTGACGGGCACCATGATGATGCGCATCCTGGCGGCCACGGGCACCCTGGTGGGCGCCCTGGTGGTGCTGGGCAAGGTGGACACGCGGCTGTTCGCCATCGCCGGCGTCGTCATCCCGGCCATGGTGGGGGGCACCCTGCTGCTGTTCCGCTACCTGCGGCCGCGCTTCCGCAAGGAGCGCGCCCTCTACGCCAAGCTGACGGGCGTGCTGGCCGAGATCATGCCCGCCGCCCGCTTCCTCCAGGCGGCGGGGCGCACGGGCTGGGCCGAGGGGCGCATGGCGCGGGAAAACAGCGGCTACAACCGGTTCACCATCAAGCTCTTCTTCATGGAGTACGGGCTCTGGCACGGCCTGGGCCTGCTCGAGGTGCTGATGACCGTCGCGGCCCTGTGGCTGGGCGCGCGCTGGATCGCCGCCGGCAGCATCACCATCGGCTCGCTGGTGCTCTTCGCCCAGTACGTGGCACAGGTCTACTGGCCCATCATCGAGCTGTCGGAGCAGCTCGCCGAGATCCAGCGGGCGGGCGGCGCGGCGGACCGCATCTTCCAGACCCTCGACGCCGAGCCGCCGGTGACGGCGCCGGCGCGCCCGGCGCCCGTGCCAGACCGCCCGGGCAGCATCCGCTTCGACGGGGTGAGCTTTGCCTACGAGCCGGGCCAGCCGGTGCTCGAGGACGTGTCCTTCTCCCTCGAGGCGGGGCGGACCCTGGCCCTGGTGGGACCCACGGGCGGCGGCAAGAGCACCATCGTGAGCCTCATCTGCCGCTTCATGGATCCCACGGCGGGCCGCATCGTCCTGGACGGTCGAGACCTGCGCGACTACGACCCCCTGGCGCTGCGGCGCCTGTTCGGCCTGGTGCTGCAGGACCTCTACCTCTTCCCGGCCTCCGTGGCCGACAACCTGAGCGCTTTCCGCGAGGACGTGCCGCCCGAGCGCGTGCGCGAGGCCGCCCGCACGGCCGGCCTGCTGGAGCTGGTGGAGAGCCGGGACGAGGGCTTCGACGCCGTCATGGAGAGCCGCGGCCGCGACCTCTCCTACGGCCAGCGCCAGCTCATGGCCTTCGCGCGCGCCCTGGCCGTGGACCCGCCCGTACTCATCCTCGACGAGGCGACGAGCAGCGTCGACCCGGGCACCGAGCGCAAGATCCAGGACACCCTCGCGCGGCTGACCGAGGGGCGCACGAACCTGGTGGTGGCCCACCGCCTGTCCACCGTGCGGCGGGCCGACCGCATCCTGGTCGTGGAGGCCGGGCGGATCGCCGAGAGCGGCAGCCACGACGAGCTGGTGGCCCTCGGCGGGCGCTACGCCGACCTGGTGGCCCTGCAGCTGGGAGAGGAGGCGCGCCGTGCTGGCTGACAGCCTGGGCAACGTCCTGCGCTGGTTCGCGCCCTACTGGCGGCGGGTGCGCGGCGGCCTGACGGTCGTCTTCGGCCTGACGGTGCTGGGCATCGCCACGCGGACGCTCTACCCGGTCATCTTCAAGTTCATCATCGACAACCTGGCGACGGACTTCGACGCCACCAGCGCGCGGCACTGGATCCTGGCCCTGCTGGGCATGGGCGTCCTGCGCGAGGTGACGCAGGCCTTCCTGCCGTCGAGCCGCGCGTGGATGAACGTGACCAACGCCATGAACATCCGCATGAGCCTGCTCGGCTCGGTGCTGCGCAAGCGCCAGGACTTCTTCCAGCGCTACCAGCCCGGCGACCTGGTCACGCGCCTGACCGACGACATCGACCAGATGGACAAGCTGAGCTGGTACAGCTGCTCGGGGGTGTTCCGGCCCATCGAGGCCTCGCTGACGCTGGCCTTCAGCCTGACGGTGATGTTCGCCCTGCACTGGAAGCTGACCCTGGCCTCGACGCTGCCGCTGCCCTTCATCGTCTGG
>Ga0272442_10002435_pt1 | contig 26949 bp, 23 predicted proteins | sample SSMForm2O_FD_200262 | JGI IMG/M metagenome (GOLD analysis project Ga0272442, IMG submission 200262) | Marine sediment archaeal communities from Little Sippewissett salt marsh, Falmouth, MA, United States - SSM-Form-2O | ecosystem: Environmental > Aquatic > Marine > Wetlands > Sediment ... | reverse complement strand
CCGCCGCCTGCGGCGGCCCGCCCTGGCGGCATTGCTGGCGGCGGCGGCGGGGCTCCTGCCCCAAACCGGCGGCCGATTGGAGAACGCCACCGTACAGGCCCGCTGGCGGGGGTTCTCCGCCACCCGGCTGGCCGCCAGTCTCGATTCCCGCTTCCAGAATATCGCGATGGGCCGCCAGGCGGACCAGTTCGCCCTTTACCTGAACGGCCAGATGGCCGCGGCTTTTCCCGACCCGAACCGCCATTCCATGCTGGCCGCCCGCCTGATGAGCCAGCATCCCCGCCCCCGGAACCTCTTGATCATCGGCGAAGCGGTGAGCGGCCTGGGCCAGGCCCTGCTGGAAACCGACATCCATGCCTTGCACAACGTGGAATTGGACCGCCAGGTGGTGGAAACGGTCCGCCGTCATCTGGAAAAAGACCCGGCGCTCCGTCTAAAGGATCCCCGGTTCCACCTCCACCTCTCCGATGGCCGCCGTTACGTGCAGGAGCTGGGACGTGATTCCGGGTCCCGGATCCGCTTCGACCTGGCATTCGTCAATGCGTCGGAGCCGGTATCCCTGCTGGCCAACCGCTACTATACCCGGGAATTCTTCAGGGAACTCGCCCGCATCATGAACTCCCGGGGCGTGGTCTGCCTGCGCATCACATCCTCGGACACCTACACCGCCGGCGGAGTGGGGGCTTACTCGGCGGTGCTTTACGCTACTCTGCGATCGGTATTCCCCAACGTGGCGGTCTCTCCCGGTCCGGACGCCTACTTTTTCGCTTCCCGGGATCCCGGGGTGGTGAGCCGGGATCCCGCGGTCCTGGCCGCGCGCTGGCGCCGCCACTCCAGGGGTACCCCGGACATGACGCCCATGTTCGCCGCCTGGTTCCCCCCGGACGGAGGCGACGATATCCGCGGCCGTCTTCATGCCCGCGGACCCTACCCGCCCAATACCGATGATCTGCCCACGGCGCTTCACTACTACAATCGCTCCCTGGGATGGATCCACGCGGGGGGGGTGCGGAAGGTGCTGCGGGCGGCGGAGAATCTCGACCCGGCCCTGTTGTTGCTGGCGGCGTTTCTCCTGCTACTGCCGGCGGCCCTGCGGCGCCGCGGCGCGGGCATGATCTATCCCGCGGTGGCCGTGGCGGGATTTTCCGGCATGTCGCTGCAAATGCTCATCTTGACCCTGATTCAAAGCCGCTTCGGCTTTATCTATCGCTTTATCGGTCTTTTCACCGCCCTGTTCATGGCTGGACTTCCCCTGGGCGCGGCAATTTCGCGGCGCCTGGCCAGGCGCTTCCCTCCCCGGCGGCTCCTGGCGACCCTGTTATGCGCCCTGGCGGCCACGGCGGCGGCCCTGGGCTGGTTGCTCCCGGCGACCGGGCGCAATCCCCTTTTCGATCAGATCTGGATTTCTCTGTTCACCGTGTTGATCGGCGGCATGGTGGGCGCGGTGTTCCCCGCGGCCCTGGCGGTGGCCCTTGACCTGGAATCGCGCCGGCCGGGACATGCCACCGGCAGGATCAACGCGGCGGATCACAGTGGTGCGGCCCTGGGAGCCCTGCTGGCGGGGACGATGCTGCTGCCCATCCTGGGGATGACCGGGACCACCCGTTTGGTGGCCGGGATCAACTTGGCCGCCGCGCTTTTCCTGTTATGGAGGAGTCAGGGGTCGACGATCCGGGGAAGGTGAGGCGCGATGCGGCTGAGAATCTCGTAGTGGATGGTCCCGCAACGATCCGCCAGGTCGGTAGCATCGATGCGGTGGGTTTGCCCCTTTCCCAGCAACACGACCCGGTCGCCCGCCTGGACTCCGGGGATATGCGTCACATCGGCCATCATCATGTTCATGCAGATCCGCCCCCGGATCGGGGCTTCCACCCCATTCACCAGCACTACCCCGGAATTGGAAAGGCGCCGGTCATAACCGTCATAGTACCCCACGGGGATAACGGCGATACGGGAATCACTGAAGGCCCGGTACGAACGACCATACCCCACGGATTCGCCGGAAGCCAGGGATTTCACCTGGGCGACCCGGGTTTCCCAGGTCAGGGGCGGCTGCAGCTCCATGCCGTCTCCCTTTTGCTCCTGCCAGGAAATAAGAGTTTCCCGGGAAGGCCAGTAGCCGTATGCCGAAATCCCCACCCGCACCATATCCAGGTGGGTGTCCGGGAACAGCAGGGCCGCCGCCGAGCAGGCCATGTGCCGGGTCAGGGTAACTCCCGGGGGGAGGTTCTCCAGGAGGGACCGGAAAGTCTCCAACTGTGAGCGGGCGAAGTCGTGCCGGGTGGTATCCTCGATATCCGCGAAATGGGTATAGATCCCCCGGAAAGAGATTTCCGGCATCGACGGAGAGTCCAGCAGCGAGAGGATCTCCACGGGTTCCATACCCAGGCGGCGGGTGCCGGTTTCCACTTTCAGATGACATCCGGCGGTGGTTTCGGCCTTGCGGGCGGCGGCCCGCACCCGTTGCAGGTACTCTGCGGAGGGCACCACCATCTCCACCCCGGCACCGACCATGTACTCCAGTTCTTCGTCATCGGCCCATCCCATGACCAGCACCGGCCGGGTATCGTCCCGGCTGAGTACCCGCCGGGCTTCCTCCGCCGCGTCCACGGCGTAATATCCCACGGAATCCAGTCCCCGGGCGATATCCACGCAGGTTTCGATACCGTGTCCATATGCGTTGGCCTTGACGACAAAAGCGACCGGGCGACCGGTGATACGGCGGAACCGGTCCAGGTTGGCGGTCAATGCCGCCGCGCTGATCCGGAGGAAAGTGCGCATTATTCCGGGCTCCCGGGATCCTTTTCGGCGTCGGCTTCCATCCGCTTCAGCACGTCCCGGACCCGCTGCATCCGGTCCAGCCGGGCCACCAGGAGTCCCTGGGGGGTCTGCACCACCCCAACGCCTTCCAGGCCGATCACCCCCACCGGTGTATCGGTGGTGGAAAACACCAGGCAATCCCGGCTTTCCAGGAGTACGTGCCGAGCCTGCGCCACATTGCCGTCCCGGTCCGGCCGGCCAAGTTCATACACGCTGGGCCATGCCCCCACGTCGTTCCAGTCGAAAGCCGCGGGCATCATCCAGGCATCCACGCCCTTTTCCATCAAGGCGTAATCAATGGAAAGGGCGGGAAGTTCGGAGAATGCCTTTTTCATATGCCCGGTGGATGCCGCTTCGAGATCGGCGTATCCCCGGGCGAATTCCGGCGCGTGCCGTTCCAGCAGGGCGCGGAAATGGCTTAGTTTATAGGCGAACATTCCGGAATTCCAGCAATATCCGCCGGCGGCGATGTACTCCGCCGCCGTGACCGCATCGGGTTTTTCAACGAAAGCCTCGACGGGATGAAAATCCACCCCATCCAGGCGTTGCGGCCCGCCGGTGGTGAAGCGGATATACCCGTAACCGGTGTGCGGCTGATCGGGGACGATTCCGGCGGTGACGATCACCGGGCGTTCGGCAAACTTCAGCGCCGCCTTCATCTGTCCGGCGAAGGCCTCGCCGTCCCGGATATGGTGGTCCGCCGGCACGACCAGCAGCCGCCCCTCGGGATCCCGGCGGCCGAGTATGATATTGGCCAGGATCATGCAGGGAGCCGTATTGCGCGGCATGGGCTCGGCGATAAAGTTGTCTCCGGGCATTTCCGGGACGGCTTCCCGGACCAGGGTCCGGTAGCCCTCCTCGGCCACAACGAAAATTCTCTCAGCGGGCACGATGCGCTGCAATCGTTGGAAGGTGCGGGTGATCAGGGGTTCATCACCCAGGATGGGGAGAAATTGCTTGGGTCGTTGACGGGTGCTGTACGGCCAGAACCGGGTGCCCTGTCCCCCGGCCATGATGAGGGCGAAGTTGTGATCAGGCATGGTTTCTTTTAGCATAGCAATCATGGGAACGCAACCAGTGGAATAGTTGATTTTTTGGCCGCCCTTGCCTATTATCTAGGTATGAAAAGATGGATCGTGGTCTTGCTGTTGCTTGCCCCGGTCACCCTGGCGGCGGAAGTGTACCATTTGGCCATTCAGGGCCCCATCGATTCCGTCAGCGCGGAGTACGCAATCGATTCCATGAAACGTATCCGCCAGGAAGCCCGGGCCGAACTGGTGGTCATTGAACTGGACACCCCCGGCGGGCTGGATTCGGCCATGCGCACCATTATCAAGCAGATGCTGCAATCTCCGGCGCCGGTGGCTGTTTTCGTTTCTCCCCAGGGAGCCCGGGCGGCTTCGGCGGGTTTCTTTATCGCCGTGGCCGCGGACATATCGGTCATGGCGCCGGGAACGAACATGGGAGCCGCCAGCCCGGTTTCCGCCCTGGGCCGAAAGATCGATGACACCATGAAGGCCAAGATCACCAACGACGCGGTCTCATATATCCGCTCCCTGGCCCGCAAACGCGGTCGGGACGAGGATATGGCCGCCCGGGCGGTGAGCGAAAGCCTCTCCTATACCGTGGAAGAATGCCTCGAGGGAAGACTGGCCGACCTCTCCGCGGACAGCCTGGAGGACCTGCTCGAGCAGGTGCGGGGGCGTCGGATCACCACCATGCGGGGGGAAACGGTCACCCTGGAGTTACGGAATCCCCGGATCATCCGCCTGGAGATGAGTTGGCGACAACGCTTCCTGCGCACCATCACCAATCCCAACCTGGCCTATTTCCTTTTGATCTTCGGACTGATCGGTCTCTACCTGGAATTCACCCACGCCGGCGCGATCATCCCGGGAGTGATCGGCGGCATTTCCCTCCTGCTGGCGTTCCTGGCCTTTCAGATCCTGCCCATCAACTACGTCGGACTGCTTTTGATCCTTTTATCCGTCGGGCTGTTCCTGGCGGAGATCAAGGTACAGGGGTTCGGGATACTGGGTATCGGCGGAGCCGTGGCGTTTTTCCTCGGTTCAGTGATATTGATCAGTTCGCCGATTCCCGAGATGAGGCCTACCATGAGCATGATCGCCATATTGACCGTCAGTTTCGCGGCCATCGTCCTTTTTCTGACCTACAAAGTGATTCAGGTTATGAAAAGACGTGTAGATACCGGACAGGAAGGCCTGTCCGGAGAGTCGGGAACCGCCCGTACCCGGGTCACTCCTGAAGGGGGAAGGGTTTTCGTTCACGGAGAGTGGTGGAACGCCTTTTCCGAGAATACGATCGAAGCCGGCGACAGAGTGGAAGTCGTCCGGATGGAAGGATTCCGGCTGAAAGTCAAACCAAAAGGGGGTAAATAAAATGCAATTTTCCGCCATTACCATCGTGATTGTCGTCCTGTTTCTGCTTTTCAACTGGCTCAAGGTACTCAAGGAGTATGAACGGGGAGTCATTTTCCGGTTGGGCCGGGTCCTGGGCCGCCCCAAGGGGCCGGGGCTCATCTTCGTCCTCTACCCCATAGACAAGATCGTCAAGGTCAGCCTGCGTACCATCGTACTTGACGTACCCCCCCAGGATGTAATCACCCGGGACAACGTTTCCGTCAAGGTCAACGCCGTTGTCTATTACCGGGTCCTGGATCCCCTGAAAGCGGTACTCCAGGTCCAGGAGTACAACTACGCCACGTCCCAGCTGTCCCAGACCACCCTGCGTTCGGTATTGGGCCAGGTGGAACTGGATGAGTTGCTCTCCGAGCGGGATCAACTGAACGCCAAGCTGCAGAGCATCATCGACGAACACACGGATCCCTGGGGAGTCAAGGTCTCCATGGTAGAGATCAAGTACGTGGACCTGCCGCAGGAAATGCAGCGCGCCATGGCCAAGCAGGCCGAAGCGGAACGGGAACGCCGCGCCAAGGTGATCCACGCCGACGGTGAATACCAGGCTTCATCCCGGCTTCTGGAAGCCGCGGAAACCATGTCCAAAAACGCGTATACCATGCAATTGCGCTACCTGCAGACCTTGATGGACATTTCGGCGGACAATTCGTCCACCATTGTATTCCCCCTGCCCATCGAGCTGCTCAACGTACTTGGAAAGGGCAAATGATGGACAAACGCCGCACCGTGCTGGAAATCAAGATCACTTTCCTGCACGTGATCGTATTCCTCTCCGCGGTCATCCTGATCGGCATATTTCTCTTCTACCTGGGGTACCAGGCCGGCAAGACCGCGGCCATGGCCCCGGAGGGAGCCAGGGTGACCAGCAGCAGCGAGCATATTCCCCTGGAGGGAGAGGACAAAGCCGGCGGGGAAGCCAGCGCCATCCAGGCGGAAATGGATCTGCACGGCAAATCCGCCACACCGCCGGCCGCGCGCAGCGACTCCGTTCCCCCGAAGAAAGTCAAACCCCGCCCGGTTGAGCGGGACACCTATTACGCGGTGCAGGTGGCCGCATTTGAAAACCATGCGGAAGCCAAATCCTATTCGGACATGTTTATCCGTCATAACTACCCCACGGAAATCCAGCGCGTCATGGTGCGGAGCAAGACCATGTACCGGGTATTGGTGGGGCGTTATGAAACCCGGGAAGCCGCCAAATCCGCCAAGGGCGGCATGGAAAAATTGGCCGGCCGCAGCGGCTTTTTTCTGCGGCGTATGCCCTGAAGCGCCGGCTGTAACCGGCTGGAGCCTCTGGTAATGTCCGGATTTCTATCCCAGTCCTCTCCCTGGTTTTCCGCCCTGTTTTCGGGGGTTTTGTACGCCCTGGCCTTTCCCAGGTTCGACCTGTTTCCCCTGGCCTTCATTTTTCTGCTCCCCCTGTTGAGCGCCCTGGAACGCTCCCGGGCGGGATCTTTCTCATTGTTCATTACTTTCGGCGCCTCCTCCTATCTGGTTCTATTGTACTGGATGCCCCGGGTAATGATCCGCTACGGCGGCATGAGCATGGGGCTCAGCGTGCTGGCTTTCCTCATGGTAACGGGAATACTTTCATTGATCACCGCCGCCGCGGGATGGGGAATGGGACGGTTGTGGCGGGCCGGCAACCCCTGGTGGCCCGGCGTGGCCTTGTTGTGGGTGGCCAGGGATCTGGTTCTCGAGGTTTTCATGAGCGGATTCCCCTGGTGTCTGGCGGGCACATCCCAATACCGCAATCTGCCTTTCCTGCAGACCGCGGCCCTGGGCGGAGTGCACCTGACGGGATTCCTCCTGATCCTGGCCAATCTCTTGTTGTACCGCTGGTGGCGGTACCGGGACCGCCGCTACGGCGCGGCGTTGATCCTGCTCCTCCTGGTCACCCACGGCTGGGGATGGATGCGGATGAACCGGATGGAATCAGGGCTGGCAAAGCTCCCGTCCCACCGGGTGGGCGTGTTGCAGCCCGGCAGCCATCACGACCGGGTTTTGTCCTGGAGGCAACGGGAAGTAAGGCTGACGGAATTGCTGGAGGAGTCCGCCGGCCTCGTCCGGAACGGCGGCGCGGAATTCGTGGTCTGGCCCGAGTATTCGGTCACCCTCTATCCCCTGCAGAACACGGCATACCGGGACAGGCTCCTGGAATTCAGCCGGGAATACGCCCCGCTGCTGGCGGGATTCACCGATATTCAGCGTAAGGGCGTGATCGCCAACGCCATGGTCCGCTTCGCCCCGGAAGGCATTCAAACCTATCATAAGGTTCATCTGACCCCTTTTGGAGAGTACATTCCTTTCCGCTGGCTCTTCTTCTTTGTCCCCCGTATCGTAGGCGAAATCGTTGATTTCACCCCGGGAAAAAGCCTGCACACCCTGGAAGTGAACGGTACACCAATGGCGACCCCCATCTGTTTCGAAATCATTTTTCCCCGGTTGGTGCGGAAGCTTGTGGCCCGGGGAGCCCGTTTGATCATAACCATATCCAACGACTCATGGTTCGGGAATACTTCGGCTCCGGGACAGCATATGGTCAACGCGGTTCTGCGCAGCGTTGAAAATCATCGTTATACGGTCCGTTCCACTTCCAACGGCCTGTCCGTGGCGGTATCTCCAACGGGACGGATATTAAAGCAGTCCCCCTACGGTCAAGCGGACCGGTTCGTGACCCGGGTCCATTACCTGGAAGAGCGGTCGCCCTTCACCCGGGGTGGGTGGCTTTTTCCCCACTTCTGCCTGCTGCTCGGCCTGGCGGCCCTTATTCCGCGCGGCCGCCGCCACCGGGGTTGACATTTCCCATAGCATTGTCCATAGTTGTGAAAAGACTCATGGGAACTTTGGACCACAACTATCCCATGCCGGGCGCTTACCGGCGAAACCTTACCCGGCAATCCGGAGGCTGAAATGTTATCAAGACCCGTTTACACCGAGAAAATCGCCCACAGTTCCTATCTGGTGGGCAGTGAAGGCCGGGCGGTTGTCATCGATCCCCGGCGGGATGTCGAAGTGTACATCCATATGGCCAAGAAATTCGATCTTACCATTACCCATATCCTGGAGACCCACCTGCACGCGGATTTCCTCTCAGGACACATGGATCTGGCGGACCGGGTTGGGGCCGAGATCGTCATGCCCGCCGCCGCCGGGGCGGACTTTCCGCACATCGGCGTGGCTGAAGGCGACGAGATCGCGGTGGGCAAACTGCGTTTCCGCGTCATGGAGACTCCGGGGCACACTCCGGAACACATCAGTTACGTATTGTCGGATCTGGACCGGGGCGACGTTCCGGCGGCGGTGTATTGCGGCGACACCCTGTTCGTGGGTGACGTGGGCCGGCCGGACCTTTTTCCCGGACAGGCGGAGACATTGACCCGCCGCCTCTTTTCCAGCCTTCACGATAAACTGCTCAAACTGCCGGATTTCGTCGAAGTCTATCCCGCCCATGGGCCGGGGTCCCTGTGCGGCCGCAGCATCGGCCAGCGCCGCAGGTCAACCATCGGGTACGAAAAACAGCTCAACCCCGCCCTGCAATTCAAGGATCCCGACGCATTCCGGGACTGGTTGCTGGATGGAATGCCGCCGGCTCCGGACCATTTCTCGCGGCTCAGTGAAATCAACCGCCGGGGCCCTGAGTTGCTGCGCAGCCTGGAGAACCTGGCCTCCATAGCGCCCTCGGACGCCCGTCAGCTCATGGCCGAATCCGAAGGCATCGCTTTGGATGTCCGGGGCATGCGCGGTTTCTCCCGCTCCCATATCACCGGTGCCTATCACATCAGCACCCGGGCCAATTTCCCCACCCTGGCGGGATGGGTCATTCCTCCGGAAAAGCCCATATTCCTGATCTCCGCCGGGGATGAAGAACTGGCCGAGGCCTGGGACCAATTGCACCGGGTCGGTCTGGATCACGTGGCGGGACAACTGCTTTCCGGGATCGAAGGCTGGGAAGCCCAGGAGCTCCCCATGGACCGCCTGGACCTGTTGGAACCGGAAGAATTCAAACGGCAACTGACCGGCGACAATCCGCCTCTGGTGGTGGATGTCCGGCCGGCGGCGGAATTCAATTCCGGGCATATCCCCGGAGCGATCAACATTCCCGTAGCCGAATTGCGCACCCGTCACACCGAGATCCCCGCTGACCGGCAGGCTGTGTTGACCTGCCGGGTGGGGTACGTGGCCAGCCTGGGATGCAGCTTGCTCAAGCAACGGGGCCGTCACCGGGTCGCCAATCTGCGGGGCGGGCTAAGCCGATTCGTCGCCTCCGGCGGCACCCTGTCCTGAGCCGGTAGCCAGGAAATCCGCGTAGGTGGAGGGGGATATCTCTACTTCCGTGGGCGAAAGAGGACGCAGGGACAAGCCCGCCAATTCCGGCGGTGAGTTTTCCGGCGGCATGGTGAAAGTCAGCACCACCCGGTCGGCGTAAACATCCGCGGCGGATACGGGTAGTTTTTTCAAAAGCAACCGCAGGGCGGCGATCCGAAACACCTCCGCCATTCCCCCGGGCAGGCGGCCGAAGCGATCCTCCACCCCGGCGCGTACGCCTTCGAGTTCCGCGCCATCCCCGGCGCTCATGACGCGGCGGTACACCCCCACCCGTTCCTCCTGGTCCCGGATGTATCCGGTTTCCACGGAAAAAGCGAAACGCACGTTCAATTCAGCGGGAGCCCGGGCCGCCTGACCGCCCTTGAGGTCCCGAATGGTACGCTGCAGCAATTCCATGTAGTAATCGAATCCCAGGGCCTCGATGTGGCCGTGCTGGCGGTTCCCCAACAAAGTACCCGCGCCTCTCAGGCGCAGGTCGAATTCCGCCAGCCGATACCCGGCACCCAGTTCAGCGAACTCCCGCAGGGCCTGCAGCCGGGCGTTCGCTTTCTCGGAAAGGGCCGAATCGGAAACCAGGAAATAGGCGTGGGCCCGGAGGTCTCCCCGGCCGATGCGCCCCCTGAGCTGGTACAATTGAGTCAGGCCGAAACGCTCCGCCCGCATGACCACCAGGGTGTTGACCCCGGGGATGTCGATGCCGTTCTCGATAATGGTGGTGGACAAGAGGACCTGCACCTCCCGCCGTACGAAAGCCATAAGGGTTTTCTCGATGACGTCCGCGCGCATGCGGGCATGGATGACCGCCACTTCCACCTCGGGAAGCCAATCTCTCAGGCGGCCGCGGAAAGTGTCGATGGTCTGGATATCGTTGTACACGATATACACCTGGCCGCCGCGTTCCCCTTCGTTCAGCACCGCGGAGATCAGGATATCCGGGCGGAACAGGCTCACCGTATTGCGGATTGCCAGCCGGCCCAGGGGCGGCGTGCGGATCAACGATATGTCCTGCAGACCCGCCATGGAAAACGAGAGCGTACGGGGAATGGGCGTGGCGCTCAGACTCAACACGTCAACCCCGGGATGGCGCTGTTTGAGCGACTCTTTCTGAAACACCCCGAACCGCTGTTCTTCATCGATCATCAACAGGCCAAGGTTCGGAAAATCCAGGTGACGGCTCAACAAAGCGTGGGTTCCGATCACCATGTCGACTTTGCCTTCCCGGATATCCCGGGCGATCCGGTTGCGCCGGGCCGCGGGTACCAGCCGCGAAACCATCTCCAGGCGTACCGGCAGGTCACCGAACCTTCGGCTGAAAGTCTGGAAATGCTGGGCGGCCAGGATGGTGGTCGGGCACAACAGGGCCACCTGGCGCTGATTGAGGATTACCCGGAAGGCGGCACGGACCGCCACTTCGGTCTTGCCGAAAGACACATCGCCGCAAACCAGCCTGTCCATGGGATGGGGCGCTTCGAGATCCCGCAGAACATCGTGAATGGCCCTTTTCTGATCCACGGTCTCCACGAACCGGAATCGTCGCCACAACTGGTCCTCCAACTCGCTGTCTCCGGGAAACGCCGTTCCCGGCGCCGCCTTGCGACGGGCATAAAGATCCAGAAGTTCCCGGGCGAAGGGGATTATGCTGCGGCGGGCGCGGTTCTGTTTGGCCCGCCATGTACGCCCGCCCAGACGGTCAAGCTCCGGGGCGTGACCTTCCATGGCCGAGTATGGGCGCAGGGAGTCGGCTTCGTGTACCGGCACATAGAGACGCTCTCCCTCGCGGTACTCCACCACCATGACTTCCGTCGTGGTGGAATCCCGGCGGATACGATCGAATCCACTGACGGTGAGTCGTTCCATACCCAGGAAACGGCCGATCCCGTGGTCGATATGGGTAACCAGGTCGCCCACCCGGATATCCCGCAACAGGCGCTCCCTGCGGGCGGGAGCCCCCGCCGTCTCGCGGCGGCGGCGCCTGGTCCAGGGCCGATAGGGCAACAGCATACGCCCCAGGTGGGGATTCTCCACCGCGCCGGGCAGATTATGGGGCAGGAAAGCCACAGGGCCCTCGAGAAAACCCAGGCGTCCGCGTACACCGGGAATATCTGAAACCACCGCCAGATCCACGCCCGCGCGCATTCGCTCCTTTAGTTCACTGACGGCCCGGCTGTCCATCTCCACCAGGCTTTCGCGTACGGGCAGGATCTCCGGAGGCGCGCCGTCTTCGCTTCCCAGGGGGCTGAGATCCAGTAACGGTCGATCCGCCAGGTCGAAACGCAGAGCGGCGCATACCGGTTCTCCAACCACTTCATCCGAAGCTACGGCTTCGTGAATCCTCTGGAAATGGGCCAACAACTTGAGGTGTTCCGCTTCCAGGGCCGGCCGGTCCAGGGTGATGATTCGGCAACCGCTCAGCCATTGGTCCAGGGAGGGCATCCCGGAACCCGGATCGCCCAGGTATTCCGCCAGACCGGGGTATTGCAAAAAATAGCGCATGGGCGGAAACCGCATGGAATCGAGGGTGGCGACCGACTTCTGGGTTTCCGGTTCATAGCGGCGCAGGGAGACCACCCGGGAACCTTCGAATTCCATGCGTCCGGGCAATTCTTCTCCCGGGGCGAAAACGTCCACAATGGCGCCCCGCCGGGCAGCCTGTCCGGGAGCGACGGCGTCTTCCCGGAAAATGTATCCGGCGGCGGATAAGCGCTCCACCAATTCCTCCCGGCGGATCCGCATGCCCCGGGTCAACTCGATGGCCAGGGCCGCCAGATCCCGCGGGGGTTCCAGTCCCATGGCCATGCCCGAAAGGGTGGCCACCACCACCGGCGCCGGCCCCGGGTCCAGCCACGCCGCCGCCAATCCGGCTTTGTCCGCCGCCGCGGAGGGGAACAATTCGGGATTCGCGAAGGGATCTTCAAACGGCCGCAGGTGCCGAACGACGGGCCGATCGCCGCAATTCATCAGCCCCAGCCAGGCCTGCAGGCGCCGGCAACGTTCATGAGCGGACTCATTCTCGCCCACCACCCAGATCAGGGGCCGGGAATCCAGCGCCGCCACCGCGGCCACCACCGGTTCCGCCAGGGATGCGGGACAATCATGGACCACTCCCCCCCGGGTGCGTTCCAGCAATGAGAGAAACTCCTCCCGGAACAGCCACCCCGGGGATATGGTTCCCGGAGAATCGGAGTTCACTCGGCCCCCAAGAGTTTCGCCAGTTCAGGAACCGAACCAACCAGGTGTTCCGGCGCGGCTGCCGCCAGCTCTCCTGGACGGGCGTATCCCCAGGTTACGCCGATAGCGGGAATGCCGTTCTCCCGGGCTCCGAGCACATCATCGACCCGGTCACCCACCATCACCGCGGCTTCGGTGGATATCTTTTCCATGGCGGTCCGGACGACTTCACTCTTGCGGGTGCGCCTCCCGTCTAGTTCGGATCCCTGGATTAGGACAAAGAATTCGTCCAGGTTGAAATGCTCCAGGATGCGTCGAGCATACACGGTTGGTTTGGAAGTCGCCAGCACCAGCTTCCCTCCCAACCGCGCGAGGCCGCCCAACAATTCGGCCATGCCCGGATACAAACGATTCTCGAATATGCCCCGGGGGGCGAAATATTCCCGGTACAGATCCACAGCCTGGAACGCATCCGCCCGGTCCAGGCCATAGCGGCGCATGTAGGATTCATGCAAAGGAGGCCCGATGAAATCTTTTAGAGACCCGGGATCGGGTTCGTCGATACCCATCCGTTCCAAGGAGTAGAGAATGGAATTGACGATTCCCTCCGCCGGATCCGTAACCGTGCCGTCCAGGTCAAAAAGTATGGTGGTCCACATCATATGGCAAGGATCTCCGGGGCCTTCAGCATACCCCAGGTACCTGTCTGAAGCAAGTATGCTATAATCATTTTCAGAGGGAGACATGAATCTTCAGCTGCTTATGGACCGTCTGGAGGGGCTGGAACACGAGACCGGATGCCTGTATCGTACCATGGCGGCCAGGCTCAAAAGTATTGATTCCGCCGCCACGGAGCTTTTCCAGCGACTGGCGGAAGAGGAAAAGGGGCATGAAAAGGAAGTCCGCCTGGTGCGTGACATTATTGCAAACGCCGGCGAAAAACTTTCCCATACCGCCGTGGATCCCGCCATCACGGATCGCATGGAAGAACAACTGGGATATATCCGAGAAAAACAGTCCCTTTTCGCGGCGGGGATGCCGGACATCGCGATCTCACAAGCCATTGCCATGGCTCTGGACATCGAGGAACAGCTCAGGGAAAGGCACACCCTGGAAGCGGTACAAATCCAGGAGCCCCGCATTCAAAAATTAATGCAGAGCCTGGTACAGTCCGACGGCGCCCACGTGGCGCTCCTTTCGGGCTGGCCGCATGGCGACACCTGATCAAGTTGAAGTATTCCGCTCCTTGCGCCCAGACCCTTCTTGCGATACAATTCCCGGCATGAACCAGGTTTTTGAGCAGGTCCGTACGCCCGGCAACTTGTCGGGAGTGGTCTGCGCCTCCTCCTTTTACGCTGATCCGGCGGCCACCGCCGCCTGACCAGGATTTATACTCATCATCCATTTCCCCTCCGGGGATCCGTCTGTTCGGAGCCCCGGCGCGCCCCAAATCCATTGACAGAGGAGGACAATATGAAGAATCGATTCCTGAACAGCAGCCAATGTGAGCTCCTGGCCCACCGTGGCGACAAAGCCTCCATAGACATTTTGATCAACGCCCTGTCGGCATCGGACCCGCTGCAGGTACGGGTGGCGGACTACGCCCTGGGGCTTGTGGAAAGCGTTGAAGGCGTGGCGCGGATCCGCCATCACCTTTTCCGGGCTCCCCTGGCGGTGCAACGCAACCACGCGGCGCTTTATTTCAAGCGCCGGGGACTGCGCGCCATATTGGAAGAAGCCCTGGAAGCCGGCGCCATCGACGCGGTCCAGGCCCGTTCGCGGTAATGTATCGTTGGGGACGGTGCTTGTAAATTTGTAAACAGGGGTGAGTGAGGTTTCATGTCCCATCGCATGGAAATCCCTCTGGATTGAATAACGACTGTTTACAAATTTACAAGCACCGTCCCTATCCTCTTGATTCTTGATTTGCTTTGCCGTATATTGGTCCATTGCCACGAGCAAAAGCTCGGAACCCAAGGAGGGACGTATGGCACACGTCATTAATGAGGAATGCATCAGCTGCGGATCCTGTGAACCCGAATGCCCGGAAGGCGCGATCTCTGAAGGGGATGAGCGGTTCGTGATCGATGCGGCCAAATGCACCGACTGCGGCACCTGCGTGGATGTCTGTCCCGTGGAAGCCATCCACCCCGCATGAGGATCCAAGACGCGGGAGGATCACCTCCCGCGTCTTTTTTTCCAACCTGCTGATGTATCGTTGGGGACGGTGCTTGTAAATTGGTAAACAGGAGTACGGTTTAAGCTTCATATTCCATGTTATGGAAATCCCCCGGAAATGAATAATGGCTGTTTACAAATTTACAAGCACCGTCCCCAATGAAATGCAAAAATCCCGCTGAACACGGGCATTTAGGGGCGAATCAGAAGAAATCAGGAAAGCCCGCCGCGTTACCGCGAACGGGCCTTCCGGGCTTTGGGCTTACAGAACGACTACGTTGGCGGCCTGTTGACCCTTGGGACCCTGTTTTACGTCAAATTCCACTTCCTGACCTTCCATCAGAGAGCGGTGACCAGTGCCCTGGATCTCGGAATAATGGACGAACACGTCGTTCGAACCATCCACTTCGATAAAGCCGTAACCTTTGCTGTCGTCAAACCACTTTACTCTACCTTTCGGCATAAACATACTCCTTTTTTGTCTATCAGTAGACGCGGCAGAATAATTCACCCGGAAGTAAAGGATTTTACTCGGAGAGATACGCCTCCACCTTCATCCACCAATCAGACACAATTTTACCATAAACAGCCAAATAGTACAAGTCGGAGAAAATATTCGCGAAAAACAGGCAAAGACCAGGGGCCTGGAGTTCGGAATCATCCGCCGGCAAGCGCTTGCACAAGACCAAAACCCAGGTGACACAACGGTTCCCGAACATGGAGGCTTCGGTTCGCCGCCAACAGGTGAATCGGTCCCCTGGCTTTTTCGCCTCGATATGATACACTGTTTTCAGTTTTTCAGGAGAACAATCATGAACGAAAAAAACACGCTTACCGCAGTTATGGATACAAACCGCGGCTCCATACGCCTGCGGCTGCTGCCTGAATCAGCGCCCCTTACAGTGGCGAGCTTTGTAAACCTCGTCCTGCGCGGATATTACGACGGCCTGACTTTTCACCGGGTTATCGCCGACTTCATGATCCAAGGCGGTTGCCCGGAAGGTTCCGGTCGGGGCGGTCCGGGATACCAATTTCCCGACGAATTCGATCCCGCCCGGCGTCATGACCGCCCGGGCATTCTCTCCATGGCCAACGCCGGCCCCGGCACCAACGGCAGTCAATTCTTCATTACCCACGTACCCACCCCCTGGCTGGACGGCAAGCATGCCATTTTCGGTGCCGTGGAAAGCGATGACGATCAGACGGTGGTCAACAGCATACGCCAGGAAGATTCTATTACATCAGTAAAAATCGAAGGCGATCCCGCCGCCCTGCTGAAAGATCAGGCCGAGCAGCTGAAGGCCATGAACTCCGCGTTGGACCGCCACTTCCCCGACCTGAAACCCGCTCCGGCCGCCACCTGATCCTGCCGGGTGAATTCTCGGACTGGATCGGCTACACTGCTCGGGGGAAATACAGTGGAAAAAGTTCTGACAACCATTAACCGGGTGTTGCACTATACCCTTTTCGAAATCAACCAGACCCCGGTCTCCCCGGCCTCCATCCTCATGTTTATCCTGGTGGTGGCGGTTTTTTACGGCCTGTCCCGCCTGGTGCGGCGCCTACTGAAAAGCGGAGTGTTCTCGCGACTTGAAATGGAGCGAGGCTCCCGCTTCGTGGTGATCCGCATCACCCACTACACCATCATGACCCTGGGGGCCGTGGTGGCTTTTCAATTCGTGGGCATCAACCTGTCCGGTCTGGCCGTCATTTTCGGACTTTTTTCGGTGGGTATCGGCTTCGGCCTGCAGAACGTCACTTCCAATTTCATCGCAGGACTGATCCTCCTGGTGGAGCGTCCCATCAACATCGGTGACCGGGTCACCATCGGCGACACCGAGGGCAACGTCACGGAGATCAAGATCCGTTCCACCACCATTCAGACTCTCAACAATATCACCTATATCGTACCCAACTCGGAGTTCATCTCCTCCACGGTGATCAACTGGTCCCTGGGAGACCCCAAAATCCGCCTGGACATCCCCGTCGGCGTATCCTACAACTCAGACCCGGAAAAAGTCCGGGAAGTACTGCTGGAAGTGGCACGCCTCCACCCCCGGGTATTGCAGCGCCCGGAACCGCGGGTATTGTTCAAGGATTTCGGCGATTCCGCCCTCAATATGGTGTTGTGGGCCTGGGTGGAAGAGCCCTACTCATACCGACTCATCGTTTCGGAAATCAACTTCGAGATTTTCCGGGCCTTCCGGGAAGCGGGCATCCATATCCCCTTCCCCCAGCGGGACGTGCATATCATTCCGCCGGAAGATACGTCCGGGGAAACAGGGGAAAGTGAAAAGGCAAAAGTGAAAAGGCAGCCAGAATAAGCTTCTTCCCCTCTCCCCTATCTCACTTTACTCTCTATTCCAGGGGGTCAACTCGATGCATTCCTGACGAAAACCGGCGCTCCCATTCCTGTATCAGTTACCCATTACCCAAAGGCGGCCGGTAGAGAAGGTCTTTCAATGAGCACGGCACGCCGTGCTCTACCTGTCACCTTCTGATTGCTTCTTCCCTTTTCAACTTTACAACTTTTATTTACCTGATCGCACCGTGGTAAAAGAACAGGCCCAGGCCGATGGTGAACACCATGGCGCCGTACAGGCCATGTTCAATGGCCGCCAAGAGTACCGAGTCATGCTTCCGGTACGTGCAGGCAAAGAGGAATCCCGCGGGCAGGGTCAGCAGGGGGCCCACCAGGTTGCCGAAAGCCACGTGGACCATGGCGAAAGCAAATGCGTTCATCACTAGAGCCACCCGGGGATCCCGGAACAGGTCCCGGTAGCGGAAAAAAAAGAAAGCCCGGTATATGATTTCCTGGGGAAACGCCGAGAAAACCGAGTAGAATATCATCACCATCAACCAAATCCTGAAGCGGTGGCGGGGAAAAAAGAACAACTGGTCCGGGGCGATGATCATGGTAATGGCAAACAGGCACAGGGCCACCAGGGGCGCTTTCCATATCATGCTCCGAACGAATGTCCGTAACCCTTTCCAAGCGAAAAAGCGCCGGTTATCGAAATCCGGATTCCGCACCAGGTAGGTGGTCACCGCAACGGTACCCAGCATAAGGAGCATGGGGATGACGAAACCCCGACCCGCCAGCAGCATCAATACCGGCACAACCAGGAACAGCAGGCTCCATTCAATCCATAACCAGACTTGCCTTTTGTTCAATCATCATCTCCATGGGAAGGTACCATGTCCAGGGCCCGGGCTACTTTCAGGCCCCGCACGGCGGCGGACACGTCGTGCACCCGAAGGATCGAGGCCCCCCGCATGACTCCCGCCATTCCGGCAATCAGGGTTTCCGGCAAGCGGGCCGCCGGATCGGTCTCACCGCCCAGGGCGCCCAGGAAAGATTTGCGCGAAACCCCAAGAAGAAGAGGGCAATCGAATACCCGGAACTCATTCAGCCGTTTCATGATTTCAATATTGTCCCGCAACCGCTTGCCGAAACCGATCCCCGGATCCAGGACGATACGGTCCGCGGCCACCCCGGCGGACCGCGCCGTTTGCACGCGCTCAATAAAGTACTCCTTCAGCTCCGCCACCACGTCGGTGTATTCGGGATTGAGCTGCATTTTTTCCGGAGTACCCTTGATGTGCATAATGATTACGGGTACCTGCATTTCCGCCACCACATCGGCCATGCGGGGGCTGAATCCCAGGCCGGAAATATCATTGACAATGTCGGCGCCCCCCTCCTCCACCGCCGCCCGGGCCACCGACTCCTTGTAGGTGTCAACCGATACGGGAACGCCGATTTCGTTCTTGATGCGGTGAATCACCGGCACGACCCGGTCCATTTCCTCTTCCACGCCCACCGGCAGGGAGCCCGGGCGGCTGCTCTCGCCGCCCACATCGATGATGTCCGCGCCCTGCGCGGCCATTTCCCGGGCCCTTGCCAGCGCCAGGTCGGGAGACAGGAATCGCCCGCCGTCGGAAAAAGAATCTGGGGTCACATTCAGAATGCCCATTACCAAAGGGGTATCCAGAGAAAGATAACGGTTTTTCAAGTGAATGCGCATGGGGGCCCTCCCGGGAGGCAGTCAGATCTCCTCCACCGCCTCCCTCTCGATCCAACCGGCCACATCTTCGCCGGAGGTCACCTGAAGCCAATGCTTTCGCCGCTCCAGAATCCTCGCGTCCAATCCCCGGCGCAGGGTAAACAAGACGGTGTTGCCCCGGCCCGGGCCACTGCGTAACCGGGCTTTGTCCCTGATTACAACCACGGTATCCCGGCGATCCAGATTGTGGCGGTAAAACTCCTGGATGCCGGCCAGAGCCAGGGCCGCCGCCAGGGCGAACCCCAGGCCGTACCGGAACCATTTGCGCTTTTTCCGCCACAACAATGCCACCAGGCAGACATTCATGATGATCACCGCCAGCACCAACAGGATGGAGATGGCGTCCAAGGGCACCAGGGCGACAAATTGGTTCCAGAGATTGGCCAGAAAACCTCCCCGGCGCGCAACCGCCTCATGGCCCAGCAGACCGTCGACATATTGCAGGTTTTCGCGGATCTCCCGCCGGGTCGGCGCCAGCCTGAGGGCCCGCAGAAAATGGATCTTGGCCTCCACCGGGCGATTCAACTTGACGGAACAATTCCCTATGTTGAATTCCAGTTTCCAGTTTTCCATCTTCCGGGAAAGGACTGCGTATTCCTGCATGGCCGCGAGGTAGTTCCCGGCCTCGTATTGTCGGTTGGCCTCGACAAAGCGCTCCTGCACCCCCCCCTGGACAAAGGCGGACAGGAATATCAGGCAAACCAACATGCCGGCGGCTCGTTTCACTTGATCCTCCGGTCCATACTCCGCAACAACCTGCCCAATCGTTCCAGGTCCTCCCGACTCCTTGCGGATGCGGTTCCCGGAGCGTACCGGGCGTTATCGATTTTTTCCTTTATTTCCAGGAATTCCCGGATTTCCCGTTCACTGATTCCATGCGCGCCCAGGCTGCCGGCAATGGTCGCGGCATTGATGCGCGACGGCGCCAGTCCCAGTCGCTGCGTCAGGTATCGATCAAGGGTACCCGCGGCTCCGCCCAGTTCCCCCAGGCCCCGCAGCTCCTTTATTGTGCGGGACAGCACCCGCCGGGCGTTTACCCGGCGATTGCGGCGAAACATGGGTTCCCAGACGGTACGGTACGCGAGGGCCGCCAGGCTGATCAGGAAAGGCAGAACCAGCAGCCAGGTAAATGTCCCGGACCCCAGCCAGCGGCGGGACTGATCATAAATTCTTCCGCCGCGGATGTGGTGAATATCCCGGCCCCGGCGTACGACTTCCGCGCCGGCGGGCGCGGCGGTGATCCCGTTCCGCCCCGGTGTGTCCTCTACCATGACGGTCATGGGAACCGAGGTTGTCGCGCGAATCTGTTGGGAAACCGGGTCCCACCAACGCAGTTCCAGGGGAGGCAGGGAAACCGCGCCGGCGCGACGAAAGGTTACGGGAATCTCCGCACGAACCGTGCCGCGCAGGGTCGCTCCGGAGTGCTCGAATTCCCTCTCCACCTTGGGGGGGAATACCTGGAAAAAAGGGCCGCTCTCCAGGCCGGGAACCGCCAGGGTTTTCATATTGCCGTTTCCGGAAATACGCAGTTTCAGGGCCGCCATATCGTGAATTTTGATTTGTTTCGGCAGGGGTTCCACTTTCATGGTGAAATGCCCTACCGGCAACCCCGCCGCTTCCGCCGGCAGCGGCTGCACCATGACGGACAGAGGAGATGTGGCGCGGGTAAGGCGGCGGGGTTCCATGAAAAACCCCAATCCTTCATCAGCCAATACGATTTCAAACTTCAAGGCCGGAACGGTCAGCGTCCCGCTTTGATTCGGGAAAAGCGCCACCCGGCGGATTTCGTATTCCGTATATGTCTTTCCCTCCAGATCCAGGGTTTTCCCCGCAATGCTGCGGGGGATGGGGAACCACTCCTGCCAGAACCCCGGAATGGCGGGTTCGGTCATCATGTTCACCGCTCTCACCGTGTTGCGGGTCAACAATCTCACCGTAAGCATCACCTGCTGCCCCGGCACGACCCGGCGGGGAGACACTCCCGCCTCCAGCTTCAGGTCCACCGGAGCACGTTGACGATTCCGCCGGAAGGGGAACAGGTCGTCGTCGAAAAGGGAGCGCCGTTCCGGGGGCGGTGCCACGCTGCCTTTCACAACTTCCACCCGAATCGGCGCGGTCTTCAGGGTTCTCCCGTCCACCTCGTATTCCAGGGCCGGGATGGTAAGCATTCCGGTGCGCAGCGGAACCAGCCGATACTCGAAGCTGGTCTGCAGGGATGTACGCCCGTTCATGGACTGGATGCTGGTGGAAATGGAGCGACTGCGTACCTGGAAGTCTTCCAGACCGGCCAGGTCCGGGGGTGAGGGATTCTCCAATCCCCTGAGGGTGACCGTCAATTGCAGGGTATCGTCCATACCGATCCGCTGGGCATGTACGCCGGCGGTAAACTCCACTTTGGCCGCGGGCAAAGCCGCAACCAGTAGAATCATCAGCCAGGCAAGCCTCAATCCACCATGTCCCTTCATTACCAGTCCTTCTCCCGCCGGGCTTGCCCGGATACTTTGCGCTTGCGCTTGTTTAACTGCTGCTTCTCTTTCTGGGATAGGTATTGCAGCATGGACCGGTATTTTTTTTCCGGCCGCTGCTTACCGCCCTCCGCGCCCCGGGGCGAGGGAGAATCCTTTTGCGATTGGGGGTTGTTTTGATCCTGGTTTTTCCTGGACTGCTTGGGATCCCGGCTCTGCCGTCTCTGCTGCTCCAGTTTCCGCAGGGCCAGTTCGAAGTTGCGTTTGGTATCCTCGTCGCCGGGATCACGCAGCAGGGCTTGCTTGTAGTGGTCCAAGGCCTTGTCGTACTGCTCCATGCGGTAATAGGTGTTTCCCAGGTTGTAGTGAAAATCCCTGCGGGAAACGCCATGCCGGCCGGGCTCCACCCGGGAGAATTCCTCCAGGGCTTCCTTGAATTTGCCCAGCTTGTACATGGCCGCGGCGGTGTTGTGCTGCAGAGCCGCGTCCTCCGGGCGAAGTCCCCGGGCCGAGAGGAACCTCTGCAGCGCTTCGCCGAAACGACCCTGGGAGTAGGCGTCGATCCCCCGGGCATTGCGCCGGGCCGCCGGATCGAACCAGTGCCAGCCCAGCAGCAAGGGCATCAGGCATATTACAATCAGTCTGCGGTCCATCGGATTCGCCTCGTCGTCAAAGCCATCTCCAAAAGGAGGAGTATTATACCAATCCCCAGGGGGTATTGAAACCGGGGCACCAGGACACGGCGCACCTTGCGCTGCAGCACCCGGCGCTCAAAGTTTTTCAGGAGGGTAGTGAAATGGTCCAGGTCTCCCGGATTGGTGAGGCGGAAATAGCGCCCGCCGGTTTCCCGGGCCAGCTGCTTTAAAGGAGCCTCATCCAGGCGGGTTCGCACCATCTTGCCTTCCCGGTCCCTTTTCCAATCCGTTACCTCGCCATTCTTATCCCGCAGCGGAATGGGGGCGCCATCGGGAGCTCCGACCCCAACCGCCAAAACCGTGATCCCCAGCTCCTTGAGCCGGGAAGCCCGTTCCTTCCAGCCGCCCTCCTGATCTTCTCCATCCGTAATCAGCACCAGTATCCGCTGTGCCTTTCGCTCCGGTTTCATCACCTCTAACGCCAGATCCAGGGCGGCCGCCAGGTTGGTGCCCTGTTCCTCCGCCGGACTGATTGTGGACGCCTCCACCATGAGTTTGAAGGCTTCGTAATCCACGGTAAGCGGACACTGCACCAAGGCGCGGCCGGCGAAAAGAATCAGGGAAACATAATCCGTTGCCAGGGTGTCCGCCGCCGTGGTGATCAACCGTCGCGCCGCGGCCAGGCGGCTGGGCTCCAGGTCGGCGGCGGCCATGGAAAAGGATGTGTCCAGCAGGAATGTCATCTCCGTGCCCCGGACTTCCACGGGAACGAAGCGTTCCCCCCATTGCGGTCCGGCCAGTGCCAAGATCAGGAACCCCATGGACAAAATCAACAGGGTGGTTTTGAATACATCCATTTCCCGCCCGGCCCGCACGACCATACGGGATCGGGCGTGGCGGGAAAAGAAGCCCGCCATCCAGCGTTGCCGGATCCTGTGGCTGTACAGGGCCAGGAGTGCGAAAGGCACCAGCAGTGTCAGCAACCACAGGGCGTATGGATTGGAAAAATGCATGGCTCAACTCCAGACCGGGCTTCCATTATAGCAGAGCCGGTGTGTGATGTCAGGCTTGTGAGCGCCGGGGAAAATGCAATTTCCTGGCCTGGGTAAGCCATTCCCCGGCGGCGCCCCGCCGGGGGGTGGATCCATAGCGCAACCGAATGTAGGCCTGGATCACGCCCTGGATTTGGTCGGCCTGTTTCGGGAAGCGGTGACGGGCTTCGCGGCAGATATCCAGGGGTCCCTGCCATGGTTCCACCACCATTCCAGCCCGGGCGAGCCGCTTTTCCACCATCCTCCATCCCCGCTCCAGGGGATCGGGGCGGCGCCGGCGGGAACAGCGAAAAATGTAGCGCGCCAGGCGTGAAGATACCAGCAATACCAGGATCACCAACCCCAGCAGGCCGAGCCCCCGGATCCCCCGGGCTCCCAGGTGCCGCAACAGGCTGAACTGCCGATACCGGTCATAGCGGATCACCCAGGTCTGCCAGTAATTCCGCGCCACGTCCCAATACCCCCGGATCCAGCGCCATGTCCGGGCCAGCAGCCCCTCGGCCATGGCCCGGCGCAACGCCTCGGACCTCTCTTCACCACTCTGGTTGATGGCTTCCAGAGAAGCGTTCAGGCTTCCTCCATACTCCAGTCGCTCCGGCATTACCACGGCGGTGGGGTCCACCCGTACCCACCCCGTGCCGGTCCTCCAGATTTCAGTCCAGGCATGGGCGTCGGAATCCCGTACCACCATCTGTCCGTCCACGGGATTCACGGTTCCGCCCTGGTATCCCGTTATGATCCGTACGGGAACACCGCACAAGCGCATCATCAAGGCGAAACCCGCCGCGTAATGGCCGCAGAATCCGCGCCGCCGATTGAGCAGGAAATCTCCCACGGGATCCCGGGGATCCAACCTCCCGGGTTCCAGGGAATAGGCAAAACCTCCGGTGCGGAAAAAATCCAGGCATTTGTCGGCGCAATCCCCGGCGTCGGCACTGGTTGCCCGCCATTGTTCCGCCATTTCCTTCAGGCGCGGGTCAACGGTTCGCGGCAATTGCAGTGCCATGCGGCGCAGATCCGGGTGCAGCTCATTTTCCGGGATGACTCCGCCGGTACGGGAACGCACGAAGTAGCGGATCAGGCGTTCAATTCCCCGATGGTATCGAAAGACCTGCCCCGGAACCAGCCGGCTCCCCCGGGGCACCTGGACGGGGTGATCCAGGGCGAAGAGCCAGCGTTTCCCGTGCGGTTCCAGGGTGATTTCCTGGAGCACCCCGGGCACTCCGCTTTGGGGCGAACCGGCTATCCGTTCCCGGAACCTTCCGGGATACCAGATGCGTCCGTCGGTCAGCCACAACACCATGCCGCGGAAGTATCTTTCCCGGGCGGGCGGCATGGACCCATCCCGGATCTTCATGCGCAACACCGGGCGCTGGGATTCCACCATGCGGGCGACCCGTCCGGGTTCCAGGGTTCCGGTAAATCCACTCACTCCCGAGTTACCTCCGGAGCCTCCCAGCCCCCACAAAGGCCCGGGCAAACGGGGGAAAAGAATGAAAAGCAACGCCGCGACTGGAATGGAAACCAGCAACAAACCCGCGGCCCCGCGCAGGGGACGAGTTTCCCGGGAGCTCCCGGCATACAATCGCAGAAAGGCCGCGTTTATGGCCACCAATTGAACCAGGCTGAAAAACAGCACCGGCAGGCCTTGATCGAACAGAAACAGGGCCGCGGTCAGGAAGTAGCAGAGGTATCCCATCAAATGAAAATCCCTGGACCGCCGCACTTCCAGCAACTTGACCGCGGCCAGCACCACCAGGGCGGAAACCCCGGGATCCCGGCCCATGAGAAAACCGAATTGCAGGTATACGCCGACGCAGGCGGCGATGGCTACAGCCAGACGTGGCCCCTGTCCCGGCAGCGGCTTTTTGCGGCGATCCAGGTAATGTCGCCACGCCAGCAGGGCCAGGGCCAGCGCCGTGGGCCATGGGGGCAGATGAGGCAAGTGCCCGGCCACGGCCAGGAGGAAGGCCAGCTTCAAGCGTTTGAGCGCCGGGGGGGAAAGCGGCATGAGGGCGGTTTCATCCCGGCTCATTCCACTTCTCCATGCCGGGCCAGGGCTTCCAGGCAGGTCCTTGCGTGGCGGGTTCCGGATCCGGATTGCACGGTCCGGCCCGGCAGGCGCAGGCCGTACTCCACGCCCAGGTGATCCGCGTCCAACACCCACCGGGTCAACTGGGACAAACGCTCCTCATGGGGAACACCAGCCAGGTGATTCCAGTCGAACCAGGTCCTCACCTGACCGCCGCCGGAAAATTCCTTGACGTTGAGGGGACGGCCCCGGGCTACGGACTTCCAGTCGATATGGCGGGGAGACTCCCCCTCCCGCCAGGGCCTCAGACCGGCAAAATCGTCTCCCCCGCTCATGTGGGAGCCCTCGGTCCAATCGTGCCAGCGGGTCTCCGGCTCCGGCCAGGGTCTGTGTCCACCCGGAGAGGGGTACACCAGGTAGTGGTGATCCACCCGAACCTCACGCCGGCAGCGGAACACACCCAGGGGGTAACGGGTCTCCCAGCGGACGGTTCTCAAGCGGAAAGATCCCCGCCGGGGAGCGGGGATTCCCGTATCCAGCACCATGACGCCCCGTCGATAAAGGCTTACCGGCCCGGCCGAATGGCCCCAGCCGTACGCACCGGCGGCGGAAGCGAACAGGGCCGGGCGATCCCCTCCGCCCGCGGCGGTCAGTTCCAGGGTCAGCCGTACGCCGCGTTCCGCGAATGCCGGATGGATACGGACTCCCCGCAGCCGGACGCCAGAAACGTATCCCCTGCCCATGGCCGCGGCGCTGACCATGGTGGCCAGCATGAGGAAACACAAGATAAACGCCATGCTGTTGGAGTAGTTCATGGCCGCCACCAGGATGGCCAGGGCGATCATCAGGTACGCCCCCCCGGCGCCGGTCAATCTCACCCGGGTAACCTCCACGCGCCTGTGGGCCATGTTACTCAGCGACGCAGGGGAATCGATTTCACCAATTGCTCCCAGGTGGCCCGGGCGTCATCCCCCCGGCGCCCGCTTTCGGGATTCAAGCGGTGCTCCAGGACGCTCCCGGCCACCCGCTGGATGTCTTCGGGCAACACCATGTCCCGCTCTTCTGTCAGGGCCCAGGCCTGGGCCGCTCTGAGCAGGGCAATCCCCGCCCGGGGCGAGAGGCCCAGACATTGCCGGGGCCGGCCCCGTGAAGCGGCCATGATATCCTGCACGTAATCCAGAATGGCTTCCGAGGCATGGATCCGGGGCACTTCATCCTGCAGGCGCATCAAATCGTCCAGGGTCATAATCGGCTGCAACCGGCGTACCATATCGGCCCTGTTTTCTCCGGTCAAGAGCTCTCTTTCCGCCGGCGGGTCGGGATAGCCCAGTCGCAGCCGCATGAGGAAACGATCCAATTGCGATTCCGGCAGGGGAAACGTCCCTACGTGGTGGCGCTGGTTCTGGGTGGCGATCACGAAAAAGGGCCGCGGCAATTCCCGGGTGACCCCCTCCACCGACACTTGGCGCTCCTCCATGGCTTCCAGCAGGGCGCTCTGGGTCCGGGGGGTGGCCCGGTTGAGTTCATCGGCTACGACCAATTGGGCGAACAAGGGGCCCGGATGGAAATGGAACTCCCCCTTTTCCCGGTCGAAAACGGAAACTCCGATGATGTCCGCCGGGAGTAGATCGCTGGTAAACTGGATGCGGGAAAACCGCAGGCCCAGGGAACGGGCGATGGCCTGGGCCAGGGTGGTCTTGCCCATTCCCGGCAGATCTTCGATGAGCAGGTGGCCCCGGGCCAGCAGGCAGGTGACCACAAGGCG
>Ga0272442_10002433_pt1 | contig 26992 bp, 23 predicted proteins | sample SSMForm2O_FD_200262 | JGI IMG/M metagenome (GOLD analysis project Ga0272442, IMG submission 200262) | Marine sediment archaeal communities from Little Sippewissett salt marsh, Falmouth, MA, United States - SSM-Form-2O | ecosystem: Environmental > Aquatic > Marine > Wetlands > Sediment ... | reverse complement strand
ACGCATATGGCATGCGATAGTCCGGCAGGTATCCTCCACAAATCGCAGGTCCGGTTCCCGGTTCTCCGTCAGAGGAGTCGGTACACAGATCAACAGCGCATCCGGCTTAGCCAATAGCTTCATCGAGGTAGTTGCCTTAAAATGGCCCGATTTTACCATCTCGCGCACCTGGCTGTTGGGAATATGCTTAAGCGGGCTGATACCTTTATTGATCTTTTGCACTGCCTTGGTATTGATGTCAAAACCCAATACCTGGGCCCCTCCCTTACAAAATTCCCGCGCCAGAGGCAGCCCCACATACCCCAAACCTACAATACCAACCACCGGTACTTTCATCTCCGATGCTTTGATTTTTCTCGCCATTAATTTATCCTTTCGCTAAACATTGCAACGGCACTTCTTCCAATCTTAATAATCGTCCCTTAAGAACGGACATTTTAACAATTTGTTTTCTTCTCGTTATTTGTAATTATTTTTATTCTACCCCTGCAACCACGTTACAAACTGTTTTAACCCCTCTTCAATCTCTGTCTGAGGTCGATAGCCTAGCTTTTTTTCCGCCTTGCTCACGTCCGCATATGTTTGTTCTACGTCACCCGGCTGCAGTGGCTGCCTCTCAATAATCGCTTTCTTTCCTAACGCCTCTTCCAACTTTTCGATTAACTCATCCAGCCGCACCGGACGCGACTCGCCCAGATTATATATCTCATATCCTTGGCATTGCTCCATTGCCCCCCTTATTCCCTGGATAATATCATCGATATAGGTAAAATCACGCCGCATCGAGCCGTCACCAAATACCGGTATCGGCTTTCCCGCCTCGATCAACCGGGCAAACTTGTGAATCGCCAGGTCCGGCCTCTGCCTCGGTCCATAAACCGTAAAAAAACGCAGACAGTTAATATCCATTTCGTACAGGTGATGATAGGTATAACAAATCAACTCACCTGCCTTTTTCGTCGCCGCGTAAGGTGATATCGGATAATCAACATTATCCGTCTCGGCAAATGGCACCTTTTTATTATTCCCATAAACACTCGAGCTTGAACCGAAGATAAAATTTTTCACTCCATAGTTCCGCGCCGCTTCCAGCAGTACCTGCGTCCCGTGCACGTTTACATCCTGGTACGTTTGCGGATCTGCTATGGAAGGCCGTACCCCCGCCTTGGCCGCCAAATGTACTATCATATCTACCCCTGATAGTATTTCTTCCACGCATTTACTGTCCCTGATATCTCCTTCTACCAGAGTAAACGCCCCGCTTTTCATAACCTCCGCCAGATTCGCCCGTTTTATATCAGGGTCATAAAACGGATCAAAATTATCCAGCCCGATTACCTGCTCACCCTCAGCCAGTAACTTTTCACACAGATGCGAACCGATAAATCCCGCCGCCCCGGTTACCAATATTCGTTTACTCATAAGGCTTGTCTTTTATGTTCTCGCATTTATGACCGGTTTAGCTGTCTAAAAATCAGCCAGACACGCTCCTTCCACAGTCACGCAGTTAATTATCGATGGTGTCAGATTTCGGGGTCGGTAATAATCCTTTATTAAAGCCCGCCGTACCACCTCTTTGGCTTCTTTCCTGGCCAGTATCATTATACATCCACCCAGTCCGGCCCCGGCGATCTGCGCCCCGGCCACCCCTTTCACACCACATGCAATATCCACCATCCGGTCTATCTCTTCCGTACTGCACGCATAACCGCCCGGCTGCATATACAACTGCCCTCTAAGAACCCGCTCCGGATCTTCACTGTTAAGATCGTTTATAAGCAGGCTCAACGCTACTTCACTAACTTCCGTTTGCCAGGGCTCATATTTCCCATCTGCTCCCGGTCTCGAAACCCGGTCACCATCATGACTGATTTTCATCAACTGTCCGAATCTCTCTATATCGCCCCGCTCCAGATAGTCTATACCCAGGCTGCTCCGCATACATTCCGCCGCTCCAAACAGCAGCACCCCTCGCACCGGATAGGTCCCCGGATCTCTATGCGAAGCAAAGTTCACTTCGATCATTTCCTTATATTCGCCGGAAAGGGTATGTTTAAAATCCTTGCGTGTCATTTTTTCCGGAACTTTTAGCAGCATCCGGTATATATCGCTGGTATCGCAGCCCAGCCGCACCGGGTTCAAATCCCGCAGGTGTTCCAACTGATTGCTTATCTCCGGACAGCGCTGCTTTAATAGCGCCAATCCCAGGTTATATCCGGCGATCTTACTGTTAAACTGATGTTTAGCCGCCGCGCTCTTAGCAGCCTTGATGTGGCTGTCGGCAATTATCACCTGATAATCCTGCGGTGCCTCGATGATCTTTTCCACCCGGAACGGCAGATAACCAACCTGGGCTATCTTACCCCGCTGCCCGAGTGTTATCGCTGCGTGGTCACCCGCCCCGCCTCGCGAACCGACAAACCACTCCCCCTCGCCGCACAAATCGATAAACTGATTACTCGTCAGCTCCAGGCTGTTAAGACCTATCGTTGCCCTGAGCGTTGCCACCACCAGTGTCGAACTGCTGCTCAATCCCGCCGCCATCGGTACATTACCTGATACCGCCACATTCATCCCCCGGATCTTCAGGTCCTGATATTTATGCTGCACCCGCAACATGGCCGCCTTGATATAATTGCCCCACTCGCCCGCACTGGCATGCAACAGGGTATGCACCCATTCACTGTTGACGAAGTTCCACCAATCGCTCCACGCAAAACGACCCATTAGTTCTGATATACTAAATTGCTGAGGCTTGAATTTTCTCGGTTCGGTGTTTACCGCTTTGACCGTATCATCCTCACGCAATCCCGCCACGGCTATGGTCTCTCTGTGCAGCGCCAGAAAATTATTGCACCCACCCCGATGATCCACATGCCTGCCCATCAGGTTAATCCGCCCCGGTGCCCGCACAATAACCACCTTTTCATCAAAACCGAAATGCTTCCCATAGCATTTCAGTACCTTAAGCAGTTCCTTTTGCTTCTGCTCATGCAGTTCCTCGTGCGCCCCGTATATCTCTCTGAGCCATTTGCGTATCTTGTTGCCCCCTTCTTCGATCTTTTCCATCCATGCCTTGACGCTGCAGTACTGATTCTTCCTTAATTGACATTTAACTTTCAATCCTGCTTCCGTCTTATCTTCGCTCGCTTTTTTATTCCGCCGCACATAATCCTGGATTGCAAGCAGTTCATCCGGCGAATTAAACCCCTGAATGACCTCCGCTCTGGTCGCCGGTATCGCCCGAATACGCAGCTTACATTCACCCTGCTCATCGGTAATCCCTCCCATATGTTTCACCACATCGGTCAGGTAATATTCGTTCTGGGCGTTGTTATTATCGATCATCGCCACCCCCCGGTAAAACGCCTCCGCCCGGAACAGATACAAACTCGGATTGAATTGATTGCACTGCCGTTCGATCTGCCGGGCCTGGTAATACTGCCCCCCCAACCGCAGACGATATTTCTCTAAATTCAATATCTTTTCCAGTTGCTCACGGCTTACTTTATCGTTCTTGCGCACCAATTGTAATAATTCCGGCACAGCATGAGCCACCTTATTGGAATCGGCTATCCATTTTGCGATTGTCTTTTGGATTAATTCACCTGATACTTTTTTCCCCGCCTCCAACATCGACCGCAGTTCATCAGCCAGCCCCTGCCTGCCCATATCAATTCGCTCGATGATCCCCATCACCTGGCCGGTCTTATCCATAAACACCCGGCCGCTAGATGCCAAACTCGATTTACTTCTGGGAATCGTTAAAAGAGCCAGATCTGCCTGCTGTTTGATAAAACCTTCCACCAGCATCTCCACCGCTTCCGACTCGATATATTTATCACCCATGGTCAAAAGCACAGGCCCGGTATGTCCCATACTTTGCAGCGCACCCGCTGCCATCCGGGCTGCATGTCCCGTTCCCAACTGCGGCGACTGAAAAACATACATCGCCTGCCCATATACCTCCCCCACCGCCTGCATAACCTGCTCGGACAACTGACCCACTACTACCAATAACTTTTCAAACCGGTTTCTTTGAAAGACCTCGATTATCCTTTGAATAGCCGGCACCCCGTCAATCGCAAAACAAACCTTGGCCTGATCCTCTCTCCCCATGCGCGTCCCCTTCCCCGCCGCCAGGATCACTACCGCCGTCTCTTCCGCTATACTTTTATTAACCCGTTCTTCCATGTTATCAAATGTTTGTTTGGATTGCGTCTTTCGTAATTTTTTCACGCTCGGCCGATACTATGATATTCAATCCCTTGTTTTTTCACATACTCGGGCTCGTACAAATTTCTCCCGTCAAAAATAACCGCCTCTTTTAATGTCTTAACTATTAGCTCGAAATCAGGCGTGCGAAATTCCTGCCAATCCGTCAAAATCACCAGCCCGTCACAGCCCTCCAGAGCTTCATAACCGTTTGCCATTAATTCAATCTTCTTGCCCAGTTTATTTTTTACCGCCTCCATCGCCTCGGGATCATACGCCCGAATCTTCATGCCCGCTTCTAATAAACTCTCCACGCAATACAGCGCCGGCGATTCCCGAATATCATCCGTCTTGGCCTTGAACGACAATCCCCATACCGCCAGTTTCGTTTTGCTCACCTTCTCACCATAATAATCTTTGATGCGTTTCACAAACCGCTGTTGTTGCGTCAGGTTTGCTTGTCGTACTGCCTGCGCGATCGTCATCGGACAATCCTGCAGTTCGCCCATATGAATAAGCGCCCGAATATCCTTCGGAAAACAGCTCCCTCCGAACCCAACTCCCGGAAATAAAAAGGCATTCCCGATCCGCGCATCACTTCCTATTCCTGCTCGCACTTTTTCCACGTCCGCCCCATATTGCTCACACAACCCGGACAACTCATTCATAAACGTAATCCGTGTCGCCAGCATCACATTGGCCGCGTACTTGGTCATCTCCGCCGAGGCCGGATCCATAAATAAAATTCGGCTGCTCTTGCGCATGAACGGCCGATAGAGTTGCTGCATTATCTCCTGCACTTCCGGCTTCGTCGTACCAATGATCACCCGGTCCGGTTTCATGAAGTCTTCCACACTCGAGCCTTCCTTGAGAAACTCCGGATTGCTCACATAGTCAAACGGCACCTTCGTCTTGCTTGCCATCAATTCCCGCACTTTCCCGTGCGTTCCCACCGGTACAGTGCTCTTGGTTACAATAATCCGGTACTCCCGCATCATCTCCGCTATATCCCCCGCCACCTCCAGCACCGCTGATATATCCGCCGAGCCGTCCTGGGCCGAGGGCGTACCCACCGCCAGAATGATTACCCTGCCGTGCTCCACTCCTTCTTTCAGATCGGTACTGAAATTCAATCGGCCCGCCTGACCGTTATGTTCTATCAGTTCGGTAAGACCCGGTTCGTATATTGGAATCTTCCCCTTCTTCAGTCCCTCGATCTTCTCCCGGTCCTTATCCACACAAACTACCGTATTCCCCCCTTCCGCCAGACAGCTCGCCGCCACCAGCCCCACATAACCGACACCTACTACTGTAACTTTCATTGCTTTCCTATACTAATTTAACTTATTGCGCAAAAATAACGGTAAAATAATGCCTACCCATATACAATCTCTGAAAACCCGCACCTTGCTTTTCACAAGTATCGCAGCCGGAAAAATCCAACCGCAATCAATTCACCCGGTCAATTAATAAGCCAGCCATTGTGATAGAAAAGCCGCCAAATCTTCCAGGTCCACACAGCCATTGGTCGGCTCAAAATCGGCCCCCTCACAAAAATTATTACTCAACGAACAGTCACAATGCAGCCACCATTTGCTAAACTCCGCAAAATCTTGCAGATTGACCTGGCAATCGTCATTCAAATCACTGGCTATGTATGCACAATCCGGCTGCGTTGCAATATTACCGTTGATCCAGGTTACAAAGTTCCTGACTTTCACGGCGTAAAACTCGTCTGGATCCAACTGACCCGGATTAGTATCATTGCGAAACCAACTTTCTTCAGCATGCTCTGTGCCATAATTCAATCCCGCCAAAAACCAGTCCCCCCCCGATTTAATAAACCAGCCGCCGCCGGAATCATGATCTGCAAACATACCTTCATAAGTTGTCGCGCCTCCCTCACCCAGACCATCGAAATCACCCTTGATAAGATTAGGATATTGAGAATCTGACCAGATTTCTACTTTGTTAGTGCACCAGCGTAGGGTGACATTGGAACTGTCATCCCAATGATAACCATAAACCTGACCGCCCGTCGTCAGCTCATAGTCCCAGCCGTCACCATAACCACCTATCACAATATCCTGATTTTGTTCGCTCAAACTGCTGTTCAATTCGACATAGTCACTCAAATTGGTATGTCTTAGTTTCGCCAAACGTATATCCTCTGTTGGATGATTCCATAGTTGGCTTATACTGTAAGTCCTCCCCTCGATGATAACCGGAGTACTGGTCGAACCTGATTGATGTTTGGTCGTGACAATATATTGTCTGCCAATCGCTACACATGATGCACTGCCGTCCCATCTGCCTATCACCCCATCCGCCGGCTTATCCGTCGGCTGCCCACTTCCGTTATGCAAAATAATCCCCGCACAATTTCCGGACATTAGAAAAACCACTGAAAATATAAGCAGTATCCCCAAAAGCGTAAAAACGCCCGCAACCTTTTTTCTCCTCCAGCCTTCCATCATCCATCACTCCAGGAAAATCAAAAAAACAGAGTGTGCCGGCTCATAGCACGGATATAAATTGTATCAACTTCCTCCCCATAAATCAATCACTATTACCAGGCCCCTGGTACTCCCATCTCACTCTTGACGGGGAACAACCTGATATAACGTACCTGCCGGCTCGAATTTACAACTATACAGCAGATAAGCTGGACAATATTTTTTTTGGGGTGTTACCACATAAAGTTTTTTCTCCTTCGCCAGGCACATCATATTTTTTTCATTTAGCTCTGGCGCCCCTTCACTGCTGGCAATGGCCGATACCACCTTAACCCCCCTGCCGACACCCTTTACTTCCTGCATATATAAGAGTGAATAAACCGTAGTATTATCTGCATAAATCGTCGCTCCTTCCGGCACACCTTCCAGAGATTCCCGTGCAAACTTCTCCGGCCCTTTCTCCCCGCACCGCCATGGCTGCAGAAACCATTTATAATCATCCCTATAGGGAATCTCTCGTTTGGTCCCCAGGGTAATATTCATCTTTTTGGCCCAACCCGGTCCCACCGCATACGCCCCTATCGGCAGCACCGAGCAAACCAACATAACTACCGCCCAGATTAATCTTCCTTTACTTTTCGCCAAAACCCCCGCCCCCAGTCCTATCAGCACTGCCACAAAAGTATAAAATGGTATAAAGAATGAATAGCGATCCACCACCGTGTATCGAGAAGCGAAACCCAGGAATATTACTATTAGCGCCCCAAACACTACCGCAAATTTCCTCTCAGGTGTCTTCTTCAATAAAACCCAAAGCCCTATGCCGGCTAATAAAATATTGGGCGTGGGAAAATTCAGCGCCAGATATAAAATGTTCTCCTTGATAATCCTTGCCGTAATCACGGTATTCAGTACCTGCTGTTGATAACATGTTCCGAATAACGCCGACGAAATCGTCCCGCCCAAATCACCGGTTTGTATCAAAGTTTTAATGACCAGATATTCATAAGGCAGCGCCCCCACTATCCAAAATAAACCCATTATCGCAATATGCCTTATCTTAATTTTCTTTTGCCCCAACAGTACCCCCAAAAACACGATGTAACAGACAAAGCCAAACAACGCCATCATGTGCTGCGCCAACGCCAAACCATTCAATAATCCCAACCCGTAGAGATAACCCTTTTTCTCCGTTCTGCAGTACTGCAGCAGCAAAATCAGCTCCCCCAGCAACAGCGCTATAAACAGATTATCCGTCTCACAAATCGCACTATGCCGCCAGAACGAGTGAGACAACATTAAACTCAACGCCGCAACCACCCCCGCCAACTTCTGGCCCGTCCACAAACTTACCAACAGAAATATATTGGCTATCGCCACCGCGCTTATAAGAGCCGTCATCAAATTTATCCGGTGCCCGAATTCCCCCACGGGCACCTGTTTCGCCCCCAGGGCCATCAAATAGTACAGAGGATGCGCCAACGCCAAACCCAGACTACCTTCAATATCGTCATGCCACACCCGATATTGAATCATCCCGCTGTCCTGCCACAATACCCCCGGCGCACATGTCAGTCCATATATCACCCCCGCCCCCAGCAGCACCAATATATAAGGCTTCCAATTCATTTTTTATTCTTGAGCACGAATTCGGTGTTTTAATTAACCCGCGATTTGACGTTGATTTTATCGTGCCCTTTATCTACAATTTGAATCATTATATCTAAACTGGAGTACTCGCGATGGCTGAATCAGAAAATATATCTTCCCAGACACCACCGGTCTCTCCCGCTCCCAAAAAACCTGCTCGCAGCAAAGGCTGGCTGATCATCCTTATTGCCCTGGCCTTTATTTCCCTTATCATCTTCCGCGATGCCTTTCGCTCTATTGATTGGCTCACCGATTTTCAAACCGCCCACAGGCAGGCTAGTCAGCAGAACAAGCCCCTTTTAATATTATTTATTAAGCCGGGCGATACTGAATGTGATCGCATGAAAAACACCGCCTATGCCGACAAAAGAATCATCAAGTATATTTCCAACTCTTTCGTCGCGGTAATTCTGGATATCGATAAAAATCAATCTCTCGCCCAAAAATTCCAGGTCAAACAGCTTCCCTTCACCGTTGTCTTAAATACCAAGACCGAAAAGTTCGCCACCGTCCCCGGTTATGTCAATCCCCAGGAATTCAACGGCCGCCTCCGCCGCGCCCGGGAAAAAACCCTCCAACCCGAATAATATCATCCCACCTTCAGCAATTATTCATTGCGTTGTATATATTTCGTATTCTGAATTCGGCATTAATAGACTCCGTCCCCGTCGGCTGCCTGAACCGATTGCGTTCTAACTCCTTACGAGAAATCACTTTAAATGACGTCTCTGTAACCTTCCGTGGCTGGGGGAGAATTCCTGTTTATATGTGAAAGACTCGCTCAAACGAGTTTTTTCTTAATAATTTTGCTCTATGGCACTTTCGTAAAGTCCATCTTAATCAAGCGCTTCCAGCAGTTCCGTATCGATCTCCACCGCGGCGGCTTGTCCTAACATATCAATTTGCAAGAGGATACGCGTCTGATTCTTTTTTCTTACTATGATCCCCTCATACCCCATCAGAGGCCCGGCCATAACTCGGCAGCGGTCGCCTGCTTTGAGATACGGATGAGGATCGATTGGCAGGCCGCTATCCAGGGCCCGGTGAATGTCGGCAAGTTCCTTTATAAGTTTCGTCTGATTAGACACTTCGATTACATTAGCGATGCGATTGGTCGTAAGCGCCCGATAGCGCTGATCTTCACTGCCACAGAAAAATACGTAGCCGCTGAATAGGGGCAGTAAAGCTCTGAAAACACGTTGTTTACGTTTTGTTACCTTTTCCCGTAAAGGTAGAAAATATGGAATCTCCCAGCGATTAAGCATCCAGGCTAACGCCTTTTCATTACGACTCTTAGTGTGTGCGACCCACCATTGGCCGTCAATCTCGGAAACGCAAGTCACTTCAGGGTAAAGAATTGGGGGATTTTCTGATAATTTTAACATTCTGTTATTTAGAAAAGATTATTTAAAAGCCTCAGCTTTAGAGCCATTAATTTTAAGAAAATTACATATATAACAACATTATATTATCGGCAATAAGTCCTTTTAATTTAATCAATTACGGGTTTTAGACCGTCAAGAATTTATATTTATCATCTTCGATAAAATTTCACGATTGGAAAGATATAACAAGTGCTTTCCCAAGAATATGTTATGTAATTATCTGTATTCCATGAAATTGGGTCAAGGTATATTACGCTGGAGAAGTATTGATAGTTCTGGGCATAATCTTAGCGCTAAAAGGGACTTATGACGATTAAGCAATAGAAGAGTTGATTGTGCTTGAAAGCTGCTAAGTAGTGGGAAAAAATGAACTTATGAGTAAGCCTGTCGAGCTTTTAAAACGGATTTTCGATGTTCTGGCCGTGGTGGCGGCAAGTCCGTTAATTATTGTTATTATTGCATTTATATCATTTCTGGTATTGCTGATGAGCGGTCGGCCGGTGCTGTTTCGGCAGGAGCGGGCGGGCAGGAATAAAAGGCCTTTCCACCTGTATAAATTCCGTACCATGAAGAGTAATGTTGACCCGTTTGGGCCCAGTCCTAAAGGTGGGGATGATGCGCGCATGACCAGTATTGGCAACTGGTTACGTAAATATTCACTGGATGAATTGCCGCAATTCTGGAATGTGTTAAAAGGGGATATGTCGCTGGTGGGGCCGCGGCCTTTGTATATGGCACAGGCGGATGAGTGGAATGAGAGGCAGAGGCGAAGATTACTGGTAAAACCGGGACTTACGGGCCTGGCCCAGATCAGTGGGCGGGGGAGTCTGACGATCGAAGATAAGATTGAGCTGGATGTGCAATATGTAGATAACCAAAGTCTATTACTTGACTTACGGATATTTATGGCTACGTTTTTTAAGATGTTCCGGCCGGAAGATATCTATGAAAAACGCTATTCGCAGAAGGAAGAGACCAGGGAGAATTAAATCAGTTACCAGTTGTGAGTGGTCAGTGGCGGGATTGAGGTGTTATGTGTTAGGTGTTAGGTGGTGAAGAGAGAGATAGAAATTTTGGAGGTAGATTTTTAAATAAATATTCTGCATGGGATAAATTACGTCGAATTTCTTCTCAAACGTACTATTTTTTTTACAGAAAGTGCCTGGTTTTTTCGCAAAACTGTTTGACTTTTTATTAAAAGTGATGTATATTTTATATGAAGTTAATGGGGGCCGCTGGGGAGTCACTATCTAGAAAGTCACAATGGGGCAAAGGCACTAAGGCACAGAGCAAATTAAAGATCAAAAATTAAAAAGCAAAAATACATATCAAAGATAAAATATTTGTCACGCAAAGGGGCGAAGAAGGTAAATTAGTATATGGGTGTATGGGTAAACGAGTAAAATCAAATGTATCACGCGAAGGCGCGAAGAAGGCAGTAAACGAGTAAACAGGTAAGAGAGAGGCAGAAAACGCGTGGGTCATGGTTCGACAAGCTCACCACAGGTTGAGCCCCACCCTACGTCAGATAAGAAATATTTTTGACACAGATCCTCCTTCGCATAAAGCTTTGGCGTGACAAGTTTCTCGGATTGCGCGGATTATAATTGCCAGAAAAAGAAAATATTATTTAGCCACGAATGGACACTAATAAACGCAAATAAATAATAAATTACCTCTGTGGTGGAAGAAAGAAATTAAACCACAAGGGCACCGAGAACTCAGAGGCGGCAAGGTCTTAGCAGACAACAGATAGCCGCTGCCAGATAATTAAACAGAAGGAAACGAAGAGGAACAAAGAAATAAATAACTGCATGGGTTGAAACCCATCCTACAAGACTAAAAAAAATAGAAGAACCGCATGGGTTAAAACCCATCCTACATGACTGAATTTATATACATATGTCGGAAATAATCCTATTGGTTGGATAGTTCCCTATGGTACGAGTAAATGGGACAAAATGTCCTGGAGTGAAAAGCTGGGAAAGGGATATTATTATGGAACAGGATAAGCTGAAGAATCGTCGGAAATCCGGGCCAGATGGGCTGCCGAATCAGAATACCTAATAAAAACAGAAAACGCGTGGGGCAACTCGTATTTCGCAAAGTAGTAAGCCCCATCCTGCGGCCAGCAGGTTTAAGGCGTCTCGGTCCGCTCGGCAAAAAAGGATTTATATTTCATATCTTCCTGTAGAATGTGCTCCTGCCACCAGTTGTACAGGTAATTGAGCATAACCTGAGGAACCACTTCGGCACCTACAGTGGTGGCGGTGCACAGATCAACAGTTTTACGGCGATATTCTTTATGGCTTTGCCGGTGGTTTTCCAGAAGGGGATAGCCATTTTCAGATAAGAGTTGCTCCTCGGTTGCGAAGTGTTCTTGCGCGTATCGGGTCATTTCCGTCAGGACATCACTGACCGTCTCGGAATACACCTTCGCGGCAGAGTTCGTGATCATCGCGTTGATCATAGTGACCAACTTTCTGTGCTGCTGGTCGATCAGAGGGATGCCCACACTGAATTCATCGGTCCATTCTATACTGTCCATTTGAGTTTCTCCTTAACCGAAAATAGCCATTGTAGATGTTATATCCGGGCTTTATTTTACGAAATTCCTTCCCTGAATCAAAATAAATTTAGAAGCTGGAAGTCAGAAGTTAGAAGTCGAAAGCCAAAAGTCAAAATCAAGTGGACCGGGGAAAGCTACCCCCAAAGCCATGGTCTGGTGGGATAGGTGGTAATCAGGGGATAAATTACTGAGGTCGGGGGGCAACGGCCGATAATCAGATATGTATGCGACTATGAAAAAGGCACAAAAGATATATCAAATCCTGGCCCAGACGCGTAATCGGGCGGCGGATAAGGCGCTGCTGGAGGCTCTGCACTGGGCCGAAGGGTCGTATCAGGCGGTACTGCTTAATATTCTGCTGGGACGCGGCCAAGGCCGGGCGATGGCTGAGTTGATAAGGTCTTACCATCAATTCGGCCCGAAAGAGCAGGGTATCCTGCACGATCGGGTTGAGAGCCTTTTCGCCGGGTTACACAGTGCTGTTTCGGATAAGGACGGTCAAACCCGACTTAATGTATTGAAAATTATCCAAAAGACCCAATATTACCGGGCGGCAGATGTGGTGGTTGGTTTGTTGCGGCATCGCAATCCACAGATCGCACAGCTGGCTGGGACGGTATTGCGAGAGTTGGCTGAAAAATGTGTGGCTGAGCGACCAGCGCAAAGAGGCAATTCCACCCACAAAGCTAAGCAATCGGCCGAAGCTACCTCATATCAACAAGTGATGCATAAGGCCTTACATGCAGCGCTTTTGCAATACCCCAGGCTGCATCAGCAGGAAGAAGCGATACAGGCGGCACTTATTTTTGCACCTCCCAACGAGAAAAACTTTTGGCAGGATTACCTGCATCCGTGGCACACGGTATGTAAAAATGTGAAAGATGTTCTTTTGCGTCATGGTGGCCCCCGGACCGCACAGTTTTGTCTGAGCGGACTGGGCCAGGAAGCACTGCGTGCCACGGCCGCCAGGTCTATAAGCCGCTGCCGAGACCGGGATTATATTTTGGAATTGGCCCGGAACTATAAACACGATAACAGCGAAGCTATCAGCAAAGGGTTGCAACTGATTAAAAATCCCGTCTGGCTGGATCCCAATATACTGCCGTTAGCATATCTGAATGCTGAAGAACAAATCATGCTGCTGCAATTTATCACGTCTCTGGGGGTGGCCCGGGAACGGATAGCTGAATATTTAGGCGGCTCTATAACAGAGTTGACCAAGCCGGCATTACTGTGGGCGGTGGAGATATTGCCGGCCGGGGGCGATTTCAAGACAGTGGGATGGTTAAAGAAAATATTGGCAACACCTCATGAAGATGTGGTTTTGGCGGCGCTTGATGCACTTATAAATATTAAGCCGACCCAACTGGCCCAGATAATGGCCGAACAATTTGATTCCAGTCACCGGCGTGTACGGGTTAAGGCGTTTGAATATTTTCAGGAAATCGCCTTTCAATCCTACTGGAAAAGTTTTGAGACGCTGCCCCAGGAACAACAGATCAAGGCGGGCACAGCGGTGTTTAAGGTGGATCCGGAAGCACCGCAGCGTTGGCAGGAATACGCCCGGTCGGAAAAAATTCAGGATCGGCTCCAGGCTATACGCGTTGTGCGGCTGCTGGGTCTGGTAGGCGGCTGCCTGGAAGTAATTATGGATATGGTCTCGGATTCCCAGGCCAAGATTCGCAGTTGTGCGGTAGCGGGGCTGGGTGAGATCAAAGACCATGGTAACACCGCGGTGGAGGAATATCTTAAAAAAGCTCTAGGGGATAAGGACGCCCGGGTACGGGCCAACGCGGTTGAGGCCCTGGAACGAAGGGGAGCTATCTGGGCTGTAGATCTGATTGAACCATTGACAAAAAGCAACAACAATCGCATCCGCGCCAACGCGATCAAGGCACTGCTGAGATGGCGGGTGGCCTCGGCCCGCAATAGTATCGCCGCCATGCTCGCCGATGGGCGTCGGGCACACCGTCTCAGCGCCAACTGGGTGGTGGAAAATATTTACAACAACCAAACTGAACAACAAGCTGGAGGTAAGCAGGAAAAACAAAATGTCCTTGCTGTTTCTTGACAATTTTTTTGCAGCAGGCCTACCATTGCCGGACCAGATTTCCCCCGGCAGCATCGGCCTTAACGCACTTCCATATAGTGTGCGGGGAGTGAGGGATTCCTTTGCCAATTTGGGACTGAACAACTGGTTATTATGGGTGTTGCTACTCACCCCCGTATTACTAACCGCAGTTATTATACTTTGGTACAAAATCAAGTCTGCCCCTTCGTCGGTGCCGGAAGAAGGCGATGATCCCTTTGGGCTATTCGAGGAATTGTTGGGGGATCTGGAACTGACCGAAGCGGATAAAAAGCTACTTTACGACATGGCGCAGGGGGCGAATTTGCAGCATCCGGCAACATGTTTGCTTAGTCCGGGGATGTTGGGGCGGGCCCGGCAAATCTGGATGGACGAAAAGGGCAAAGACGAAGTAACGGATGAGAAATATAAAGACATCGACCGTATTGCGGTTACGTTATATGGTCATGAACCCGAATAAGCAATAGATTGCTATTTGCCAGCGGTTGTTTCAAGTGGAGCTTGATTATCTTTGTTCGGCACGGGCCAGGGGGTCAACTTCGAGGCTGTATCGTTTCATTTTTTTATAGAGAGTGGTACGATTAATCTCGAGCATATCAGCGGCTAATTGGCGATTCCAGTTGTTACGGCGTAAAGCCAACTCAATGATCTTCTTTTCGGGCTCTTCCAGGGCCTCGCGCAGGCTCATGGGTTTATAGCCCACGGTCGTATCATTTTCGGCGAAATCAATGATATGGGCGGGCAAATCAGAGGTTTCGATTTGCGTGTTCTTACTGAGCACGACGGCCCTTTCTACCACATTTTCCAACTCGCGGACATTGCCGGGCCAATTATAGCTTTCCATATATGTCAGAGCATCCTCAGAAAAGCCGGTTTTATCCTTACCGTGCCTGGCACACATATTCACGAGAAACTTTTTAGCTAAAAGAGGTATGTCGGTCATACGTTCGGCCAAGGTGGGGATTTCGATATTGACCACATTAATGCGATAGTATAAATCTTCGCGGAAGTTACCGGCGCTGACTTCATCCCGCAATTCTTTGTTAGTGGCCAAGATAACACGTACGTCCACCGTCTTGGTTTCGTTGCTGCCGACCGCTTCGAACTGTCTTTCCTGGAGAACGCGCAGCAATTTTACCTGCAGAGAAGGCGGGGCGGAGCTGATCTCATCGAGGAAGATGGTACCAGTATCGGCGGCGAGAAACTTGCCCTGTTTGTCGCTGATGGCCCCGGTAAAAGAACCCTTCACGTGACCAAACAACTCGCTTTCCAAAAGTGTTTCGGGCAGAGCTCCGCAGCTTACCTCGACAAATGGTTTTTCGAGGCGGTCGGAACGATGATGTATGGCCCGGGCGATGAGAGATTTACCGGTACCGCTGGCGCCGGTAATCAGGACGGTAGCCTTGCTGTCGGCCACCGCTTCAATCAGGTCAAATATTTTCAGCATTTTGTAATCGTGTCCGACAATGTTTTCCAGGCCGAACTGGTTGCGTAACTGATTTTTAAGATTACGGTTGGCCTGCAGGAGCGCCTGTTGTTCCAGAGCCCGGTTGACGATAATGCGAATTTCATCATCGATGATAGGTTTGGTCAGGTAGTCGTAGGCACCCATTTTAATAGCATCGACGGCACTTTCGATGGTGCCATAACCGGTGATGACGATGGTGACCAATTCGGGATAACGTTTGCGAATCACCCGGAGCAACTCAAAGCCGTCTGTCTGGGGCATGTTGACATCAGTTATCACCAGGTTGTAGTCCTGCTTTTCGAGCTCTTTCAGGGCCGAATTAAATCCGTCGGCTCCACGGCACTGAAATCCTTCCAGTTTGAGAAATTCGCAGAGTGATTCGCGGATGATTTGATCGTCATCCACAACCAGTATTTTTTGATTTGCCATCGTCGTTGTCTTCTCCTATGTATTCTCATTAGAGCATGGTTGTTCCTGCTCTCCAAAAGACTCTTCGATAGAATAATATCTCTTAAACAACCACAGAGGGCCCGGCAATTATCAGCCTGGCGATCGGGCTGTGCGTTCCAGGGGAATTCGAACGGTAAAGCAGGCACCGCCCTGGGGGCAGTTTTCAGCGATTATCTGCCCGTTATATCTTTCCATTATGTCTTTACAGATAGCCAAACCCAAACCTGTTCCTTTGCCGGTTTGTTTGGTGGTAAAAAAGGGTTCAAAGAGTTTAGCCTGGATATCCTCCCCGAAACCGCAACCAGTGTCGGCAAACTCGACGTGCAGATTGTGTTCGTCAGAGGCGGTGGTAATAGTCAGCGAGCCGCCATTTTCCATAGCGTCAACGGCATTTTTAATGAGATTGCAGAAAACCTGGAATAAATTACCGCTGCGAATGTTGGGCAGGTTACGACCATAATGTCTGATGATACGAACTTCATTTTCCTGGGCCTGGCCGAGCATGGTCTTGACGGACTCCTCGACGATTTTGTTGATGTCGGCTTCCTCAAAAACAGAATGAGTGCTGCGCGAAAATTCCAAGAGTTCACTTATGATTTGGACCATACGCTGAAGACCTTTGCGCGACTGGCGCAGGTAATTGGAACTCTGGGAGTTTTCGTTCTGGTCCGAGATGCGCAGGGCCAAATTGAGATAGCGCATGATGCCGTCGAGAGGATTGTTGAGTTCGTGGGCGATCCGGGCCGCCAGTCTGCCCACCGCAGCCATTCGTTCAGCCAGGGCCAGGTCGTTCTCCATCCTAACCTTTTCAGTAACATCTTCGATCAAGAGGATGCCACCCAGGATTTGGTTTTGGCTTTCGTCACCCAGAGGTGTACAAATCATCCTGAGGACGTGAGGCGTGGAGTTGTGGGTGTAAGAGATATTTTCGAAGGTATGCGTTTCGCTGTTATCCAGGGCCTGCTGCAGGCGCTGCTGCCAAGAAGGTTCATCCTGGGTTAAATAACCTGAACCGTTCGTTCCTTCGGTTAAGGCCTGGGCAATGTTTTCCCGAGTCGCCAACATCTGCCGAGCGCGGGGATTTATGTCGGTGATATTCAACTGCCGATCAAACACCACCACTCCCAAAGGCATGGCATTGATCAGGTGTTGAGCAATATGCCCAAAACGAAGGGTCGGCATGTTGGGAGGTGAACTGATATTAGATGTCTCTCTCTCTTTTTTCATCACTTTGCAACTTTAGGCCTATAACTAGACAACGGAAATCATGATTTTAATTTTCGTTTTGTCATTCCGGCCCGCTTATTATAGAAATACCATTTAGTTACATCATTGTCAAGGTGCATTGTTGATATATTTCAACATTTGAGCTAAAAAACGGTGTTAAAATGCAACGTTTGGGAACATTACCAAGATGATGGTGTTAAAATACGTAAGCTGTTCTAGTTGTAACGTTTGTAGCGCTGTTTTCAGGCAACGAAATCAGCAGGAAAAGTACCAATGAATAAAAGCAAAAGGCGGAACGATATGTTAATTCCAACATTAATTATGGGACTATTGGCAGTGGTTTTAATTGGCATGGGATATAAACGAGGCGGAGGTGAACACATAGTCGGACTGAAATCAGCCGCGGTAATGACAGGCGAGGCTCTGCCGTTGTTATTATTCGCTTTTATAGTAGCAGGTATGGTTCCGGTTCTGATACCTTCGGAAGTAATAGCCCGCTGGGTAGGTCACGAATCCGGCATGCGCGGGATTATGATCGGATCTATAGCGGGAGGTTTGACACCGGGTGGCCCCTTTGTGAGCCTGCCGATAGTAGCCGGGCTAATAAAAAGCGGGGCAAGCATCGGCACCCTGGTTGCATTTCTAACCGGTTGGTCCCTGATAGCCATAGGACGAATCCCGCTGGAAGTAGGGATACTAGGTTGGAAATTGACATTGGTCCGGTTGGCCAGTACGTTTTTTCTGCCGCCGATTGTCGGTTGGCTGGCACAGAGTGTTTTTGGAACTATAAAAATATAACGGATACTAGTATTTAAGCACCAGAAGTTGGATAGATAGCAAATAAAAACAAGCCCACTGCCTTAACAGTGGGCTAATTAGCAATCACTTACAGGATCACTTCTAAAGGTAAGAAAATTACATCGTTGGAGAGGTCTGGGTATCCGCTGTGTCAGCCGGGGCCATTCTCTGCAGGGCTTCGTTCATTTTGAATACCACTATAATGAGCTCACAATATATCCGCACAACGAGTGGGCCCAGGATTAATGTGGCAAGCCCCATAAGAGCACTCTGGCTCATGGTACCAAGTCCTGTAATTACACAGCCCAAGACACCCAGCCAAAAAATAACTTGAATAAAAATTGGTGTAATCATTTTACGAAAGGTTAAATATTCATTCATGGCATGTCTCCATTCTATTATTGAATACCATCATTCGGCACAACTTTCTCAGTTGTTATTTAAAAATACTTTTGTAGAGCTATAACTATTATATTCATAATTTTAGGCTTGGCGATTTACTGATTCAAATCCGATAGTTATATATTAGGAGGAAAATCGCAACCCCGGGTATTACACATCGTAACCATGCGTAATATAAAGATTTATGTAATTCCGCAACAATTATACGGGTGTATTTATTTTATTTTCCCGGTAATCTAATGATTGTTTTTCACAGATAGTGGTGTCAGATATATAATCAGTAATATCATGATGCATGAAGGATTATGGGCGCAGTTGGCAGATGTCGATCCTCAGGAGACCGCACAGCGGGCCCGGTGTCGATATGTGGGCCTGGAAAGCCGCGAATTACCGGGAGATTCTAAACAGAGTACCGCAGGATATTGGGTTATTAGCTTTATGGGCCGGGAATATAAAGTTGATCCAATGCGGCATACAATTAATGTCCTCGACAATAACACCACACCAAGAGCCGCTGACTTTATGGAGCAATTGTGTATTCTGGCTTATCTGATCAAAGCGCAGGATATGCCGCCGACTAATAAGCTTACCGGGGTGGGACAATTAGCCGGCGGGGAATTCTTTTTTCGGGGCATTCATGAGATGCCCACCGATAAAATCGCCGAGGCTTTCGGCAAAAGTCCCCAGCAGTTGTGTGAGGCGGGCGAGGGCCTGGGCGGCCGCCGGGTACAATACGGCGACGGCGCAATAGAACTGCATCTTTTGCCGCGGATACCGGTTACAATTATCGTCTGGGCCGCAGATGAAGAATTTCCGGCGCGGGCGTCGATTTTATTCGATCAGACAGCCGGCGATCATATTGCGCTGGATGCGCTGCAGGCGGCGGTGAACCTGGTAGTAAAGGCGCTGATTGGGAAATTAGCTGACCACAAAGAAAAATGAGGTTTTATGAGATGATTTATAAGACATACGGCAAGACGGGCGTAAAAGTATCAGCGGTGGGCTTTGGGGGGATGCGTTTCGATACGAAACTGAGCAAAGAGAAAAACGCGGAGCTGTTATTATATGCCCGCGAAAAGGGCATTACCTATTTCGATACCGCTCCTTTTTACTGCGAGGACCAGAGCGAAGATATCTTCGGGATAGCTCTGAAACAAATGGGAAAGGATCGGGAAAATATTTATGTATCAACAAAGGGGATGCCTACTTCGATAACGACAGCGGATGAGGCGCGGGCGGCAGTAGAGAAATCGCTACAGCGATTGAATCTGGATAAAATTGATTTTTACTTTGTCTGGTGCGTGCGGACCCGGGCCCACTACCTTAAGGCCATGAAAAAAGGCGGTCAGTATGAGGGACTGTTAAAATGCAAAGAGGAAGGGCTGATCGATCATATTGCAATATCATCCCATCTGCGCGGGCCGGACATTCGTCAAATTATCGAACGAGATGAGTTTGAAGGGGTACTGCTCGGGGTTAATATCCTGAACTTTCCTTATCGCTGGGAAGGAGTGCAAAAGGCCTACGAAAACGGCATGGGAGTATTGGCGATGAATCCTTTGGCGGGTGGGCAGATACCTAAACATGCAGAGAACCTGACATTTCTGGGCACGACCAAAGAAACTCCCACCGAAGCAGCACTAAGGTTTTGTATAAGTTGTCCACAGATCACGGTAACGCTGGTAGGTTTTACAACCAAAGAGCAAATTGATACGGCCAGCAGAGTGGCCGACACGTGCGAAAGTTTTGCCCCGGCAGATATCGATCGGATAAGAAAACACATAGCCGATGGTATGGATATTTTATGCACCGGCTGCGGGTACTGCCTTAAAGATACAGGTGCCGAAAAGCAACAAGGCTGTCCGGAAAATATTCCTATATCTCAATATATGCAGTTTTATAACCAGAAGCTGCTTTTCGGTAAAAGTGACGAGGAAATGATCAAACAGATAGATGATCAATACAAATGGCAGTTATTAGTGGGGCACAAGGCTAAAGCTGGTGATTGCAGAGAGTGCGGGTGGTGCGAGCAGGTTTGTACGCAACATCTAAATATTATTGAGCGTCTGCGTGAAATTGCTGAATGGGAAAAAGAAGCAGCACTGGCAAAACCCGGAAATGAAGAAGGTTAAGTCAATAAATCAAAATGACTTGGCGGGCAAAAGCAAAAAGGCAGGGGGCAGTCTCGGGTAATCTTTGACTTTGAGCCGATATATCCTAAAATACCAATGGCTAAACCGGAAAACATTTGCGGTAAACATTAAAATCAGAATCAGGTCAAATATCTATGTGGCAAGGATTTATAACATTACTGGCTGAAGCAGCCAAACCATCTGAAAACGGATTTGAGAAATGGCAGCAACTTCTGCCATTATTAGTGCTGGTGGCTTTTAGTGTGCTGAGCAGCATTCTGAAGGGTAAACAAAAGAAAAAGTCAGGGCAGCCGACTCCGAAGCAGGAGCCGGATCAGTCGCAGGGCAGGGCGATACCCAGGCCGCTACCCAGTTATGCCAGGCGTGCTCAGCAAAGCCAACCTGGACAACAAGGGCAGCAGATGGGACAGAAAGGTACCGGGGGGAGATCTGCAACTACCAGTCAAACATGCACTTACAGGCCAGCGGACAAATCATCTTACGGATCGAAAGGGACAAGTGCTCCAGGGACGGATCGCAGTTTACGGAGTCCAGGTAAGTTGAAACCACTACCAAGTCAGACAGCCAGACAACCGGTATCTCCTGCGGCGACAAGTAGTTATAGATCAACAGGTGCACCTCCACCGCTACCGACAATAAAAAGATCGGGGAGGGCAAGAGCGGTTAAAACGCAAAGTGATGTAACTTCATCGCGCCAAGTAAGTTATGGAAAATCTGAAAAACAAGAGGCCAGATCGCTTATGAGACAATTTATTAGCGAGAATGCGCCACATAAAGTACAGACGCAAGGGTCGCGGGAAGCAGCAGAGGTAAGTAGCGCAAGTGATTCAGCCACAGGGTCTTATGCACTGAATGCGGAGGGAGGGAAAAGGTTGCATGTGTCGCTGCAAAATAGAAATGACGTGGTGCAGGCGATTGTTTTAGCGGAGATTCTGGGGATGCCGGCAGGTTTGAAAGATAAGGGCAGCTACGATTTTTAAGGTGTTAAAGAGGGGTAAGTTAAAAGAAATCGAAGATTTGAGAATCTTAGATTTGAAAATCATAAAAGCTGACGGAGGGTATGGTTCGACAAGCTCACCGCAAACTGGGGGCTAAATATAAAGAGAAAATCCTGGATTCCCGTGCAGGGGCCTGTTGCCAAAGCGAAAATTTATTACGGTATTTGTATTTTGAAGACATTCCGATTCTTATTACAGAAAAAAACGAATATTAGAAACAATAATGAGCATAGCTTCTTATATATCAAAACATCACTTGGAACCCTTACTCGTTGGTAAACGGCGGACTTGCGGGCCATGGACTTCAACAGCTTTTTTACGTTCAGCACCACGGCGGTATCATCTACCGCGGCCGAAGTGGTCGCCACCGCCGAATCAATCGAGGGCTTGCCCGTGTGCGAGTAAGCCCCCGCTGTGGCTGCACGCACCCAGGTAAAACCAGCATCGTCGTACAAGATGGTCCGCCGGCACATACTGCTCCAGCGAAATCTGATAAAACAGCCGCGGCTCAAATTGTTTGCATCCTTGCATCTTATATGACTCCGTTTATCCATATTCTTGGATCAATCAGATACAATATTTATAATCCTAAAAGTGGAGTTTGGCAACAGACCCGCAGGCGAGGATGACAGAGACCATGCCTAAGCAGCCCCGAGAAGTCGGGATGCAAGCACGCGTAGGTATGCCACCCAGGACTGGCGGTGCTTGTGGCAGAGGTTACTTTTCAGAGTAGTAAGCCCATCTTACGGGTATTTTTAGAGGAAGTCTGTAGGAATGGTTAACAGGCGGCACTGGGATTCGAACCCAGGAATAACGGATTTGCAATCCGTCGCCTTAGTCCACTTGGCCATGCCGCCGGGTAGTATATTATATATCGGCCATATGAATAGTCAGCTAAATACCCTTGTACAACCAGCTAACTTACTCAAATGAGCATATAATCGAAGTTGAATTATGGTTTTTCTAAGGCCCAATGTCAACTGTGAATCCGTAACAGCCGTAATCACCTGAATCACAAGCAGTTACAGACAATGCCTGCCGGAGCAGCAAACTGATTTAATCTGCAATTAAAAGTAAATCCGGCCGACCATTGACCAAAATAATATATATGGTACACTTAAGCAGTTGGAAGATTTTTCGGGGCGTGGCGCAGTTTGGCTAGCGCGCATGACTGGGGGTCATGAGGTCGCAGGTTCAAGTCCTGTCGCCCCGATTTGACGTAAAATGCGCTGAATCCTAGAATTAGGATACCCATCTTGGCCGATGGCGCGGCTGTAACCAAGTACCAGAAACGTATACAAGTATACGTTTCGCATTATTTGGAGGTCGTAGCCATGGCAATCAGAATACCAATATATCGACGGCAAAAGTGTAGTAATGGGGACATTGCATTTGTGGAACTTTTGGCCCGTTTCTTAAGTCATGCCAAAAAACACTATCGCCATCCCAATGAAAGCTCCACTAGTGAAATAAAAAATTTCAAGCTTGCCTTGAAGCCCTTGAAAGAACTATACGGCTTTTTGTCGGTACGTGATTTCAGTCCATTAAAATTAAAAGGTGTACGCCAGCAGTTTATTGCAAAAGGGTTGACCCGTAAAAGCATAAATAAAATGGTCGGTCGTATCCACACAGTATTTAGATGGGGGACAGAAAATGAACTTGTTCCCCCGGATATAATTCATGGGTTACAGGCTGTTTCCGGCTTGCAGCAGGGAACGTACAGAGGCTAAGGAGTCCGAACCGATTAGACCGGTATCTAAGGGTCATATTACAGCTATTAAGGACCATATAAGCCGACAGATTTGGGCCTTGATTCAATTATAGTTACATACCGCTGCCCGTGCGGGCGAACTGGTCAAAATACAGGCCATAGATATAGATACCAGCGGTAACGATCTTAACCAGTACGATTCTGTTGGAGGCACGAATTATAGCTACGATGATAACGGTAACTTAGCCAAAGATAGTTTATATACCTACCATTACAATAGTGAAAATCGCCTGATCCTGGTCCGGGATAATTCCGATACGACGGCCATCGTCTCAGGTTTAACCGCCGGCATAGGTGCTGGCCTGGGCCTGGGTGGCGCTGAAATTTTCAGCGGTAAATGGTTCGCCGAGCTGGCGATTTCCACCGGTGTCAGTGCGGTAGTTGGAGGAACCGTCGCCGAAATACAGGGCGGCAGCTTCTGGCGCGGCGCCGCCGATGCCGCCATGTGGGGCGCCGCCGGATTTGTACTAAGCTCCGCCTTGAATACAATTGCAGATTCGCTTAAAAAGAGTAATGATGAAAAAGGGACTAATACAGGTAGAGGATTCGATAAAGGAAAAAGAAATGCTCATGACGATAATGATGTATTAGGAGTCCAGGAACGTGATGGTACATGTTTACTCCATTGCATATTAAAACGTCTACAACATGGCAATACACCTCAAATGACATCAGAAGGAATGAGGTATCACTTATTGACAGATAAAACATTCGGTGACTTAATAGATTATTTCCTAAACGTTAAAATAGATTGGGATTACGCTGGAATTGATGAAACTTGCATTGATGTACAAAAGGCAATACGTTATTCTGTTGAACAAGCCACGAACGGCGAGTACACTTGCGATATCTGGTTTAAACCATTTGTAAACCCAAGGGCACTACGGGCTGTAGCAATGGACAATCCGCAGATAATTTCTTATTGGACAGGCCCACAAACTCGACATGCGTTAGTTGTGTGGTATGATACTTGGAAGACTTGTACGGTTTATGACCCTTGGAGTGGTGGATTAACAACTGAAAGTTGGGGTAATATGGGAAGAATAGCTAGATCTGTTGTTAGTATTTATCCAACAAGATAGTTTATAATATAAGAATATAAGGAAAAAAGGTTAAATGAAAAATTTCGTTAGCTATGTATTAGTCTTCCACTTTTTATGTATCCTATGTATCGGCAAGTGTGAAGGGCAATTGGATGCAGGATATTATGATTTGCGCACCGCAGTAAAATTGGGATTAGGATACGATGTCCAAGAATGGCAGATCCTAAGATTCAGGGGGAAAGGGTACGATTTGCTAAGACGTTTCGAAGTGATTGATTGCAGCGATAGATACGGTAATAAAGTTGTACTTAGACACATGGACAATCATTATTGCAGATTGAATTGCCCCAACGGCCTTAGGTATATAAATGAAGTTTTACGTGGTTATCTATTTGAAGAAGCGGATTATACAAATCGTGTTAAATTTCGGCAATTAGTATCTTATATAAAAATAATGTACGCTTCTGCGTGTGTTTTTGTGGTTAGTGGAAAATACCCCTTTAATAGTGAGCAAATCTCAGACTACCTTAATGAACCCAATCAGATATTTATTGATCCAAATAAGTCGAAAATAAATGAGCAGAAATTAAAAATTATGTTTTGCGATCCTACAATTACCAAAGAAGGTAAATATTGGAAAATCCATTTTAACGCAATTACTTTAAGAGAAGGGATGCAATCATGGCTAATATATGGGGAACACAATAAGAAAGATAAATTTCTGCAAATCAATAAAGTGGTAATTGAAGACATAGAACCAGCGGGAACCATAAAGTTTCCTTGTCCAACAATATTTTATGTCGGCAAAGATGAACTCCCAAAAAAAGAGAAACCCTATTTAATGAAAAAGGCACGTGCTGGTCAGGAGGATTTGCTGGCAGTTATAGAAGAATATTTCCAAGACTATATTGGAAATATGTACATATTAGAAAATACGTTCGATTGGATAAAAAAAGAAAGCTATGTATCTGCGAGTAACTTTAGGCATGGGGATGTGCTTTCATGCCTTTATAAGGACGGGTGCTATTTTCAATTCAACTGCAAAGAAGGAATTCCCTATATCAATATGCTTTTACTGGAATATCATTTTGAGCGAGAGGATTTTAAAAATCCAGTGAAGGTCGCTGCTTTTTTAAGAGATTTAGTGCATCTGTATTCATCTAGATATTATATATGCGCATTTCCAGGTTTATTAAAAGAATTAAAAGAGAACAATATTAAAGTATTTAATGAGCGTTTATGGCAACAATACAAGAAAAAAAATACGGAAGAACATTTAAGTCCTATTAAGAAACCTGTTTTTGTCTTTACCGATGACAATTGGGAGGTTGAATTCAATGTCTTCAATGATAGGAGGGGATTTGATAGATGGACTGTATCCGGCATATATGACCCTCTAAGAAAAGTAAATCAAATCACTAACATCAAGCTAGATAAGACAGACGAGGATATTACATTTTTGCCGGATATACGTTTTGGTATTTGGGGTGAGGAATACTGGTGAAAGAAAGCGAAATCTAACAAGCGAGCTTGTATAAAAAAATGGGGTAATAGGAGAAAAGGGGACGTGCTATTCGTAGGCAGTATTATAAAAGCGAGAACTGTCAAAAGGGGATTTATCTTGTGGGGCAGATGGCTTAAAACCAATTCCTGCAGGTCCATTTTCTGCCTGGCCTTGGTAAATCTGGTGACACCCGACTAATGTCTTCATAAAATCCGGTATCTACATAATATCAAAACCCAAAACCCTCAACCACAGACGCCGCATCATATAACCCAACGGTGTAACAATCGTCATCGGATCGTAGTTGCAACGATTGCGACTATAGAGTTGTTGCTTGCACTCGCTTCAGCTTGGGATGAAAGGATTAATAGGTCTAGAAAAGTAAGCGAGCTAAGGGGAAAAATAAACCCTGGTATGCACAAAAGTAATGTGTTAAGGGTGATAGGTAAACCTGAAAAATATTAAACGATGGCTACAATGATGTGTGGACATATGGTCCAGGTTACAAGGGTGGGAAAATCTTCATGATACCATTTTGACACCACAAACGACTATTTTCGTATAAGAGGGATTGTATGAGTCTCTGTTTTCAGCCGAAAAACAAATAATTTATCGGAATTTTACAAGTAAATAGTTTATTAAATACTTTGGCCAACGACTTCCGGGTAAATAGCCAAACTGGTAATTTCGATAACGTATGATATTTTTCGCACATTAGTTATGGGACAATGTAAAAATGTCCTCCATCTGGTCGATGGTTATGGTGAAAATTTAACCCAGATTGGAGGACTAACAAATGAACAATGATCAGAAA
>Ga0272442_10002432_pt1 | contig 27001 bp, 16 predicted proteins | sample SSMForm2O_FD_200262 | JGI IMG/M metagenome (GOLD analysis project Ga0272442, IMG submission 200262) | Marine sediment archaeal communities from Little Sippewissett salt marsh, Falmouth, MA, United States - SSM-Form-2O | ecosystem: Environmental > Aquatic > Marine > Wetlands > Sediment ... | reverse complement strand
GCCGTCGCAGGCAGTGTGCGGAGCAGGTTCCAGTTCTCGTCATAAACGTTCACGGTGCTGCCGCCTTCAAACTTCATGTATTCGTTGGGTTGAATCTGGCCCTTTACGGCCAGTTCTCCCGTGCCGTTGAGCTTGATAACCGGATCGGCCAGGGCTTTGGAATCAGCTTCAACGAGGATCACCACCTGCGGGGCCTGCTGCTGGTAGGGATTGAGCAGTTCCATGGTCGCAGGGGCTGTTATATTCTGGAAACGCGGCACGGCACCCCATTCCTGATCAATTCTGTAGGGGGCATCTTTGCCGGACGTTTGCCCCATGACCCGGTGGGGCGTGAAGATGTAGTCGCCATCGCCGTTTTTGCTGAGCACCGGAACATCCTCGCCCTGGCAATGGTTGCCGGCCCTTTTCACATAACGAGCAATGTAATCGGCATCCGCGTCGGCAAACACCGGACCGAGTTCAACCCAGTACTTGAAAAGCTCGAACGCATCATCGGATAAACCGTACGTCTCTATTTCCCTCAAGGTAAGCATCTTACCGCTCCGTCCACCCAGCAATTCAATTCGACGGGTGCCATTCATGATCCCGTCCGAAATATCAAAGTGGAAATCCAACAGACTGGGCGCAAGCTCCGTATGCTTCCTGCCCTTTTCGTAGAGGCGAATCCCAATGCGCATATGGTGATACGCCCACATCCCGTAGATTTCCCGGGCTTTGCTGAATTTCGTTTCGAATTGCGCGGGCAAAGCGCCGCTTCCCACCGTACTGCCGGTCGTGGGATACTCCACCCTGCTGTAAACATAATCGGTAAATTCACGTACATACCAAGATGGTCGATTCATTCTTCCGGTACCGTCAAAGTGCAGATGCGACGTTTTTACATCGTTGAGGAAGTCTCCGTATTGGCCGCAAATTTCTTCGGCCAAACTGTTGGGCGTCCCAAAGTCCTCTTCGAAATTAAATGAGTTATTGCTTTGTACCAATCCGGCCATATCGGCGCCGGCACTGTGGGACTTGGCGGTTGTTCCTTCCTGGCCGCGTTTACACCCTTGCAGTATCCACACATCATTATTCGTGTTTGTCATATTGTTTACGCTGATTACCTCGTTTCCAATACGCATAAAGTCCCCGTTTCGCATCTCGATAATTGAAGCCGGATCAGGGCGGAAACGCAGGGTCGCGGCAGTGGCATCAACAGCTTCCGCCAGTGTACCGGAAACCCAACTCATGATACGAGGATCGACATAGGTCGATGAAAGATACTTTTCCTCCTTGATCTGGGGGGACAGACTCTTCAGGTGGAGCTGGATCCCGTGTTTGGCCAGGTATTTTCGGTAAGCGATCATATCCGCTTTTCCTTTTGGAAAAATATTTTTCCTTGGCGTCGTCATGCCCGACTCCCTCCAACTCCTCTGAAACATATAAACCCGATTGGCGCCGCTGGGAATGACGTATCTATTTGTCATTTCGTAGAGTTCTTCCTCTGACTCCTCCGGATGAACACTAATGACGGCCAACTTGCGAAACTTATCCACCCAACGGTCAACCCAGGCCAACACATCAGCTTCGGTCCACGAATCCACCTTCGGATAAACCATGTGACCGGCTGCGGCCTGAGCAGACCAAATCTCAGCCAGAACCGCATCGAGGCGGTTTCCGGACAGTCTGTTATCGTAAAGAACCACACTGCCGCGGGATCCATCGCTGCGAGGTCTTGCCCAGAGGTAGGGCCAACTCAGCACGGTATTGCCTCCGGTTATTGATCTTGCCCTTCTTCTTCGACCACTTGAATTGGTCGTCATTAAATCATTGAGCGTATAAGCAGCAACATTCTTAGAATCAAGCTCTAAATTCAAGCTATAATTTTGACCCGTCCCGATACCCTGAGCATCCAGCAAATGGATCGCCAGGTGATTGTCATAGGTGTCGATCTGAAATGTGAAATTCGGCGTCCCGTCAGGATGGGACACCTTGATTTTATTGCCTGAAGTGGAGATCTTAGTAAGGCGTGTATCCGTTTCATTCCTGCCGCTGGAATAGCGAAGATTAAACCCTGATGAATTAGAATTCAAAAATTCGCCTCCGCCCAGGACCAGGCGGGCCGGGTTGCCGGAGGCATCAAAAGTAAGCTTCGATGCCGCCAATGCGTTCACCGCAAGCAATCCGATCATACTGTACATTATCATACGTTTCATAACATTTTTCTCCATTAGCTGATATTTTCCAGATATATCCGTGTTGATACAAAACTCAATTTATTGCTGGCATATTTTTTACATCCCCCTCCCTTTTCCACCAATCAGGACCTTCCTTCAGGACCTCATTATCATAGTCAATGAGCGCCTTTTTCAACCGTTCAAATATCTCCGGTTCATGGGCAGACAGATCGGTGGTTTCCCTGGGATCAACCACCAGATTGAATAACTCGAATCCGGTTTGATCTGATTTCGCGAGTATTTTCCAGTCGCCCTCGCGCAAAGCGATCCTGAATTCATGGCTGTTGTTTCGCCAATAGAGCGGTTTGCTGCGCCGGAATTCCTTGTTTTCCAAAATCGGCAAGATGGAAACGGCGTCCAGAGTGACATTTTCCGGCAGGTCAGCGCCTGCAATCTCAAGAAAGGTAGGGAAAATATCGGAACCGATGATGGGGTCATCCGAAATACTTCCCGGCTTGATCCCATTTCGTGCAAATCCGGCCGGCCAGGAGATGATCCCGGGAACCCGGATTCCGCCTTCATGGGTGTGCCGCTTTCGGCCTCGCAATCCGCCGGTGCTTCCACGGTATCTGTCACGCCACAGGTTCCCTTTCTTGCTGGGCGATCCATATTCTGTATCTCCCTCCGGGCCGTTGTCGCTGGTGTACCAAATCAACGTGTCATCATAAACGCCTTCATTTTTCAGGGCCTGTACAATTGCGCCCACCGCCTCATCGATTTGCGTCACATTGGCGAAGTATTGCTGTAAGCCCGGGTCTTCAACCACCCCCGCGTATCGCTCAATAAACCGGGGATCGCTTTCGATGGGCCCGTGCGGTTCGTGGAACCAGAGGGTCATGAAAAAGGGCTTATCATCTTTCCGGTATTCCTGCAGCCACTTAATGACTTCTTTGGCGACAATCTGAGCAGAATACCCCTCTATCAATCCCATCGCTTTGCCGTTCAGGAAAAAGTTTTCCGGGTTTTTATGGCAGGGACGCGCCACATTGCCTGTTGCCAGCCAGTAATCGTAGCCATAGTTGTCCATCGTCGGTTGATCCGGGTCGGTGCTGAAGCCATAGTTCTTAAATCGTTGCGGCCACTCGCCTTCCACCTTAATCCGCTCCTCTGTAAAATTACTGAGGTGCCATTTTCCAAAATGGGCGGTTTGATAGCCGTTTTTTCTTAACAGTTGCGGCAAGGTTATTTCATTGCTTTCGAGGTAACAAAAATGGTCGGCGGGTATCCATCGATAGACACCGTTTCGGTAGGGGGTTCTCCCGGTCAGTATCGACGACCGGGAAGGAGAACAAACTGAACCCGCTGAATAACAGTGGGTAAACTTGATGCCTTCGGCGGCTAATTGGTCAATGTTTGGCGTTTTGATAAAGACATGACCAAAAGACTGGAGATCCCCCCAGCCCTGGTCATCGGTCAGGATTTGAAGAAAATTTGTCTTCTTCGGTCGTGACTTCTCTGAACTTTCATTTGCTGTTTGCCCTGAACAGGAAAGAACAGGAAACAGTAAAACAGCGATCCATAGTAAACAGTCAGTATTGTTTATTTTTTTCATCATAAGCCACTCCGATCAAATTACCGTGTTAGTACCTCATTTATACTGATCACAATTGAAAATTCCCGTTTCTGCGCGGCGGAGTTTATCCCGCGGATTAATGATCTGAAACAAGGGCGTCTCTTTTCGTTTTCCTGACAGTCATCGTCCTTATTTTTCCCCGCTTTTCCAGAGCACAATATTGTTAACATCGTTGTTCGATTCTGTTCCCGCCGTACTGCGGCCGCGCGCGACATCTGCTTCCATCAAGTTGAGCAGGCGTTCGACCACTTCAGATTGCGATTCATATAGATTCGTGGTTTCGCCGGGGTCTTTTTCCAGGTCATAAAGTTGTACTGCCGGCGCTCCGGATTCGATAGCCGCCTGTTCTTTGGGAGCGGTCCAGCCGCCGGAACCTCTGGCCAGCAGCAGTTTCCATTTTCCTTGGCGATAGGCAAAGCAGCCGTCGATGGAGTGGTGAATCACTCCGTTACGGGTCGATGTGATCGTCTTGTCGCTCAACGCCGGCAGAAAACTTACACTGTCTTCCCCTGCGCCTTTGGGAACCTGCGTGCCCGCCAACTCGGCAGCCGTGGCCATCAAATCGGTCAGGCAGATCGTCTGGTCGGTTTGGCTGCCCGCCTTAACGCTGTTCGGCCAGCGAACAATGAACGGAATACGGTGGCCGCCGTCCCACAGATCCGCCTTGGAACCGCGGAACTGTGCGCTCGGGAAATGGCCTTGTTTCTCCAAATTTCTAATCCCCGCAGCTTTTGAGCAGCCGTTGTCACTGGTCATAATCATCAGCGTATTGTCGCGTAAACCGGCGTCATCCACCGCTTTGGTAATTTGACCGAGAACCGCATCGGTCTGCATGACAAAATCGCCGTAGTTGCCCAACGGACTTTTCCCCTTCCATTCATCGGAAGGGGCGATCGGCGTATGCGGCGAGGTCAGCGCAACGTACATAAAGAACGGTTTGTCCGCTGTTTGCTTTTCGATATACTCAACCGCCTTGCGACCGAGTTCCGGCAGCACATCCACCGCTTCAAAGTCTGCATGAGCGGGCCCATTACGACGAAAGCCCTTGACAGTTGTGCATTCACCGACAAACCGGTCGTTTTCAATATAGATATAGGGCGGCATATCCAGCGATGCAGCGATGCCGTAGTAATAGTCAAATCCGTGATGCACCGGGCTGTCAGTCAGAGTCCCGGTCCAATCCACATTTTGGCCCTTCCCGTTTTGAGTTTTTCCGTCTGTTGTCGGCATGATAAGCCCCAGGTGCCATTTACCGATCGCGGCGGTGTTATACCCCTGCTCTTTCAGCAAACCGGCAACCGTCAAACGGTCCTTGGCAATCAGCGGCTCGCTGAAACCAGAAAGAACACCATTCTGCAGGCGGGTGCGCCAGTTGTAGCGTCCCGTCAGAATCCCGTACCGGGTGGGCGTGCAGACCGACGAACTGGAATGCGCATCGGTGAAGACCATCCCCTGCGCCGCCAGTTGATCCATCTGCGGCGTGGCTATTTTGCCGCGATCCGAATTCAGGCATTGCACGTCGCCGTAACCGAGATCATCGGCAAGGATGAATATCATATTCGGCTGCTTCGCAATACACGCCGATGACATCCCAAAGACCAAAATAAGTCCTGATAGATACCTCTTCATACTCAAAATTGAATTCATTTAGATCTCCAAATTTCGATGACAATTCATTTATTTCTCATTTAATCTGACAGGTCCCCGACCGCCTGAGGAAACTGCATCACTGCTTTCACACATGGGTCAAACCGTTTCTTTTCAATGACAGGGCAGGAACGACCCGATCCCTCCGGTCATATGCTTATTGAACCCTTGAAAGCATCTTTCCTTTAAGAAGAAAAAGATGCTTACCGAATACGTTCTTTCACTCCCCGCATGACCTGTAACGCTTTTTCGCCAACGGTTCCATCCTGAAAAATCCCCATATTAATGGTGACTGCGCCGCCATTTTCCATACAAGCTTTTATGTACGAACTCAGTTCCTCCGACGTAAATTTTGGATCTTGTATCTGTCCTCCTCTTCCGACTCCCCACGAAAACTTTTCCATGGTGAGCAGGACATGATACGGCACGTTTGGAGATATACCGTTTTTCATATATCCATTGACCGGAGGAGCGATTGGATGCTGCACCTCGCCGGCCCAATAATCCTGCCAGGGTGAAACTTCTTGCCAGTAAAAAGCATTCAGGCAAATGAGTCGATCCTTGTTTCCGACCTTGGCCGCATTGAAAAAGTCTTCAAAAGGTATCTCAAGAATCATGGTATCGAACCAATACCCCGCAATTTTTTCTTTGTAGCGCATGCCTATTTCCGGAAGAATATCCTTAAAGTTGGCAACGAAGGTCTCCACTATTTCAGGCGTTATTTCCACTCTTTTGGGATAATTAAATGCCAGCGGACCATTGATATAGCAGATTAAACGAATATCCTTCGCATTGAGTGCATTGGCTAATTCTTCAATTAAATCACGTTGGGTCGTTTGGCCGGGATGAATACGCTCCCAACTTTTGATTGGAGCCGGGCAATACGATTCGGCATGACCAATCGGGAAAATGACATAACCGGCTCCGGTTTCATCAACCATATTCACAAATTTATCCACATCGAAATCATTGACTGCTTCTTCATAGGGTTTTCGGGTACCATCGCGTTGCGGCGTCCCGGAAGTCCAGTGGAACATCAAACCGTACCCGGTTTCCGCCATCCAGTCGAAACTGGCCCTGGCACGCAGTGCCCGGGCCTCCTCTGCGGCGATGAATTCCTTTTTTGAAAGAGGCAGCAATTCAATCCCGCGAAGATGGAATAACACCTCTTCTGTTTCAATGCCGGATGTGGAGACGGTAATGGTCTGTTTACCGGCTTCTAAGGGAATTGTGCCTGATAAGTGTTTCCTTTCAAAATTCAGCTTTTCCGAGATTCTGAAATTTTCACCGCCCGGGAAGGGGCCGAACGTTTTAAATATGGTAAAATCGGCTTGTTTGCCTCCTGCTTCTATCGTGATATTTTTTCCATCGCCTGCGTCGGTAACATTTGCAGTAAGATAGACTTCGTAATCATCTTTTTCAGGAACGTCCACTTCCCATCGAAGGGAAGCATCGCCTGTCCATGGAAAATATGCACCTCGAATCGGCGTGTCGGCTTCGCTGAGGGTCTTGGACACGTCAGTAATTTTTAACCAGACACTCAGTGGTGATTTGTATTTAATTTGAATTTCAGACGGCGACTCCGGATTCTTTTTAGAACCGGAAGATGAACATGAATTCAGCACCATCAGGATGCAGAACAATACAGGTAAATACATTTTGAATGAGTTAACAGCTTTCATATCATGTCTCCATAAAGTGTTCATTTTTGGACCACAAGCGATCTTGCCTGCGCGACAACGGCATATACCTTAGGTCCCCTTTATATTGTTGAAGACTCGCATTTTTTACATAGACGTTCTTCTAAAGCTTTAATAATATATCGAATTGTTTTATTTTCAATCACTTTTTAAAATCCAACCACTTATTTCTCAGGTAACAGGAGAACACCCCTTTGGAACGACAAGCTCTTATTATATAGACACTTAAGATCGATGCTCCGTGCTGTGTCTTTATTAAAAGGGGAAGGATTGTTACACAATCCTTTATTGTTTAAGGGAGGATTTATGACATTTTTCAAGTTTTTTTGAAAAAACCGCTCGGCTTTTCGTAAAAAATTGAATAGCCGTACACAAAAAACGTCATTATGATCAGGTTTGTTGGTTATTTCATAGGCCGCCTGTAGCGATCAAATAAGGAATCTGTATGAAAAAACATGTGATTAGATTGGTATGCTGTATGAGTTTTATATGGGGCGTTCGGGTTGTTGGAGAAGAGACCCTGTACGAGAACCGTTCATGGGCCGATCGTCTGGAGTATGTGGGTGTTGCTGTGGAAGAACCGGGGTATCATGTGTGGGGATCCTCTCCTGTCATGGGTCCCAAAGGAAAGACGCATCTGTTTGTCTCTCGCTGGCCGGTGAAGGAAGGATTTGGGGCCTGGATGACGCATTGTGAGATTGCCCGATATGCCAGTGACAGTCCGGAGGGTCCATTTGTTTTCCAGGAAGTCGTGTTAAAAGGAACCGACCTGGATACATGGGATCGAAAGTCTCCTCATAATCCCAATGTACAAAAAGTGGGGGATCAATATGTCCTGTGTTACATTGCCAACGCCGGCGGCCAAAAAAGCCAGAAAACTTCCTCTCAGCGAATCGGCATGTTGATTGCCGACCGTCCCGAAGGGCCTTGGAAAAAAGCGGGCGACGATGGCCTGATCCTTTCGCCGCCGAAAGATTTGACGATTTGGAGTCATGATTCGATCGTAGGCGTGAATAATCCTGCACTCTTGGCGCATCCCGATGGCCGGTTTTTTCTTTATTACAAGGCGATGAAGAAAGGTGATGTCCGGCGGATGGGGCTGGCGATTGCTGACACGTTGGAAGGGCCATACGTTTTTCATAAAGATTATCTAACCAGCAATAGTTCCGAAATTGAGGATGGATATGCGTTTGTCGAAAACGGAACAATCTATCTGCTTACCACGCATAATAAAGCGGGAGCGGGATACCTTTGGAAATCAGAGGACGGCATCCAATTCGGTGAACCGATACTTGGTTACGATAAGATGGAACACTATCTGTCCAAAGACATCTTGCAGGGTGGTAAGGTGCTTCGCGGCAAAAAATTCGAGCGTCCACAGGTATTGCTGCAGAACGGCAAACCCACGCATCTCTATGTTGCGTCAGGGGTAAACCTTCAAGGGGCAAGCGGTTCCCATTCATGCGTCCTGCGTATTCATGATCCGGAGAAATAGAATGAGCCAATATCAGGGTCAGATGGGTAAATCGGCACCGCGAATGCCGCCTGATTAAACGGCTCTCTCGGGGGCTTTATTGCACCAATCTATTGCTCAGGATATGTTTTGCCCCCTGAGATATCCAGGTAGCGTTTCCAGACCTTGTCCTGCTTAACATGATCGGTGTGGTAAGACGCAGCGCCGCCGAAAGTAACAATCTCTCTTTCCTTATCAACCACCGGTTCAACGTGACCGTCGAGATAGACCGTATTATAAGAGTCCTTATGGTGATAGTCCACGCCGCGGTCGATATCGGAAAACATATCCGCCATAAATGCCATCCCGCCGCTGTCCTTGGCAGCATTAAGCTGGCGCCACTTATAACCATCCCAAAGAGAACGATAATGATATGTTGTCTGCACCCAGGCCTGCCCCGGAAACAGGTCGTCGGGTACTTCTCCGGGAGGCCAACCGCCGCCTTTGTTTGCGGAATCAGGGTGGTCCTCGCCGTATTTTAAGGTTTTGTTGGTATTGCCGGGACAGTAGAATATCTTAGGCACATCTATCAGGCCATGCTTGAAAAAGTTGCCGGCGCCTACCCAACCACGGCCGGCATCTACATAAACCGCATAACTTCCAGTATGAGCTCCGTCGTCGGGAGGGGGGCCGAAGGCATGGCATTCGACCAAATTCTGGTCATTGTCGTTTGCATAAACTAACCCCGCCTGCCCAAACGACCTGAGATGGGCACGGCACGTAATTTCTTTCGCGTAATCCTTGACCTTTCTCAGAGCCGGAAAAATGATTGACAGCAGTAGTGCGATAATCGCAATGACGACTAACAACTCAATCAGCGTAAACCCGTTTTCTTTTTTCATGATTATTCTCCGATAAGACAATCTCTATTCCAGCCATTGGCCCGCTTCTGTGCTCCCGTAGCTTTCCCAGTGTTCCGCAAACGTTTGATCGGCAAGCCAGTTGGCAGTTGACGGGTCGCCTGTAAAATCAGCATAAGGAGCAACGTCAAGCAACTGACGGCCCCCTGTTTCAACATCGTACTGTTCGCCAAGCCACCCTGCTTCAATGTCAACAGGGTTTAAGGTGCCGTCCCCGTTGAGCCGAATGCGCATGGCGGCTTTGCAGAATTCAACGATAAACGTCCAGGTATCATCCTTATAAGGCATCGAGTGAGACATACCCCCTTCCAGCATCATCGCCATCGCGGCGTTACGCGTTGACCGCATGGCGGCGACGGTAATATCCTGCCGGCTGCGGAGGAAGTAATCATCTAATTCGCCGCACATGACCAGGGCCGGAACAAATTCCGTGTTGGCATATTGCAGATACCCGGTGAATCCCGGGTGGAAGGAGGTCCAGCAAATCACTTGGTCTGTACGGTCTCTCGGCCAACAGGCGGCGAATCCCGTGCCGTTTGAGTGTCCGAAGGTCATAATCGGCGCATCCGGGAGTTCAGGGTGTTCGGACAAATCGGCCAGCGTTGCGATATGCTCGTCCAGAACGGATACATCTGCAACGCCGCGCTGTACCGGGTCTCCAAAAAAACCGACCAGCGCCAGGTTCTCATCTTTGGCAAATTGGTGCAGTACGGGATGGGTGATATCGCCCTGACCGTGCTGGGAGATATAAAAGGCCGCTTTGACGTGCTCGACTGATGCCGGAATATAGACCTGAAATCGAGCCGTCTCTCCGTCCATTTCGGCCGTGAACTCGTTGAACTCAGTTGTGTTTTTTGGCACATAGCTTACCGGGCCGCTGTAGGATTCCTGGCTGTCCAGGGATGTATCATCCAGCCAGACGGCTGCAAATTCAGCAACACTGTCCAGGGATGTATCATTCAGCCATGCCGCTACAAACACGGCAAGGTCCGGCAGACCGACAAGGCAGTTTTGGTCGAAATCATACGGATGCGGGTTCCAACCGCTCGGTGCATATCTCTGCGCCTCACAGGCATCCGCGTAGATAACAACTTCAGCAATGGTTTCCAGGTATCTTACGCCGTCGCCAATTTGCAGCAGAACCTTATAAGTGCCCGGTGCCGTGGTTGTCAGCGTCGTCCCCGGATTCTGGTAATTCATCGGGCTGTCATTCGCCAGGGACGCATCAGCACCGGCCGGGAAATCGATATCATCCGTCAACAGGGTAAAGTCCACGCGGGTCATCGGATTCGTCACCGTTGCAGATAATACCGCCGGCATAAGATCCAGCGCCGTAAAGACATTGTCAAAGGTCACCGGCGAATCCGCAACAGGCCCCAGAGCTTCCAATTTTACGGACTGAATCGATCTGGCATACTCGTCATCCTGAGCATACGCGGCAACGTAATAGCTCTGTGTCAGATCGAATCCGCCGGCAATCGCCCCGGAAGCTTCCGTAATTCCATTGATCGAATAGCTCCATGCTCCATTCGGGCCGATCTCAATGACGACCGGAATTGAATCGCCCGCAACAAATTGTGCATTGTCTCCGGACGCATCCAGGGTCGTAACTGACGACCTATCGGTAAACTTCAGCCCCTGGCCGTCCTTCTGTGTCACATTCACGCCAAGACTGTAAACGGTCGCTTCCACTCCGAATGGATTGGAAACATTTTCGTTGGTCGTACTAAAATTATATGTGGCGGGGTCTCTGTCGCTTCTGAGCAATCCAAAGGAAAGACGATTCGCGAGGTCGTCGCCCACGGCGCTGGCCGTGTAATAGACGGTCAGCTTAAAGCCCGTATCTGACTGAAAAGCATTGTCCGAGTACATCAGCGCCCGGTTCAAAAAATGGACGTTGTCGGTGACAGCAAAGGTCGCATCGCCATCGTCCACCCAGGAGTGGCTTCGGATCGTTCTATTGACTGCCCCGCCTCCAATGCCGGTATTGGTCCCCAGCCCGTCGCTGTCAAAGGTGTCCTCATAGAGAACCTCGATCACCGCTGCCTGTGCCGCTCCCACGACGCACAAAAGCAAGATTACAAATATCGCTGCTTTCTTCATCAGGTTAATGTCCTTACCATCGGACAGCCGTTCCGCTGCAATGGATGCAAAATCACCTCGGCCAACATTCCAAAACCGGGGACAACGGGGGCGGTGAAAAAGTCCCCTCAATCCCGCACACTGCCATTCTACCCGAACGACGGAACAATGTCAAGCATGGAAGTTGATGGGGATGGGTAAACAGGAACGCCGGCCGGAAGATTTATACCCTTACAGGGCAGTCATTTTCCGCCGGTAACGTCGAAACTTGCGGTCGCGGGCCTAAACAGCCGCGCAGAAACGGGTATTTTCAATCGTAATCGGTATATTCGTCGCCGGGCCGTTCAACGCAACCGGACGTGTTTTCAGGATCACTTGTTGAAGGAATGATGAAACCCATTTGTCCTGCGAAAAAACAAAAAAAGGAGTGGTTTAAGTTTCCTGCTTCGTATCTTGACCTTGCGCCCTGCATTTCTGATTTTTCCTTTTTATAAAATTCCATTGCCCCGTGCCGTGTTTCCTTTTACAATAATGGTAAGCCGAACCGTTTATTTGGCTTAAATGGGAAACGTCAGATAAAACTTTTTGGAAAGGGATTGAGTATGAAAACAATAAGTTTACTTTCAGCACTGACAGTCGCCGTTTGCCTGGTCGGTTGTAACAGCCCGGAACCGGGGACCCGTCAGCAGGAAAAAACTTATTCAGAGAGTCATGCCGACGTTTCAAAGGCGGGATTGAACATTGGCGGGTATCCTGATCGGATTCAAAGGTATGGTCATGGTTTTAGCGAGCCGGAAGATTTCACGCCGGAGGAGTACGACTATATCGCAAAAAATTATTCCATTTTCACTGTCGAAAAAAGACATGCCTGGGGTGAGTACGGGCCCAAACCCAATACAGAAGCAGCCACAATCGGAACCGCGAAAAAACTAAAAGCGATTAATCCGGATATCAAGGTTCTGCTGTACTGGAACATTGTACTCAACTGGAACTTCTATGAGTCTCAAACGGAGTTCAACAAACATCCTGAATGGGTATTCCGTAATTGGGTTTTTCAGCACGCCAATCATGATCCGATCCCCATGTATGACCTGAATAACCCGGAGGTCCAAGAATGGTGGGTGAATGCCATTGTCGATCCGGTTCTCAGAGGCGACCTGGATGGTGTATTCCTCGATGCGGCTCCGAAGGTTCCGAAGGACCAGTATGAAAACCTGTTCAAAATAATTGATGAAGTACGCGAAAAAATCGGTCATGATAAAATCGTTATCTATAACGGCTACCGGGTACCTGATGCAGCCACCCTTCAGGGGGGTAAGGAGTTTATTGAGCACACAACCGGTGTTTTCATCGAGTTTTTCCTCCACAGTCCCCTGGATACCAAGGAAGAAGCAGCGTTCCTGTTTGATAATCTCATTGAGGCGGAAAAAGCAGGGAAGATGATCATCCCCAGGGGCAGCCCGAACTCCGTGTTGCCCGGAACCCGGCAACCGTTTCTCTTTAGTTTTGCCTCATTCTTGTTGTTTTATGGACCCGACAGCTATTACATCTATAACTCCGGCTACAACAAGACCCAGGGGATGTTCCAGGATTACCCTGAGTTCGATCTGTCACCCGGTAAAGCCATGGGCAGTGCCGTACGCAATGGCTGGGTATATACCCGTGAATTTGAAAAAATAACGGTTACGGTTGATCTCGAAACCAACGAAGCGAAGATCGAGCCGCATGCTTTCACACCCGTCAACGACAGCTCCTCAGCGCCCAAGGATTTGACCATTAAGGAATCCTCCTTTTGCAAGTCCCTGAAGCCGGGCAAATACATCCTGCCGGCCAAAGAGGGCTGGTGGAACTGGGGGATGGCGCCGATCTACGATGAGGATGGAAAACTGCACATCTTCAATTCCTCCATCCCTTATTCCGGCAAGTGGAGCAGGCAAAGTGTGATTAATCACTATGTGGCGGATTCCGTAGAGGGACCTTATACGCTGGTGGAAACGGCCTTTTCCAGCGACAGCACCACCTATCATAACCCGCAGATTTCTAAAGTGGGTGATACCTGCGTCCTGGTGTTTTTGCGCAATCCCAGCGCTGAGGATCGCAGCCAGTCGATTGGCTTGGCAACGGCCAAGTCCCTGAACGGGCCGTGGACGGAGAGTCCGCATAGTCCGGTCATCAAGCCCTCCCGAATTCCGGGCAGTCCCAATGCAACCCATGCCTCCAACCCGACCTTCCTGGTCGATGCCGATGGCAAGTTTCGTATCTATTACAAGTCCATGTCGGATCGTCAGAACAATCGCAGAACCATTTCCCTGGCCATTGCGGATAAGATCGAAGGTCCCTATGTGGACCACCCCGACAATCCATTGATCAGTTACGAGGACATCGGTCTCGATGTTGAAGATCCTTATGCCTTTTACTATCAGGGGACCTATTATATGATTGTGGAAGACCGGATGGACGTGAGGGCGGCGCTCGAAGGCGCCACACCGTCGGGGCGGACGCGGGCCGGCGGCAACCGCCCCGGGCTGCTTTATACCTCCAAAGACGGCATCACCTGGGATCGACCCGAAATTGGCTACAACACCAATAGTTACTATTTCAATAAGAAACTCTCTCGTACCGAGCGTCCTCATATTCTGTGGAAAGACGGCAAACCGGAATACCTCTTTCTCGCCGACCACGGCAGCAGAGAGGCCGGGTTTTATCTGAAGATAGAAAATTGGAAATAATAAAGACAGGGGCCGGGCATGAAAGGTCGGGCCGGCGGAACAGCCGTTTTTTTACCTCAGCCCTGCCTTTATGCGGCGAATGTTGCGGGCAATCAAAAGAGTAAGGATTAAGTCATGATGAAACCTGTTAAATTAGTGATCTTGCTTGTGGGTTTGTTTATCGCCTTGCCTGCGTTTGCGCACGAGCTTGACGGTGTCGTTTACAAGATCTATCAGTTTAGTGACAGCAACGTGCCTGCGATGGACGGGGATTTGAAGGATTGGGATCATGTCCCGGCCGAGTATTTCCTGGACGATCGTCATCACCGCCAGGCGAATCAGGAAATGAGCGACCGGTACGACCCGGCCGACTTGAATATCAAGCGGGTTGGGGTGGGCTGGAATGATCGGCTGAATCGGCTGTACTTCATGGTTGAGATCTATGACAATGTCCACTTGTTCCGGAAAACGCCGGAAGACATCAAGAAACTTGAAAACTATCAAGGCGGGCTTGCGGGCGATTATGTTCATGGCTCTGATATCTTTGAGGTGGTGATTGACGCAGATCATGGGGGGGAGCGCGTGACCCCTTTAGAAGAGGATGATCCAGAGGACAGGCGGCTGCGTAGCGCTTATACCCAGAACTACCACCTCTACATCCCGCCGGTCAATGGATCCTACTGGCTGTGGATGTGGGGTGCGGCCAAATGGCCGGTCGATCCGAACTATTCGGATGTGGGCTGGCGCTATGAGGGCGAGCACGGCTCCGGCGGCACGGTTACCTACGAGTGCTGCCTGACGCCTTTTGACGACCTCCATCCCGACGGCCCTGAACTCAGCAAGGTTCACGACCTGACCGAAGGGGCGATCATCGGGTTGAGCTGGGCGTTCCTGGACGCCGATACAAGCTCACGCGATCAGGTTCGTTTTTGGAGTCTTACAGGTTCAAACCAGATGGCCATTCGCGGCGACGCTCTGGTTGACTTTAAGTTGATGCCCACGATCCCTTAACATGGACAAACGGATCACGATGGAAAATTCCCGTTTCTGCGCGGCGGAGTTTATCCCGGCTTTGATCCGGGATCGCCTGCGGCTGGAAGTGACGATGTTACTTGCGGGAATTGACTGCCCTGAAGGGGATAGAGCGCCTTAATCATAAGGGAATAAACAATGAATAAGATGAACCAATTAATGATTTTGATGTTGGTCCTGGCGGGCGGGACTCTGTGTCGTGCGGCGGATATCTACGTCTCTGTTAACGGCAGCGATGAGAATAGCGGGACGGCCCAATCTGCGTTTGCGAGCATTCCCAGGGCGATGAAGGAAATCCGAAAGCTGATCTCGAGCGGGGAATATCCCGCAACGGGCGTGAAGGTCTGGCTTGGCAAGGGGGAATACTCTCTTACGGAAAGTATTGTGATGACTGCGGAGGACAGCGGTCTCCCGGGCGCGCCGGTCGTTTACCAGGCCTGCCCCGGAGAGCGTGTCGTATTGAGCGGAGCCCTTCGGTTAGATAGTAAATCTGTTCAACCCGTCAGAGAATCCAGTTTCCTGAGCAGGATCATTAACGAGGAGGCCGCGAAGAATATCCTGCAGATCGACCTGGCGTCCGCGGGGATCCGGGATTTTGGGATAAACCAGACGCGCGGAGGCGGCGCTCGAAGCGGCCCCGGCGAAATGAGACCTCCGGACTTCTTTGTTGATGGTAAACGGCTTTTCCTGGCACGATGGCCCAATCCGGGGGATATCGCCGAGATGGATCAAATCATTGATCCGGGAGTGGACCGGTCGGGACGCAGCGGACGGGGCGAGAGCGATGCCAGCTCAGGAAAATTTGTCAAGGAACCGGCAAGGGGTGGGACGTTCAGCTACAGCTTTAACCGGCCCAACTTATGGAAAAGTGATCGGGCCTTTGTGTCGGGAGTGCTGTCTGAAACCTGGGTTTGGAGCTATGTGGGAGTCCGAATCAACAAAGCCAAACAACAAATGACCCTCAACACGCCCATTACTTACGGCCTGATTAATGTACCGGGGAAGAATTACTTTCATTTTGAGGATATCCCTGAAGAGATCGACTTGCCGGGAGAATACTGGCTCGACAGGGAGAAGGGCATCCTGTATTTTTTGCCTCCTGAGAATTTCAACGCCGATTCCGAGATCAGAATGAGCATGTTGAAAAGCCCCATGATCATCGCCAGGAACGCATCCTGGGTGACATTTTCAAACCTCATATTTGACGGCAGCAGGGATGTCTGCATGGACATTACAGGAGGTGAAGGGGTCCGTGTTGATCACTGCGAGATACGGAATTTTCTGATGTCGGCCATAACAATCAATGGCGGGCAATCGCACAAAATAGACTCCTGCCATATTCATGACATTGGATCAAACGTGATAAGGGCAGAGGGAGGGAACTGGGAGACCCTTACGGCGAGCAGATTTGAAATCACAAACAATCACATTCATTCATTTGGATATTATATCCCCAGCAGTAACTGCGCTGTCAGACTGCAAGGTGTTGGCACCAGGGTCACGCATAACCTCATTCATGATGCGCCCCACCAGGTCATCAGTTTCAAAGGAAATGACCATGTGATCATGTTTAATGAGATCCATGATGTGGTTCGGGATTTCTTTGATGCGGGCGCGGTAAACTGTCATCTGGGGAATGACCCGACTCAGAGGGGCACCCAGATCAGCTCAAACTACTTTCATGAAGTCGGGATGAAAATGGAAGGGTGCAAAGCCATCTACACGGACGGGGCCAGTTTCGGAGTTACCATTGAAAAGAATATCTTTCAAAACATAGGGACCGGGGACGTGCAAAACAATGCCATCAATAATAACACGGGCAGTTATATCCATATGCGGAACAATATCTTCCTGAATTGCACCATGCCTTTGAAAAACTACTTCTACCTCAGTCAGGCGAACAAGCTGAGGTTTAATATGTACAGGGAAAACTGGAAGAAGATTTTTAAAGAGCATGATTTCAGCAAGATGCCCCACGGGAAGAAATACCCTGAGCTGCTTCGTTTCTGGGAAGAAGAACACGAACTGCCCAATACCAATTCCTTTGTGAATAATGTGATCTATAACACCGATGTGGAGTTGCTCAACGGGGAATATATCATGACCGTGCGCAACCAGGATATCCCCATTGAAAAACTGGTCGAGATGTCGGGCAATGTGGTTTTTGAATCCGATCCCGGATTTGTTGACTATGCCGGGGGGAACCTAAGATTGAAACCCGATGCTGAAGTCTTCAAGAAAATCCCGGGATTCAGCGAGGTCCCGTTTTCGAAGATGGGATTAACGGCTCCGGCCGGGCCTGCCAAGCTGAATCCGGAGATTATTAAACCGCGGCGATCTGATTAATGCTATCTCTTTCAGGATAGTAAAATCCCGCGGGCAAGGACGTAACTTGCGGCCGAAGGTGATCCCGAATCCTGCCGCCGCTTAAGCGTCTGTCTTCGCGAGTTACTGTTCAGGGACAGCCGTGCCGTTCGGGACAGGCGCCTGGCATCTCCAATGAGGGTCAGGCCCCGATGACGTCGTTGAGCATCCAGAGGTAGTCGCTGAGCAGGCGGGTGATGAGGAATTTTTCGCGGACGTTTTCGCGGGCCAGTTTGCCCATTTGCTTGCCTTCCCTGGGATTTTTGAGCAGATGGATGATCCGGTCGGCGAAGCCCTTGTTATCATACGGGTCCAGCAGGAAGCCGTTTTCGCCGTCGTCGATCTGGACGGGAATCCCGCCGACGTTGGAGGCGACCACGGGCGTGCCTTTCCACAAGGCCTCCGTGACGGCCAGGCAAAATCCTTCTTTCGTTGATTTTTGAATAATCACGTCGGAGAATTTTTGAATGGCGTTGACGAGTGTTTCATTGTTCCCGACGACGAACAGGATGTCGCCGGTTTCGAGGAGTTTATTCGCTTTGCGCTGCACTTTGGTAAACATGCGCAGCCCCTCCGGGTCGTCGCTGGCGACGTTGTAGCAGAACATCAGACGGCAATCGATTTTGTCTTTGACCCGCTTGAAGACGTCGATTACGCCTTCCGGGTCCTTCCACGGGTCCAGCCGGGAGACCTGGGTCAGCAGCGGTTTATCGGTGGGGATGCCGGCTTTGATGATATGCTCCATCATCGTTTTTTGCGAGATGTCTTTGTTCTTCTGACTGATCGGGTTGATTGCCGGAAACATCAGCCGCTGATCGACCGGCAGATCTTCCTTAAAGTATTTTTTGCTGGAAAAGACCACCTGGTCGTATTTGAGAACAAATCCTTTCAGAAAATCCCACAGTTCCGCGTGCGGCTCGGTCAGGTCGATATGACAGCGCCAGATCCACGGCTGATCTTTCTTGTACGAGCGAATCAGCGACAGCGGCTGCGGATCATGGATGATGACGCAGTCGTGGTCCAGGTGGGTGAACTTGGAAAAGTTTTCATTCACACTCAAATACGTGCGTTTTTTGGCCTCGGTCAGGTTCAGCTTGGCGCCCTGCAGGGCGTTATGAAAGCTCTTGGTGATCTCGAAAAATTCCTGGCTGCCGTGCAGGATACGCCAGCCGGTATCGATGCCCACATCGTTCATCAGCAGCGACAGTGAATAGAGAATCTCGGCCACGCCGCCGCCCTGGTAGGTGGCGTTGAGGTGAACCACGTGCTTGCCGTAGAGCTTGCGGGCGCGTTTGTAGATTTCGGCGAGTTTTTCATCGGGAACAATGTGGCGAAAATCTTCGAGTCTTAACATAGGGCCTCCGGGGAAATTGTGTATCTTTCAATTTGCTGTTGGGTTCGCATTTTCTTAAGCTTCGTTCGAATCCGGTATATTCATGTCCGTTTTGGCTGTCGTCTTGCAAAACGCCGTTTTTAACCAAGAAATGTGATTTGACACATATCATTACGTTGGGTGCAGCAACAGGTTCGTGCATTGGTGTATTATCGACGAAATTAAACCGAAACTTAAGGAGCCAAACAAAAACCGCTGCATATTTGCGGAATATCACCGATGAACCGTTATTGCGGCCGAAGCTGGAAGCTTCGGAATCAGAGCCGCGAAAGTGATGGAGCGGGCAACCGCACCGACGATTCAATGCAGAAAAAAGTACCGCACGTTTTCCCCTCGTTTTCTCCAAATATATGTTTTGGCATTAAGCGGCTTTACAGGCAAGATAGACCGCAGTGAAATAGGCGGCAATCTGCACACCGATGATCAGAAAAAAAATGATTCGAAAACGGGTCTTTTTTGTTTTATGGCGAAAGACAATCTGAGCAATCGCGGCTGCCGGACTGCCGCCGATCAGGGCCAGCAGATGCAGCAGGAGCTCCGGAACTCTTATGTTGGATTGGACCGCCTGCCGTTTATCGAAACCGTAGATCAGGAAAGTAACAATATTTACTGCAATCAGATAGGCATGAATGATATTCGGCTTCATGGTCTTAAAGATCACCCCCATGGTGCCGCAAATTGCCAACGCCGCAAGGATCAAAAAAAAGCGAGTTGGATTATTTTTTTGCATCTAATATTTTTTTTGAACAAATTGGGACAGCCGACCCAGCAGACCATCTCTGTTTCCGCATTTTGGCGAGGTTTCATGGTATCGACTGGCGGATGGACTGTCAAAATTTCTTTTTCAATCCTTAAAATTATTGTGAACGTCCATTCAATGACGGCCTGAAGGGCCGACGTATTTTAGCCCAGGGCAGCGCCCTGGGAAAAGATAACACAAACAATAAACGCCCTGTAAGGGCAGGATAAATAAGCGATTCTTTATGTTGCCCATTCAGGGCAAGGATTGATGTGGTGATGTTCCCAAAACAGATCGACCCTGAATGGGTCGAATATTCAACCCCGTCAGGGTTGGAATTTGAAGGTGATTGTTTGCCGCGGGTTCCGGTTCACGCTGTTCGCCTGCACCCGCGGCTATTGTTATATGATCCCGATGTTACACAGGCCTTTCAGGCCATATTTTTTGCAAGAGTTCAAGCTTTAGCTTGCAGGGCAGCGCGGGCTTGAAGCCCGCGTTCCATGACACACTAAAGTGTGAACTCTTACGACAATTTCAACTTTTTTTATGAAGGAGTTTTTTTATGACAACACAAGATGTATTAACGAAGAGAGTATGTAAAACTATCGAAGTAAGTCGTGATGTTGCTCCGCGGTCGCGGCGGGAACTCAAGAAGTATCTCAAGGAGTTTGCGGATGTGCGTGTGCCGGACCGGCGGGTGTGCGAGGGGCATAGCAGTCCGTTTGATTATTTGTGGTATGCGTACAGTCGGGATTTGAAATTGACGAATGACGATGGACGATTGACGAAGGAAAAAAGCAGGAATGGGGATTGTATTGTTTGGGCTAATCGGGCGGGGGGTAAGACGCAGTTGGCTGCCGTTGCGACGCTATTGGAGGGGCTGTTCAAGCCGCACTGTCAGACGCGGATACTGGCCGGGTCGCTGGCCCAATCCGGGCGGATGTTCGGGTATCTGCGCGATTTTGTCGAGTCACAATTCAGCGATCAACTTGCCGGACGCTTGCTCAAAGAATCCTGCGCATTTACGAATGGCGCCGAGGTGCAGATCCTGCCGCAATCGTCCTCGTCGGTCCGCGGCCAGCATGTCCACAAGCTGCGATGCGATGAGATTGAGCTGTTCGAGACGGACGTCTTCGACGCGGCCAAATTCATCACGCAAAGCAAAAACAACCTCGTCGCGGCGATGGAAATGTTCAGCACGATGCACAAACCCTACGGCCACATGCAGCGGCTCATCGACGCGGCGCCCGACAGCGGCATCCCCATCTTCAAGTGGTGCGTGTGGGAGGTCATCGAACGATGCGGCAAAGACCGCGCATGCAGCCGGTGCCCGCTGAACAATGACTGCCAGGGCAAAGCGAAACACGCCAACGGCTACTTGAAAATCGACGATGTGATTTCACAGATGCGCCGCAGCAGCCGGGCCGGGTTCGAGGCGGAGATGCTCTGCCTGCGCCCCGCTTTGGAAAACGCTGTCTTCACCGAGTTCAACCCGGACATTCATGTGCGGCCGGTCCCTTACGATCCGAACTTGCCGCTGTACCGCGCGGTGGATTTTGGCTTTGTTAATCCGCTGGTGTGTTTGTGGATGCAGGTTGACGCCGCGGGCATGGTGCGTGTGATCGACGAGTACGTGCAGGATCGCAGGACCGCCGCCGCCAATGCGGACGCCATTATCAAACGCACGCCGGGTTTGTCGCCGCAAGCGGCAATGACCTTCTGCGATCCGGCGGGCGCGGCCAAAAACGGTGTTACCGGCACCAGCGAGATTAAAGTGTTCAAAGACAAAAGCATCCCCTGCAAATATAAAAAAAGCGGCATCCTGGAGGGCATCGAGAAAATCCGCGCCGCCTTACTGTCCGGTGACAACACCTCGCACCTGATGATTTCCCCCAAATGCGAAACGCTCATCCAAGCCCTGCGCTGCTACCACTACCCCGAAGACGGCCTGCCCACCGAACTGCCCCACAAAGACGGCACCCACGACCATCCGATTGACGCCCTGCGGTACTTTTTCGTGAATTTCGACGGATTAGACGGTATCAGGTCCAAAAAATACTGAAATGTGGCCGAAGCATCCTGCTTCGGAAGCGGTTTTCGGATGGTTTGCCTCCGAAGCGAGATCGTTTGGTTTCATTTGTAACATTTTGGCGGTGTGCCCGAATGGATTGTTAGAGTTCACACTTTAGTGTGTCAAGGCCACCAAAACAAGCTTCCGCCGTCGCTTTACAAGCTATGGCGGACATAAAAGCTTGGACTCTTACCATTGATCGACGTATGGCCAAAATGTTATTTTCATTTTTTGTTTCTGAATGCGTTCGTTGTAATTGAAAGCATGGCTTGAACCGCCCCGAAGCTGGAAGCTTCGGCCACATTGGCAAGTGCGCCGCCGCGCTGTTTCCGTGCAGGTTCATCCGGAGTCGCCTTGTCAAGGATACTGCGGTATTTGCATTCGGGCCGGGTCTGGGCGGATTACTGCTGCGGAAACGCAAATAACCCCTTTTTCAGTACTGATAGATGATTCACAGGCCCTGTCGTTTGGCAGGGCTTTTTTTGATAACTTGGGATATTTTATATAGGATTTTTGTTCGTATTGTCTATGTAAAATATCTCCGCATGTAAATATGGGTTACTAAGTAACCGACTCTATTACGGCCGGCTGCAAAGCCCGATGCCTGCGTTGTCGGGCCAAAATCGTCCTCGACGCAGCTTTGGCTACGCCTGCGGCGATTTTTGTCCCTGCCGCCTTGGCCTCGAACTTTTCGCTCGGCCTCATCACGATTTTGTTACTTAGGATAGGTTCTTAAGCTTCCTTTGTTTTCGTTCGGCTTTTCGGGTTCGGTAGCCGATGATGAAATAGAAGGCGAACCAGTAGCCGATTCCGGCGGCGACAAGCCCCAGGACAATTCCGCCGATGCACATTTCCAGCCCGATATTCGTGAACACCGCGGCGGCCTGCTTCCAGTAATCCAGGGTAAACAAATTGACGATCATATAACTGGGCGAGAATGTCTGGTTCAGCATTTCCTGCATCTGGTCCAGTTCGACCTGCGGTTTCTGATGAAAAAACGGCAGGACCAACCGCCCCAGTCGATAACTCGGATAGTAGATCAAAGCAAACGTCAGGGGGTTGCTGATCCAGACCGCCAGGACCGCCAGCGCTTTATTGGCGCGAATGAGTTGGGCGAGAATGAATGCCAACGGGATATGCAGCCCCAGCAGCGGCAGATAGGCCACGAACAGACCCGCGGCGACGCCTCTGGCCATTTGCTGCGGGGAGTCATCGACGTGCAGCAGGCGAAACTTGACGAACCGCAGCACGGGCCTTAACCGGATGAGTAGTCGAAAACGAAGTTTCATGTCGCCAACTGTAATTGAATTTTTTCCAGGACCATTTCAACGGTGACGTTTTTAATCTCGTGGGCTTCGATGGTGTCTTTGATTTCAGCCCCGCGTTTGTCGAGGTTGACCGCCGCGATGCATTCCGGCCGCCGATAGGGGCCAAGTCGAAGCGGATTGGTGTTGCCGAAGATGATGACGCCAGGGGTGCCGGTGGCCAGCGCGATATGTCCGGGGCCGGTATCGTTGGAAACCGCCGCACCGGCCCGATCGAACAGGGCGATCAATTCGCCAATGCTGGTTTGCCCGGTTAAGTCGATGACCGGGGAGGACGTGTTCGCTTTGATGGCGTCCGCGTAAACACGCTCGCTTTGGGTTCCCACGATGACGGCGGGCCAGCCGTATTGGCGATGGATGGCTTCGGCGACGTTGGCGAATTGGGCGGCGGGCCAGCATTTGTATGCGTGCGCCGAGCCGGGGACGAGGACGAGGAATTTTTTGGCGGGGATCTGCTTTTCCTGCATTTTTCTCCGCAAGGATTCCTGTGCCGCCGCAGGCGGGGTCAGTTGGCATTCAGACAGGCAGGTCTCAACACCGATTTCCCGGAGTACGGCGAAATAGGTGTCCAGGATATGCGCCGAGTCGGCGGGGCGGGCGACCTGATGTGTATAAAATAAATGTGCGAATTCCCGTGCCTCTTTCAGGCCGATGCGGCGGGAGCAGCCGGTCATTTTGGCGAAAATCGCGCTGCGAAGCAGGCCCTGCAGGTCCAGAACCAAATCAAACTGTCCGTTTTTCAGCGTCTGCCGGAATCGGCGCAGAGTGCGAAAATCGGCGGCCCGGCAGAACCAGCGGCTCATGCCCTTGCGGTCAAACGGGAGAATGTCGTCCAAGCCGTCCACGCACTCCAGCAGGGGAGCAAAGCTTTTGTTGACAAGCCAGGTGAGTTTGGCATCCGGAAACCGGCCGCGCAGAGAGTTTAGAACCGGCAGCGCGTGAACAATGTCGCCCAAGGCGCTGGGTTTGATGATTAGAATGTTTTTTGGCTCGGAATTTTTCATAAATCGTGCAAATTGCGTCAATGTCAGGGGCATTCTATTCGATGCGGCGATTTTTTCACTCTTTTTTTGCGAAAAATACAATGAAACCATTTCCATCGTATCGTCAAATGGCTCGGGGTTTTACAAGGCGGGAGAACAAATTGTCTGCTTCTTCAGGGCGGCGGGGGCTTAACCGGACGATGATTCAGAGTCGTTGCCGATACGGACAACCTTTTCCGGCGACAGATATTGTCCTATTTTCTCCAAAAGCTTCTCTCGATGGATTGGCTTTGATAAATAGTCGTTACAGCCGGCATCGAGGCACTTCTGATCGTCGCCCAGCATGGCATTGGCTGTCAGGGCGATGACCGGTGTGGTGATATTGGCTTTCCGAAGGGCCCGTGTCGCCTCAAAGCCGTTCATGACAGGCATTTGCATATCCATCAAAATGATGTCAAAATGGTTTTTGCTGACGGCTTCAAGGACTTTCTGGCCGTCGTCAACGACTTGGATTTCAAGGCCCATTTTTTCGACCAGAAGCGTTATCAGCTTTTGATTGGAGGGATTATCTTCGGCGGCCAGGAGTTTGCCGGAAAACGTTTCAACCGGTTTCAGGGTCTCGGTGTGATTGAAATAGTTGACGTAGTTGTATTTGTCCATTTTCGGAGCCGAGTTGACTTCGAGTCCGGCGGGAATCACCATGGTAAACGTGGATCCCTTGCATGGTTCGGAGGCAACACATAACGAGCCGCCCATCAATTCGGCAAGCCGTTTTGTGATCGTCAGGCCCAAACCGGTGCCGCCGTACTTGCGTGTCATGCTGTTGTCGGCCTGATTGAATTCCATGAAGATGGTTTCGAGCGTATCTTTTTTGACGCCGATGCCGGTGTCTTCCACGTCAAACAGAATGAAATCTTTGCCGTCTCTGTTGTCCGTGGAAACCGTGACATGCACATGGCCCTCTGACGTGAACTTGATGGCATTGCTGATCAGGTTTATCAGGCATTGACGAATTCTCATGGGATCGGAATTCATGATTTCCGGCAGCCCGCCGCACTGCAGGACCTCGAACGCGAGGTTTTTCTTCGTTGCCGTGGGCCGCATCATGGACTCGATGTCCAGGACAATATCTTTCAGCGAAAATTCGACGCACTCGACAGACAGTTTTCGGGCTTCAATTTTTGAGAAATCGAGGATGTCATTGATGAGGGACAGAAGACTGTTTCCGGACTTCGTTATCAATTTAACAAATTCTTTCTGGGCTTCGTTCAAGGGCTCGTCCGAAAGCAGTTCGGAAAAACCGATGATGGCATTCATCGGGGTTCGAATCTCATGGCTCATATTGGCGAGAAACTGACTTTTTGCCTGGTTGGCGGTCTCGGCGTCTTTTTTGGCCTGCCTGAGTGTTTCTTCTGTTTTTTGGTGCTCGGCAATTTCCCGGGTCAGCTCGGCGGTTCGTTCCTGAACGGTTTGTTCCAGCGTCTGATTGATTTGGGTCATCTCCATATTGTGCTGCTGGATCTTGGCGAGCATTCCGTTAAAAGAATCGATTAAAATGCCGACTTCGTCATGACCTTTTTTGACGGCCCGCAGGCTGTATTCTTCTTCCTGTGAAACCTTCTGGGCGATATCGGTCAGTTTAAGAATGGGACCGGAAATGATTCTTTGCAGCCTGGAAGCAATAAGCCATGTAATCAACGAGACGACAAACACGACTAAAGCAACCATCGTGACAGTCCGCATGACGATGGCATTGAGTGCTGCCATCTCTGAACGCAGGCAGACATAACCGATGATATCGTCGTCAATCCGGATGGGCTCGTAGAGCGTCAAAAAGCCGTCCTTGAAGGAATAACCGCTTTCTTTAATTATCACCGGACGGATACCGGCATCAACGTCCTCCCGGTAATAATGTGCGAATTCCTTGCGGTCTTTTGTATAAACCCCGGCATAGACGATTTCAGGTTGTTTCTGAAGTGTTTTTAAGGTGTTCTCGGCGTCCTGGGCGTCATCGAACGAAACAGCCGCTTCGCAGTTGTCGGCGGTCATCTTCGCTTGCGTGGAGAGTTGATTGATCAGGTTTTGGCGGGCAGAAGTATATCCCCATATGATAAATGTGACGCCGACCAGCAACAATGAGAAGACGGAGGTGACCATCGTCAGCACGGTTAATTTATGTCGAATTTTGACATTGTTCAGGTTTATCATCTGCTCTGTTTTTCCACCGGCTCCTCTTCGCCGACCACCCGTTTGGCGAGTTTGAGAAGCTGTGCTCTTATTTTCATCTGATTCTTCTTTGCGGCGGAGAGATTGATCTCAAATCGAATCTTGTTGTCTTCCAGCAAAAAATTGATATGTCCCGCCTTTTCAAGGAAGCCGGGATGTTCACCTACCATCAGTATGGGAAAGCCCATCAGTGCTTCGACGATGAACCCGGGATCCTCATCGGAAGCCGGGATGTCGGAACCGATAAACACAACATGGCACTTTTTCAGTCTGTCTGCGGCTTGTTCAAACTGGGCCTTGTTGTTTTTCCATGAATGTTTTAAGCCGCTAACGGTGCTAAGATATTTTACGATAACATATTTTCCCTTGATCTGTTTATCTTTGATGGGATCAAATGCTTTGACGAAATCTTCATTGCCAATGATGCCAATGACAACGGGCTCATCATTGTCCGGTAATTTTTCTGCGGACCAATCCACGAAATTGATAAAATTATACAAAAAAGCGGCTTTGATCTGCTGTTCACGCTCCCGATCCTGATTATCGCCGGCGGCCGGAGCGACAATCAA
>Ga0272442_10002428_pt1 | contig 27045 bp, 28 predicted proteins | sample SSMForm2O_FD_200262 | JGI IMG/M metagenome (GOLD analysis project Ga0272442, IMG submission 200262) | Marine sediment archaeal communities from Little Sippewissett salt marsh, Falmouth, MA, United States - SSM-Form-2O | ecosystem: Environmental > Aquatic > Marine > Wetlands > Sediment ... | reverse complement strand
AAATGTTCATTTTGCGGTAACGATTTCCCAGCTGGCACAGGTATGATGTACGTCAAAAACGACGGAACCCTCTTATGGTTCTGTTCAAGCAAATGCAGAAAGAGCTCATTGAACTTCAAAAGAGACGCACGCAAACTCAAATGGACAGCATATTACGGCAAAGAAGAGAAAGGAAAAGCGTAAAACCGCAAAGCAGCAGTCCGCGTATTTTCCCATCACTAATCCCTTTTTATTGTTTCTAAATGAAAAAAGGCTATATCTGATTTGGATACATGTCGCCCTCAGAAAGAACGGTTTTATTAATACTTACGATATTCCCGTAAAGGTCAAACAGATGAGTAAAAGAAAGAAAACAGTAAAACCGAAAAAAGTCGATCTGCTTAAGCTATCTGCTTCCAAAAAGACGCGTATTCTCAAGGAAGCCAAAGAAAAATTGAGACAGCAAATATCAGAATTAGAATTTTGGCAGTCATTCGCCAAAACTGAAAGAGTAACCATAAACGGGCAGACACTCAATTTCTAAAACAGCAACCTCACATGCGGTCCGTTAGCAACATCCTGATTAACACCATATAAAACTACGCTGAATCTTTTGGTACCGCACCATAGAAGTGTGTTTGGTAGCGGGGACTAGATTTGAACTAGCGATCTCTGGGTCTCTCACAGCGCTAAGGCGCCGTTATGAGCCCAGCGGGTTAATCCTGGCTACCCCACCCCGCTGAGTTTATGTGAAACGTTTTTTGAATCCTTTTAGTACTACCCCTCGTCAAATATTAATAGTTTCTTTTTTTGCCTCAGCAAAAGCATTTTAGTGTCGACAATTACTCTGTATTCTGGTGCAGTGATGAATGGATAAGCAATACCTCCGCGAGATGTTCAATCCAGCCCTTGAAAACCCAGTTTTTGTTCAGGGACTGCCAGGTTTTGGCAACGTCGGAAGAATAGCGGCGCATCTATTGATAAAGTTCTGTGAAGCAAAACCTTTCGCAGAACTGTATTCTCCATCCTTTCCAGATTACGTTTCGATCGGCTCAAAAGGAATAACCCATCTGCCTAAGTATGAGTTCTACGCTGCACCTATGGAGAAAAACAATCTCATCATTATGACTGGTGAAACACAGCCTTCGTTCGACGATGTTTTGTCGCACTACCAGGTTTGCTCTGAAATAGTGAATTTTGCTGAAAAGTTAGACTGCCACTTCATGGTAACCATGGGAGGCGTGCCCATAACCGAAGATAAGGCACAAGTGTACGTAGCGGCTACCTCGTCGAAGCTGGCAACCGAGTTCATGGAAAAAGGCGCGGTCATATACGGCAAAGGCAGAATAGTCGGGGGCACAGGCCTTACATTGGCGCTTGCAAAGGAGCGAAAGCTCGACGGCGTCTGTTTGCTGGGCACCACAACAGGTTTCAAGGCGGACCGTGGCGCCGGGTTCATGGTTTTCAAGTTTTTGATGAAAGCTTTAGGAAAAGAGATAAAAGAAGGGTTATAAGAAGAAAGGTTACACCTAACGATAGCAGGATTGTGTTTGAATGGTTGAGAACGATGTAAATTCAAAATTCTTAAGAGTTCTCTTAATCATAGTCACGGTTGTTCTGATTTTTGCTGGTCCAACATACGTTCCATATGTGCTTTCCACTATCTTAAACTTGAATTACGTTGCTTCGATAGTTTCGGGTTTTGCCCTGTTCATAGTAGGAATGCTTTTAACGTTCTTTCTTATTCGAAAGAAAATCATTTCTTAAAAATATGCCTCAGATACCCTAGGGTGCATCATCGGTATCAGCAGTTTGGATTCTTCATCGGCATTTTCTAGATTCTGATTGCGCGTATTAAGTCTTCTTCGAGCTATTCGCGGCGGCTAGAAAAAGCATATAAAATATTCCCAAAGATATATCAGGTATGCAAGAAGACAAGAGAAAGCGCTTGGAAGACATTGTACACAAGGATGAGGCGACCACCCGAAGAACAACAATTATACTAGACAAAGACGAAAGAGACTTCATTGACCAAATGGTAAAAGAGGGAAAGGAGCCTGGAATCAAACCGCTTATCTCCAAGATGCTTGACGTTTACCGAAGCATGATGATTTACGATTGGCGTTTTCCCGGCGAATACTACTGCGGGATAAGCCGCATCGCTTTCGTTAACGTGGAGCTACTGAACATTTTAATCCAGCAGATTCCAAAAGAGAAATGGCGCGGAATTGGGAAAGAAATGGGGGTAGCCCTGAAAGTCTCAATGGAAACAACGTTAGGTCTTCAAGCCGCGCCGCGCGAAAACTGGGAAAGCATTTTCAAAAGGTTAAGAGTGCAAGGATTCGGAGATTTCTATTTAAAAGACAAGTACCTCCTCCTTAAAACGCCTTTCATCGGTTACCCTGAACTTTGGGAAGGCATTTTAGAGGGGCTGTTCGAAGTAGAGCTGGACCTGAAAACCACCGCGTCTCCGCTTGTTTTCGAGATAAAAACACAAAACCCGCCTCCAACACAATAGACCACGATGGCACAGCTAATATTAGAGAGGATATATTTATTAGGAGACGTCAAATTAAGGTGCCTTTCAGTGATACAAGTTGAGGGATCGCATTCATACAAGGCGATTGCATTCATCAGTAGCAATCCAAGAAGCACGCGTCTAAGAACGAAAAACTATTCTACACTCTGCAGGTCCCTCCTGAAATCACAGGTTTTCTCTAAAAACAAGTTTTCAGTTAGAGAACCCTCTCGAAAATATTTTAATAAAAAATTAGGTGATGAAAAATGGATAAAGTAAAATTTGCCATACCAGCTGGCTCCTTAGCCAAAGCAACCTTTGACGTTCTAAACCGTTCAGGATACAAAGTGTCAGGTCAAGAACGCACTTACAGACCAACAATTAACGACCCCCAGATTGAATTGAAAATTCTAAGACCCCAAGAAATACCCATTTTCGTTGCTGAAGGCATCCAAGACGTAGGCATAACAGGTCAAGACTGGATCAAAGAAACCGGCGCTGACGTTGAAGTCCTCCAGAACCTAGAATACGGAAAAATACGATTGGTAATAGCCATACCCAAAAGTTTGAGTGCAAACTCTATCTCCGAACTCATGGAAGACGTGTGGAGCAAAGGAAAGAACTTCCGAGTCTCCACCGAATACTTGAACATCGCAGCTGAGTACTTGAAAAGCAGTCCAGCATACCAAAAACGCTTCGGCAAATCAGAACCGCTTATGGTGACGCCGTGGTGGAAAAAAGGCGAAAACCAGAGAGCAAAGATTTTCCTGTCTTTCGGAGCTACGGAAGCCAAGCCGCCGGAAAACTCTGACTGCATCATGGACGTAACTGAAACTGGATCCACTCTAAACGCGAACAACTTGAAGATAATCGAGGACGTACTGAGGTCTTCCGCGGTGCTCGTAGCGAACAAGGATGCTTTAGCTGACTCGAAGAAGAAAGAAAAAATCTACGACATTCTGACCCTGCTGAAAGGCGTAGTGGACGGCTCCAAGAGAATCCACATATTCGTAAACGTGAAGAAAGCAAACCTGCAGACGCTGCTCAGCGAACTACCCGCCCTTAGGAACCCCACTGTGGCGCCGTTGGCAGATGAAGACTGGTGCTCGGTTAACACGATAATCGAAAAAGACTGCCTCATAAGCCTCTTGCCGAAAATCCGCAAGCTCGCCCAAGGCATCGTTGTCTACGAACCTCGGCAGGTGCTGGCTTTAGACGAGATAAGCCGGAGAGAAAAAAACAAATGCGCAACCGACCCCAAGTGAGAATATGGAAATCCAAAGCGTTACCGCCTGACTGGTTCAAAAGACAAGCACCAGCCGAACAAACCAACAAACAAGTCGAAAGCAACGTTAAAGCAATAGTAAACACCGTCGTAAAAAACGGAGACGCCGCGCTGATAACACTTACAGAGCAATTTGATGAAGCCCGTCTAGAAGCCAAAGACCTGCAAGTAACATCCAGAGAGATCAAAGACGCTTACAACGAAGTTAGCCAAGAGCAGGTCGCTGCCCTAAAGTTCATGAAAAACAAGGTCAGCGCCTTCGAGAAACTCACGCTTAAACAGGCTGGCTTCAAAACTTCCAGCGAGGGCATCACTGTCCAAAATGTTCTGCGCCCAATCGAAAGCGTCGGCTGTTACGTTCCAGGAGGACAAGCCGCTTACCCAAGCACTTTAGTCATGACTGCAGTGCCAGCCAAGACCGCAGGAGTCCCAAGAATCGTGGTTTGCTCGCCGCCTAACGCTGAGGGCGAGGTGACCCCGTTGGTTCTTGTCGCCGCGGACATCTGCGAAGTTAACGAAGTCTACAAAGTTGGAGGCGCCCAAGCCATCGCTGCGCTTGCTTACGGGACAGAAACAATTAAGCCCGTGAAGAAAATCGTTGGTCCAGGAAGCAAATACGTGACAGTCGCAAAGGTTCTGGTTTCAAAGGACGTGGCGATTGACATGCCTGCTGGCCCCAGTGAGGTTCTGGTGTTGGCAGATGAAACCGCGAATCCGCAGTTTATTGCTTTTGACATGATTTCTCAGGCGGAGCACGGTGGAGATAGCGTGGCAGGACTCATAACTACTTCAGAGAAAACCGCTTTGCAGGTGCAAGAAAATCTTGTGGAGTTTGCCGTTTCAGCTCCGAGAGGCGAAATGGTTTTAGAGGCATTAGGAAAATATGGGTTCATAATAGTTTGCAGTAGCATGGATGAAGCGGTAGCTTTAGTGAACAGGTTTGCGCCTGAACACTTAGAAGTTGTCGCTGCTGATGCCGAAGTTTTGGCTGAAAAACTCACTGCTGGCCTCATACTTGTAGGTCCATACAGTCCAGTTGCGTTAAGCGATTACGGAAGTGGAACCAACCATGTGCTTCCCACAGGTGGTTTTGCACAGGCGTTCTCAGGCTTGTCCGCGCTTGATTTCACGCGTCGCGTAAGTATCGTTGAATGTTCAAAGGCTGGGCTGGAAAAAGTGAAAGGCAACATCAAGGTTATGACGGACGCGGAAAACCTTCCGAATCACTCCAAAGCTATAGAGGCGAGGTTCAGCAAATGAGCAGTTCCTACAAGAAATGGATTGAAGAGAAACTTGTGAAGCTTCAAGCAGTAGACTGCTACTCTGCAGGAGCTACACCTGAAACTGTAGCGGAGCAAGCAGGCATCACCCAATCGGAGATCATTAAGCTGAATTTTAATGAAACCGTGTTCATTTCCAAAGCTGAACTGTCTGCTTTGATTAAGGAAGTTGCTGACGAAATTGACTTGCGACTGTACCCTGAAGATGAAGAGGTCAAGTTGCGTGAAAAGCTTACAGGTTACATGAATGTTCCAAAAGGCTACCTTGCCGTTGGGAATGCAAGTGACGAGTTAATTGACAGAATTATAAGACTTTTTGTCGAGAAAGGCGACATTGCGGTTTCGTTTTCGCCAACGTTTGCCATACCACGACTATGCGTTAAACGGGAAGAAGGCGAATGGAGTACAGTGCCGCTTTTAGGCAACCTGCAACTTGACGTTAAAAGTTTACTTGCAAAGTTTTCAGACAAAACAAGACTGCTCTACCTTTGTTCACCGAACAATCCAACTGCAACCCAGTTCAAAAGGGAAGACGTTGAAACTCTCGTCAAATCCTTTCCAGGCATAGTCATCTTAGATGAAGCGTACTGCGAATTCGCTGACTACTCGTTTGTTCCCAGAATCCGCGAGTTCGAAAACATGATTATTCTAAGAACGTTCTCGAAAGCTTTCGGTCTTGCCGCTCTGCGTCTCGGGTACGCGGTTGCAAATCCTGAGTTAGCAAAGATTCTGACTGAGAAATCGCCGTTGCCCTATCCTGTAAGTGCTTTCACGATTCGCATGGGCTGCAAGATGCTGGACAACATTGAATTGATGAAAAAGTCGGTTGAGCAAGTTAAGATTGAACGCGGAAAACTGATAAAGGCACTTAACGAAATAGATGGCGTAGAAGCTTTCGATTCACAAGCCAACTTCCTCTTGGTTAACACCAGAAAACCCGCCGAAGAAGTGTACGAGAAGCTGTTGAAACGGGGCATAATGCTCAAGAAACTGGGCAAACTACTCCAGTACGATAACTGCTTCCGCGTCACAGTTGGCTTGCCCGAAATGAACGCTAAACTAACTGAAGCGTTAAAGCAAATTCAAGGTGAATAAAAATGCGAACCGAAGAAGTATACCGTAAAACCAAAGAAACAGAAGTCAAAGTGAAAGTAAACCTTGACGGCTCAGGAAAAGTCGAAGTTGAGACAGGCGTGCCTTTCCTTGACCACATGGTGACTTCGCTGGCTACACACAGCATGATAGACATAAACGCCAAAGTCACGGGCGACTTGAGGCACCACTCTGTTGAAGACTTAGCCATAGGCTTAGGCGAAGCCCTGAGCAAAGCATTAGGCACCAGAGAAGGCATAGCACGGTTCGGTTACGCAGCCGCGCCCATGGACTGTTCCTTGGCGTTTGCAACTGTGGATCTCGTGAAGCGCCCATACTTTAAAATCGACTTGAAACTGCGCGGCAAAAAAATAGAGGGCATGCCCACAGAAGACATCAACCACTTCTTTGAGTCGCTGGCGACTTCACTGTGCGCTAACGTCCACGTTTACGTCCAGTACGGAAGCAACGATCACCACAAGGCAGAAGCCTCCGTCAAAGCCCTTGCGCTGGCGCTTAGGCAAGCGGTAGCCATGGACCCACGGCGGAAAGGTGTGCCCAGCTCCAAGGGAGTAATCTGATGCCCAAAGCCGTAATCTTCGACTATGGCGTCGGAAACCTCCTCAGCCTACAATGCGCCCTAGAAAAAGTCGGGTTTACCGCTGAAATCGGCGTGTCAGCGCAGCAACTGAAGAACGCAGATGCCATAGCGTTGCCGGGAGTTGGCAGTTTTTCCGCAGCCATCAACAAACTCGACACCGTGAAAGAAACGCTTTTGGATAAAGTGGAAAGTGGCACGCCGCTACTTGGGATTTGCCTTGGTTTGCAGTTGTTCTTTCCAGAAAGCGAGGAAGGTCCCGGAAGAGGCTTGGCGCTTTTTGAGGGCAAAAACGTCAGGTTGCGCGGCAAAGTGAAGGTGCCCCACATGGGCTGGAACACGCTTCGGCTAGTCAAGGAGAACCCGCTTTTTGACGGTGTTGCTGACGATTCTTACGTGTACTTTGTCCACTCGCTTTACCCAGTACCCACGGACAAAGAGATTGTGGCTACGGAAACAGAGTACGGCGAAACGTTCACTTCAGCCATAGCAAGCAAAAACGTGTTCGGCACCCAGTTTCACCCCGAAAAATCAGGCGACATAGGCTTAAAAATCTTAGAAAACTTCACCAACATAGTGAAAAGGTGACCGCCGATGCAGTTGATTCCAGCTATTGACTTGATGAACGGCAAAATTGTCCGGTTGACGCATGGCGACCCAGAAACCGCCAAGGTTTACAGCCAATTCGGCGGACCAGTGGAAACCGCAAAGAAATGGCAGGCGGAAGGCGCAACAAAATTGCACATAATCGATTTGGATGCGGCATTGGGGATGGGCAACAACTTGTCGGTCATCGCGGACATCGCCGAAAACGTGGACTTACCTATTCAGGTTGGCGGCGGAATACGCAACATCACCGCGGTGGAAAAAGTGCTTGAGATAGGTGTGAGCCAAGTTATTCTTGGTGCTTTGGCGTTCAGCGACCCAACCGCGGTAACACAGGTCCAGCAGGAGTTCGGCGCGGAGTCGGTGATTGTTGCTTTAGACAACAGGGACGGCAAAATAATGGTTGAAGGATGGAAAACCGCTACGGCATTAGGCATGAAAGAAGCACTGGAAAAGTTTGCTGTGCTCGGTGTTAAGGCGTTTCTGGTTACGTCGATAACTAAGGACGGTACGCTTTCAGGTCCCGACCTTGACACGCTCAGGGAAGCATGCCAGTACCCTGGTGTGGCGGTAATTGCGGCTGGAGGAATAGGTGGCTTGAACGATTTGGTGGCGCTGAAGCGTGTGGGCGTTGAAGGCGCCGTGATTGGAAAAGCCTTGTACGAGGGCAGATTCACGTTGAAAGAAGCATTAAAAACAGTAGGAGAAAATTAAGGATGCCATTAGCGAAGCGAATAGTGCCCTGCTTGGATGTGACCTGTGGGACTGTCGTCAAAGGAATTAACTTTTTGAACTTGAAAAAGGCGGGTGACCCTGTTGAGTTGGCAAAGCGTTATTCGGATGAAGGCGCTGATGAACTGGTTTTCCTTGACATAACTGCTTCCTCGGATAACAGGGACATACTGTGCGGTGTAGTCGAGGGCGTGGCAAGAGCGATTAGTATCCCGTTCACTGTTGGTGGTGGAATCCGTAACGTGTCGGACGCTCGTCTTGTGCTGTGCAGTGGTGCAGACAAGGTTTCGGTGAACACGGCGGCGGTTGAAAATCCGCAGGTGATAACGGAACTGGCTGACGTGTTCGGGCAGCAGTGCGTCGTGGTAGCTATAGACGCAAAAAGAAACCGTGAACATAGAGCTGACAAGATAATGGTTGAGACCAGTGAAGGTCCAGTTTGGTTTGAAGTTTACACTTATGGCGGGCGAAAACCCACTGGGATAGACGCTATTGCTTGGGCGATGCGGGCTGCGGCGCTTGGCGCTGGCGAGTTTCTGGTTACTTCGATGGATAAGGACGGTACGAAAGACGGTTACGACATCGAGTTGACGCGGACGATTTCTGAAAAAGTGACTGTTCCAGTTATTGCAAGCGGCGGCGCTGGGGTGCCGGAGCATTTCGTGGAAGTTTTCACGGATGGGAAAGCTGATGCAGCGTTGGCGGCTTCGGTTTTTCACTACAACCAGTATCCTGTTCCAGTCATAAAGGCATTCTTGCGTAAACAGGGGGTGATTGCCAGACCTTGACTGAAGATTTGCTGAAGAAGCTGGATTTCAAGAAGGGTAACGGTCTCATCCCGGTGGTTGTGAAGGATGCTGAGTCTAAAGAGGTGCTTATGCTGGCTTACGCTAACGAGGAAGCCTTGGAGAAGACGTTGAGCACGGGTTACGCGCATTACTGGAGTCGTTCCCGGAAAAAACTGTGGATGAAAGGCGAAACATCAGGGAACACGCAGAAAATAAAAAAAGTAATGATAGACTGTGATTATGACACATTGTTGTACGTGGTGGAGCAGAGAGGACCAGCATGCCACACTGGTAAATACACATGTTTCCACAACAAGCTAAAGGGTTAGCCAACCGTTTTTGCGCCTAATGCTTGGCGGAAATTGCTGTGCCTCTACCCCTCTATAGTTTCTGCATAGATTCGCTATTAGGATCCTAATATGCTGGTTAGCTGCTTTCGTTCAAAAAAGCAAGGACATCTTCGTCAAACTTTTTTCCCATGGTAGCCATGTGACCCTTGCCTTCGTAAAGGACAAGTTCAGCATTCGGGATTCCGGCAGCTGTTTCGCGGAGCAACTCGACTGGACAATAGTAGTCTTGGTCGCCGCCAATCACAAGTGTAGGCGCCTTAATCTCAGCAAGCCTGTTTTTGGAGTTGTGCGCCATTTCTGCTTTGCCTTCCACCAACAAATCTGATGGGTTGTCGGGGGTGCTCCATAGTAGAGGCCCAATATACCCCATTAAAAACTTCATAAATGCTTTCTTTATTCTGCCGCCCTCCAGTATGGGATACAACGCTTTGAGCGACTCCCGTTTTTTGCCTTCACTAAGCAGCTGAGCAGACTTCATGTCCACTTCGTTTCCTTCCTCACTGAATCGGTAAACAGACATGGCAATGACTAAGCGGCGGACCAGTTCAGGGTGGTCAGCAGCCAAATGCTGCGCAATCAATCCTCCGTAAGACGTGCCCATCACGTCATGTGGTTCACCATTAAACTCGTCTCTAATCACTGTTGCATAGTCTTCAGCCATATCCCGAGTGGTATACCCCTCCGGCAGACCACTTTTCCGGGACATAACATAAATCACAAAGCTTTTGGATAAATGCTTAAAATGACCAAAAACTCGAATCATGAAACCTGACGGAAGAATATTGCCTGGTCCACCACTGAAAACAAGAAGGGTTTTCTCTCCTTCACCGAAGCGGACATAAGGAACCCCGTTACTGAAGGCGCCTTTTTCAACCATACTCCATACTCCCAGTAACATTCACATTTTGGGCAAATAAGCCTTAATACATCTTCGCTGTTGTTTTCGGCGGTAGCTGGAACTCCGTCTGTGTACGCTGCCGAGTTGGGTGTCGAAAGCGCAGGTGCATGGGCTAATAGTTTTTAAGAAAAACTTCCCTATTCTAGGTGAGAGTTAACGCGAGCAACTCTTTATTCGGTAATAGGTGAAAATTGTTGTCTTTACATGTAGCTATGCTTTACGAGAAGCAGAAAGATAAGAAAGTGAAGTGCCGTTTGTGCGGGCGCCGCTGTCTCATAAGCGACGGAGCAACCGGTTTTTGTTTAGTACGTAAAAACGAGGGCGGAACTCTTTACTCGTTGAATTATGGGAAGGCTGTTTCTGCGGCTGTTGACCCGATAAGCAAGAAACCGCTTTCGCATTTCAACCCTGGAGCACTGGTAATGTCCGTGGCGGCGGCTGGCTGTAACTTTCGCTGCAAATTCTGCGACAACTGGATGGTGAGCCAAGAAACAGAAGTGGTGGGCAAAGCGTTTCCCCCAGCCGAAATCGTCAAGGCGGCAAGAGCCAGAAGCTGCCAAGGGATAAGCTACACATACACTGAACCCACGATTTACATGGAGTACGCGTATGAAACCGCTAAACTCGCGCATAAGGTGGGTTTATTCAACACTTTCGTAACGAACGGGTACTTGACGCCTGAAGCCGTGAAAACTATCGCGCCGTATTTGGATGCTGCAACGGTTGACTTCAAAGGCGGCGGAGACCCAGGCTTCTACAAGAACTTTTCAGCAGTTCCAGATGTGAAACCGATCTATGAGGCGTTGAAGGAGTTTAGGAGAAACGGTGTTCACATTGAAATCACGAACTTGGTTGTTCCGAAAATCGGAGACTCGATGAACAGAATAAAAGAGATGGCGAAGTGGATTAAAGACGCGCTGGGTCGAGAGACACCCTTTCACCTGCTGCGTTTTCATCCCGACTACAAGATGACGACGACTCCTGCCACAACCGTTGAAGACATGGAGAAAGCGTACATGACCGCCCGCAACGCTGGACTCCAGCACGTGTACGTTGGAAACGTTCCGGGGCACCCCGCTGAGAACACTTACTGCCCAAACTGCAACGAACTTTTAATCAAACGTTACAGCTTCGAGATTACCCGATGGAACCTAACAAAAGACATGCGCTGCCCAGTATGCGCACACCACATCCCAATAAAAGGAAAACTGCACTCAAGGGGCGCACCGTTTCCGTACGCACTGTTTTAGTACGCAGTTCAGCATTAACTGTGCATAGAGAAGAATGTGGAAGATTACAAGACCAGATGCAGAAGCCGTTCTCAACGACAAATTAGCCAAAAAGAGCTTAGCCAGATACTTCGCTGTCACGAAAAACGAGAAAACAGCAAAGTTCATGACCTCTAAATGCATACCAACCGAATTTGACGCAGGCGACACGCTGGAAACGCTGTGGAAAGAACACGGGGCACGCACTGAAGACTTCCACAAAATTGAAAACGAAATCGACAAGGGAAAAGAAAGTGGATTTCCTACGCCAACAAAATCGTATTTTGACCTGAAAATCGAAATCGCAAACAGGATTCTGCAGCAATGCCATTTTTGTAACCGAAGATGTAGCGTCAACAGGTCGACGGGCGAGTTGGGGTACTGTAAATGCGGCGATACCTTGGCGGTTTCAAGCATTTTTGCGCACGTAGGCGAAGAACCAGAGCTTGTGCCTTCAGGAACCATATTCACCATGGGCTGCACCATACGCTGCCGTCACTGCCAAAACTGGACCATCTCCCGGTGGATGGAACCTGGTAACATGTGCATGCCCAGCGACTTGGCTGTGGAGGTCGAGCGTTTACGTTTAAGTGGCTGCAGAAACGTGAATCTTGTAGGTGGCGAACCCACGCCGTGGCTTCGGCAGTGGCTGGAAACCTTCAAGCATGTAAGTGTAAATGTGCCTGTTGTCTGGAACTCCAACTCTTACTACAGCCCAGAAACCGCCCGTCTCCTAGCAGGGTTCGCTGACGTTTACCTCTTAGACTTCAAGTATGGTCCAGCAGACTGCGCTGAAAGAATTTCCGACGCACCCGACTACTGGAAAATCTGCACCCGCAACCATTTGGAAGCTGAGAAACATGGCGAACTGATAATAAGAGTGCTGGTTCTGCCAAACCATGTGGAGTGCTGCACGAAACCGACGCTGAACTGGATAGCTGAAAACCTAGGCGCCGAAACACGAGTGAACCTGCTGTTCCAGTACCGACCAGAATGGCGCGCCCCTGAAATCCCAGAACTACGCAGACACCTAACTAAAAACGAAATGAAAAAAGCAATTAAATTAGCCGAGAAAGCAGGACTAAAAAACTTGGCTTAACCCATGCCCTACCCGATTTTCACTTAAAAACAAGCACAGAGCAAGTAATTCCTTCACAGTGTTTGAAAATGGTGCGGTCGCCGGGATTTGAACCCGGGTTGTCAGCTTGGGAAGCTGGAGTCCTAACCAAACTAGACTACGACCGCTCCTGTCGAGGTTGGAATTGCGGTTCACAACAGAACATGCCTGAGAACAATAATAACTTTACCCGTGGAGGGCTACATATTAAAGCAACCTTCGGCATGGCTTTTAATGGAGCTGAAACCTATCAGCAACGAAGCAAAAGAGTATTCTAAAGCGCTGCTTACGGTCGGCAACCTCGCGATTGCCCTATGGATAGTTCTAAGCACAGTTGCCTGCTGGTTCTTCAACCCAATCATGGGATGGCTTTTCCTCGTCTCAGCCTTCATACTTATCTTCGCTATACTGAGGAGGCTCGGCTGCAGTTCCTGCTACTACTGCAAAACCTGCACAATGGGGTTCGGAAAAATAGCTGACTTGTTCTTCGGAAGCGGCTACATGGCAGGCGTGAACTCAAGCCTAACCCTAAAAATCATTTTCGTTTACATCCTACTAGGCGTAATCCCCATAGCCTTCATCACAGTTTCCATAATCCAAGAGTTTGTAACAACCAAGATTGCAGTGTTGATGCTCCTTCTTGTTCTCCTGTTTTATAGCGGCAGCAAAAGACCACGGTAGCACAATTTTCTTTTGGTTTTTCATTGTTAACAGTGTAGCTTAATAGCAATTGTTATCTCTTACAAACCCGAAAAGAGTACCGAACAGGAGAACCGCGTACATGCCCAAGAACTTCACTTACACGGATGCAGGCGTAGACCGTGAACAACGCCACGAATCCAAAAAGCATTTGAAAACGCTAGAGGACACTTACAACTACAGCAGTTACGGCTCCGTGAAGTGTTTGCCGTACGGAAACATCTTTCCCATAAGCCAAGACGCTTACTTAGACCTAGTCATTGAAGGAGTAGGCACCAAAGTTCTGGTGGCACAGTTAGCAGGCAAGTACGATACTATAGGTGTTGACGCTGTTGCCATGGCAGTTAACGATGTTATACGTTCAGGTGCCAAGCCACTTGCCATCGCAGACAACATTCACGCGCAAGCCAGTGACCCAAGACTGGTGAAAGCGTGGCTTGAAGGCGTAGCAAAAGGCGCCGCAGAGTCAGGATGCCCCGTGACGGGCGGAGAAATAGGTGACGTAGCCGAAGTTATAAAGGGCATAGCGGAAGGCGCAGGCTTCGACATGATAGTGGCAGCCGTAGGCCAAGTCTCCAAACAGGATGTAATCACTGGAGAAAACATCAAACCCGGCGACCCGATAATAGGCTTACGCAGTAGCGGGCTTCACAGCAACGGCATAAGCTTCGCAAGGAAAATTCTTTTCAGCCAATGGGGCGGAAAGTACAAGCCAGACGATGTTCCAGACGGCTTAGACAGGGAAATAGCGCTTGAAGTTCTGGAACCCACCGAAATCTACGTGAAACCGCTCCTCAAAACAGCTCAAACCGTTAAGGTTAAAGCAACCGTACACGTGACGGGCGACGCTTACTTGAAATTCACCAATCTCACGCGTTTCTCACCCGGTATAGGCTTCGAATTCAACAATTTCAAACCGCAACCTATTTTCGGGTTGATACAGAAAACCGCGGCGGAGCTGGGCTACACGGTCACGGACGAGGAGATGTTCAGAACCTTCAACATGGGCTGTGGCTTCGCCATAATCGTAGACAAAGCAGACACAGACAAGGCGTTAAGTGCCTTAGAAAAGGCTGGTGCTCAACCAGAACAGATAGGAAAAGTGACGAATAAGCAGAAAATCGTGGTTCGCTACGGAAACAAGGAACTGGTTTTGGCATAGTGGTTTGTACAGTTTAGTGATGAAAGCGTTTAAATCAGTATTCTCGACATTTTAGCCCATGAAATACCGCGCGAAAATAGAAGTCAGCCTTAAACCGGGTCACAGCGACCCTGAAGGCGAAACAGCGTCACGATTACTGAAAGAGCTCGGGTACGCGGTTAACGCCGTAAACGTCAGCAAAGTATACACAATCCTTCTTGAAGCCCAAACGCTAAGCGAAGCAAAGGCGAAAGCCGAAGACATGTGCAAACGGCTTCTGGCAAACCCAACCAAAGACAACTACACAATCGCCGTCGAGGAGCAAAAATGAACCCTGACATCTACGTCCGTGGAAAAAACGCCTTCAAAATGTACACGATAGCCCTGTCTGCAGCTTCAGAAGCGCAGCTTTCAGAGGTAAGCCGCAAACTGGGCTTAGGCTTAAACGTGCAAGAGATGCAGGCTGCCCGGGCTTACTTCAAGAGTGAGGGAAGAAACGCCACTGACGTGGAACTCCAAACCATAAGCCAAACATGGTCTGAGCACTGCTGCCACAAAACGTTCAGAGGCAAAATACGCGTCGGCAACAAACAAATCGACAGCCTCATAAAAACTTACATCGCAAAAGCCACGCGAGAAATCAACCCGCCTTGGTGCTTCAGCGTCTTCGAAGACAACGCAGGCATCGTCAAATTCGACAAAGGCTACGGCATAGCCGCAAAAGTCGAAACCCACAACCACCCCTCCGCAGTGGAACCGTTCGGCGGCGCAGCCACAGGCGTAGGAGGCGTAATCCGCGACGTCCTAGGCGTCTGGGCAGACCCCATCGCGTGCACCGACGTGTTAGGCTTCGGACCCTTAGATTACGATTACAAAAAGCTCCCAGCAGGCGTGAAACACCCAAAATACGTGTACATGGGCGTCACCGCGGGCATCAGCGCCTACGGAAACAACATGGGCATCCCCACCGTGAACGGCGCCATATACTTCGACGACACCTACACGGGAAACGTCACCGTTTACTGCGGATGCATAGGACTTTTGCCGCTTAGCAAGTTCCGAAGAAACGCCAAGGCAAACCACATAATTCTGTTGGCGGGCGGAAAAACAGGACGCGACGGCATCCACGGCGTAACCTTCGCTTCCGCGGAACTCACCGAAGAATCGGAAGAAGTGTCCAGACCTGCAGTTCAGATTGCAGACCCTATCGAAGAGGAAAAGCTGAAGCGCGGCATAATTGAGGTTCGTGACCGTGAGCTTGCGTCGGCGATAACGGATTTGGGTGGCGGAGGCTTATCCTCGGCTGTGGGCGAGACCGCTGAGAAGTTCGGTTGCGGCGCGACGGTTGCGCTTGACAAGGTGCCTTTGAAGTATCAGGGGTTGGCTCCTTGGGAAATTTACATTTCGGAATCGCAGGAACGGATGCTTTTGGCTGTTCCTTTTGAGAATTTGGATTTGGTTATGGCGGTTTTTGAGCGGGAGGATGTTGAAGTGACCGCTATTGGAACATTAACCGCTGAACGCCGTTTGCACTTGGAGTATTTGGGTGAAACGGTTGCAGACTTGGACATGGCGTTCTTGTTTGACACTTGCGAGAGCACAAAAACCGCGGTCATCAAAACCCCGCGGCTGTCGGAACCAGAGTTTGCACAGCCCGAAAACCTATCGGAAACGCTGATGCAGTTGCTTTCTGCAGCGAACATCGCCAGCAAAGAAAGCGTAGTACGCACCTACGACCATGAAGTTAAAGGCAACACCACGCTTAAGCCTCTGCAAGGCAAATACGCTGGACCCAACGATGCTGCCGTGCTGAAACCGCTTGACAATTCATGGAAAGGCTTAGCCATCTCGTGCGGCATGAACCCGAATTACGGAAAAATTGACGCTTACTGGATGGCAGCTTCAGCCATTGACGAGGCTGTACGGAACAACCTTGCCGTGGGCGGACGAAGAATCGCTCTGCTGGATAACTTCACATGGGGTAACCCTGAGAAGCCAGAACGGCTAGGCTCGCTGGTTAGAGCATGCGAAGCCTGTTACGACGTTGCAACGGCGTTTAGAACCCCGTTCATTTCGGGCAAAGACAGCCTCTACAACGAGTCACCCTTAGGACCAGTAACGCCCACACTGCTCATAACGGCGGTGGGAATCGTGCCCGACGTGCGCTCAACAGTGTCAATGGACCTTAAGACGCCAGGCAACCTGCTTTACATTTTGGGCGACACTTATCCTGAACTGGGCGGCTCCGAATACTACAGGCTAAAAGGCTTCTTGGGCAAATCAGTGCCGAAACTGCACGCCACCAAAGCAAGAAGAACTTACTACAATCTCACCAAAGCCATGGGCGACGGCATCATAAAATCGTGCCACGACCTCTCAGAAGGCGGATTAGCAGTGGCTGCCGCGGAGATGGCGTTTGCAGGCGGACACGGCTTAGAGCTGGATTTAAGGTCGGTGCCGAACAAATCGGTTACGCGGAATGACTTTTTGCTGTTCTCTGAATCTAACAGTCGCTTCCTCCTAGAAGTGGCAGAGCAAGACCGCTCCGCGGTCGAAGATTTAATGAAAAACAAAGCCTGCGCGCCGATAGGCAAGGTAACCAAAGACGAGAAACTGTTGATTCACGGTTTAGACGGCAAGGTCGTGGTTGATGCTGGTCTTGCTGAGTTGCGGCGTAGCTGGAAGAAAACGCTTAGCATGGAGGCGCAAGGCGAATGAGGCGGGAAGAAATCAAAGTCTGCGTTATGCGTGTCGGCGGAACCAACTGCGACGCTGAAACCCAGCGTGCTTTCCAAGAACTTGGCGTTCAGGCGGAAGTGCTTCACGTCAACGAATTAATCAAACGCAGCAACCTGCTGGATTACAATGTGTTGGTGTTTCCAGGCGGCTTCTCGTTCGGCGACTACGTGCGTTCAGGAGTAATATTTGCAAGGTCGCTCAGCGCCAAGCTGGGTAAAGAAATAGAAACTTTCGTGGACGAAGGCAGACCAATCTTAGGCATCTGCAACGGCTTCCAAATTCTAGTTGAATACGGGTTGCTTCCAGGCTTTGAAGGCACCAGCGCTTACCCAGAAGCCACGCTAACAACAAACGTGCCGCAAGGATTCAAATGCCAATGGATTTGCCTCAAAAACGAAAACAAAGGCAAATGCGCCTTCACAAGCAAAATCCCCGCAGGCAGAGTTCTAAGAATGCCGATTGCACACGGCGAAGGCAGATTCCTCTTCCCAGTAGAAAAAGAACAACAAATGCTCCAAAAACTGATTGACAATGACATGATGGTTTTCCGTTACTGCGACGAAAACGGCAACGTAGCCGACGGCAAATACCCGACCAACCCAAACGGTGCATTCCACGATATTGCCGGCATATGTAATAGGGAAGGCACGATTTTTGGTTTGATGCCTCATCCTGAACGAGCGATGTACTGGTGGCAGCAACCCGACTGGACGCGGCAAAAGCAGATGGAGCAGTACGGCGACGGAAAACTAGTCTTTGAAAGCCTGATTGACCACTTAACCAAGTTCTAAGTCTTCGGCGAAGGGAAGCCCCGTTCTAGCGCCCATTTTCATGACGCATCGTGAAGCCACAAAATTACCCAGTTTGCCACACTCGAGTAGGCTTTTACCGTTTACTAAGCCGTGAAGGAAGCCCGCGCAAAACGCGTCTCCAGCGCCCGTCGTGTCCACAGCGTCCACTTTGAAGGGTTCTATCAAGTGCCGTTCGTTACCGTCCGTGACGTAGCAACCGTCACTGCCAAGCTTGACCGCTACAATTTTGACGCCTCTTCCAATCATGGAGTCTGCGCCTTTACTATATGCAATCTCGCCTGTCAAGAGTGTAAGTTCGAGGGCGTTAGGCATCAAAACATACGTTTTTCTGATGATGGGCTCAAGAGCCAAGTAGCCTTTCCGTGCATACAACGCGCCGGGGTCGAAGCTAACCTTGGTGCTGTCGGGGATTTTGTCCAAGAGTTTTTTCTGTGTTTGGAATGATTCTTCTCCGACGAACGAGGTTAAATGCAGAAACTGTGCTTGCGACGCGTATATAGCTTTCACTTCGTCGAGATTTATGGTGTCGTTGACGCCTGAGTTGACGTATAATGCGCGTGCGCCTTTTTTGTCCACGAAGCCAATGACTGAGCCGCTTTTGCCCTGCTCCGCGCGGACTACGCCATCGGTGTTTACGTTTTCCTTGCAGAAGTCTTGGATTAATACGTCGCCTTCTCTGTCGCAGCCTACTTTGCCGATGTAGCCTACTTTGCAGCCGAGTCTTGCGAGTCCAACAGCGGTGTTCGCTGCTGACCCGCCGCAAGTTTCCGTGTAGTATTCGATGAAGCTTTCCTCTTCTGCCTTGGCAAGCTTGTTTACTTTGAAGAGTTTGTCCACGTTAAGTGCGCCGAAACCTACAACGTCAAAACGGCTCATGGAAACAACTTCCGCAAGTGAATTTTAAACTCGCCCAGTTTGCCGCCGTAATTGCCAGCAGAAACCCGCACTACCCCATCAACCTTCAGCACCGCTTCGATTCCCGCCTTCATGGCTTCTTTGATGGCCTCCATTGAGACGCCGTTGATTACTATTTCTGGAACGTAACTCACGTCGTCGGGAAGCAAGGAGGTTTTGCCTAACTTTGGTTTAAGCGATGAGCAGTACGGGTGGTTCGTGGTGGGTCCTATGGATGGAAAATTGGTTTCAGGCTTCGAACCCGCAGAGCATACGTCAAACGGGGTGATTACGCCCTTTACGTTGTGTATGGCTTCTAAAGCTTTTTCGCCTACAGTCTTTACGGCTTCTTTTGTTTTGCACATTACCCAAAAGTTTGCGCCCATGACACCGCGTGCGTAACCTATGTAACGTTCGATTATGAAGTCTGGAACCATCAGCGGCACGACGATGACTTCTCTGCTGTGCCTTTTTTCAATCCACTCGTAGCCGTCGCCGCAGTGCCCCACGCGCTCCATCATGTCCAGTTTCCCTTCCGCATCGGGCAACGCGTCAAAAACCGCTGTGAAAGGCTTAACCAGTATGTCCTGACGTATCCTGTAAGACAGTTCAGCTTCAAACTTCTTCAGAGACTCGACGAAGGTTTTTTTGGGGTTTATTTCTCCCCAGTACTGCAGTACTGCGCCTTTGCGTTGGTCTGGAGTTTCGTTTTCGCTCAGCCATTTCTCGACGCCGCCTTCCACTCTGCCGATGACCACGGAGGGCGTGGCGGTTGAGTCTTCAGCTGCACGGCGAAGTATGCGTTCGTCATCAGCTGTGACAATGACGCGGCAAAATATTCCAGCAAAAGCTTCGGCGTAGGTATCCTCGATTTCTGCTTTAACTGCCGTTTTAGCCGAGTTTCCCAATGGCTTCTCCTCTGACTTTTTTTCTGAACTCGCTGCTTTTTTTCGTTACAGTTTCCATATTTTCCGCTGTTACTATTTGAACCTTAGGCAAGGTTTGCGGATGAAGCGAAAAGAAGCGGTCAAGAAGTGAGGGATTTACATCTCTGTTACTTTCAAGAGATTGCAGGTTCCAGTTTTTCACCAAATCTAGGGTGGCTTGTTTTCCTTGCTTGCAAAAGACATCGGCAATTACGGCTGTAACTGCGTTGTTTTCTGACAAAACCGAGACCTCAGCGTTCTTCACCGCGTAGTTGTTGCCGTTGAAGGAAACAGTTAATCCACCGTTCTCTCTAACCAGCCTGAAGGCTTCTACGTCAGTTATGCTGTCGCCCACGTACATCACGTCTTCCAACGGAACATCTAACTTTGCCACAGCGTCCTCTATGGAGGCGGCTTTCTGGCTCCCACCCACAGTAGTCACCTCGGAGAAAATTTTGCCTACGCTCATACTTGCGATTTCGCTCCAGAAAATCTTGTCAAGCCTCACAACCGTTTCTTGGTCAGCAGCCGAAAAGTCTTCTATGGTTTTTGCCTCTGGAGGAATAGCTATGATATGCATCTGCGCGATTTCTTTTGCGATTTCCTTCAGCCGTGTCTTTTCTTGTTCGGTGACGGTGTATTTGTCGATGCTTAGTTTGGTGCAGTAAGTGTTTTCGTAGGGGAAGTTTACGGCTTTGCAGAGCGCTTTTATGTAATGCTCGTAGCTTGTGCTGACAATGAAGGCGCTGGCTACTGCCCTCACGTGCTGCAAGGTGCCTTTGCTGTTTGCGATTAAAATTAGATTCTGAGCGGAAAACTCTTCCATCTGAGCGTCTGTAACGTCGTACGCCTTGAGGAAGGGCAAAATCAGTTTTAGTGTGCTGCCCGCCGTGTAACTGGGCTTTTTCAAAATGTCTGCGAGCATGTCGTCATATTTGCTTACTATGGTGAAAAGTTTGCCGCCGTTTGGAACAAAGTGCGCTGTGATTTCGAAGGCGTTGTCGTTTTTGCTTATGGGTCCCTCGCAGTCTGATACGAAAACGCGTTTCACGGCTTACGCCTCAACCGTTCCATGTGGCTTACGCTCTGCGCTATGTGCCGCTTGGAAGCTATGTCCGTTCTGTTCCACATAGCACCGCCCTCAACCGCTCGGGCGCCTTCTAAGGAGACTTGGCGTGCTTCCTCAATGTTTTCGCCGACGCCTAACACGCCAACCGCGCGAGACTTCAACGCGTAAACTTTGCTGTCTCTGACTTCCATGGCGCCCGGGTAGATTCGGATGTTCTCGCCGTGTTTGCTGGCTAACGCATAAGCCTTTGACAGGTCAACAGTGGTGTCAACACCGGCTTTATCCACTAGGTTTGGAAAAACGTCGGCGTAGCCTCCATAGCCCGGCGGAACCTTGTATGTTAAAACTGTTGCCGCCTTCTTCAGTTCAACACATATCAAGTTGCCTTCTAAAATTTTGAAGCAGACATCGACGAAGTCGTCCCCTATGATGGGGAGGATGTTTATGATTTCGGGGTCGCCTGGGCGGCTGTTGTTTTCGAGTATTTTAATCCCGGCGCCAGTGTGCATGAAAGCCAAGTACAGGGGCACGCCTCTCAGAGCCTTGTCGTCTCCTATTTTCGCCTTCCATTTCTCGAAAATTTTTGTGGCTAATGCGACTTCATGTTCCCGTTCAGCAGTCGTCAAAAACGGCAACGCGTCCCCTGCATCTTTGTAGGAGCCCATTCCCCCCGTGTTGGGTCCTTTGTCTCCGTCGAAGGCGCGCTTGTAGTCCCGCGTGCCGGGCAGGGGAATGAAGTGTTTGCCGTCGCATAATGCTTGGAAGCTGGATTCTTCACCGTCTATTTTCTCTTCTATTATCACGGTGCCGTACTGGAAGTTCGACATGAAATGCTCGAAGAGTTTTTCCCGCGTGATGAAGTGGTCTCCCCAGACGCCTACGCCTTTTCCAGCTGTCGGCTTGTCAGGCTTAACTACGGCTTTGTTCTCAAGCTGGTCGAGCCAACTGTAAACGGCTTTTTTTGCTTCGTCTGTTCCCTTGTAGTCTTCGGGGTTGAAAATCTTGAAGCGCGGGTTTGCTTCTGGTGCTATTTCCTGAAATAATAGGCGTTGCTGCACTTTGCTGACTTCTATGGCGTACTCCTGTTTTGGGCAGATGACGGGTATGCCTGTGCGTTTTTCCACGAGGTCGCGTACGCCCGCGATTATGGGTTTTTCTGGACCAACTATGGCGAAGTCGATTTTGTCCTTGTTGTTTTCAGCGAACTTGCAGATTTTTTCGGTGTTTAAGTCTGGTATGACTACGTGTTCAGCGGCTTTTTCCATGTTAAAGGGGTTGCGTTGCTTGTCTGCGATGTAGAGTTCTACTTTGTGGTTTGGGCTTCTTGCGAAAGCGTCAACCATCGCGGTTTCTCTTGCGCCGTACGAAACGACGAGTACGCCTATTTTTTCCATGATGTGCACCTTTGTTTGTTAGAGAATAAACTGGAAACGCTTAATTTGTTTTTTCACCAAGCTCAAGGTGAAGTTTCACACGTCTCGTAGATTCTTCCTTTTTCCTGATAGCCTTTAAGGAACTTCTTTTTCATTTCATCAGCCATTTTCTGAGCTAACGGCGTAGGATACTCGCCTGTGATGCACGCGAGACACAACTGGTCACGAGTCTGACCGGTGGCGCGCACTAACCCGTCGACCGATTGGTAGCACACGGTGTCTGCGCCTATGATTTTCGCGATTTCCTCGGGGCTGTGGTTCGAGCCGATTAGCTGCCCGTAGGTTGCCATGTCAATGCCGTAGAAGCATGGTCCGATTATGCGTGGGAAAGTTACGAACATGTAGATTTTTTTTGCGCCTGAATTGCGCATTTTTTCTATTGTGACTTTTGTGGTGTCTCCGCGGACTATGCTGTCTTCGGTGACTATGAGGCGTTTTCCGTCAACCTTTGCGCCTAGAATGTTTATTTTTCTGTCTATGGTGGAGCAGCGGTCCCTGTTAAGCAGTATGAATGCTCGTTCGGTGACGTAGCGGTGCCTGCGGGACGCTCGTTCCCACTTGAGTCCGGACTCTTCGTGAACGCCCATGGCGGGGTCGTCGCCTGTTTCAGGAACCGAAAGCACGATGTCCGCGTCTTTCACGATTTCAGGGTGCTCGCGTACGATGTTTCTGCCGAATTCCTCGCGGATTTCGTAAACGTATTTGCCGTCGAACCTTGAGTCGGGTCTCGCGAAGTATGCGTATTCAAAAGCGCAGAAAGCTTTGCGCGGGTTCTTAATGATTTGTTGACGTTTGAAGCCGTCTTTTGAAACCGTGACTAGTTCGCCTGGTTCCAGTTCGAAATCTCTTACAAAACCGTTTATTTCTAAGCTCACGGATTCTGAAGAAAAAGCGTAAGTTGCATCTTCTGGGTTGTGTCCTGCGCAAAGTGGTTTTATTCCATGCTGGTCTTTGAAAGCGAAGAAGTCTCCGTCTCCAGTTATGCCAGTCACGGAGAACGCGCCGTCAATGTTTCTCATGCACTCGCCGACGGCTGATGCTAAGTCTTTGCGCTTTTCCAGTTCGAGTAGCAGTTTGCGGCAGAGTAAATCTGAATCACAAGTGTACGGCAAATGGGAGAACTGCTGGTCAGTTTCCTTTCTAAGCTGGCGCGTGTTAACGAGGTTGCCGTTGAATGATAGTGCAAGTTTCAACCCGTTCAGGGAGGCGGTGATTGGCTGGGTGCCTTCCAGAATAGACGTGTCATCGCATTTTCCTGAAGTGGTGTATCGAACGTTTCCTATGCCTATTGAGCCTGGAAGCCGCCCGAACCATTCCTGTATGGCGTTGGACTTTAATTTCGGGATCAAATCGAGATTTTTGTGAACATAAAAACGTTCCCCGTTGTATGTGAGGAACCCGTGGGACTGGTGGCCTCTGTGGTTTTGGGCGCGAAGACCCCAGTAAACGTGTGAGCAGACCTGTTTCTTTTCGAAGTTTATTACGCCGAAGATACCGCAGCCTATTTTTTAATCCCTTCTTCTGATGGTGAGAAGTAGAGAAAAAACGTGGCTTATCAGCTTTTAGTACATTTTTAACTAAAAACCATGGAAAGCAGATTTATAGCAAGCAATTTCCAGTTTTTCGCAGTCTGGTTTTTGCTGTAATTATGGAGAAACCAAAAAAGTGCGCTGGCAGAAAAAACCAGCAACTGTAACGATGAAGTTATTTGTTGCTTATTTCAGCGCTTTCCGCAGTTCTTCTGCTTTGTCAGTGTTTTCCCACATGAAGTCGGGGTCGTCTCTTCCGAAGTGTCCAAACACGGCTGATTTTCTGTATATTGGTCTGAGAAGACGCAGGTTCTCTATTATTGCTTTAGGTCTCATGTCAAAGTGCTTATTCACTAAAGCCAAAATTTCTTCGTCGGGCAGTTTTCCCGTGCCAAACGTGTTCACGAAAACGGAGATTGGCTGCGCTACGCCAATGGCGTATGATAATTGAACTTCACATAGTTCTGCTAGTCCTGCGGCAACAATGTTTTTGGCAATGTACCTTGCCATGTAACTGGCTGACCTGTCCACTTTTGAGGGGTCTTTTCCACTGAAGCATCCGCCGCCGTGGCTTCCAAAGCCTCCGTAGGTGTCGACGATGATTTTCCGTCCTGTTAGCCCTGAGTCCGCTAGGGTTCCTCCAATCACGAATCTTCCTGTTCCATTTATAATGTATTTTGTTTCTGCGTCTAGCTTGTCGGCGGGTATGACATTCTTGATTACCTGATTGATTATGTCTTCTCGTAGTTTGTTGTTGTCAACTCCGTCGGTGTGTTGGGCGGCGATTACGACGGTGGTTACTCTTGCTGGTTTTCCATCACAGTACTCCACTGTGACTTGGGACTTGCAGTCTGGCCTTAAATACGGCAAGATTCCTTTTTTCCTGCATTCAGCCAGTCTTTTAACAAGTTTATGCGAAAGCATTATGGGTAGAGGCATTAACTCGGCTGTTTCGTTTGTGGCGTAGCCGAACATCATTCCTTGGTCTCCAGCGCCTTGCTCATGAGTTTCGGTTTCAGTTACTCCCATCGAAATGTCTGGGGACTGCTCCTCTATAGAAACTAAGATACCGCAGGTTTCCCAGTCCAATCCGTCTTTGGCGTTGTCAAATCCGATTTCCTTCAGCGTTTTCCGAACAATTTTAGGTATCGACACGTAACAGGAGGTGGTGATTTGACCCGTGACTACAAGATTTCCCTGCATAACTAACGTTTCACAGTCAACCCTTGCCTTCGGGTCTTTGGCCAAGATAGCGTCTACAACGCTGTCTGAAACTTGATCTGCAACCTTGTCTGGGTGGCCTTCACCCACAGATTCTGAAGTGAACAAGTATTTTCCAGTTTTTCTCATAGGAATCGCCAATTGACTTTATAATGAAGTTTTAAATAAATCGCGTTTTCTTAAAAGGCTTTCTAAATTACTGGGCAGAACTGAACAAGCTATCCTGTAGCTGTTTGCTTCTGCAAAAGCCATTTCAAGGCTTAACGCTGAAGAAACTTGAGGCGAAGCAATGAAAAAGGTTATACACTCTGGAATGCGCCTGCCTATAAATTATAGAACCTCCAAAAAATTGCCTTTCTTGAGCTTCGACGCGTAGGGTTCTCTATCAGGTTCCAATAATGGAATGCTGCCGACATCAAACGCAATGTTTTCCATCGCCTCTTTGATGTGCGCTTTTGTAGTTGGGTTAAGGAAATCGAAGAAAGATTCCGCCATCATTTGAATGCTACCATACATTAGCAATAAGGCCATGTTAAGATTGTCACGAATACTATTCGGAAGATATTTAGGATAGTCTTGAGCAGCCCCCTTGATGTCAGAATGCGCAGAAATGCAGAGAAGTTTGTACAGCTCCTTATGTTTCTCGCTCATTGCAGGCGTGTATAGTTTTTTTCTCAGATACGATACTCCTCGACTAATGCTATACGTTTCATCTTCTTCGTTGTCTATTGCGTGTTCGATAGCGCGATAATATTCATCTGCCTCGTTATGTTCCACTATGAAAAGATAGCCTTTTAGAATACTTTCAAAAGCAGTTCTGTTGAGGTTTAAACTTGGGTCGATGAAACCCATGCATGTAAGCGCATGTGAAGACTGTAGATAGATAATATTTCGTGTATAAAATATGGAAACGAATACTTGATGATGTGGAAGCTCCCGTTTTCCCCACTTTTTGTTGATAGCGCCCAAGATTCCGAGATTAATCTTCAACATGAGTTTTACGGAATCTTCACATGTTTGGTTGATAATGGCAAACGTCGTTATCGTTCTGCTGACCCTGTTGAGGTAATCAACCCATAACCGACCATCTTCTAAGTACGGCAAAACCCTCTAAACTCCTCTATTTCTTATTGATTTCGGCTGACTTTCCACTCAAACTAATGCTTTATAACCGATTGGCTTATAATAATTAGCCACTTGAAATAGTGTGTGTGGCACTCGTTATGACTTCCCCCTTCAAACGCTTAATCGAAAGCTTAGCTAGCCCGAAAGGTCCAGGGCCATCCACTACGTTTTCCATGTTTCACATATTCTATGCCTTGGAGCTTATGGCTAAGAAACCCATTGGGCGTAACAAGTTGGCTGAGAAACTGAATGTTGGCGAGGGCGCCATTCGCACGATAATCAGCCGCCTTAAGGATTCAGGCTTGATTGTCACTTCAAAAGAGGGATGTCTCCTCACGGATAAAGGGTTAAGCGTCTGGAAAAACTTTGAGGCTGCTTTTCCAAAACGGGTTGAATTCCCGAAAACTGCTTTGACCACTTCAGCGTACAGTTACGCTTTTCTAGTCAAGAACCGTGGAGACAGGGTTAAATCCGGGATAGACCAGCGTGACGCGGCTATAATGGGTGGAGCTAGGCGTGCCCTTGTCATAGTTTTCAAGAACGACCGCTTGACGATTGAGTCGATTAGCAGCAGTTTAGAAAAGGATTTTCCAGAAGCCGCAAAAATCATCCTTGAAGACCTTGAACCCACGGATAACGATGTCGTGATAATCGCTGGAGCTGATAGTCCCCTGAAAGCTAAACGTGGCGCTTTCGCCGCAAGCTGGGTGCTTATCGGCAACGACGAGAAACCGTAGCGTGCATGCGCACTTCAGAGTTTAGAAAGTGTATTTTTCTCCTCCAGTCAAGAGTCGCTCTAACGTTGTGTTTAAGTTTGTTAATCCTTGGTTTGTTTTGGCTGAAACTGGAATCAGCAAGGATTTTATGCCGAGCTGGTTGATTGCGCGCATCATGTTTGTGCTGAAGAGGCGTTTTGTGCCTTTCAGTTTCTGCTCGATTGAGTCTT